>QLIP01031972.1_pt1 | contig 83706 bp, 95 predicted proteins | sample 1769771 | NCBI WGS metagenome assembly QLIP01 (sample SAMN09428762, study PRJNA476227) | Gut metagenome, whole genome shotgun sequencing project. | isolation source: cecum | host: Rhizomys sinensis | place: China: Jinsha town of Minqing, Fujian Province | collected 2013-09-23 | reverse complement strand
TGTTGCATGGCCATCTTTTGGCTCCCGCGTTAAAAATCTTCGGCTCACATAGCTCGCTATGCTCCCTTGTGATTTTTAATATGTTAGCTCAAAAGTTGTCCACTTAAAATCAACAAGAATTTTTAAACACACTCTTAATCCTTCACCATCGTGATATCGTATGCGCCGGTGTTGAATATAGAGAGCGAGAAGTCGCGTATGGTCACGGCAATATGCTCCATTACAGCACTTTGTATGGCCTCAAATTCTGTCCAGTCGGTGGTGGCTGTAAATGCGTATATGTCAAGCGGGATACCGTTGTCTGTGGGGTCGAGTATGCGCACCAGTATTTGAGAATTTTTGTCTATCCAGGGCGAATTGAGCAGATACATGGTGCAGTAGGCTCGGAAGAGTCCAAGGTTGGTTTCGACAGTGCCGTTGACGGGTCGCAGTCCCGGCTGGGCCGTGATGAGGCTCGAAGCATGTTCGGAGGCTTTGCACGAGTCGATAAACTGCTGCACCTCGGGATGCGCGGCCGTGGCCTTGGATATAATATCGGGTGTGAGAGGCACCACCGTGGTGTCGTCGACCACAAAGGTGCGTGTAAACCGTCGGGCTCCCGACACCTTCATGCCGCGATAGTTCTGAAACGATGTCGACACCAGCGTATAGGGCGGCACGGTGACGATGGTATTGTCGAAATTCTGTATTTTCACGGCCGAGAGGGTCACATCCATCACAATGCCGTTGGCAGGGGTTCCGGGCACCACGATCCAGTCGCCCACGTGCAGCATGTCGTTCTGCGACATCTGAATACCGGCCGTGAATCCAAGTATCGAGTCCTTGAAAATCAGCATCAACGCCGCCGCAAAGGCACCTAAGCCCGTAAGAAGATAGGCCGGAGAGCGGTCGACCAAAATCGAGATGGATATTATGGCAATCACTATCCACACCAGGCCCAGCGAGATGTTGAGTATACCCTTGATGGGCAGTCCCTTGGTGTTCTGGCGCTCGTTGTAGCGGTGAAATATAAACTTGCCCACAGCCGTGAGGCCTATGCCGAGAGTCACCATCGTGTAGGCCCCCACGACACGCTCCATGATGACGAGGATGCGGTGCCCCGTGGTGAAGGCAAAGGGTATAAGCCCCAGAAACACCAGCGGCGGTATGAAGTGGGCGCAACGGCTTATGACACGTTGCTGCAGCAACTCGCGGGCGCTGTCGCTGTGACGCATGTTCACAAGCTTGCGCACCACAAATATTATGGCCTTCTTTATAATCCAGCCAATCGACATCGACAGCACAATCACCAGCGATATATACACCGTCTCCTCAAACGGCGGACGGTGCTGCAGTCCAAAAATATCGAGAATACGGTGCGTGATGTCGAGCAGCCACAGCCCGACAGTGTGAGAAGGTATAATCTGAAATTTTTCCATATAATTGAGGTTAACCGTTTTATTAACCTCAACTCAGGCATAAAAGTTCATGCAAATGCGGCAGATATCAAAGCCATTGTTTCGTTGCGTGATAGTCTATGTGCATCCATATCGCAGAGCGACATATATAGATCACTGTCTTGCTTTATGAAGCGACGTCTTCGACGCCCGTCGACTGTGGCCGACAGTTCGTAATACCCCTTGGTGTTGACAGACAGAGATATGTTGCTGAACTTATGACCGTCGTTGTCCATAAACTCGCTCAAAAGCGCCTCAAGGTGTATAAAGCCAAAGTCTGCCAAGCGCTCATTGATACATTTTACAGCGATATGCGCCCATGGATTTGGAATGTGATATTTATCGACCAATTGAGGAAATTGCATGAGCGATTGAGCAACTTCAACAATTATGCTGTGAGCATTGGCAATACTGTTATCTCGTGCAAATTCGAGCAGGTCGTTCAAAGTTATATCGCAGGTCTTTCCGCCAAGCGACATGCAACGGTCGAGTTGCGGGCCGGTGCCGTAGGTGTTGAATATAAAAGTCATGTCATAGGCCGGCGAGAGTCTCCATCGTCCGTCCTTTTCCAACAGGAAAGATATATTTCTATTGTGGTCGTCGGTGTTATTGGCCAGGACATTGAACACAAGTCGACGGTATATCTGCTCCAATTCCACCTCGAAGAGTCCGAGCCGGCGACAGGTATCCATTACATCTTCATACGATTGCGCATCCGGATTTATAGCGGCAAGAGTCTGCATATGGATTTTCCGGCCGTTTCGACGGTCAAATCGGCGAGTAAGGAAATGATTCACTCCGTCGGCGACAATCAGTTGGCAATGCTCCATATCTATACCGCAACTTGTGGCCATCTCATAGCAAGCCATCTCTATCTCGGCTGTGGGTACGGCGCTATCCTCAAATTTTACGATACAAAATTCAAATCCATCGGGAGCTTCGCATTGTCCGGAGCGAATAAGTCCCGATGCTGGGTCGATTGCTACGACGGCTTTCATCTGTCGGCCACCGGCCGATGTACCCACGGCAAGCAACGCCTGCATTGTAAGGGTATCCGGCTGGGATATTTCGGCCTTCTCGCGATTGAGCAGCACGTCGACCGATAGGTCGTAAAGCGACCTTAAATCCACTTGCCGCCCATATTCCAGTTCGCCCGCTGCTGGTTTGAATTCGAGTGCTCCCATACCGCGCTTTCCAATAAACATCAGCTTGTATAGCGGAGTGATGGAAGTGCGTGGTATGCGGTTGCTCTTAACCCATTGGTCAAACAGCTTGTTGCCCCACGCATCGGGCAGAGAGTCGGCAATAAATGGTGGCAACCCCTGATAGATGGGGCGTGAATCGCCGTAAACCGGCAGTATCCCACACCGCGATTCGGCCGGACACAATAGCGGTGATACGTCGGGTCGATTGGTAACGTGCGGATTAAATTCAAAATATGTGGTTCGTTTGGCCTGATTCCACACCAGTCTACCCAGCTCCTCGCCCCATAACATTACAGACAAGTAGTTCATTTGCGTATACGTTGACGTTTTTTATTATTGTGATACAAATAGGGCGATTCGGGCAGAAGTGGCAACAGATCCTGCCAGTTGTTACCCATACCCACAGTACGCATCAGTTTAAGCAATGTGGTCATGGATATATCGGCAAGCTGTCCGGTTTCAAACTTATATATCGTGGGTATACTTATGGCGGCCTGCTCCGACACTTCCTTCTGCGTCATATTCAGACGCATGCGGCAGTCACGAAATCGCAGGCCTAAGTCGCGTATGATTTGTGTTGGCGATAGTGTTTCTGAGATAAACATAAGTATACTTATAGTTATTGGCTAAAAATAGGGTTAAATATAACTGTAGTTATAATTAACTGAAGTTATGTATGCGCAAAGATACGCAAAATTTTTGTTGATAAGATGAATTTGTCAATTATTTTTTATCAGCCGACACCGGCTCCATATGTATGGTTATGATAGCATCGTGGCCCAGGAGAGCGCGGAGGCTCAGTTCGGCGTTGGTGGCAATGTCGTGGGCCTGTCGCAGGGTGAGCCCCCCGTCCATCTTGAGATGCACCTCCACGGCGGTGCGGGTGCCCACCTTGCGGGTGCGCAGGTGGTGAAACTGCTCCACTCCCTTCGTGGCGAGCAGAGTGCGGGATATTTGGTCGATTTCGTCCTGAGGCAACGATTTTTCGAGCAACTCGTCAATCGCATTCCGGCACAGGTCGAAGGCGGCCTTGATTATGAATAGGCTCACGACTGCGGCTGCGATGGGGTCGAGTACGGCCCAGCGCTCACCGAGCACTATGGCGCCGCCTATGCCCAGCAGGGCGGCCACCGACGTTAGCGCGTCGCTCCTGTGGTGCCAGGCATTGGCCAGCAACGCGGGCGAGTGCAGTCGCTTCTCGGCCTTTACGGTGTAGCGGTACAGCCATTCCTTCGACACTATCGACACCACCGCAGCCACCAGTGCAATCATGCCAGGCACTTTTATAACCTCGCCGTTGAAAAATGCCACAGTGCTCCTCACACCGCCAGTCAGCATCGCAACACCCACCGCGAGCAGCACCAGCCCTATGGTGAGTGTACCCAGTGTCTCAAACTTGCCGTGTCCGTAGGCATGACGGCTGTCGGCCGGCTTGCCCGACAGTTTCACAAAAACTATCACGGCAAGGTCGGTGGCAAAGTCCGACATTGAGTGTATGGCATCGGCCACCATAGCCGAGCTGTGACCTGCTATGCCGCCTATCAGCTTAAATGCTGTAAGCACAAGGTTTACGATGCTTCCCACTATGGTCACGCGATATATGCCTCGCAGGCGATCATTGTCTGTCTTGTCCATGCTCTGAATATTTTGATGCAAATATACAGAAAAATTTAGAGCGTGCACCGAAGAAAAGTTTATTAATGATATTAATATTTGTAGAGCTACTTGTTTTAACTACTGTTGCATGGACATCTTTTGGCTCCCGCATTAAAAATCCTCGGGTCACACAGCTCGCTATGCTCCCCTCTGATTTTTAATACGTTAGCTCAACAGTTGTCCACTTAAAATTAACAATAATTTTTAAACACGCTCTAATTGAACCATAAATATTCCAATAGTGTTTTGCTAAATGAATAAACTTCTTAAAAATTCAAGCTTATGAACAAATTCTTGCGTGCCGCAATATTCCCCGGTGAAGCAACTTCTACCACAACAGGCAATTGGGCCCTGCTGGCTCTGCGTATCATTATCAGTGTGCTCATGATGGTGCATGGCATACAGAAGGTTATGGCATTCGATGTGTTGAGCACATCGTTTCCCGACCCCATAGGCCTCGGCTCTCAACTCTCGCTCGTTCTCGCCATATTTGCCGAATTCTTCTGCTCGCTGGCCGTACTGGCGGGCCTGCTGTTTCGACTCGCTCTCATACCCCTTATCTTCACAATGTGCGTGGCATCGTTTGCCGTCATGGGCTCTGAACCCTGGACAGCCCAGGAGCTCCCCGTTATCTATCTCCTCATCTACATACTCCTCTTCTTCACAGGCCCCGGCCTATACTCCCTCGACGCCCTTATCGGCAAGCGTTAAGCTATAAAATAGACGTATGTCCAAAACTACCCCTCCCTTGGGGCAGTCAAGATTGTAGCCTATGATTACTTGCTCTCCGCTATGCACCGGTGCGTAGCGGAGAACAAGTAACAACTTTAGTCTTCCTTATTTTTAAAACAAAGATTATAGAGGCATACATATCCCAGAAATATAAATACAGTAGCTTTAAGAACCACTCGCCATTGCAAGCTGGAGGCAGAATCCCAGTCGGCAATGATTAATAGGATACACGCCAATACGTAAATGATTGTAAATTTTGTTTTACTCAGTTTCATAGAATTAAGCTTATTTTTCGATTTCACAAATTTCTAAATTTGACTGATTTTAGCCAAAAAAATTGTGACTGAAAAACGACTGATTTTACTTGAATTATGATATTGTCCCGAGTATCAGCTATATAAGTCTTATAACCTTTTCTATATTCTTCGTGCCTATTTTTTCGCCGAACAACCTTACACAGAGAGTTTCTCTGCGCGATATTATAGCCCCCCTCGAGCGGCACAGGAGTTTGGCCATTTGGGCGGTGGTAAAACCGCATTTTATTAGAAGTGCTATCTGCAGTTCGCTTGGGGTTATGCGTCCGTATGAGAGCAGTCGCAAGCGTGCTGTAAAGAAGGGTGAGCTATCGGTGACGGTTGCTTCCAACTCGCCCCATATTTTGCTGTCGTCAGTGAGTAATGCATCATTGTGCAGCATCTCTTGCAGACGGACATAAGTGCCCGATGATAATATCTTGAACGAAACTCCGGCGCTGCTTCAGGCAGATTGTCCAACTCATTGCGCAGCCTGCCGCGCAGTTGGTCGGCATTGGTTTCCACTTCCTGTTGAGCGGGGGCAGAGGCCTCGGCAAGCGAGCGTTTGAGCAGTTCTATCTTGTCGAGTGCATTGTGAAGCTGCACCAGTCTCTGCATATTGCGAATTTTTAATTGCAGTAGTCCTATAATTAAAAACAGTATGACGGGTATCGCGACCATCAACATATTTCCGACATTCGGATTGCCGTCGGCATCTACAAGGTGCGACAATCTTCTGTGGTAGTATATTATCAATCCCGAAATAGAAAAGACGAACAATAACAGCAGTATAGCGCCCCTTAATGTTTTTTGTGCTTTTACCAATTTCAAAATTGTCGGATAACACAGTTTTATCACCCCAAATAGTCCTGCAACAATCAAAAACAAGTCAGCGACAATTCCAGGCATATTGCAACTCGTAACATCTTCCCAATCGGCAAAGATTATCAGAATTACAGAAACTGCATAGAAAAGTATGATTAACACCTTTTTGATCATTGGATAAAATACTTGTCTCTAAAACTTTATGGCAATCTCCTGCTTGGGTATGGGGCGAGAGGCTATGAGTGTGCGGTGAGGGTTGTGGTATTTGTGGCCATGGGTAGCCGAGGCCCACATGCGGGCGGCGGTGGGATTGGCGGAGTGAGTGAAATAGGCCGAGGGATAAGAACCCTGGCAGTCCTCTATGCCCTCGCACAGCAGCATGTCGGCCGAGCCTTCGACGATGGTGGAGTGGGGCAGCGCTCGGCACACCACCTCGGCAAGGAGCTCGCGCGACGAGTCGGCACTGATGGCCACCGTCGCAGGGCGCAGGGCTATGAGTATGCGGTATATGAGCTCAACCTCGGCTTTGGACAGCGTGGAGCCACACCTACGGCGAGCCGATGACAGCTCACCGTAGGCGTAGTAGGCAGTAGCGCGTGAGGGGCGCAGCACTTCGCGCACCATGCGGTAGGCAAAGGGCGAGTGCACGCCAAATCCGTGGCCGTGACGCCAGCGTTTGTACCAGTCGGCTATACTCACTTGCTCTTGGACTGACCTGCGGTTATGCGGCGCCATTCCACAAAGGCAGCCAGCAGCAGAAGTATGTAGATAATCGATACGGAGGCATAGGCCACACCGCCGGTGTAGTGCAGCGACTCGGGGTCGAAGGTCATCACTATCTCGTGGCGGCCGGCGGGTATGTGCATGGCGCGGAGCACATAGTTCACACGTGCCAGGGTCGTGGGCTGCCCGTCGATGGTGGCTTTCCATCCCCATGGGAACCACACCTCGGAGAATACGCCCGTGGCGGCTGTTTTGGTGTCGGAGGTATAGGCCACACGATTGGGGGTGTAGGATGTGAGCATGATGGTGTCGCCGGGAGCGAGCGATGCGGCTCCGGCACCGAGGGTCTCGGCAAAGCGGCGTTCGGCCACAGCTTCGCGGGCGGGGTTGAGCGATGCGAGTGCCGACATCTCGGCATCGGCGCCGTCCACATATTTCACGCTGTCCACGAGCCAGGCGTTGCCCAGGGCGTGGGTGTTGACAAGCACTGGTGCATCGTTCTTGCCCGTGATGATGTAGCGGGCGTTGAGCATGTCGAGCACACGGTAGGCCGATTGGAGCTTGAGGGCCATGTCGCGCTCGGAGCCTGTGTAGGAGGCTATGAGGCTGTCGTTGCGCAGTTCGGGTATGTAGCCCACCTGCACGGCGGGGCTGAGGATGCGCTGTATGAGGTCTTCATAGCGGTTGAGCTTGGCAGCGTGGTAGCCGCCGACGGTGTGGTGGAAGTAGGAGCGGTCGGCTCGCCAGAATCCGGGTACGTCCATCACACGATAGTTGGTGGTGTCCTGCAGTATGAGGTTGTCCACAGCGTCGGGCACAAAGTCGGGGGTGGCGGTCTGCACGGCCACGAAGCTGTCGTGCGACACATATCGCTTGTCGGTGCCGTAGAGGTCCCACATTATCAGCACGCCTATGCCTGCCACGGCCACGGCACCCTTGAGCTTGCCGCGGGTGGCAAAGAATATGAGCGCAAAGCCCAGCGTAAGCAGGGCGAGGGTGGTCATGGCATCGTGGCGCACCATGCCGTAGCGCAGGTCTTCGATGGCCTTGATGTTGGCTGGATTGGCCAGCGAGTATTCGTATACCACCTGCTGCACCTGGTCGGGGGTGTAGCCTGCCTGCTGAGCCTGTGCTGCCACCTGTTGGGCAATTTGGGAGGCATAGGCGCGGTCGGTGGTATTGACGGCGTCGCCAAACATGCCGGGAGCAAGCCATGCAGCAAGGGCCACCGCGCCGCAGATACCAAATGATATATATACTGCCTTGGCATTGGTCTTGAGGGCCTCGGGAGTCTCAAACAGTTGCTTCAGTGCCATTACGGCAAGCAGAGGCATGGTAAATTCGGCTATGACGAGGATGCTCTCCACGGCACGGAATTTATTGTACATCGGGAAGTTGTAGATAAACAGGTCGGTGAGGGCCGTGAAGTTGGCACCCCAGGCCAGCACAATCGAGAGCACTGTCATCACCACGAGCGCCCACTTCACAGGGCCCTTCACGATGATGCAGCCCAGCAGGAACAGTGCGCATATCAGCGCCCCTACATACACGGGCCCGTTGGTACCCTCTGAGTCGTTGAAGTACTGCGACATATAGGGCAACATGGCCTCGGCGGGAGTGTTGGCATACTTGGCGGCGTCGGGCAGGCGGTCGAGTCCCATGTGCACCATGCCGCCCTGCTCGGGACGAGCCGAAGCGCCGCCCTTTATGTTGGGGATGAGCAGCGAGAAAGTTTCGCTCTGGCCGTAGCTCCAGCCCACGATGTCGTTATAGGGCATGCCGCCGGTGGGGCGTGCGGCGGGAGCCAACGCTTCATCGCCTGTCGACGGCAGGGGGGTGAGCTCGCTCTGGCTGCGCTTGGTCTCCTTGGAGTATTCGTAAGTGTTGTATATCGACGGTAGGTTGGCTCCGATGGCCAGCGAACCGGCGGCAACGGTCACAGCCGAGGCAATGGCCCACTGCTTGAGAGTCTTGTTCTTATAAGCTTCTACACACCAGGCCACCACAAGTGCCAGCATTACAAATGCAAAGTAGTACGACATCTGCGGATGGTTGGCGTTGAGCTGCAGCATGGCAAAGACAGCTGTGAGAGCCGCACCGCATATATAGCGGCCGCGATACGAGAGCACAAGACCCGCAATGGTGGGAGGTATGTAGGTGAGGGTCACAAACTTCCATATATGTCCGGCGCCGATTATTATTATGAAATAGCTCGAAAATCCCCAGGCCATGGCTCCGATTAGGGCGTAGTACCAGCGGAAGCGCAGGGCCACAAGCAGGATGAAGAAGCCCATCATCATCATGAACAGCAGGTTGGACGGCGCGGGCAGCCCCAGGCCGTACACCTCGTTGAGCCAGTCAAACAGCACGTTCGACTCGTAGCTGGGCGAAATCTGGAATGTGGGCATACCGCCAAAGAGGGCATTGGTCCACAGAGCCTTCTCGCCTGTGGCCTCATAGAAGGCCTTGGCTTCGTGGCCGTTGGCCGCGCCTTGCTGCATGTCGGCCTGACGCAGGGAGTTGGCCTCAAAGTTGTCGGGATAGAAAAATGCGATCGACACCACCGCCATTACGGCCATCGATACAAAGAAACCCCACACCTGGGGGTTGCCAAACCACTGTTTTAGCTTGTTCATGATAGATAATATCAGTTTGTTATACTTTTTGCAAAGGGATTGGTGGCCTTAAGGAAGGAGCGCAGAAAGAGGACTCCGGCCATAAAGAGCGACACCGAGAAGCTCAGTATCACCCCGTAGGTGCCCAGCCCTAAGGGGAAGGCGAGGATATAGGTGGCGGGCACTCCCACCAGCACATAGCTTGCAAAGGCTATCCACAGCATGGGCATGACGTGCGATGTGCCTCGCAGGGCGTTGGCAAATGTAACCTGAGTGGCGTCGCCCAGCTGGTACAGCACCAGCGGAAAGATGAGCGATACGGCCAAAGCCACCACGGCCGGGTCGCGACTGAAAAAGCTCATCATCGTGGGGCCTCCAAGCACGAATATTAGCGACGACAGTATCATGGTGACGAGCATGAGATGGTATCCGGCCCAGGCGTAGTGGCGCATTCCGGCCACCGACGACCTGCCGGCCTCGTTGGACACCTTCACCGACACAGCCGACCCTATGCCGTAGTACACCATAAAGCCCAGCGTGCCTATGGTTATTATTACCTGAAAGGCCGCCAGGGGCACCGTGCCGAGCCAGCCCACCATGACGGCGGCCACCGTAAACGACCCGCTCTCAAAGGTGAGCTGCATCGATACGGGCAGCGACGTGCGCCATATCAGTGCTGCCGAGCCGGCCTTGGAGGCACCGCGCAGCAGTCCCTCGCGATAGGGGCGCAGCGACTTGAAGGTGAGGTATGCGCCAAATATGGCCACGGCTCCGAGCACTCGCGATATGAGGGTACTCACCCCGGCGCCGAAGAGTCCCAGCTCCGGACAGCCACAGTTGCCGAATATCAACAGCCAGTTGCCCAGAATGTTGAGCATGTTGGCTCCGAGTATAATCCACATGGGCAGCCCAGTGCGGTTTATGGCATAGCTCAACTGGCCGCCCACGTTGAAGATGGCTGTGGGCAGCAGGCCGCACAGCACCAGGATATAGTAGGGCTTGATGAGTGGCATGAGCTCTTCGGGCTGGCCGAGGCGGTGCAGGTTGAAGTAGATGGTAAGCATCACGCCCGAGAGCAGCAGAGAGTAGAGCACGTTGATACCGAGTGCGATGCGTGTCAGAGCCCCCGTATCGGCCTTTTCACCGCGTCCGAATAGAGCACCGGCCAGAGGCGTGAGGCCGTAGCTGAAGCCTATGCAGCACAGTACGGCCATGTTGAAGAGATTATTAACAAAAGAAGCTGAGGCCAGGGCCTCGGTCGAATAGTGCCCGACCATAATATTGTCGGCAAAACTTACGACGATTGTGCCAAGCTGGCCCACCACGATGGGCAGGCCGAGCTTGACTATCTCGCGATAGGCCGACAGATATTTGTTCATCGGCAGGTGATTAGTTGCGGTTGTTGCCGCCGCCAAAGATGCGGAGCAGGAACAGGAAGAGGTTGATGAAGTCGAGGTAGAGGGTCAGCGCACCCAGAGTGGCCAGACGGCCAGCCTGGCTGGAGGGCATCATCTGGGCCAGGTTCTTGATTTTCTGGGTGTCCCAGGCTGTGAGGCCCACAAAGAGCAGTACGCCCACAATCGAGATAATCCACTCAAGCTCGGAGCTGCGGGTGAATATGTTGACAATAATGGCGATAAAGAGACCAATCATAGCCATGGTAAGTATCTTGCCCATCTTGCTGAGGTCCTGGTTGGTGGTGTAGCCAAACACGCTCATTGCGCCAAATGTACCGGCGGTGATGAAGAATGTCTTGGCAATGGAGGTCATGGTGTATACCCAGAATATCGGGGTGAGCCACAGACCGTTGAGCACGGCATAGAGGTAGAAGAGCATGCTGGCCGTGGAGCTCGACAGACGCTGCACGCCGGCTCCGATGCCAAACACTATGCCCACCGAGCCGAGCATCAGTACCCACATAAACCAGCGGTTGGTGAGGTAAAACTGCTGGAAGGCGGGCGAAGCGGCGGCAAAGAACGATACCAGGCCGGTTACAGTCAGAGCGAGGGCCATTTTGAGATACACAAGCTTCATGGTCGAGGCCACAAGGCTCTGTGTATTGCCGCTGTAGGCGTTGTTGTAATTGTAGTTGTAGTTGTTCATTACGTTGGTTTTTAGAGAGAAATTTTTTGCGTATTACATGCGTTCGGGTACGCTGATGCCGAGGAGCTTCATGGCCGATGCCACTGTGCGCGAGGTCACGTCGGTGAGCGCAAGGCGCAGCGACAGCAGTTCGGGATTGCTCTCGCGCAGGATGGGGCAGTCGTGGTAGAACTGGTTGTACTCCTTGACCAGCGCGTAGGCATAGTTGGCAATCAGTGCGGGCGAGTAGGTGCGACCGGCTTCGGCCACCACCGAGGGATAGTCGGTGAGGCGTTGTATGAGGGCGATTTCGCGTTCGTTGGGGCTTACGGCCGAGTAGTCGGCCACGGTGTGTCCGGCCTCGGCGGCACGGCGCAGCACCGAGCGCATGCGGGCGTAGGCATACTGTATGAAGGGGCCTGTATTGCCGTTGAAGTCGATCGATTCCTCGGGGTTGAACATCATGTTCTTGCGGGGATCGACCTTGAGCAGGAAGTACTTGAGAGCACCGAGACCCACGATTTCGGCCACGGCGTCCTTTTCGGCATCGGTCATCTCGGAATTCTTGCCCAGTTCGTCGCTCACACGGCGTGCGTCGGCCACCATCGATGCCATGAGGTCGTCGGCGTCGACCACGGTGCCGGTGCGGCTCTTCATCTTGCCTGTGGGCAGTTCGACCATGCCGTAGGAGAAGTGTACCAGGTCTTTGCCCCACTTGAAGCCGAGCTTGTCGAGCAGGAGCGAGAGCACCTGGAAGTGATAATTCTGCTCGTTGCCCACCACGTAGATCATCTTGTCGATGGGATAGTCGGCATAGCGCAGCTTGGCTGTACCTATGTCCTGAGTCATGTACACGGAGGTGCCGTCGGAGCGCAGCAGGAGTTTGTGGTCGAGACCGTCGGCGGTGAGGTCGGCCCACACCGAGCCGTCTTCGCGGCGGTACATCACGCCCTTGTCGAGGCCTTCGAGCACCTTGTCCTTGCCCTCGAGGTAGGTCTGCGATTCGTAGTATATCTTGTCGAAGTCCACACCCATGCGCTTGTAGGTCTGGTCGAAGCCGTCGTACACCCAGGTGTTCATGGTTTCCCAGAGGGCGCGCACGTCGGGGTCGCCGGCTTCCCACTGGCGCAGCATTTCGCGGGCCTCGGCCATGAGGGGCGAGGCGGCCTCGGCTTCCTCCTTGGTCATGCCCTGGGCCATGAGCTCGTCGAGCTCGGCACGGTAATGCTTGTCAAAGTTCACGTAACAGTCGCCGATGAGGTGGTCGCCTTTCACGCCGAGGCTTTCGGGAGTGGCACCGTCGCTCCACTTGCGCCATGCAAGCATCGACTTGCAGATATGGATGCCGCGGTCGTTGACGATGTTGGTCTTGACCACACGGTTGCCGCAGGCTTTGAGGATTTCGGCCAGCGAGTAGCCCAGCAGATTGTTGCGCACGTGGCCCAGGTGAAGTGGCTTGTTGGTGTTGGGCGACGAGTATTCCACCATCACGAGGGGCGAGGCGTCGGTGGCTTCTTTAAGGCCGTAGTTGGGCTGGGCGGCAATGCTCTGCAGCACGCCGTTCCAGAATCGTGGCTCGATGACAATGTTGAGGAAGCCCTTGACCACGTTGAAAGCGGCGACGGCGGGGTCGTTGGCCACCAGCCAGTTGCCTATCTCTGTGCCTACGGCTTCGGGGGCCTTGCCGGCTGCCTTGACCCAGGGAAACACCATCACGGTGAGATTGCCCTCAAACTCCTTGCGGGTGGCCTGGGGTACAATCGATTCGGGCGCGGCTACAACTCCATATAGCTCGCCCACTGCGCGGCTCACGGCCGCCGATATGATATTATCTACTGACATCTTATGTTATAACAAATATTTAAAGTGCAAAAATACGAAAAATTTGCATATTAATCAAATTGGGAATTATTCGGCGGCTTCTTCCACCACAAACACGTCTTCGTGGGCGCGTTTCATGTTATACTGCTCGCGCACCACCTGTTCCATTAGCTCGCGGTCGGTCGACAGACGCCGGTTGAGGTTGCGATAGTATTCGAGCGAGTCGCGCTGCTGGTCGAGGTTTATCTGCAGGCTGTCGATTATGCGTTGGTAGGCAACACGTTGTGTGAACGATTGCTCGCCAAAGAACATAATGTATACCACCAGCCCGAGAGCCACCACGGTGGGCACAGCAAGGTATCGTCTGACCCACGACTTGCGCGGTCGAGCCTCAGCAACAGACCCTTTGTTTTCTTCTTCCATATACAATTCTAATAACCTTGCAAAATTAGTCCTAATTAATCGAAAATGCAAATTTTTCAGGAAATGTATTGAGGGCAAGCGCTCCGCGCTGGCAGTCAAAGGGTTTTATTGTAAGATTCTCACAACTTGAGGCCGGCTACTTTGCATGCGCGGACGGTGAGGTTGCTGATGATGGCCACGATAAAGAGGGGCATGATATAGCCGTAGCCGCTGCCCACCATTTCGGCCACGAGAAACACTGCCATGAGCGGTGCATGGATTATGCCGGCAAATGCTCCGGCGGTGCCGTAGAGCACAAATAGCGCCACGGGCAGATGGGCGTCGAAGGCCCAGTTGGCCCCGGTGGCAAAGGCCAGTCCGCAAAACGCCCCGGCAAATATTGTGGGTGCAAAGTCGCCTGCCACACCGCCAGCGCTGTTTGTGGCTATGGCTGCAAATGCTTTGAGGGCCATTACACCCAGAGCCATGAGTAGCAGTGACAGAGGGGTGACGTGTATGGAGGCAAACACTCCGCGAGCCATGAAGCTGTCGATGTGGCCGTTGACCATCTGGGTCACCACACCGTAGCCCTCGCCGTAGAGGCTGGGAAAGGTTACGATGCTCACACCTAACAGGGCGGCGCCCACGGAGGCGAGACCCCATCTGTTCTTGAATGTTGCAAACCATCGGCGCAGCATCTTGGCTACGTGCAGGTAATATATGGAATAAAGTCCGCAAAACAAGCCCAGCATCGCGAGCCAGCCTATATGGGCGGGGTCGAAGAAGGACTGTGGCAGGAATTGAATGTCGAATGTAAAACCGGTGAGAGCATAGCAGGTGAGGGCGCCGAATACCGATGCCACGATGAGCGCCAGCACCTGCGCCGAGTCGAGCTTTAGTTTCATAACCTCGAGGGTGTAGAGCGCGCCACCCACGGGCGACTTGAATATGCCGGCAATACCTGCACCGGCACCGCACCCTATGAGTATGCGCATGGCCTGCGGCGGCAGTCCGAGCCACCGCGCAATGTTGCTGCCCAAAGCCGAGCCTACGGTGGCCACAGGGCCCTCGGCCCCTGCCGAGCCCCCAAATCCCAGTGTGAGTATACTGGCCACTATGGGGTCGTAGCACATGCGGGTGCGTAGGCGGTAATTGTCGGCCGCCAGAGCGCGGCCCACTATCTCGGTTCCATGCTCTATGTTGGAGTGTACCACCCATCGCTGATAGGCCACGGCCATGAATATTCCGGCAAACGGCAGTGCGATGAGATACCACATGGTTGCATCGTCTCTGCCCCACTGCGTCACGGTGTCGGCCAGGAGTTTCACGCCTGTCTTGAGCATCCATGCCGCCACACCCGCGGCAATGCCCACTACCGAGGCCACCACCATTATGGTGATGTGCACAGGCACTACGCGCCGCCGCCATGCGGCGAGGCGCAACAGCATTGTCTGAGTGGGAGAGCGCATACGAAATAGTTATATTCAAAGATGTAATATAGATTAAAACTGACATAGATAAATAATTGTTTCGGTTGACTAAAAAGATTTTAACAGAATTAAAGATAATGATTACAGCCCGGGTAGCTCTTCGGGCTTGATGTGCCGCGACACCTTGCTCACCAGGTAGCGGCCCAGGACTTTGGCCCAGGGATGAGAGTTGCAGGATGATTCATTTTCGAGTATCGACACGCCCTGCCAGAAGCACACCACACCGCCTGCAAAGTCGAGCAAGGGTATCCACTTGCCCATGGCCGCCTGCACCACTGCGGCCAGAGCCAATACGGCATAGATGCGTGTAAGAGTGCTTACTACCTGCCCGAATCGTGCCGATGAAAATTTGAGTTGCTGACGGGCCGAGGGCACTGCGCGGCCTATGCGGCGGGCCAGTCGGCGGGCACTCCACACGTCGGCCAGCACCATCGAGGTACAGGCCATGGCTATGGGGAAGGCCGGCGCCGCAACTGTCCATGCCCAGCCGCCTGCAAGAGCCAAGATCGATTTGAATGTATTGTACATAGTGATTGAGTTGATTATTGTTTCCGACCGCAAAGTTACAACCGAAACAGGGTGGTCATTTAGAAATTTGGGAATTTATACCGAATTTTAAAAAAAGTACCGATAAAAATGACTACCTTTGCGTAAATTTCAATCAATAAGGTACAAAGGAACATTATGGAAAAGCTGGTAGAGTTTGCTAATATATCGAAGTTGCGCGAAGTATCACAGTCGTACAGTCAGCTGGACGATGCCTACCTTTTTTGTCATATAACCGATGGTACCTGCGGTCTGACACACCTTGTAACCACCGTTCCCCACAAGCTCACCGGCACATTGGTGATGCTCATGCGCAAGGGGTCGACATTTAAGTTTGAGATAAATCAGGAAGTGTTTGAAATGCGTCCCGGTTGCTTTGCCGTGGCCTTTCCGGGCAATGTGGTGCGCGTGCACTCGCAGTTGCCGCCCGATGTGGAGATGTATGCAATGTTTTTTGACTTCAAGTTTCAGCAGAGCATCAACATCAATCTGGCGTCGGTGGCCATGCCGCCCATGTTCAAGAAGCCAGCGCCCGTTCAGCAGTTTGACGAAGACGAGTGCAACCAGCTGTGCCGCTACTTCGAGTTGCTCCATATCAACACTGTGGAGGGTGGCAATACCCAGATAACCAAGATGATATCGTCGAGCCTCATGGCAGCGATGTTTTATCAGATAGTACAGTTTTACCATCGCCGCATGACCGGTATGATAGCCGAAGTGGGAGAGGGTCAGTCGCTGGGACGTCGCCACGACTATGTGCGCGAATTTGTGCGGCTCGTACACCTGCACTACATGCGCGAGCGAGCCGTGCAGTTCTATGCCGACAAGCTTTTTATATCGCCCAAGTATCTGTCGCTGCTCGTCAAGGAGGCCACCGGCCGTTCGGCTGCCAAGTGGATCGACGATTTTGTGCTCATGGAGGCCAAAAACATGCTCCGCTTCTCGGGTAAAAACATTCAGCAAGTGGCCTATGCCCTCAACTTCCCCACCCAGTCGTCGTTTGGCAAATACTTCAAGCATCTCACCGGCATGTCGCCCACGGAATATCAGAAATCATAAATTGTGTTAAAATTTATTGTAGTTTCAACCTTGTATCAAGGATATGTGTTACAAAGACAAAAGGTAACAGATATTGCGGCGAGGGTGGAATTGAAATTCCCTGCTGAGGCTGAAAGTGCTACAGGCCGTCGTGTATCGGCAATGTCTCACCGACACTTCATTATATACTCTCCGAGTAAAAAACGGCGACCCGAAACTGCGCATTCCGGGTCGCCGCTTTTTTTGCGTATAGGGCTTAGTGGATATTGAGCGGAGGGTGCGCCGGCTACGCGCGGCGAGGGGCGGAGTGGCGTGAGACCTTGGGTTGCGCACGCGCTACGCGGTGCTTACCCAAGGCTACAGTCTTGTCTGCCCCAAGGGGCAGTTTAGGGCTACGCCCTTTTTTGCGTTTAGAGTTTTGAGGTTAATTTTCGATTCGGAGGTTTATGCCGTTGAGCTTGCGGTAGAGGTCGAGGGCATAGACGTCGGTCATGGCGCTGATATGGTCGAGCACGGCCTGGATGCGCCCGAAGAGGGTGGGGGCGTTGATGTCGTACTGGTCGGGAAACTTGGCGAGGAGCAACTGTGAATAGTTGAGCTCCGGATGTAGCACGGCATCGATAAACTTTTCGAGCAGGAAGGTTATGATGCGGTTGCCGGCAAGCTCGATGTCGATTACGTCGCCTGCGCTGTAAATTTTGTTCCACGACAGGCGGTTGCAGGCGGCATAGGCGTCGCGTTCGCGCTGGGGGATGTGGGCCAGAAGGCAACCGGTGAAGTTGCCGTCGAGTATGTCCTGCTCGTGCTCGAGGAAGGTCTCGGCACATCGCTGCACGAGTATGCCCACGACACACGAGCGGAGGTAGGCCACGCGCTCGTTGGGATCGCTCACGCGCTGCATTATGCTGTGCATGTGCTGGCGGCGGTCGTCGGGAAAGAATGCCATAAAGGCTTCGATGACCTGCTCGGTGGTGAGGATGCGTAGCTTGTGGGCGTCTTCTATGTCCATCACCTCGTAGCATATATCGTCGGCGGCTTCGACTATGTAGACCAACGGGTGGCGTGCGTAGCGCACCTCGCCGTTGGGGCCTGGCTTGGGTGTGAGGCCGAGTTCGGTGGCTACCTTGACAAAGTCGGACTTCTCGGAGGTGAAAAATCCGAATTTATTTTTTGTGGCGAGGCTGCTCTCGAAGGGGTATTTGACTATGGATGCGAGGGTGGAGTAGGTCATGGCAAAGCCGCCGCGGCGTCGGCCTTTGAACTGGTGTGTAAGCACGCGAAAGGCGTTGGCGTTGCCTTCGAAGTGGGTGAGGTCGGCCCACTCGTCGGGGGTGAGCATATCGCGCAGCACGCGGCCCTGACCCTCGCTGAAGAATGTAGATATGGCTTTTTCGCCCGAGTGGCCAAACGGTGGGTTGCCGAGGTCGTGGGCCAGGCATGCGGCGGCGGTGATGTCGCCGATGTGGCCGAGGCACGGCAGCCAGGGGGCCGAGGCATGGCGTGCGCGGAGGCCGGTGGTTATTTCGTCGGCCATGGACTTGCCCACGCAGGCCACTTCCATGGAGTGGGTGAGACGGTTGTGCACGAAGATGCTGCCCGGGAGCGGAAACACCTGGGTCTTGTTTTGCAGGCGTCGTAAGGGCGACGAGAACACGAGTCGGTCGTAGTCGCGTCTAAAGTCGGTGCGCACTGCGTCAGTGCGGTGCTCGTGCAGGTCTTCAAGCCCGAAGCGCTTGTCGCTTATTAGTTGTGGCCATTCCATAGTCGGTGTCGATTTTTTTGCAAAAGTAAGTATAATTAGTCAATGTCGCAAGAAAACGAGGTAGGTTTACATGGGCAAAGCAGTGTGGTGGGTGTATGATCAAAAAAAGCCCGCGAATCTTGCGAGTCGCGGGCTGTATGTGGGGTGAGGCGGGATTATTCGCCGAAGGCTTGTACGAAGTTGAGAGAGTTGTTTTTGATTTTGTCCTTGCCGATGAGGAGCATGAAGCGCTGGAAGTCCTGCATGGGACGCGAGCCGCCGATGCCGAGGTCGATGTTGAACTGGTTGGCGTACTCGTTGAAGCTGTACTGGCGGTTGGTCTTGTCTTCGCCGGTTACAACGAATACCACAACGGCGTTGTTGCCCTTGACGGGACCAACGAGAGTGCCCTTCTTGGCGCCGGCCACCTGGCCCTGGAGTTCGCTTTCGCCAAATCCGATGTTGGCGAGGACGGGTGCGTTGAACATAGCGTCGCCGGTCTGCACTTCGGTGCCCATGAGTTTGGCATATCCGGCCATGTCCTTAGCCTTGCCCTTATAGTCGGCGATGAGCTTTTCGGCCTTCTTGTTGCGGAGGGCTTTGGACTTGAGGGTCTCGGCGAGGAGGGGCGAGTTGTAGGGGAGGTATTCGCCGTCATAGATTTCCTTAACAGCTGCGGTGAGGAGGTAGGTCTGCTTGTTGTCCTGATATACGGGCATTACCTTGCCTTTCTTGGCTTCCATGAGCCACTTCACTGCGGGACGCGAGTCGGTGGCGTTGGCTACGTGGGCCGACGAGGGAGTAACGGCGCCCGAGAGGAGTGTGTAGCCGGCTTCGGCAGCGTTCTTGGCAAAGTCGGCAGCCGATGAGTTGTTGCTTACGAAGGTGTTGAGGTCGGAGGAGAGCTTGGAGAGGGTTTCCTGCGAGGGGTCGATGGTGTAGTCGATGTTGGCCACTTCGTAGAAGGTAACGGGGTTGTGGCGCTTGTTGATACGGTAGAGCACCTTGCGCACCTGGCCCTGTACGGTGTCGGTGAGGAAGAAGGGCTGACCAACGGCGTTGGATTCGAGAGCGGCCTTGAGGTTGGCGGGCAGACCGGGAGCTGCAAGGCTTGCCCAGATGCTGTCGCTGCCGTTGACCTTCTCGCCGTCGATGAGCGAGGCAAATGACTTGCCGCTCTGAGCCTGTGCCATAACGGAGTCGATGAGGGCTTCTTCGGTGGCGATCATCGAAACGTTGATGGAGTCGATGTTCTGAGTCTTGCTGAGGAGCTTGACGATGGTGTACTTGTCGCCGAGGTTGTTGAGGAGGATGGCGTTGCCCACGGCGGCCGAGTCGACAAATGCTTTGAGGCGTGTGTCGGAGATGGCGTTGCGGGTGGTGCTGGCGGTGTTGACAACAAACTTGGAGTTGGAGGCCACGGATGCGGTGCCCTGTTCCATGTTGAGGCTTACGAGAGCGGCTTCAACGTCCTTGGTGCCGGCGAGGCGGTCTTCCTTGGAGGGCTCAATGCGCACAAGGATGTAGTCGATGGCGCGCACGGGCTCGTTGAGACGGTAGGCGCTCTTGTTTTCGTCGTAGGCGGCGCGGAGGTCGGCGTCTTCAACCTTCACCTGGTCGTCGGCCACGGTGGAGAGGTCTTTGGTGGCGTACTGGATGTGGCGTGTGGTGGCTACGTTGTCGTAGGCGGCCTGAGCGTCGAGTTCGTTGGCGGTGAAGAGGCCCGATACGAGACGGTCGAACTTCTCGGCGAGGAGAGCTGTTTCAACGGCCTGTTCAATGTTGGCCCAGTACTGCTTGAGCTGCTGGCCGGCTTCGGCGGGGAAGCCGTATTTCTGGGGGTTCATCATGGCGTCGTACACGGCCTTGCCCGAGGGGGTGGGGAGACCGAGCTGCTGCGACATGCCGTAGATGAACTGCTGGGCGGCGGGGTGGGGGTATTCGCCGGTGAGAGCTTCGGTGAGCTCGGTGTCGGTCACTACGATGCCCAGGCGTTCGTATTCGTTTTTCTGGAGTTTTTCGAGCAGGAGTTGCTGGATAACTTGCTGGGCGAGCTCGTCGTTATCGGGAGCCTGAGCCTGGTTGCGCATGTTTTCGGATGCGGCGTTGATGCGCTGCTGATAGTCCTGGTAATCTACTTTGGCTTTGCCGGCTTCGGCCACTGTGGTGCCTGAGCCGAAGTAGGTACGGCCCGAGGTAAGGAAGTCGCCGAGAACGAAGGCAAGCAATGCAACGATGATTACTACAAACAGAAGCACTGATTTGTTACGGATCTTTTCAAGAGTTGACATTGATTTATAGCGTTTATTAATTATTTTTTCCGGAGATTGGTGTATATGTGCGGATTTAACGCACAAAGATAGTGTTTTTTCGCGTATTTGCACAACTTTTATGGCGAAAAAACGAAAAATGCCCGAATTTCGGGCATTTTTTGGTGTGTTGAGGTCTGACTGTTAGAGTCCGAAGGCTTCTTTGACAGCGGGCACCATGTCGAGTTTTTCCCAGGTGAAGAGTTCCACTTCGCGTGTGAAGGGTTGCTCGCCAAATGCCTTGAAAGTCTTGACCACGGTGCGGGGCTGGCGTCCCATGTGTCCGAAGGAGGCTGTTTCGCGGTAGATGGGGTTGCGGAGCTTGAGACGGCTTTCGATTGCGGCGGGTCGCATGTCGAAGAGCTGACTCACGCGGTGGGAGATTTCGGCGTCGCTGAGGGCCATCTTGGCAGTGCCGTAAGTGTTGACGTTGAGGCTCACTGGGCGGGCCACACCGATGGCGTAGGCCACCTGGACGAGGGCTCGGTCGGCCACACCGGCAGCTACGAGATTCTTGGCGATGTGGCGTGCGGCATAGGCTGCGGAGCGGTCGACCTTGGAGGGGTCTTTGCCCGAGAAAGCACCGCCGCCGTGAGCACCGTGGCCTCCGTAGGTATCGACAATGATTTTGCGGCCGGTGAGTCCGGTGTCGCCGTTGGGGCCGCCCACCACAAACTTGCCGGTGGGGTTGACAAGGAGCTCAAACTGACCGTTGATGAGCGAGCGGAGGTGCTCGGGGAGCTTGTCGAGGACGCGGGGCAGGAGGATGTTGCGCACGTCGGCTTCGATGGTGTCGTGCATCTGGCGGTCGGCTTCCTCCTGGCTGACGGTGTCGGAGGGCAACACAAACTCGTCGTGCTGAGTAGATATTACGATAGTGCTAACTCGCAGGGGAGTGCCGTCTTCGGAGTATTCGACTGTGACCTGGCTCTTGGAGTCTGGGCGGAGGTAGGTCATCTGGGTGCCTTCGCGTCGTATGGCCGAGAGCTCCATGAGGAGGGCGTGGCTGAGAGCAAGGGTGAGGGGGATGTAGAGGGGTGTTTCGTTGGTGGCGTAGCCAAACATCATGCCCTGGTCGCCGGCGCCTTGCTCGTCGGGGTTGTCGCGCACCACGCCACGGTTTATGTCCTGGCTCTGCTCGTGCACGGCGAGGAGCACACCGCAGGAGGCGCCGTCAAATCCGAGGTCGGAGCGGTCGTAACCAATCTCGCAGGCCACGTTGCGTGCCACGTTCATAATATCAATGTAGGCTTCGGAGCGTATCTCGCCGGCCACGATTATCTGGCCTGTGGTCACCATGGTTTCGCAGGCCACTTTGGATGATGCGTCGCGTGCGAGGAATTCGTCGAGCACGGCGTCGCTTATCTGGTCGGCAACCTTGTCGGGATGGCCTTCAGACACTGATTCGGAAGTGAAGAAATAGTTCATAGTCAATAATTATTACAATAATAAAAAAATAACCACAATGCCCTGGGGCAATGTGGAGGCGGCTTGACTACCGTGCACTGCGAGTGGCCCAACCGCAGTCGGGGCTCAAGGCACGTTTGCATTTTAGCATTTTTTCAAGTGGTCGCAAGCAGCCAAATCTTTCCACATTTCTTTTCGGATGCAAAGGTACAAAAAAATCCCCATTTGTGCAAGGGGATTTTTTTGGCAGAGGATTGTCTGAGTGGTTATCTGTCGACTGATGTTATGTTGAAGTTCATGTCGAGTTTTATGTCGGTGCCGTCGAGCAGTTCGACTTCGTAGCCGTATGACTCCTTGCTGAGTTCGTGGATCTGGGCGTTGGGGAAACGGGCATTGATGGCTTTGACGAGCAGTTCGGGAGCAATGCCTGCGGGGATGGCTTTGCCTCGAGGGGCGGATACGTCGATCCACTGGCCCATGTGGTCGAATTCGATTTCGGAGCCGTCGGCGAGATATACTTCAAATTCGGCCGACTGGTGCTCGGTGTCTTTGTCGACACGTATTACCTTGACCCCCGAGAAGTAGGTGTTGACAAATGTCTGTGCCGTAGCGGGTAGTTGGTTGAACTGAATCACGGTGTCGTGATGGTCGTCGTGGTTGCAACTCCACAGCCCAAGGCCTGCGATGGCCACTGCGAGCATTAACAAATATTTTTTCATAACAGTATAGAGAGATGGTATCTATACATAAAACAAAGTGCCCGCACGAAAGGTTCGTGCAGGCACTGAGGTATATTCTAAAAAAAGGATGTATTATTCAACGGTCCAGGTGTCGCCGGCGAGAATCATGTCGCGGAGCGAGCTGAAGCCTTTCTTGGCCTTGACGGCTTCGACCTGCTCCTGGAGGGAGGTGTCGTAGGTGGGTGCGTCCACGTCGCGTATCACACCGAGGGCGAGGGGGAGCGACTCGCCGTCCATCATGGCGAGCTGCTGGTGGAGGAAGTTGCTGGGGGTGTGGGCGTCGTGCACGAGTACGTCGTCGATGGTGTAGCCGTCCTGACCCACTGTTACGGCCTTGAGCAGGAATCCGTCGCGCACCAGACCCTTGTCCATGTTCTTGCCAAAGAGCATCTTCTCGCCGTGGCGCAGGTGGATGGTCTTGTCGGCGCGCACTTCCTTGTCGGTGATGTGGTTGTGTATGCCGTGGTTGAATATGACGCAGTTCTGGAGGATTTCGGTCACCGAGGTGCCTTTGTGCTGAGCGGCGGCTACGAGCACTTCCTGCGAGGTGGCGAGCTCAATGTCGATGGAGCGGGCAAAGAAAGTGCCGCGTGCGCCAAAGCATAGCTCGGCGGGGATGAAGGGGTCTTCGACGGTGCCGTAGGGCGAAGATTTCGATACGAAGCCGCGGTCGGAAGTGGGCGAGTACTGTCCCTTGGTGAGGCCGTATATCTTGTTGTTTAACAACACGATATTGATGTCGATGTTGCGACGCACGGCGTGGATGAAGTGGTTGCCGCCGATTGCGAGACCGTCGCCGTCGCCCGAGATTTGCCACACGGTCATTTCAGGGTTGGCGGCTTTGAAACCAGTGGCCACAGCGGCCGCACGGCCGTGGATGGTGTGGAATCCGTAGGTGTTCATGTAGTAGGGCAGGCGCGAGGAGCATCCGATGCCCGATATTACGGCGGTCATGTGGGGGGCAATGCCGAGTGTGGCCATTGCCTTGTGGAGAGTGTTGAGAATGGCGTGGTCGCCGCAGCCGGGGCACCAGCGCACCGACTGGTCACTCTTATAGTTGGCAGGGGTATATTGTTGGGCTTCCATTACTTACGGTCGATTATAGATTTGACATTTTCAACTATTTCGCTCACCTGGAAGGGCTGTCCCTGCACCTTGTTGATGCGCAGGATTTCGGTGCCGGGGAGCTTGGATTGGAGGTAGTCGGCAAACATGCCTGTGTTGAGCTCGGCCACTATCACGCGCTTGTAGCTGCGTATCACGTCGAGGGCGTTGGCAGGCAGGGGGTTGATGTAGCGGAAGTGGGCAAAGGCCACGGGAGTGCCGTCGGCGCAGAGGGTCTCGGTGGCAGTGCGCAGGTGACCGTATGTACCGCCCCAACCTATGAGGAGGGTGTCGGCGTCGGGCTGGCCCTGTACCTGGAGCAGGGGTATGTTGTCGGCGATGCGGGCCACCTTTTCGCGGCGTATTTCAACCATCTTTTCGTGGTTGACGGGGTCGGTGGATATGGCGCCGGTCACCACGTCCTTTTCGAGGCCGCCGAGGCGGTGGGTGAAGCCGGGTGTGCCGGGCACGGCCCAGCGGCGCACCTTGGTGTGTTCGTCGCGCTGGTAGGGTCGCCAGCCTTCCTGCATGTCGGATGTGACGTCGGGTACACGTATCTCGGGATAGTCGCTGGCCTCGGGTATGCGCCATGCGCTGGAGCCGTTGCCGATGAATGCGTCGGTGAGCAGGATGACGGGTGTCATGTGCTCCACGGCTATGCGTGCGGCTTCGAAGGCCATTGTGAAGCAGTCGGTGGGTGTGGCCGCGGCTACCACGGCCAGGGGACTCTCGCCGTTGCGGCCGTAGAGGGCCTGCATGAGGTCGGTCTGTTCGGTCTTGGTGGGCAGGCCGGTGGAGGGGCCGCCACGCTGCACGTCGATTGCCACCAGGGGCAGTTCGGCCATTACGGCCAGGCCGAGGCCTTCGCTCTTGAGTGCCAGACCGGGGCCGGAGGTGGATGTCACGGCGAGGTTGCCGGCAAATGATGCACCGATTGCCGAGCAGATGCCGGCTATTTCGTCTTCCATCTGTATGGCTTTGACGCCGAGGTCCTTGCGCTTGGCGAGCTCGTGGAGGATGTCGGTGGCGGGGGTGATGGGGTAGGAGCCCAGGAAGAGGGGACGGCCGCACTTTTCGGAGGCCATGATGAGGCCCCATGCGGTGGCGGTGTTGCCGTTGATGTCGGTGTATACGCCGGGTGTGGGCTCGTTGGTCTCGATGCGGTATGTCGATACCGAGGCGTGTATGTTGTGACCGTAGTCGTAGCCGGCCTGAATTACCTTGGCGTTGGCTTCGTATACGGCGGGTTTCTTGGCAAATTTAGACTTGAGATGGTGGAGCGCGCTCTGCAACGGACGATCGAAGAGCCAGCACACCAGGCCAAGAGCAAAAATGTTGCGACACTTGAGCACGCTCTTTGCGTCGAGACCCGAGTCGGCCAGGGCCGCCTTGGTCATCGAGGTTACGGGCACTTCGACCACCTGGGCCTTGATGCCGAGCTCCTCAAAGGGACGGTCGGTGGTAAAGAGGGCTTTTTTGAGGTCGGCTTCCTTGAAGGAGTCGATGTCGACAATGATCACGCCGCCGGGCTTGAGAAACTTTACGTTCTGCTTGAGGGCGGCAGGATTCATCGCGATGAGCACATCGCACATGTCGCCGGGGGTGTAAACGCCCTGGCCAACACTGACTTGAAAGCCCGATACACCGCTGAGCGAGCCCTGGGGAGCGCGGATTTCAGCAGGGTAGTCGGGGAAGGTTGACACTTGGTTGCCGACACCGGCGCTCACGTTGGTGAATATGTTGCCGGCCAACTGCATGCCATCGCCCGAGTCGCCCGAAAAACGAACGACTACCTTGTCGAGCACTTTTACATTGGTCTTGTCTAACATAATGGTTTAGGTTGGGTTGTTTCTTCCAATAGGATAGTGTGTTTTATAGTTCGGCAAAGGTAATTAAACTTTTCCAATTATAATACTTTTTAAACAAAAATTTAGGTATAAATGTTTGAAAACATATAAAAAATTGCACATGCGGCTCTGGCTGTCAAAAAATAGGTCGAAATTTTGCTCAGCCACATCAGCAGGGGGCATTAACAATCGATATAAAAATTCACCAAAATTAATAGTGCAAATATTTGGATATTAATCAAATAATTCGTACCTTTGCATAGAAAAATAGAGCCCGATCGGGTGTGAGGCATGTAACTCTCTGAGGGTTATGGCTTTATGCGTGTGTTGTGCTCTTGTGATAAAGTCGATAAGAAGACAAAAAGAGATAAATAAAATTTAGAAACAACCCCAAAAAACTAAGATGCCTACTATTCAGCAATTAGTAAGAAAAGGACGTGTAGCACTTGTTGACAAGAGCAAGTCGCCCGCACTCGACAGCTGCCCCCAGCGTCGCGGTGTGTGCGTGCGTGTGTACACCACCACTCCTAAGAAGCCTAACTCGGCTATGCGAAAGGTTGCCCGTGTGCGCCTTACCAACGGTAAAGAAGTCAACTCCTACATCCCCGGCGAAGGCCACAACCTGCAGGAGCACTCGATTGTACTCGTTCGCGGCGGTCGTGTAAAGGACCTTCCCGGTGTACGCTACCACATTGTGCGCGGTACCCTCGATACCAGCGGTGTTAAGGATCGCACACAGCGTCGCTCCAAGTACGGTGCAAAACGTCCCAAGGCAGGTGCCAAGGCCGGTGCAGCCAAGAAGTAATCTATATATTATATAGGTGAAGTTATTCTAAACGCATCGCGAGAATAAAAACAACAAAGTTTTAAAACTCGTTTTTGAATCTTGAAAAGCTGATAAATCAGGTTGAGTAAGCCTGCGGAACAATACGGCGGAAGAGTCTGCCGAAATTTCAAAACCTTTCATAACTGACAATACCGTCTTATACTCCGCAACACAAGGCTGAAGCTAAAATACCGACGCAAGCAACCAAGCAATCAAAAACACAACGGTAAAACCTACAAATGAGAAAGGCAAAACCTAAAAAGCGGGTTATCCTCCCCGATCCCGTTTTCGGTGAAGTACGAGTAACCAAGTTCGTAAATCACCTCATGTACGATGGTAAAAAGAACACTGCGTTCACCATCTTCTACACCGCACTTGAGACTGTGAAGTCCAAGCTGCCCAACGAAGAGCTCTCTGCACTCGAAGTGTGGAAGAAAGCCCTCGAAAACGTAACCCCCCAGGTCGAAGTAAAATCGCGCCGTGTGGGTGGTGCCACCTTCCAGGTCCCCACTGAAATCCGTGCCGACCGCAAGGAATCTATATCGATGAAAAATCTGATCATCTACGCCCGCAAGCGTGGCGGCAAGACCATGGCCGACAAGCTCGCAGCCGAAATCGTTGACGCATTCAACAACCAGGGCGGTGCCTTCAAGCGCAAAGAAGACATGCACAAGATGGCCGAAGCCAACCGCGCATTCGCTCACTTCCGCTTCTAATTTTTCATCTGATAAGACACAAGAAAAATGGCTAAATCTGACGAACAACTTAAATATACGCGTAATATCGGTATCATGGCCCACATCGATGCCGGTAAGACCACCACTTCCGAACGCATTCTGTTCTACACCGGCCTCACCCACAAAATCGGTGAAGTGCACGACGGTGCCGCCACCATGGACTGGATGGAACAGGAACAGGAACGCGGTATCACCATCACCTCGGCCGCTACCACCACTTTCTGGAAGTACAACGACGACAAATTCAAAATCAACCTCATCGACACCCCGGGACACGTTGACTTCACTGTAGAAGTAGAACGCTCGCTCCGCGTGCTCGACGGTGCTGTTGCCACTTTCTGCGCTGTAGGCGGTGTAGAACCCCAGTCAGAAACCGTATGGCGTCAGGCCGACAAATACAACGTACCCCGTATCGGCTACGTTAACAAAATGGACCGCTCGGGTGCCAACTTCTTCGAAGTGGTACGTCAGCTCAAGGACGTACTCGGCGCAAACCCCTGCCCCATCCAAATCCCCATCGGCGCCGAAGAAACATTCAAGGGTGTTGTCGACCTCATCACCATGAAGGCAATCTTCTGGCACGATGAAACTATGGGTGCCGACTACTCCGTAGAAGAAATCCCCGCCAACCTCGTCGACGAAGCCGAAGAATGGCGCGACAAGATGCTCGAAAAGATCGCTGAATACGACGACGACCTCATGGCCAAGTACTTCGACGACCCCTCGACCATCACACTCGAAGAAACCAAGCGCGCCCTCCGCAAGGCTACCCTCAGCATGGACCTCGTGCCCATGATCTGCGGCTCGTCGTTCAAGAACAAGGGTGTACAGTGCCTCCTCGACTGCGTGTGCGCTTACCTCCCCAGCCCCGTTGACTCGGGCGCAGTAGAAGGCCACTCCGTTGATGATCCCGACACAATGGAAACCCGCGAACCCTCATCCGACGCTCCCATGTGCGCCCTCGCGTTCAAGATTGCCACCGACCCCTATGTAGGCCGTCTGACATTCTTCCGCGTATACTCCGGCGACGTAGAAGCAGGCTCTTACGTGCTCAACGCACGCTCGGGCAAGAAGGAACGCGTATCGCGCCTCTTCCAGATGCACTCCAACAAGCAGAACCCCATGGAACGCATCGGTTGCGGTGATATCGGTGCCGGCGTAGGCTTCAAGGACATCCGCACCGGCGACACACTCTGCGCCGAAAACGCTCCCATCGTACTCGAAGCTATGGAATTCCCCGATCCCGTTATCGGTATCGCCGTAGAACCCAAGACCCAGAAGGACCTCGATAAGCTCGGTGTCGGTCTCCAGAAGCTCGCCGAAGAAGACCCCACTTTCCGCGTGGAAACCAACGAAGAAACCGGCCAGACCGTTATCTCCGGCATGGGCGAACTTCACCTCGACATCATCATCGACCGTCTCCGTCGCGAATTCAAGGTTGAATGTAACCAGGGTCGTCCCCAGGTTACCTACAAGGAAGCCATCACCAAGCCCGTTCAGCTCCGCGAGGTGTTCAAGAAGCAGACCGGTGGTCGCGGTAAGTTTGCCGACATCATCGTACGCGTAGAACCCGTCGACGAAGGCTTCGAAGGCAACCTCCAGTTTGTCGACGAAGTGAAGGGCGGTAACATTCCCAAGGAATTCATCCCCGCCATCCAGAAGGGCTTCACCAACGCAATGAAGAACGGCGTACTCGCAGGCTACCCCGTAGAGCAGCTCAAGGTTACTGTAATCGACGGTTCGTTCCACCCCGTCGACTCCGACCAGCTGTCCTTCGAACTCTGCGCCATCCAGGCCTTCAAGAAGGCCAGCGAACAGGCCGGTCCCGTGCTTCAGGAACCCATCATGAAGATCGAAGTAGTGACCCCCGAAGAATCGATGGGCGACGTAATCTCCGACCTCAACAAGCGTCGCGGCCAGGTAGAAGGCATGGAAACATCTCGCTCCGGCGCACGCGTAGTTAAGGCCAAGGCCCCCCTCGCCGAAATGTTCGGCTACGTGACCGCCCTCCGCACCATCACCTCCGGCCGCGCCACCTCGACCATGACCTTCAGCCACTACGCCGAAGTAAGCAACACCATCGCCAAGGCCGTCCTCACCGAATGCCAGGGCCGTGTAGACCTTCTTAAGTAAACAATAAAGAAACATCAATATGAGTCAGAAAATCCGTATCAAACTCAAATCTTACGACCACAATCTCGTCGACAAGAGCGCCGAGAAAATCGTAAAGACTGTGAAGGCTACAGGCGCGGTAATCAGCGGTCCCATCCCCCTGCCCACCCACAAGCGCATCTTCACCGTCAACCGCTCGACCTTCGTCAACAAGAAGTCGCGCGAACAGTTCCAGCTCGCATCGTTCAAGCGTCTCATCGACATTCACAACTCTACAGCCAAGACTGTCGACGCCCTCATGAAGCTCGAACTCCCCAGCGGTGTAGAAGTGGAAATCAAGGTCTGATAACCACAACAGCATAAACCCCTCCCTCCTCTCTCCTCTCATTCAAATTCTTTACAGCAAAGAAACAAATCCAAACCATCAAATAAACTAAAGAAATGCCAGGATTAATTGGAAAAAAAATCGGAATGACATCCGTTTTCAGTGCCGACGGTAAGAACGTACCGTGCACTGTTATCGAAGTAGGTCCTTGCGAAGTAACACAGGTGAAGACTGTTGCCACCGACGGCTACGACGCCCTCCAGCTGGGCTTCGAAGAAGCTAAGGAAAAGCACACCACAAAGCCCCAGCAGGGCCACTTTGCCAAAGCAGGTGTTACTCCCAAGCGCCACTTGGCCGAGTTCAAAGGATTTGGTGACAGCTACAAGCTCGGTGACAAAATCACCGTAGACCTCTTCACCGAATCAGACTTCGTAGACATCGTAGGTACCTCCAAGGGTAAGGGCTTCCAGGGCGTAGTAAAGCGCCACGGTTTCGGCGGTGTAGGCCAGGCCACTCACGGTCAGCACAACCGTCTCCGCGCCCCCGGTTCGATCGGTGCTTGTTCGTACCCCGCAAAGGTATTCAAGGGCATGCGCATGGCCGGCCAGATGGGCAACCAGCGCGTTACCGTTCAGAACCTCCAGGTTGTGAAGGTAATCCCCGAATACAACGTGTTAATGATCAAGGGTTCTATCCCCGGCAGCAAAGGTTCAATCGTCTTAATTGAGAAATAAAATGGAAGTTGCAATTTTAACTAAAGAAGGCAAGGACACCGGCCGCAAGGCAGTCCTCAACGACGAGGTGTTTGGCATCCAGCCCAACGAGCACGCCATCTATCTCGACGTTAAGCAATACCTCGCCAACCAGCGTCAAGGTACACACAAAGCAAAAGAACGCTCCGAAGTAAGCGGCTCCACCCGCAAGCTCCACAAGCAGAAAGGCGGCGGCGGCGCCCGTATCGGCGATATCAACTCGCCCGTACTCGTAGGCGGTGGCCGTGTTTTCGGTCCCCGTCCCCGCGACTACCGCTTCAAACTCAACCGCAAGCTCAAAGCTCTCGCCCGTCGCTCGGCTCTCTCTGTGAAGGCTGCCGAAGGCCAGATCATCGTGGTTGAAAACTTCACTTTCGAAGCTCCCAAAACCAAAGAATTCGTAAAATTTGCTAAAGATCTTAAAATCGACGGCAAAAAGGTTCTCCTCGTTTTGTCAGCTCCCGAAAAATCCGTATATTTGTCAATCCGTAATGTGCCGAACGCAAAGCTCGCTTCTGCGTCCGACCTCAATACGTATGTAATCATGGACACCAACGCTATCGTCCTCACCGAGGGTAGCGTCGAAGTCGTAAACAAACTCTAAGCACAGGAGAAACAAGACAATGGAAATCTCAATCAAACCCATCCTCACCGAAAAGGCAACCAAGCTTCAGGAGAAGCTCAATGTCTACACTTTCGCCGTTTCTCCCGACGCTACCAAAGGCCAGATCAAGCACCTCATCGAAGAGCTTTACGGCGTTAAGGTAGTACGAGTAAACACCGCCGTTATGCGCGCCAAGAACAAGTCGCGCTGGACCAAGAGCGGCCTTCTCCGCGGCAAAACCGCCATGTGGAAGAAAGCCCTCGTAAACCTTGCCGACGGCCAAACCATCGACTTTTATAGCAACATCTGATAAGAAATGGCAGTAAAGAAATTCAAGCCCACAACCCCGGGCCAACGTCACAAAATTATAGGTGTATTCAAGCGCACCGAAGCCGTGAAAGTCGACGGCAAGACCATCGTGCGCACCTCCACTGCTAATGCACCTGAGAAAACTCTTGTCGGCGGAAAGAAATCCACCGGCGGCCGCAACGCCGAAGGCCACCTCACCAACCGCTACATGGGCGGCGGCCACAAGCGTGCTTACCGTGTAATCGACTTCAAGAGAACTAAAGATGGCATCCCCGCCGTAGTGAAGACCATCGAGTACGATCCCAACCGCTCGGCTCGCATCGCCCTCCTCTACTACGTAGACGGCGCTAAAGCCTACATCATTGCACCCAACGGACTCGAAGTGGGTCAGACCGTGATGAGCGGCGCAGACGCAGCACCCGAAATCGGTAACGCCCTGCCCCTCGCCAACATCCCCGTCGGCACACTCATCCACAACATCGAGCTCCGCCCCGGACAAGGCGCTTTCATGGCCCGCTCGGCCGGCACCTTCGCCCAGCTCGTATCCCGTGAGGGAAATTACGCTATTATCAAATTACCTTCGGGCGAAACCCGCAAAGTCCTCGCCGCCTGCAAAGCAACCGTAGGCGTAGTAGGCAACAGCGAACACTCGCTTGAATGCTCCGGTAAGGCAGGTCGCAGCCGCTGGCTCGGTCGTCGTCCCCGCAACCGCGGCGTAGTAATGAACCCCGTCGATCACCCCATGGGTGGTGGTGAAGGTCGCGCTTCCGGTGGCCATCCCCGCTCGCGCAAGGGCCTCTACGCCAAGGGTCTCAAGACACGCGCTCCCAAAAAGCATTCGTCGAAGTACATCATCGAAAGACGTAAAAAGTAATCTGATAACATTGTAATTATGAGTCGTTCATTAAAAAAAGGACCCTTTATCAGCGTCAAACTCGAAAAGAAGGTCGAGGCGATGAAAGCTTCCGGCAAGTCCAACGTCATCAAGACCTGGAGCCGCGCATCCATGATCGCCCCCGAATTCGTAGGCCTCACCTTCGCAGTTCACAATGGTAACAAATTTATTCCCGTATACGTAACCGAAAACATGGTAGGTCACAAGCTCGGCGAATTCTCGCCCACTCGTAACTTCCGCGGTCACGGCGGCAATAAGAAAAAATAATCAGGGCCCAATTAACAAATTTCGAATAAAATAAGAAAAAATAAAATGGGTGTAAGAAAAAGATTATCCGCCGAAAAGCGCCATGAAGAGCAGCAGAACGTGGCATTTGCCAAGCTGCTCAACATCCCCACCTCGCCCCGCAAGATGCGCCTCGTTGCCGACATGATCCGCGGCAAAGAAGTGTTCCGCGCACTCGGTATCCTCAAATTCTCAAACAAAGAAGCAGCAGCCCGCCTCGAAAAGCTCCTCCGCAGCGCCGTTGCCAACTGGGAAGAAAAGAACGAACGCAAAGCCGAATCCGGCGAGCTCTACATAAGCACTATCTATGTAAACTGCGCTCCCATGCTCAAGCGCCTCCGTCCTGCTCCCCAGGGCCGCGGCTACCGCATCCGCAAGCGCTCCAACCACGTAACAATCATCGTTGACACCATTAAAGAGGCATAATTATGGGACAGAAAGTTAATCCTATCAGCAATCGCCTCGGTGTAATCCGTGGCTGGGACTCCAACTGGAGCGAAAAGGGCAAATACCCCGCCAACATCCTCGAAGACTACAAACTCCGCGAATACCTCAACGTACGCCTCGCCAAGTGCAGCGTATCGCGCGTGGTAATCGAACGCACACTCAAGATGATCACCATCACAGTGTGCACATCGCGTCCCGGCCTCATCATCGGTGCCGGCGGCAAGGATGTAGAAGCCCTCAAGCTCGAACTCGCTAAAATCACCGACAAAGACGTACAGATCAACGTCCACGAGGTAAAACGCCCCGAACTCGACGCCCAGATCGTAGCCGCCACCATCGCCCGTCAGGTAGAAGGCAAGGTAGCATACCGTCGCGCCATCAAGATGGCCATCGCCAGCACAATGCGCGCAGGTGCCGAAGGCATCAAGATTCAGATCTCCGGCCGTCTCAACGGCGCCGAAATCGCACGCAGCGAAATGTTCAAGGAAGGCCGCACTCCCCTGCACACCCTCCGCGCCGACATCGACTATGCCCTCGTTGAAGCTCACACCAAGGTAGGTGTGCTCGGCATCAAGGTATGGATCTGCCGCGGTGAGGTATACGGCAAGCGCGACCTCGCCCCCAACTTCGCCGCCACTCAGAAGGAAAGCCGTCAGGGCGCCGGCAACGGTGCACCCCGTCGCGGTGGATTCCGTCGCGGTGCAAAAAACAATCGTTAAACCTCAAAACTGCATAGACTACAATGTTAGCACCCAAGAAAACCAAATTCCGCCGCCAGCAGAAAGGCCGCATGAAGGGCGAAGCCCAGCGCGGCAACCAACTGGCATTCGGCTCCTTTGGCATCAAGACCCTTGAATCCAAGTGGATCACCGGTCGCCAGATCGAAGCCGCCCGTATCGCGGTGACCCGTTACATGCAGCGTCAGGGACAAATCTGGATACGCATCTTCCCCGATAAACCCATCACCAAGAAGCCTGCCGAAGTCCGCATGGGTAAAGGTAAAGGTTCTCCCGAAGGTTTCGTGGCCCCCGTTACTCCCGGCCGCATCATCCTCGAAGTAGAAGGCGTACCCTTCGAAGTAGCCAAGGAAGCCCTGCGCCTCGCAGCTCAGAAGCTCCCCGTTACAACCAAGTTTATCGTTCGTCGCGACTACGACCCCACTCAAAACGTGTAAACAATTATGAAAAAAGAAGAAATCAAAGAACTTAGCACCGCCGACCTCCGCGATCGCCTTGCACAGATGGAGAAGGAATACCTCCAGCTCAAGGTAAATCACGCAGTGTCGCCCCTGGACAACCCCGCTAAGATTACCGCTGATCGTCGCATGATTGCACGCGTTAAGACCGAGCTGCGCGAGCGCGAACTTAAAAACCAATAAACCCCAACCTCAACATCCAATAAACAATAATGGAAAAGAGAAACTTACGTAAAGAGCGCATCGGGGTTGTGTCGAGCAACAAGGGCGACAAGACAATTACCGTAACTATCCGTTGGAAAGAAAAACACCCCATCTACGGTAAATTCGTCAACAAGTCCAAAAAGTACCACGCTCACGACGAAAACAACGAATGCAGCGTAGGCGACACCGTGCGCCTCATGGAGACCCGCCCCTTAAGCAAAACCAAACGCTGGCGCTTGGTTGAAATCATAGAAAAAGTTAAGTAATCATGATACAGACTGAATCACGTTTAACCGTAGCCGACAACAGCGGTGCAAAGGAAGCCCTCTGCATCCACGTGCTCGGTGGCACCGGCCGCCGCTACGCCTCGGTAGGCGACATCATCGTCGTTTCTGTCAAGAGCGTAATCCCCAGCTCCGACGTTAAGAAAGGAACTGTATCCAAGGCAATCGTAGTGCGCACCAAGAAGGAAATCCGTCGTCCCGACGGCTCCTACATCCGCTTCGACGACAACGCCTGCGTACTCCTTAACAATGCCGGCGAACTTCGCGGCACCCGTATCTTCGGCCCCGTAGCACGCGAACTCCGCGCCTCCAACATGAAGATCGTGTCACTCGCCCCCGAAGTACTCTAAATCACCAACCACTCAACAAAATTTTACAGTAATGATCAAATTACATATAAAAAAGGGTGACATGGTTTACGTGCTCGCAGGCGAAGACCGCGGCCACACCGGCCGCGTGCTCTCGGTAGACCGCGAAAAACAGCGCGCTATCGTAGAAGGCGCCAACATCGTCACCAAAGCCACCAAACCCTCGGCTCAGCACCCCCAGGGCGGCCTCATCAAAAAGGAAGCCCCCATTCATATCTCAAACCTCAGCCTCATCGACCCCAAGAGCGGCAAGCCCACCCGCATTGCTCTCAAGCGCGAAAACGGCAAGGTAGTGCGTATCTCTAAAAAATCCGGACAGGAGATCAAATAATGGAAACTACACTCAGCAAAGATTATAAGGAACGTATCGTTCCCGCCCTGACCAAGGAGTTCGGATACACCACCGTGATGCAGGTGCCCCGCCTCGAAAAGATTGTTATCAACCAGGGCCTCGGCGATGCCACTCAGGACAAGAAGCTCATCGATATCGCTATCAACGAGCTCACCGCCATCACCGGCCAGAAGGCTGTGGCAACCCTCTCGCGCAAGGACATCTCGAACTTCAAGGTTCGTAAAAAAATGCCCATCGGCGTGCGTGTGACTCTCCGTCGCGAACGCATGTACGAATTCCTCGAACGTCTCATCCGCGTGGCTCTGCCCCGTATCCGCGACTTCAAGGGTATTCAGGGTAAGCTCGACGGCCGCGGCAACTACACCCTCGGCATCACCGAGCAGATCATCTTCCCCGAAATCAACATCGACAACATCAACAAGCTCATGGGTATGAACATCACCTTCGTGACATCGGCCAACACCGACGAAGAAGGCTACGCTCTCCTCAAGCAATTCGGTCTCCCCTTCAAAAACGAAAAGAAGTAAGATATGGCTAAAGAATCAATGAAAGCCCGCGAAGTGAAGCGCGCGCGCCTCGTAGAGAAGTTTGCCGAACGCAAGGCTGCTCTCAAGGCTCAGGGCGACTACGAAGCCTACCAGGAACTCCAGAAGTTCCCCAAGAACGCTTCCCGCGTGCGTATGCACAACCGCTGCTCAATCACCGGCCGCCCCAAAGGCTACATGCGCGAATTCGGTATCAGCCGTATCCAGTTCCGCGAAATGGCTTCTGCCGGTCTTATCCCCGGCGTGAAGAAGGCATCCTGGTAAGAGTGGCCGCGCAACGTTAGCGCGACTGCAACGATCGGAAGCCGCCACACCGCAGCAACCCACACACGGGGGCCGATACTCCCTTGCCACCTTCCTCCCACAGCGAAAAGGTCGGCTCCCCCACTTTTTTCCTTCAACAGAAAAATCCAACTAACAGAGAATTAAATATTGTTGGGACGCTACAGTTCCCAATCAATTTAAACAATCAAAATTATGACAGATCCTATAGCAGATTACCTTACAAGATTGAGGAACGCTATCAAAGCCAACCACCGTGTGGTAGAGATTCCCGCCTCAAACTTGAAAAAAGAAATCACTAAGATTCTTTTTGAGCAGGGTTACATCCTGAACTACAAGTTCATGGAAAGCGAACAGAACCCCGCCGGCATCATCAAGATCGCCCTCAAGTACGATCCCATCGACAAAGTCAATGCGATCAAAGGCCTCCGTCGCGTATCGCGTCCCGGCCTCCGTCAGTACACCGGTTACAAGGAAATGCCCCGCGTGCTCAACGGCCTCGGTATCGCAATCCTCAGCACCTCGCGCGGTGTGATGACCAACAAGCAGGCAGCCGACCTCAAGGTTGGCGGTGAAGTCCTCTGCTACGTTTACTAATCTTTAAACCCCACAACAAACATGTCACGAATAGGTAAAGCACCCATCGCAATCCCTGCCGGCGTCACTGTCGAGGTTAAAGACCACGTAGTAACCGTAAAAGGCAAGAACGGCAGCCTCCAGCAGCGCATCAACCCCGACATCAACGTCGAAGTAGTCGACGGTCAGGTTGTTGTAACACGTCCCTCCGACCAGCGCGAACACCGCGCCCAGCACGGTCTGTACCGCGCACTGATCAACAACATGGTCATCGGCGTAAGCGAAGGCTACAAGAAAGAAATGGAATTAGTAGGCGTAGGTTACCGCGCGTCGGCCGCCGACAACGTGCTCGAACTCTCGCTCGGTTTCTCTCACGCAATATATATCAAGCTCCCCCCCGAAGTTAAGGTAGAGGCCAAGACTGAACGTAACAAGAACCCCCTCATTATCCTTACCTCCGACGACAAGCAGCTCCTCGGCCAAGTGTGCGCCAAGATCCGCTCACTCCGCAAGCCCGAACCCTACAAGGGCAAAGGTATCAAGTTTGTTGGCGAAGTTATTCGTCGTAAGTCCGGCAAGTCTGCCGGTGCCAAATAAATAAATTGACACCACCATGATTTCGAAAATCAACAGAAGAAATAAAATCAAGGCCCGCATCCGCGGCCGCATCTCCGGCACCGCTGCTCGTCCCCGCATGACTGTATTCCGCTCCAACAAGCAAATCTATGTACAGGTCATCGACGACCTCGCCGGCAAGACACTCGTTGCAACTTCGTCCAAGGGCATCGAAAACGGCACCAAGTGCGAAATCGCTGCTCTCGTAGGCAAGAAGATTGCCGAAAAAGCCCTCGAAGCAGGCATCACTGAAGTAGTATTTGACCGTAACGGCTACCTCTTCCACGGTCGTGTAAAATCACTCGCTGACGCAGCCCGCGAAGGCGGTCTTAAATTCTGATTATCGCTATGGCTAAAAGAAACAATCGCGTTAAGACAACCAACGACATCGAACTCAAGGACCGTCTCGTGGCAATCAACCGCGTGACCAAGGTAACCAAGGGCGGCCGCACCTTCACCTTCGCTGCAATTGTAGTTGTAGGTAACGAAAACGGCATCGTAGGCTGGGGCCTCGGCAAGGCCAACGAAGTACAGGCCGCCATCGCCAAGGGCGTTGAAGCTGCCAAGAAGAACCTCATCAAGGTTCCCGTACACAAGGGCACCATCCCCCACGAACAGATCGCCAAGTTTGGCGGCTCGCGCATCATCCTCAAGCCCGCTTCTCACGGTACCGGTGTAAAGGCCGGTGGCGCTATGCGTGCCGTACTCGAAAGCGTGGGCATCACCGACGTGCTTGCCAAGAGCAAGGGTTCGTCCAACCCCCACAACCTCGTTAAGGCCACCATCGCCGCTCTCGACGAAATGCGCTCGCCCGCTCAGGTAGCCCAGAACCGCGGTATTTCCGTAGAAAAAGTATTCAAAGGCTAATAAACCCCGGAAACAATGGCAAAGATCAAAATCACTCAGATAAAGAGCCGCATCAACTGTCCCGCTATCCAGAAGCGCACACTCGATGCTCTCGGCCTCAAGAAAATGAATCACTCGGTTGTCAAGGAAGACACCCCCGACGTGATGGGTATGGTTAACAAAGTACACCACCTCGTGGAAGTTACTAAAGCATAAACTGATACAACTATGGATTTAAGCAACATACAACCCGCCACCGGCTCCGTACGTCCCAACAAGCGCGTAGGCCGTGGTCCCGGCTCGGGCAAGGGCGGCACATCGACCCGCGGTCACAAAGGTGCCAAATCGCGCAGCGGTTACTCTCGTAAGATCGGCTTCGAAGGCGGTCAGATGCCTCTGCAGCGTCGTCTCCCGAAGTGGGGTTTCAACAACATCAACCGCAAGGAATACAAAGCAATCAACCTTGCTCTTCTCGAAGAGCTCGCCGTTGCCAAGGGCCTCGAAAAGATCGGCCTCGAAGAACTTCGCGCCGCCGGCTTCATCAATCGTCGTCAGCTCGTTAAGATCCTCGCCAACGGCGCCGTAAACCGCGCACTCACCGTAGAAGCCCACGCCTTCTCGGCAGCCGCTCAGGCTGCAATCGAAGCCGCCGGTGGCTCCGTACAGAAAATCGAAAAATAATGAGATTCGTAGACACCCTCAAAAACATCTGGACAATCGATGAGCTGCGCAAGCGCATCCTCGTGACCCTCCTGCTGGTGCTCGTATACCGCCTCGGCTGCTACGTTGTGCTCCCCGGCATCTCGCCTTCGGACATCGACGCCCTGGCCAACTTCACCAACAAGAGCGGTCTCATGCAGCTCCTCGACATGTTCTCGGGCGGCGCCTTCTCACAGGCCTCGATATTCGCCCTGGGTATCATGCCCTATATTACAGCATCGATCGTTATCCAGTTGTGCGGCATGATTCTGCCCTCGTTCCAGAAAATGCAGCGCGAGGGTGAGAGCGGTCGCCAAAAACTCAACCAGTACACCCGCTACCTCACAGTTCTCATCCTCGTGCTCCAGGCACCCGCCTACCTCATCAACCTTCAAGTGCAGGTAAACGGCGCCTCCAACGGAGCCAATCCCATGGTATTTGGTTTCTGGACCGTAGTATATCTTACAGTAATCCTCGCCGCCGGCTCCATGTTTATCCTGTGGCTCGGCGAGCGCATCACCGACCGCGGCATCGGCAACGGTATATCCTTCATCATTCTTGTAGGTATTATCGCCCGTCTGCCCCAGGCTCTCTGGTACGAGCTCTACTCGCGCCTTCCCGGCACAACCGGCGGCCAGGGCGGTCTCGTGATGTTTATTGTAGAGGTAGTGCTTCTCTTCGTCGTTACCGTCGGTGCCGTGCTTCTCGTGCAGGGCACACGCAAGATTCCCGTACAGTATGCCAAGCGTATTGTGGGCAATCGTCAGTACGGCGGTCAACGTCAGTACATACCCCTCAAGGTCAATGCAGCAGGCGTAATGCCCATCATCTTTGCGCAGGCCATCATGTTTATCCCCATGACCCTCGCAGGGTTCCGTGGCGGCAACAACGGCTTCCTCGCAGCATTTACCGACATCAACAGCTTCTGGTACAACCTCGTGTTCTTCCTTCTCATTGTAGCGTTTACATACTTCTACACCGCCATCACCGTGCGTCCCACCGAGATGGCCGAGAACCTCAAGCGCAACAATGGTTTCATCCCCGGCGTGAAGCCCGGTAAGAAGACAGCCGACTACATCGACGCGATCATGGACCGCATCACACTGCCCGGCTCAATCTTCCTCGGCATCGTGGCCATCCTGCCCGCCTTTGCCCGTCTGTTCGGTATTTCGCAGAACTTTGCACAGTTCTTCGGCGGCACATCGCTCCTCATCCTTGTGGGCGTGGTGCTCGACACCCTGCAGCAGGTAGAAAGCCATCTCAAGATGCACCACTACGACGGTCTGATGAAAGAAGGCTCGATCAAGGGTCGCACCACCGGCCAGGCATACTAATCAATGACCGACACACTGTAAGATAAAAAATGATTTATCTCAAGACACCGGAAGAAATCCAGCTCATGGCCCAGGCCGCCGACCTCGTGTCGCGCACCATGGGCGAAGTGGCTGCCTGGATCCAGCCCGGCGTTACAACCCGTAAGCTCGACACCATTGCTCGTGAATTCATTCACGACAATGGTGGCAAGCCTGCGTGTCTTGGATATCAGGGATTCCCCGGCACCCTCTGCATAGAGGTCAACGAAACAGTAGTACACGGATTTCCCTCCTCCTACGCCCTCCGCGACACAGATATTGTAGGCATCGACACCGTAGTGACCCTCAACGGCTACAACGGCGACATGGCCTACACTTTTGCACTCGACGGAGTAGATCCGGCAACACTCCAGCTCTGCAACACCACATACCAAAGTCTCTACCAGGGCATCGAAGCGTGCCAGGTGGGCAAGCGCACCGGCGACATTGCCGCCGCCGTGCAGTCGTACTGCGAGAAGCGCGGCTACGGAGTGGTGCGTGAAATGTGCGGACACGGCATCGGCAAGTCAATGCACGAAGCCCCCGAGGTGCCCAACTACGGACGCCGCGGCACCGGAGCCCTCATACGCAACGGAATGTGCCTCTGCATCGAGCCGATGATCAATCTCGGCTCGCGCAACATCGTCATAGAAACCGACGGCTGGACCTGCCGCACCCGCGACCGCAAGCCCTCGGCCCACTTCGAGCACACGCTCGCAATGTATGACGACACTACCCACATCCTCACTACATTCGACTACATACACCAGGCTTTTCCCAACAAATACAGTCTGTAAAACACAATGTTTGGTTAAAAAATATTAATTCAAAAATTTTTTGACTTCAAACACAATAAAACACCGATACAAGCGTTATAGTTAGTATGGCCAAACAAACAGCAATCGAACAAGACGGCACCATCGTCGAAGCACTGTCCAATGCCATGTTTCGTGTCGAGCTCGAAAACGGACACGAAATCACGGCCCATATCTCCGGGAAGATGCGTATGCACTACATCAAAATCCTCCCCGGCGATAAAGTGCGCGTAGAGATGTCGCCTTACGACCTATCCAAGGGCCGTATCGCCTTCCGATACAAATAAACTAAAAGACAAAATACACCCGGAGTCCGCTCCGACAACTAAAAGAAACAAACATGAAAGTAAGAGCATCAGTTAAAAAGCGCACCCCCGACAGCAAGATCGTACGTCGCAAGGGTCGCCTCTACGTGATCAACAAGAAAAACCCCAAGTACAAACAACGTCAAGGATAATTTTTGTTATTTTTGCAGAAAAAATATCAGTAATTTATGGCAATTCGCATAGTGGGAGTCGACCTCCCTCAGAACAAGCAGGGCCAGATAGCCCTCACCTACATCTTCGGCATCGGCCGTAGCTCAGCCAAAGCCATCCTTGCCAAAGCAGGCGTAGACCCCGAACTCAAAGTTCAGGACTGGGACGACGCCCAGGCAGCAAAGGTGCGCGAAGTAATCGGCACAGACTACAAAGTTGAAGGTGATCTCCGTTCGGAAATCCAGCTCAACATCAAGCGTCTCATGGACATCGGCTGCTACCGCGGCGTACGTCACCGCAACGGCCTCCCCGTTCGCGGCCAGTCGACCAAGAACAACGCCCGCACCCGCAAGGGCCGCAAGAAAACCGTTGCTAACAAGAAGAAAGCTACCAAATAATAACCAACTATGGCAAAGAAAACAGTCGCACAGAAGAAACGCAACGTTAAAGTTAGCGCAGAAGGCCAGCTTCACGTTCACTCTTCCTTCAATAATATCATCGTGTGCTTAGCCAACAGCGAAGGTCAGGTAATCTCCTGGTCGTCGGCAGGCAAGATGGGCTTCCGTGGCTCGAAGAAGAACACTCCCTACGCAGCCCAGATGGCCGCACAGGACTGCGCCAAGACCGCCTATGACCTCGGTCTGCGCAAAGTAAAGGCATACGTTAAAGGTCCCGGCAACGGCCGTGAATCCGCAATCCGCACCGTGCACGGTGCAGGCATCGACGTCGTAGAAATCATCGACGTTACACCCCTGCCCCACAACGGATGCCGCCCCCCCAAGCGTCGTAGAGTTTAATAATCAGTTAACGCATTTTGTCGCAAGGCCGCCCCGACAGGGACGACACTCACGGACAAATGCCACCTCTACTTTCTCTTTTAGTTTACTTTCTTAAATTAACATCGTAAAAAGACCGTGCGCACACCGCCCCTGCACACCTTGACCTCCGCAGAGCGAGCGGGCACGATCAAAACACAAACTGATTTTTAAAACAATGGCAAGATATACAGGTCCCAAGACCAAAATCGCCCGTAAGTTTGGCGAGCCCATCTTCGGTGAAGACAAGACGCTCCAGCGCCGCAACTACCCCCCCGGCCAGCACGGCCAGAACAAGCGCCGCAAGACTTCTGAATACGGTGTACAGCTCCGCGAAAAGCAGAAGGCCAAATACACCTACGGCGTGCTTGAAAAGCAGTTCCGCAACCTCTTTGAAAAGGCTTCGCGCCTCAAAGGTATCACCGGTGTGATTCTGCTCCAGCTCCTCGAATCGCGTCTCGACAACGTGGTATACCGTCTCGGCATCGCTCCCACACGTGCAGCAGCCCGTCAGATTGTGCTCCACCGTCACATCACCGTCAACGGCAAGGTAGTGAACATCCCCTCCTACCACGTTCAGCCCGGCGACGTTGTAGCAGTGCGCGAAAAGTCCAAGTCACTCGAAGTAATCGCCGACGCACTCAGCGGCTTCAACCACAGCAAGTATCCCTGGATACAGTGGGACGAAACCGTAAAAGGCGGCACCTTCCTCCACGTTCCCGAACGCGAAGACATCCCTGAAAACATCAAGGAACAGCTCATCGTCGAACTCTATTCGAAATAATAATCCATAAAATACATCCGTCCATGGCTATTTTACCATTCCAGAAACCCGACAAAGTGCTCATGCTCGAGGCAGACAACTTCTACGGGAAGTTCGAATTCAAACCCCTGGAACCCGGCTATGGCATCACAGTGGGCAACGCCCTCCGTCGTGTACTGCTCAGCTCTCTCGAGGGCTTTGCAATCGCCTCAATCAAAATCGACGGCGTAAAACACGAATTTGATACCATTCCCGGCGTTAAGGAAGACGTCACCAACATCATCCTTAACCTCAAGCAGGTAGACCTCAAGCAAACCGTTGAAGACACCGACTCCGAAAAGGTAACCATCAACGTGTCGGGCAAAGATGTATTCAAGGCCGGCGACATAGGCAAAGCTCTTACAGGATTCGAAGTGATGAACCCCGAGCTCGTGATCTGTCACCTCGAACCCGGTACCAGCTTCAACATCACCCTCACCATCAACAAGGGCCGTTCGTGGATTCCCGCAGAAGAAAACGCTTCTGCAGCCGACGATATCGACACCATCGCTATCGACTCCACCTACACTCCCATTGTCAACGTGAAGTACACCGTTGAAAACTACCGTGTCGACCAAAAGACCGACTACGACAAGCTCACTCTTGAGATCACCACCAACGGCTCCATCCTGCCCAAGGATGCCCTCAAGGAAGCAGCCAAGGTACTCATATACCACTTCATGCTCTTCTCTGACGAGAAGATCACTCTCGAAGCCCAGGAACCCGAAGGCAACGAAGTGTTTGACGAAGAAGTACTCCACATGCGTCAGCTCCTCAAGCAGAAACTCGTGGACATGGACCTGAGCGTCCGCGCCCTCAACTGCCTCAAGAGCGCCGAAGTGGAAACACTCGCCGAGCTCGTGGTATTCAATAAAACCGACCTGCTCAAGTTCCGCAACTTCGGCAAAAAGTCGCTCACCGAGCTCGAAGACCTCCTTACGAACCTCAACCTGTCGTTCGGCATGGACATTTCCCGTTACAAATTAGATAAAGAATAACTCCGATGAGACACAATAAAAAATTCAATCACCTTAGCCGCACCAAAGCACACCGCGATGCCCTGCTGGCTAACATGACCATCTCGCTCATCCTCAACAAGCGCATCTTCACTACCCTGGCCAAGGCCAAGGCCCTCCGCGTATACGCAGAGCCCCTCATCAACCGCGCCAAAGAGGACAGCACCGCCAACCGCCGTCTGGTGTTTGCACACCTCCAAAACAAGGACGCTGTGAAGGAACTCTTCCAGAACGTAGCCGAAAAGATCGCCAACCGTCCCGGTGGCTACACCCGCATCCTCAAGACCGGCAACCGTCTCGGCGACAATGCCAAGACCTGCTTTATCGAGCTCGTTGACTACAACGAAGCCATGCTCAAGGGTGCTGGCGAAGCCAAGGCCAAGACCACACGCCGCTCGCGCAAAAAAGCTGCCGCTGCCGCTCCCGAAGCTCCCGCAGCAGAATAATTGCACGCACTGCTCCAATATACCGCTCCGCAGAGTCGCACCGACCCTGCGGAGCGTATTTTTTTTGCATAAATTTTTAAATTAAATTGTATAAATAATTTTAAATTTATATATTTGCAAATAGTTAGATGTCTAACTCTTAGGTTTAACTTATACTTACAATGCTTAAGATGTTCATTGGGTTATAGTTATATGCTATGAATGAAGATAAATCTTAAGCCTTAAATAGCTTTAAGGATAACAACTGCGTTAGAATGTTTAAATAATCTAACATTTTTTACTAATAGCTGAAGTACTGTTGTTAAGAAAACTTTTATTAATAATTCCCATTGAATATATCGTAGATGATATGCTAATTTTAAAAATAATAGCTTCTTGGATATAAATCAGTGTGAACTGCCTCTAATGCAAATGCCTTTGACATTGTGTGAGGGGAATTGTGAAATAAAGATATTTTATAACGGCATTGAGTATTATGGCTCATTTGTCAATAACTAATAAAATATAATGCAAAAATCTAAAACCATGTTTAAACTAAATAAAATTGGAGCGGTATCACTCTTGTGCTTGATGCTCGTTTTCATAAGTGGATGTGATGATGATAATTCACAACTACTTCAAGAAAACGCTACGAAGTGCGCAAGAATATCAATGCAACAAGCCAGTGGTATTGCACAGCGTTTTGCGCAAATGATCAAGGGGTCTGAAGGTGGCGCTACAAGAGGTGATACTGTGACAGAAGTTGAAGTTGATGATATATTTGCTTTAACTTGGGGTGATTTACATCCTAATTATAGCAGAAATGACGCTTCTTTTTCAGAAAAGGATAAGGATACAGTCTTATATGTAGCCAATTTCAAGGATAATGAAGGATTCGCGGTTTTATCTGCTAATAATACAGAGTATCCAATTCTTGCTGTCATTGATGAAGGTAATATGTCGAAAGGTATGATGCACAGCCTTTATCATAACGATGATGTTGATGGTAGACATACAGGCTTGAAATATTTTTTGGAATTAGCAACGGATGAATTAGAATATGTAGGAGGTGGAGATACATATCCTGATGCACCGCCTATCGATGCCATAGAAGGATAGTCTATTTATGAGAGAGTATCACCTATTTTAAAAACAAAATGGGGACAGACCTATGGCGGAGCAAAGCACTTTGGAAATGTCTATAACCATTTTGGACTTTTTTGCCCAAATGATGTGGGAGGGTGTACAGTGGTGGCAGCTGCGCAGATTTTATCTACTTTCAAAGAGCCTGAAAGCATTTTCTACATAGTAAACGGGAAAGAATACTCGACGGATATCGATTGGAATAGAATTATGAGTGATTGTGACATGAATCCTCAAGGATATATATCATCTCAGTTTCAATATACATCAACTGTAGAAATAAGTCATTTATACAGATATCTTGGTATAGCATTTGATGTTGAGTATCATTTTGATACTAATCCCCTAAAAAATACTAGTGGGGCAAAAATGAAGGATGTTTGTAATTGGATGAAGGATTATTCTGGTTTGAAAGTATCAGATAGTAAAGAGTATAATGAATCCGATATTCTTACATCGTTAAGAGAGGGATACGCAGTATACGCAAGTGGCAAGTCAAAAAGAATTTTGTTGTTTTTTACAACTGGTGGGCATGCATGGGTATATGATGGTTTTATGAAAGCAAAAAAGAATAATAAATACCACACCTTGGTGCATTGCAACTGGGGTTGGGATGGAATTGATAATGGATATTATTTAAGTAAAATGTTTGATATTGCTAAAGGCGCGCAGATATCAGATCAAGACATTTTGGATATGCAAACAGGAGAAGTCGATGTAAACTTTAAATACGACCTTAAATATTTTACAATAAAGAAAAGATGAAAGCTAAATTTGTAATGCTGATGGTAGCGCTCATGGCGTTGCTTACAAGCTGTATAGATATGGATAGCCCACCTCCACCAGTAGTCGAAGGTAAAATGATGATTACCGGGGTTCTTAAGTGCGGGGATGAAACTTGGGTAGGTAGTGGAGGTGCAACATTTTATGTTGTAACACGGATGTACCTCGAAAGCGTAACTGTAGATGGATTCTCCGAGACACCTCCATATTCGATTGTCGATGTTGTGATGGGCAACGTATGTGGCACAGAGAGCAGTCATATGTATGAATATGCCATAACAATTCCTCCAAACGATAAAAAAGTAGAAAGAGAGTTTCACTTTTCTTTTTCTGGTCCGTTTGTTTATGGCAACATACATATAAGACAGGACCGCAAATTGAAGTGATGTTATGGTAGCTGTGGCAAACTTAATAAGCCCCGCAGGTCGAGCGATCTGCGGGGCTTATTAATGGGCGATGGTGGAGTTTATTTGATTTCCTCGAAGTCGACGTCGCTTACGTGGTCGTCGGGGTTGGGTGTGCCGGGCTGCTGCTGGGTGTAGTCGGGGCCGGGCTGAGCACCCTGTGCTCCGGCTTGGGCCTGAGCGTTGAGGATGTCTTGCTGAGCTGCGCCAAATTCGGTTTCGATGGCCTTAATGGCGGGTTCGATGGCGGCAACGTCCTGGTTTTTGTGAGCTTCCTTGAGCTTGTCGACAGCTGCCTGAATTGAAGCTTTGCGGTCGGCGGGGAGCTTGTCGCCGAGGTCGGCGAGTTGCTTTTCGGTCTGGAAGATGATGGCATCGGCCTTGTTGAGGGTTTCGATGCGTTCCTTTTCCTTGGCGTCGGCAGCGGCGTTGGCGGCGGCTTCGTCCTTCATGCGCTTGATTTCGGCGTCGGTGAGGCCGCTTGATGCTTCGATGCGGATAGACTGTTCCTTACCGGTGGCTTTGTCCTTGGCCGATACGTTGAGGATACCGTTGGCGTCGATTTCGAAGGTTACTTCGATCTGGGGTATACCGCGGGGTGCGGGTGCGATGCCGTCGAGGTGGAACTTGCCGAGGAGCTTGTCGTCCTTGGCCATGGGGCGTTCGCCCTGGAGTACGTTGATTTCTACGCTGGGCTGGTTGTCGGCTGCGGTAGAGAATGTTTCGCTCTTGCGTGTGGGGATGGTGGTGTTGGCTTCGATGAGCTTGGTCATCACGCCGCCGAGGGTTTCGATACCTACGGAGAGGGGCACAACGTCGAGAAGGAGCACGTCCTTAACGTCGCCGGAGAGTACACCGCCCTGTATGGCTGCGCCCACGGCTACCACTTCGTCGGGGTTAACGCCCTTGGAGGGTGCTTTGCCGAAGAATTTTTCTACGATCTGCTGTACGGCGGGGATACGTGTCGAGCCACCCACGAGGATTACTTCGTCGATGTCGCTTGCTTTGAGACCTGCGTCGCGGAGGGCGTCTTCGCAGGGCTTGAGGCAGCGCTGTATGAGGTTGTCGGCGAGTTGTTCGAACTTGGCACGAGTGAGGGTCTTCACGAGGTGCTTGGGTATGCCGTTTACGGGCATGATGTAGGGCAGATTGATGTCGGTGGATGTGGTGGAAGAGAGCTCAATCTTGGCTTTTTCGGCGGCTTCTTTGAGGCGCTGGAGTGCCATGGGGTCCTGACGGAGGTCTACGCCTTCTTCCTTGAGGAATTCTTCGGCGAGCCAGTCGATGATTACGTGGTCGAAGTCGTCGCCGCCGAGGTGTGTGTCGCCGTTGGTGGATTTTACTTCAAACACGCCGTCGCCGAGTTCGAGGATGGATATATCGAATGTACCGCCGCCGAGGTCGAATACGGCGATTTTCTGGTCTTTGTTGGTTTTGTCGAGGCCGTAGGCGAGAGCTGCGGCAGTAGGTTCGTTGACGATACGCTTAACGGTGAGGCCGGCGATTTCGCCTGCTTCTTTGGTGGCCTGACGCTGAGAGTCGTTGAAGTATGCAGGCACGGTGATTACGGCTTCGGTCACTTCCTGTCCGAGGAAGTCTTCGGCGGTTTTCTTCATTTTCTGAAGAATCATTGCGGAGATTTCCTGGGGTGTGTACTGGCGGCCGTCGATTACGATGCGGGGTGTGTTGTTGTCGCCGCGTACCACTTCGTAGGGCACACGTTCGATTTCTTTGGCTACTTGGTCGTAGGTTTCGCCCATGAAGCGCTTGATGGAGTAGATGGTGCGCTTGGGGTTGGTGATTGCCTGACGCTTGGCGGGGTCGCCCACTTTGCGCTCGCCGCCTTCGACGAATGCTACAACGGAGGGGGTTGTGTTGCGGCCTTCGCTGTTGGGGATTACCTGGGGCTCGCTGCCCTCAAGAACTGCTACGCAGGAGTTGGTTGTACCTAAGTCGATACCTATGATTTTTCCCATGATAGTTGAATTTTATATAGTTGTTTTTTATTGTTTCAGTTTATTCTGCTTTGGTAAAATTTTAAACAAATCGTGTGCCAAAAAGGTTTTGCGAGGGTGATTCTTATATAATATGGTATAATTAAAAATAGTTAAGGGCGGTGGTTCTGCCATTTTGGCATAATGTGACATTTTGAGTTTAAGGTTAGGCCACCAAGCCCCGCTAAAGGCTCAAAGCTCACCGATAAACGTAAATAACGATATTTAGCAAAAAAGCTAAGGTATAAAGTGCCAATATTCTTGAAAATTGCGTATCTTTGCGGATTAAAACACAGATTTTGACATGACACGACCTGTAAGAGTAAGATTTGCGCCGTCGCCCACCGGGCCTCTCCACATCGGAGGCGTGCGCACTGCATTATATAATTATCTCTTTGCCCGCCAGCATGGGGGCACGATGATACTGCGTATCGAGGACACGGATTCCCAGCGATTTGTGCCCGGTGCCGAGGAGTATATCAACGAGGCTCTGGCCTGGCTTGGCATCGAAATAGACGAGGGTGTGCGCGAAGGCGGTCCATTCGGTCCTTACAAGCAGAGTGAGCGTCGCGACATATATCGCGACCATGTCAAGATGCTGCTCGACAAGGGTCGCGCCTACATTGCCTTTGACACTCCCGAGGAGCTTGAGGCTGCGCGTGCCGCGACACCCAACTTTCAGTATGATGCCTCGACTCGCATGAATATGCGCAACTCTCTGAGCATGAGCGAGGAGTGGGTGCGCGAGATGCTCGACAGCGGTGCGCAGTATGTGGTGCGCTTCAAGGTCGACGCCGGCCGCGATGTGGTGGTCGACGACCTGCTGCGCGGCAAGGTGACCATAAAGAGCGACATACTCGACGACAAGGTGCTGTACAAGAGCGCCGACGACCTGCCCACCTATCACCTGGCCAATATCGTCGACGACCATCTCATGGAGGTGTCGCATGTGATACGCGGCGAGGAATGGCTGCCCTCGGCTCCTCTCCATGTGCTGCTCTACGAGGCATTTGGCTGGGCCGACACTGCGCCTCAGTTTGTGCATTTGCCGCTGCTGCTCAAGCCCGACGGCAAGGGCAAGCTGTCCAAGCGCGACGGCGACCGCCTGGGCTTCCCCGTGTTCCCCCTCGAATGGCATGACCCCAAGAGCGGCGACATATCTTCGGGCTATCGCGAGAGCGGCTACCTGCCCGAGGCTGTGGTCAACTTCCTGGCTCTGCTGGGCTGGAACCCCGGCGACGACACCGAGGTGATGGACATGGCCGAACTCATAGCACGATTCTCCTTCGACCACTGCTCGCGCTCGGGCGCAAAGTTTGCCTTCGAAAAGGGCAAGTGGTTCAACCATACATACTTGCAGAATGTATCGGACGAACGTCTCGGCGAGCTTGCCAAGCCCCTCTTCGAGGCCGCCGGTGTGGACATGACACCCTTCTCGCCCGAGTACATTGCCAAGGCTGTGGGCACACTCAAGAGCCGCATCAACTTTGTAAAAGATCTCGTCGACTCGGCACGCTTCTACTTCCAGGCCCCCACGGAATATGCCGCCAAGGATGTGAAAAAGCGCTGGAACAACGAGACCCCTGCCCTCATGGAGCAGCTTGTAAGCGTCCTCGAGGCTCTGCCCGACTTCTCGGCCGCTACAGCCGAGCCTGTCGTAATGGACTGGATTAAGAGCAACGGCCTGCACATGGGCAATGTGATGAATGCCTTCCGCCTTGCGGTGGTGGGCGAATGCAAGGGCCCCCACATGTTTGAAATCACCGAGATTATAGGCAAAGACGAGACCATAGCCCGTCTGCGCAAGGCTATCGACGACATACACGTTGATGAACCCGCTGTATAACATCGGAATTGACCTTTATAGCCTCGCCGTCCGCCTGGCAGCCACCAGGGGCGGCAAGGCACGCGACCTGATGCAGGGGCAAGCCACCACGCTTGCCACCCTGCACGACACGCGCATGCGTGTGGCCCCCGGGGGCTACGATGTGTGGATACACGTGGCGTCGCTGGGCGAGTTTGAGCAGGCACGCCCGCTCATAGAGCGCCTCAGGCGCGAGCGTCCCGAGCTCACCATATTGCTCACATTCTTCTCACCGTCGGGCTACAACGTGCGACACAATTACGACCGTGTCGACACCGTGGCCTATCTACCATTTGACAAGCTGCACTTTGTCAAGAAATTTCTCGATGCGGCCCAGCCCCACAAGGCCATCTTTGTAAAATACGAATTCTGGCACAACTATCTGAGCCAACTCCATGCTCGTGGCATACCCACCTACATCATTTCGGCGATATTTCGCCCCGGACAGCGATTCTTCAGCAAGTGGGGCGGGTGGGCACGTAAGGCGTTGCACCATTTCGACCACCTCTACGTGCAGGACGACGACTCACGCCGACTGTTGGCATCGATAGGTCTCACCAACGTGACCGTGGCGGGCGACACCCGCTTCGACCGTGTGACCGACATAATGCGCACAGTGCGCCCCGTGCCCGTAGTTGAGGCCTTTGTGGCAGGCTCACCGTTCACACTCCTTGTGGGCAGCAGTTGGCCGGCCGATGAAGAAGTCTACATCCCATGGTTGCGCCAGCACCCCGAGGTGAAGGCCGTCATAGCCCCCCACGAATTCAATCCCGAGCGCCTCGAGCGTCTGCGCCACCAGTTGCCCGGCAAGGTGCGCCTGCTCTCCGAGGTAAAATCGCCATCCGATCTCCAAGGCGACGAGCAAGTGCTCATCATCGACTGCTTCGGACTGTTGAGCAGCCTCTACAGCTACGCCCACGCCGCTTATGTAGGCGGTGGATTCGGCACCGGGATACACAACATAAACGAAGCCGCCGTGTATGGCATCCCCGTGGTGTTTGGCCCCAACCACCGCAAGTTCAAGGAAGCCTCCGACCTCATAGCCTGCGGGGGCGCCTACTCCGTGAACTCGCGACAGCAAGCATCCGAGGTGCTCACCGCCCTGCTCGACAACACCCTGCGCACCCGCGCCGGAGAGGCCGCAGCACAATATATAAAGAGCAATATCGGCGCCACCGACACCATCTACTCCGACCTCTTCTGACCCCCTCACTAATCCTCTATATATGATAAAAACCGGCATCAACTTCTCGGGACTCATCGGCCCCGAACTCGTACGCCTCCTTGTCAACCACCCCGACATCGACCTGCGCTGGGTGGCCGGACAAGGTTTGCCCCCCGAAGGCATATCGGCCGTATTCGACCAACTGCAAGGCGAGTTGCGACCCATCCCCAAGCAACCCGACTTCGACGCAATCGACCTCTACATAGGCCACGACTTTGCCGAACTGCAGACATTTCTCGACACTCATCCCCAAGCCAAAGCCATAATCCTCGGCCCCCTGCTCAACCTCTCCGGCTATCCCGAGGGAGTGATAGGCGTGTGCGAATACAACCGCAAGGCCCTGGTGCGCGGCGCCCGTCTGGGCCTGCAGCCCGACCTCTACACCCTGCTCGGCGCTCTCGCACTCATGCCCCTGGCCCGCAACCTGATGCTCAACGCCCCGGTGACCGGCACCATGATAATGCCGTCAGACACCCGCACAGGCATCACCAAAGTGCCCGCAGCCACACTCAGCCCCCTCACATTCAAGACACTGCGCACCGACATACTGCAGCAACTGCAGACATCGTTTGACGCCCCGATCGAAATAACACGCATCGAGATGCCGTCGCCCTACTTTGCCTGCGCAGTGATAACCGTCGACCTCAAAATCGACCTCAACGAGGCCCGGCGTATCTTCACCGACTTCTACGACGACCATCGGCACGTGGTGTTTCCAACCCGCCCCGTGAGCGACGTCATGGTGCTCGGCACCAACAAGACTGTTATCGGCCTGGGCAAGGACGGCCTCGGCCGCCTCATCGTCACCGTGGCCTTCGACGCCCGATTCAAAGAAGCAGGCAACATAATACACATGCTCAACCTCCTCTTCGGGCTCGACGAGCTCACAGGATTTTGATGTCAACAATCTATTTTTTAACCCCCTCCCATACACATCCCTATGAGCGCCTGGGCCACAATCGCACTACTCATCCTCTCCAACATATTCATGACCTTTGCCTGGTACGGACACCTCAAGCTTCAGGACATGAAAATAATAAGCAACAGCACCCCACTTATCATCGTCATCCTCATATCGTGGGGCATAGCATTGGCCGAATACTGCTTTATGGTGCCCGCCAACCGCTACGGCTTCCACACCAACGGCGGAGCCTTCACCCTGCCACAGCTCAAGGTGATACAGGAAGCCATAACACTCACCATATTTGCCATATTTACCGTGGTATTCTTCAAGGGCGAGTCGCTCCACTGGAACCACCTCGCCGCCTTCCTATGCCTCATCGCCGCCGTATACTTCGTGTTTATGGAAAGTTGATAAGGGCTGAGAGAATAATTATGCATGCGGTTGTGTCGTAAATGAAGATTTACGGCACTACTTGCGTTTTGATGGATATTATAGATTGGAAGTTGTTAGATAGAAAAAGTTTTTCCTATCTGTCTCGCGCACTTTACTACGAGAGTGGTCCGTTTTGGAAGAGCTTTCCACTCCTTTAAAAATGTGTTAATTTTACGATTGAGAGTTATTGGATTGTTATTATGGAGTTTATAATGCGGAGATAACTCAAATATCACATTTTTCCGATATGGATAGTTCGTGATGGCGGCTTATCTCGATGATTATGAGATAAACCGCCCTCACGGGCTTTAATTGCTTTTGTGCTATCTTTTCATAATGTCCTCGATGACGAGGGCGGCGAGGCGCAGGCCGAAGGCGGCGGTGATGTGGGCAAATGTGCCGTTGGCGCCGTCGGGGCTTGTGAGTGGCTGGTCGATGCGCTCGGGGGAGAATACGCAGCGGAATTTGCGCGAGGGGTAGGTGGAGGTGCGTTTGAACCGCTGTCGCAGAGCCCGGGCCAGGGGGTCGCCTTCCACGCGCCAGAATTCGGCGGTGGATATTTTGTCGGGGTTGAGCTTGCGTGCGGCTCCCATGGATGAGAATAGGCGTGCGCGCGAGCGTGTGGCGCGCAGTATGAGTTCTGCTTTGCAGGCCACGGAGTCTATGGCGTCGATTACGTAGTCGTAGGAGTCGAGGTCGTAGGAGTCGGCGTTGTCGGGGCTGTAGAAGTCGTGTATGCAGGTGAGGTCGAGCTGTGGGTTGATGTCGAGGAGGTGTCGGCCGGTGACTTCGACTTTGGACTGTCCCACGGTCGAAGATGTGGCCGGGAGCTGGCGGTTGATGTTGCTTAGGGCCACGGAGTCGCGGTCGACGATGGTTATGTGGCCTATGCCAGATCGCACGAGTGCCTCAACGCACCATGAGCCCACGCCTCCTATGCCCACCACCAGCACGCGACAGTCGCGCAGCCGGGCCATGCGGTCGTGGCCGGCTACGAGATGTGTGCGCTGGAAGGGGTATTCGCTTACGGTTTCGTTGTCCATTAGATATCTTCTTCGATGGAGAAGGGGTCGTCGGAGAGCTCGGAGTCGTCGAAGTCGAAATCGTCGATCTGGGTGTCGGCGGATGTGTCGGGAGCTTCGGTTTCAGAGGCGTCGCCGTCGGTGGGAGCGGAGGCCTTCTTCACCTTCTTCTTGCCGGGGTTCTTGTCGGCTTCCTTGATGGCTTCGAGTATCTGCTTGGCTATTTCGTCGGCGAGCTCGGGGTTGTCGGCAAGGACTGTCTTGGCGGCGTCGCGTCCCTGGGCGAGCTTGGTACCGTTGTAGCTGAACCATGAGCCGCTCTTGGCTATGATGCCGTATTCCACGCCGAGGTCGATGATTTCGCCTGTCTTGGATATGCCTTCGCCAAACATGATGTCAAATTCGGCCTTGCGGAAGGGGGGTGCAACTTTGTTTTTGATGACCTTGACGGTGGCGTGGCGTCCGAGTACGTTGTCACCGTCCTTGATTGAGGCGCGCGAGCGGATGTCGATACGTACCGAGGCATAGAATTTGAGAGCATTGCCACCGGTAGTGGTTTCGGAGGGACCAAACATCACGCCTATCTTTTCGCGGAGCTGGTTGATGAATATGCAGCAGGTGTTGGTGCGTGCGATTGCGCCGGTGAGCTTGCGCATGGCCTGCGACATGAGGCGGGCCTGGAGACCCACGTTGCGGTCGCCCATCACACCTTCTATTTCGCCTTTGGGGGTAAGGGCGGCGACGGAATCGACCACCAGAATGTCGATGGCCGACGAGCGTATGAGTTGCTCGGCTATTTCGAGGGCCTGCTCACCGTTGTCGGGCTGGGCCATGAGGAGGTTGTTGATGTCCACCCCGAGGCTCTGGGCGTAGAAGCGGTCGAATGCGTGCTCGGCGTCGATGATTGCAGCGATGCCGCCGCGCTTCTGGGCTTCGGCTATGGCATGGATGGCGAGGGTGGTTTTACCGGATGATTCGGGGCCGTAGATTTCTACTATGCGGCCGCGGGGATAGCCGCCAACACCGAGTGCGTAGTCAAGGCCCACGGAGCCGGTGGGTATCACTTCAATATCTTCGATCGACTCGTCGCCGAGGCGCATTATGGCACCGCGACCATAGTCTTTTTCAATCTTGCCGAGGGCCTGGGCCAGTGCTTCGCGACGGGCGGCCTGGGGGTCGTTGGCTGCTGCTTTGCTCTTGGAGCTGGTTTCTTTCTTAGCCATTATATTGTGTTTTTAGAGATTTCGTTTTTGATTATAACGCTTGCGGAGGCGCTGTTATTGTTTTACACTGCAAAGTTACGATATGATATGTGTAAAAATACGACACAGGTGTGTTAATCTTCTTTAAGAATAAATTTGAACACCGGGGCGCGGTACACGGGCACTGCGATCCCGGTACGGAGCAGGTCGACGATGAGGGCAGCGGCGCGGCGTTGCGACATGGAGAGCTCGAGGGCTGCATCGGGTGCGTCGATGCCTTCGGGGTGCGAGCGCATGAATCTCAGGAGGCTCTGAGTCTCCGAGTCGAGCGACAAGCATAGAGGGTCGGTGCAGTTGCGAGCACGTACCATGAGCGGATGGGCGGCTATGTTTTCGTCGGCCACGCGCCAGTAGGGCCGCCATCGGCCGTCGCTGTCCTGGCACTGCACGGCCTCGGGGTGGGGCGACTTGGCCACGCTGGCGCATATTACCACGGTGTGGGCGTCGACGGAGTAGGCCGTAAATTCCACGTCGACCTCGGGGCGGCAGTATCGCGAGGCGGCGAGAGCCACGATGTAGGCATCGCCCTCGTCGCGCACACCGGCCACGGCGCCATTGTCCTTAACGCCTATGAGCAGGCGCCCTCCCTCGCAGTTGGCAAAGGCCGACAGCGACCGGGCTATTTTGTGGGCATCGTCCACGGAGAGTTTGAAGTCCTGGGAGCCGTGCTCGCCCTGGGCCACGAGAGATGCAATGTAGCGACGCCCCCTTACGGTAGGGATGTCTTTCATGTACAGTTAGAGCTTGCGCAGCAGGTGCAGGAGGGTGTGGAAAGTGCTTTGGGGAGCGTCGTCCCAGAAGTTGTCGTACTGAGCAATGTTGTCTTCGCGTCCCGGAGTGTCGCTTATGACGCGGATGGCCACGAAAGGCACGTTCTTTAGATTGCACACCTGGGCGATGGCTGCCGATTCCATATCGACGGCCACGGCCTCGGGATAGAGGCTCAGGATGTGGTCCACTTCCTCGGCTTTGGACACGAAGATGTCGCCCGAGGCGAGCACGCCACGGCGCACACCCAGTGAGTCGACGAGCGATGCGGGCAGGGGACATTCAAAGAACAGTGGGCATCCGGCAGCCTCACCTGGCACTGTGCCGGGACCGCACCACACATCGTGATAAGCCACACGGTCGGGAATCACCACGTCGAGTATATTGGCGGCGCCAGTGCCTCCGGCCACACCGGTGTTTATGACCAGCGAGGGGTGAAAATTCTCGATGAGCGTCAGAGTGGCAACGGCGGCGTTGACCTTGCCTATGCCAGAGCGGATGGCAATGACCTCGTGGCCCTCAATGTGGCCCAGATGGAAGGTGGTGTCGTTGATGGTGACGGTCGACGGATTCTGTATGAGGGGGAGCAGGAGTCGGAGCTCCTTGTCCATGGCGGCTATTATGGCGATTTTCATTATTATAATACGATGTAGGTTACTTTGACTTTTACTTTGAAAGGTGTGGCCTGAGCGGCGCGGGGAGCGCGTGGCGACTTGTGATAATAAAACAAACCGTTGCGGTCGAAAGATGCGATACGCACGAGTCTTGTTTCGCCCGGAGGCAGAGGCGGGTCGAGGCCGAGTGTGTGCGAGGCCCGGTGCAGCATGCGTCCGTCCATGTCGGAGTAGGTTATGTCGAGGGCCAAGCCGTGCATGGTGCGGGCGCAGTGGTTGGTGACAAACATCGACTCCCAGCCTGAGCGCTGAGGCTTCTCAAAGCCCGATACGGCCACGGAGTCGGGCGAAGGAGCATTCAGGGTATCGCGCTGCACGGCGACTGTCTGTGCCTCCTTGGTTGCGCGGCTTGCACGGGGCAGAGGCTTGGCCGTCCTGGGGCGCGAAGTCCATGCCACGAGAGCGACTGCAGCCGCAACGATGAGCAACAGCCGCCTTGTCATAGCTCAAGAAATTGAGGGTGACTGAGGGCGCGACGAGCCGTGTAGAGCCCGGCCGGACGGGTGTCGACGGGCCGGACGACGTGTCGCAGGGAGTATGGCAGCAGCCCGAAGATATTGATGCGGAGCCCTTTGTGATAGTCGCGGATAGAGAAGCTGTCTGTGTGCGACGGGTCGAGCTGTATGGTAAACGAAGCCTTGCCGCGAGAGCCGTCGGGACGGGCTGTTGCATGGCAGTCATAGAGCCCCGGTGTGGCTGTGGCGGTGATGTGGCCCACCACCGAGCCGGCTGGAGTGTCGAGAGCCGGGCCGTCGACCCATGTCATCACAAGGTGACCGGGCTCGTGGGCCACGGGGGCAATGTCAATAAGAGCGCCGCCGTGGGCCATGAGCCATCGGCCCTCGAGGGGGTCGGCGGCTGCGGCCTGCATGAGCGAGCAGGCGGCAATCATGGTCAGGGCGGCTCTAATCATCAGAGTGACGAGAATTTATAGGACAGGCCTATGGAGAATATTTCCTTAATCTGCAGTTTGCGCCATTCGGGCTTTTCGGGGTCGTATGGTGTACGGGTGTCGTAGCGCATGTGGGCGTAAATCTGCGTGGTGAGGAATTTGTTGATTTCGAAGGCAAGGGTGTTTTCCCAGTCGCACTGTAAGGCTTCGTAGTCGGAGAAGGCAAAGAAGCGGGAGTTGAGCGAAATGTTGTAGGCCAGCTTCCAGCCGAGTTTGAGTTCGGCGGTCGAACCGAAGTTTTGGAGGGTTTTGTGTCCGGCCAGGATGCCAAAACCGGTTGGATCCATTTCGGGATTGATGCAGGTGCGCAGGTTGTAGGAAAGCGGAGCTATTGAAGCGCCAAAGTTGAAAGTCTTGCGCTTGTTCTGCACCGAGTATGTCATACCGAGACCGGCGGTGAGTTCGCCGGGCGACATGAATGCCGATTTGAGCGAGTTGGAGTTGGTCTTGTACGAGTTGAGCAACTGAGTCTTGAATCGGCCGGTGAACGAGTAGTACCAGCGGCGTGCAGCCTTGATACCGAAAGTGGTGTTGAGCTGGAAGAGGTCTTCGGAGATGTTGTAGGCGTGGATTTTATCCTCGGGAGCGTTGTTCATGCCGAGCTTGTACTGCACCGACGTGTCGAAGAGGAGGTTGGGATGGAACACGTCGTTGAGCTTGACATTGTAGAGAATCTGTCCCAGGGCGTTGAGGTTGTTGTTGCCGCCCTGATACCAGTTGGGCGACACGTAGGCCTGCGAGAACTGGAGCGAGGTGTTGAAAGTGCGTATCCAGTGACGGCGCTGCACCTCCTCGGCGGTGAGAGTGGGACCCACAGGGCCTTTGGGAGCCTCACGCAGGGTGATGGAGAGGTTGGAGGGGTCGATAACGGCCTGATACTGCGCGGGGGCCTCGGGCAGCATGGCCAGATTGTACTGCACAAGCTCGGGATGGTTGAAGAAGAGGTTGTGGTTGAGGTAGCGCATCTGTCGGCTCAGCACTTCATAGTCTTCGACCCAGCGCAGCGAGGGATTGTCGGAATGGACGACTTCGCTGATTGCGAGAGGTTTGAAGAATGTATAACGGTCGTAGACGGGTGGCATGAAGAACACGTCGGGCAGCGAGAGCGGCTGGTTGAATATTTCGTCGATGTCGTTTTCGTGCGCGGCAAGGAGCGAGTCGCTCACCGAGGCATACTTGGGAGCGACAGCAACGGTATCGGCCACACGGGCGCTGTGTACAAACATGGCCTGGGCCGATGCCTGCAGACCGCATACCAACATGGCCGCGGCCAATGCGAAGTGCGTGAATTTTTTCATATTAGGGACGGATAGCGGTGTATATGGTACAAACGCCGAGAGTGAGGCGCTTGAAACGAGTGTCGGTGAAACCTGCCTCGCGCATAAGGGCCAGCATATCGTCGCCGGAGGGTACGGCGGCAATGCTTTCGGGCAGGTAGGAATAGGCGCGCGAGTCGTTGGAAACCAGTCGGCCCATTAGAGGGATTATCGCGCCGGTATAGAGCTTGTAGAATGGCTTGGCCAGAGGTGAAACAGGCGGGGTGAGCTCTATGACGCATATCATGCCGCCCGGGCGGAGCATGTCGTACATGGCCTTGTAGCCCTGGGCGAGCTTGGCAAAGTTGCGCACGCCAAAGGCCACTGTGACGGCATCGGCGCACTGTGAGGGGAGAGGCGAGTCGAGACAGTCGCCCACCACGAGCGAAATGCGCCCGTCGAGGCCTGCCTGGGCCACCTTGCGTCTGCCCACGGCAGTCATGCCCTCCGAGAGGTCGAGGCCGGTGACTGTGGCCTGCGGTATGTGGCGGGCGAGAGAGATGGCAAAGTCGGCCGTGCCGCTGGCAATGTCGACTATGCTCGAGGGGTGAGAGGCGGCCACCATATCGACAGCCGTGCGGCGCCATGAGCGGTCGAGACCGAAGCTCATGGCGCGGTTGAGGGTGTCGTAGGCCGGCGCGATGTTGTTGAACATCTCGCGCACCTGCTCGGTCTTGCCGCGACGGTTGTCGTAGGGATTTATGTGTTCGGGGGTGTTCATGCTTTGAGCTGAGCGAGGCAGTCGAGCACGTTGGTCTCGATGCGCTGCTGTAGGTTGTCGCTGGTGGCGGGCACAAACTTGCGGCCTGTGACACGCTCGTAGAGTTCGATATAGCGTTCGGAGATGCTGTTGCAGATTTCTTCGGTCATTTCGGGCACTACCTGTCCGGCCTTGCCCATGAAGCCGTTTTCGATGAGCCACTGGCGCACAAATTCCTTGGAGAGCTGGCGCTGGGGCTCGCCCTTGGCAAAGCGTTCTTCATAGCCTTCGGCGTAGAAGTAGCGTGACGAGTCGGGGGTGTGGATTTCGTCGATGAGAATCACCTGGTCGTCGAGCTTGCCAAATTCGTATTTGGTGTCGACGAGGATGAGACCCTTGTCGGCGGCCATCTGTGTGCCGATTTCAAAGAGGCGGCGGGTGTAGCGTTCCATCACTTCATAGTCGGCGGCGCTCACGATGCCCTGTGCGATGATTTCTTCGCGCGAGATGTTTTCGTCGTGGCCGGCTTCGGCTTTGGTGGTGGGGGTGATGATGGGCTCGGGAAACTTTTCATTTTCCTTCATGCCCTCGGGTAGCTTCACGCCGCAGAGCTCGCGCACGCCGGCGGCATATTCGCGCCAAGCGCTGCCAGTGAGGTAGCCACGGATGATCATTTCCACGCGGAAGCCTTCGCACTTCTTGCCTACGGTGACCATGGGGTCGGGAGCGGCGAGTTTCCAGTTGGGGATTTCGGCTGCGGTAGCGTCGAGGAAGTATTCGGCTATCTGATTGAGGACCTGGCCCTTGAAGGGAATGCCCTTGGGGAGCACAACGTCGAAGGCGGAGATACGGTCGGTGGCCACCATGGCGAGGATGGTGCCGTCGATGTCGTACACGTCGCGTACCTTGCCGTGGTAGAGGCTCTGCTGGCCGGGAAAGTTGAAGTCGGTGGTGGTGAGTGTGGCTTGCATAGATGTGATATGTATTAGTTTTTCTGTTATTCTTGGGGTTGTTCTTCAGAATCGGGGTGGTTGGGTGTGCGCTCGGCCCGCTCGTAGGCCTCGACGATGCGTTGCACCAATGCATGGCGCACGATGTCCTTTTTGCCAAATTCCACCTTGCCTATACCCGGCACGCCGTTGAGTACGCGCAGGGCCTGGATGAGGCCGCTGGGTGTGGAGCGCGGGAGGTCGATCTGTGTTGCGTCGCCTGTGATGATCATCTTGGCGTTCATGCCCAGACGGGTGAGAAACATCTTAATCTGGTGAGTGGTGGTATTCTGAGCCTCGTCGAGTACGATAACAGCGTCGTTAAGGGTGCGTCCGCGCATGAATGCGAGTGGGGCAATCTGTATTACTTTCGACTCCATGTACTCCTTGAGCTTCACGGCGGGAATCATGTCTTCGAGGGCGTCGTACAGCGGCTGGAGGTATGGGTCGATTTTGTCCTTCATGTCGCCGGGCAGGAAGCCGAGTTTCTCGCCTGCTTCGACAGCGGGACGGCTTAGGATAATCTTGCGCACTTCCTTGTTCTTGAGGGCGCGTACGGCCAGTGCGATGGCCACGTAGGTCTTGCCGGTGCCGGCAGGGCCGAGGGCAAAGGTGAGGTCGTTTTCGACAAAAGCCTCGACGAGTTTCTGCTGGTTGGGTGTGCGGCCCTGAATGGGCTTGCCGTTGATGCCGTAGATTATTACGTTGTCCTTCTTGAGCTCGCGGGGCGACTGGCCCTTGACTATGTCGAGAATCACATCCTCGGATAGCGAGTTGTGATGCGCGGCATACTGTTCGAGCTCCTTGATTTTGCGTTCGAATTCGGCGGTTTCGTTTTCTTCGCCTATGACCTTAATCACCGAGCCGCGTGCGGCTATGCGCAACTTGGGGAAGAGGTTGCGTATGAGCAGCATATTGTTGTTGTTGACACCGTAGAAGTTGACGGGGTCGGCGTTGTCGATGATTATAATTCGTTCGATCATAGAGATTGATATTTAGTAAAGAAAACAAGCGGCAGGGTGAGAGGGTTCACATGGCGGTGAGGCCGCCGTCGACCGGGTACAGGCCGCCGGTGCAGAACGATGCTGCGGATGAGCTGAGGAAGTATACCATTTCGGCCACTTCGGCGGCGGTGCCCATTGAGCCGCGGAGGAAGAGGGCGTCCTCGTCTCGGCGCAGGCGATCGGCGGTGATGCCGTCGGCCTTGCGTCGGGCGGCCACTGTTGCAAAACAGCGGTCGACCAGCGGAGTGGCGATTGTGGATGGGCACACGGCGTTGACACGGATGCCGAGGTGGGCAAGGTCGATGGCCGCGCTGCGTGCCAGCTGCCCGAGGGCGCCCTTGGTGAGGCCGTAGCCGCAGTTGCCGCCCTTGCCTATGAAGCACTGGTCGGATGCGTTGATTACGACGGCGGCGCCGTCGGCTGCGTTGGCAAGATAGGGTATGGCGCATTGGAGGGTGTTGACGGTGCCCACGATGTTGGTATGGAGGAGTTCCATGAGCTCGTCGTGCTCCATGTCGATGATGGTGTTTTTGCGGTGGATGCCGGCGTTGGCAAATACGGCGTCGACGCCACCGGCTTCGTCGGCGGCAAATTCGAGAGCCGCTTCGAGCTCGGAGCGATTGAGTGTAGAGCCTTCGACAAAGAATATTGGCTCGGACGATTCGATACTGCTAATCAATGCTTTGGCTTCCTTGGGGTGAATGTCCATGAAAGTCACATGCCAGCCTTCCTGCGAGAATTTGCGCACGGCGGCCGCTCCGATGCCCGACGCTCCGCCGGTTATAAAAACACTCTTTGCCATATCTGTATATTTTTGTACAAAATTAAGCAAAAAAGTTGATATGAGAAAGAGATTTTGTGAGAGAATATTAAAGATACGGACCCGGCGCAATGCCGAGTCCGTATCTATGCTGTGTAACGTAAAACTTACTTGTCGCGGAAGAAGAGGTTGATGGGTGTTCCGGTGAAGTTCCAGTGCTCGCGTATCTTGTTTTCGAGATAGCGGCGGTAGGGTTCCTTGACCCATTGGGGCAGGTTGCAGAAGAATATGAAGGTGGGCACGTGGGCGCCTTTGAGCATCGTGATATATTTGATTTTCACAAATTTGCCCTTGTTGCTTGGGGGCGGATAGGCGGCGATGTCCTCCTGCAGAGTGCGGTTGAGCTCGGAAGTGGGGATGGTGCGCTGACGGTTTTTGAATACGTCGACGGCGGTTTCGATCACCTTGTAGATACGCTGCTTGGTGAGAGCCGAGCCAAACACGATGGGGAAGTCGGTGAATGGTGCAAAACGGGCGCGAATCGACTCTTCGTAGTGCTTGATTGCGGTCTGCGATTTGTCGAGGGCGATGTCCCATTTGTTTACCACCACAACGAGGCCCTTCTTGTTGCGCTGGATGAGGCCGAAGATGTTGACGTCCTGCATTTCGATGCCGCGGGTGGCGTCGATCATGAGGATGCACACATCGGAGGCTTCGATAGCGCGGATGGAGCGTATAACCGAATAGTATTCGATGTCTTCGTTGACTTTGTTTTTCTTGCGTATGCCGGCGGTGTCGACCAGGTAGAAGTCAAATCCAAACTTGTCGTAACGGGTGTAGATGGAGTCGCGGGTAGTACCGGCGATGTCGGTCACGATGTGTCGGTCTTCGCCTATGAAGGCGTTGATGAGCGAGGACTTGCCGGCGTTGGGTCGGCCCACGATGGCAAATTTGGGGATGTCTTCGAGCTCGGCAGCTTCGTCGGGACGGTCGGTGGGGAGGTCCTTGACCACCTCGTCGAGGAGGTCGCCGGTGCCGTAGCCGTTGATGGCCGACACGGGGTAGGGGTCGCCGAGGCCGAGGGAGTAGAATTCGGGCACGTTGTAGATCCACTCGTTGGAGTCGACCTTATTGGCCACGAGCACTACGGGCTTGGAGCTTTTGCGGAGGATTTCGGCCACGTGGTCGTCGAGGTCGGTGGTGCCGTTCATGGCATCGACCACGAAAAGTATCACGTCGGCCTGTTCGATAGCGAGGTTGACCTGACGGTTGATTTCGGCTTCGAAAATATCGTCGGAATTAACTACCCAGCCGCCGGTGTCGACAATGGAGAATTCCACGCCGTTCCAGTCGACCTTGCCGTATTGGCGGTCGCGTGTTGTGCCGGCAGTTGGGTCGACGATTGCTGTGCGCGACTGCGTGAGGCGATTGAAAAGGGTCGATTTTCCCACATTGGGACGCCCTACGATTGCTACGAGCATATTGTTGTTGATTGAATAGTTTTAGAGTGTTGTAGAATAGGGATTTTACGGCTTAAGTGTTAAAAGCCGTAAAGTTGGGGGTCATTCGATATATCCGAATGTACGGAGTTTGTTTTCGCGGTTGCGCCAGTTTGGTTCTACCTTGACAAAGAGTTCGAGGTATACGCTCTTGCCGAAGAATTTTTCGATGTCCTTGCGGGCCTCTGTGCCCACCTTTTTGAGCATTGAGCCGGCCTTGCCTATGAGGATGCCCTTCTGAGAGTCGCGTTCCACGTAGATTACGGCCATGATGTGGATGGAGTTTTCTTTTTCTTCAAACTTCTCGACTATAACCTCGGCCGAGTAGGGCACTTCCTTGTCGTAGTTGAGAAGGATTTTTTCGCGAATGATTTCGGTGACGAAGAATCGGGCGGGCTTGTCGGTGAGGGCGTCCTTGCCGAAGTATGGCTCGCCGTCGGGCAGCAGCTCGACGATGCGGTGCATGAGATTCTGCACGTTGAAGCCTTCCTTGGCCGAAGCGGGGAATATCTGGGCGTTGGGGAGCATTTCTTCCCAGCGCTTCACGATGTTTTCAAGGTCCTGCTGGCTCTTGAGGAGGTCGATTTTGTTGATTACCAGGAGTACGGGAATCTTCTCGGCGGCCACACGCTTGAGAAAGTCGGCGTTCTTGGTGGGATCTTCGACCACGTCGGTCACATAGAGCAGGATGTCGGCATCGGTGAGAGCGCCTTCGGAGTAGCTGAGCATGCTCTCCTGAAGCTTGTATTTGGGCTGGAGCACACCGGGGGTGTCGGAGAATACTATCTGATATTCGGGCGTGTTGACGATGCCCATGATGCGGTGGCGTGTGGTTTGAGCCTTGGAGGTGATGATGCTCACGCGTTCGCCCACGAGGTCGTTCATAAGGGTCGATTTGCCCACGTTGGGGTTGCCTACGATGTTGACAAAGCCCGATTTATGCTTGTTTTCCATATGGTTTGAGTGTTATATGTTATAAAGGAACAACAACCGAAGCCCGAAAAAGTTATGTAATATTTGTAGGGACACACCGCTCGATGTGTCCCTACAATATGAGATAGCCGGTTATTAGAGGTCCCACACGAGGTACATAGCACCCCAGGTGAAGCCTGCACCAAAGGCGGTGAGGAGGAGCTTGTCGCCCTTGTGGAGCTGCTGCTTGTACTCGTCGAGACAGATGGGAATTGATGCGGCCGATGTGTTGCCGGTGTGCTGTATGTTGACGAGTACCTTTTCCATGGGCATCTTGGCGCGCGAAGCCACTGCTTCGATGATGCGCATATTGGCCTGGTGGGGGATGAGGTACTTCACGTCGTCGGCGGTGAGGGAGTTGCGTTCCATCACGTCGAGAGTCGAGGTGAGCATGTCGGTCACGGCGTGCTTGTATACGTTGCGGCCGTCCTGGAAGAGGAAGTGCTTGCCGGCCTCAACGGTTTCGACAGTTGCGGGAAGCACGGAGCCGCCGCCTTCCATGAGGAGGTAGTCGCGACCCACGCCGTCCACGTGGAGCTGGGCGTCGATGATGCCCATGCCGGGCTCGTCGGTGGGCTCTACGAGTACGCAGCCGGCACCGTCGCCAAAGAGGGGACAGGTGGCGCGGTCGGTGTAGTCGACCATCGACGACATCTTCTCGGCGCACACTACAATAATCTTTTTATAAAGTCCCGAACGGATGTAGGCGTTGGCGTCCTGCAGGGCAACGATAAAGCCTGCACAGGCGGCCTGTATGTCGTAGGCGTAACAGTTTTTGATGCCTGCGCCGTGTACGATAACCGAAGCGGTGGAGGGGAAACGGTAGTCGGGGTTGGAAGTTGCGCAGATCACGAGATCTACGGTGTCGAGGTCGATGTTGTATTCGGCGGCCATCTTGTTGATTGCCTGAATGCCGAGGTACGACGAGCCTGCGCCGTCTTTGTGAAGGATACGACGCTCCTTGATGCCCACGCGGGTGGTGATCCACTCGTCGTTGGTGTCGACCATTTTCGACAGCATTTCGTTGTCGAGAATATCGTCGGGCAGATATGAGGCTATTGCGGAAATGCGAGCGCTGAGCATATATTAGATCGGTTTATGGTTGAATAATGTGGAATGGGAAGCAGGTCTGATACTTATCTATATGAAAAATCGCTCCCTTCGGGCCCTTGGGGCAGAAAGGAGTGTTTTTTCATAAGTCGGTTGTTGGCAGACTTGCGTTGCGGAGCGGCTTAGACAGCAGCTTCCTTTACGATGGCCTGCTTGCCACGGTAGTAGCCGCATTCGCCGCATACGGTGTGGTAGAGGTGCCATGCGCCGCAGTTGGGGCAGAGAGCCAGGGTGGGTTCTACGGCCTTGTCGTGGGTGCGACGTTTTGCGGTGCGGGTCTTGGATTGTTTGCGTTTAGGATGTGCCATTGTTGCTTATTGTTTTTTTGTTTTTTATTTTTCTTATATTGTGTCGGGGATTGCGGCGGGAGAGTTGCCGCGTTCCTGTGATATTCTTCAATCGCCTTGCGATTCCGAGCCGAGGCCGCGGAGAGCGTCCCAGCGGGGGTCGGACGAGCGTCCGGTGGTCGAGTCGTCGAGGTCGTCGATAGAGTCGAGCATCTCGTTCTGCAGCTCGGCGTCCTCACCGGTGCCTTGTGCGCGGTGCTTTTTGAGCAGGGCGCTCATGGCTCGGTTGCACTTGCCCAGGGGGTGCACATGCTTCATGGGGAGGCATAGCACCACGGTGTCGAAGAGCATATAGGCCACATTGAGCGTGTTGTCGCTCTGCGGTATGATGAGCAGGCCGTCGGTGTCGTCGTTGTAGTCGTCGCCATATTCCACGTCTACGGTATAGGTCGTGTCGACCGGCAGTTCGAGGTCGTCGAGGCAGCGGTCGCACAGCAGGGTTACTGTGCCGGTGATGTGGAACGTCAGGGCGTAGATGTCGCGGTGATAGTTCACCGTGAGATGCACGTCGAGGTTGGCGTCGCGCACGTCGGCGTAGTCCATGTTGACAAAGAATTGCTTGTCGAGTCTGTAGTCAAACTCGTGCGTGCCTTCGGTCAACGATTTAAGAGGCAGTTTATATGCTGTAAACTTTCCCATAGATGAGATTGGTGAAAAACTTTGCAAAGTTACGCAAAATAGCCGAAAGCGCAAAGTTTTAATAAAAAATATTGTTAAATAGGTGTGTTTTTTGATTTTGCATGGGCTTTGACGGCCAAAAATTAGTAACTTTGTGTATGGCAAAGTTTCAGATAGACATATTGGGGTGTGGCTCGGCCACGCCCACGGAGCGTCACCAGCCGTCGTGTCAGGTGGTGGATTTCCGCGATCGTCTTATGATGGTCGACTGCGGTGAGGGAGCACAGTTGCAGATGCGTCGCATGCGGCTCAAGTTCTCGCGACTGTCGCACATATTCATTTCACACCTGCACGGCGACCACTTTCTGGGCTTGCCGGGGTTGCTGTCGACCCTCTCGCTTCACGAGGCCGGCGGCACTGTCACTATTCATACGTTCAAGGAGGGCATAGACGTGCTCAGGCACATGATGCGAGTGTTTTGTCGTGAGACATCCTTTGAGATTGTCTACGACGAGATTGAGCCGGGCCATGCCGTGCTGCTCGACGACGACGCGCTCACCGTGGAGTGCTTTCCGCTATACCACCGGGTGCCGTGTGTGGGCTATAAATTCTCGGAAAAGCCCAAGTTGCGACACCTTAAGGGCGATATGGTGCGCTTCCTCGAGATCCCTGTGAGCCAGTTGCAGTATATCAAGGCCGGAGCCGACTTTGTGCGTCCCGACGGCACCTTCGTGCCCAACTCCCGCATCACCACCGACCCCGAGCCCTCGGTGAGCTATGCCTATTGCTGCGACACCGCCTTCGACCCCCGTGTGGCCGATGCAGTGCGCGGTGTCGACACCCTGTGCCACGAAGCAACGTATCTGTCCGACTGGGCACATCTGGCCAAGCCACGCGGACACTGCACCGCCGCCCAGGCAGGTGAGATAGCCGCCATGGCCGGAGCCAAGCGCCTCATACTGGGTCATTACTCCAAGCGATACCTCGACGATGCTCTATTTGCAGCCGAGGCCGCAACCACCTTTGGCGGCGAGATAATAGCTGCGCGCGAGGGTATGAAAATCGATCTCTTATGATAGAAACAACCGACCAAAAATATATGCGTCTTGCACTGGGCGAGGCACAGCGCGCCGCCGCGGCAGGCGAGATACCCGTGGGTGCCGTCGTGGTGGCGGGCGGCCGCATTGTGGGCCGGGGTCACAACCTTACCGAGACTCTGAGCGACGTAACAGCCCATGCCGAGATGCAGGCCATCACCGCCGCCGCCGGCGAGCGCGGTGCCAAGTATCTCGACGATGCCACTCTTTATGTAACACTCGAGCCCTGTGTGATGTGTGCCGGGGCAATAGGCTGGAGCCAGCTGCGCAGGGTGGTTATCGGCGCGCGCGACCCCCGTCGCGGGTTCTCGACCATGTGTGCTCAAAGTCCTCTCCACCCCAAGGCCGAAGTGGTGTGGGATGTGCTCGGCGAGGAGTGTGCCGAGCTGGTAGTCAACTTTTTCAAACAACGCAGATGAAATACCTTATAGTAGCCGGAGAGGCTTCGGGCGACCTTCATGCCTCCGTTCTCATAAACGAGATACGCCGCCGCCAGCCCGATGCAGAGTTTGTGATGCTCGGTGGCGACCTTATGGCCCGTGCGGCCGGGGTGCAGCCTGTGATACACTATCGCGACATGGCCTACATGGGATTTAGCGAGGTGTTGCGACACCTGCCGGCCATATCGCGCAATCTCAAGGTGGCCAAGCAGCTGGCCGCTGACCCCTCGGTCGACAGAGTGATTCTTGTAGACTATCCGAGTTTCAACCTTCGCCTGGCCCGTGTGGCCCACGGCTGCGGCAAGCCGGTGTACTACTACATTTCGCCCAAGCTGTGGGCGTGGAAATCGTGGCGCATCAAGGATATAAAGCGATATGTAACCCGTGTGCTGTGCATCCTGCCCTTTGAGCCACAATGGTATGCCGAGCGAGGCTATGAGCGGGCCGAGTATGTGGGCAATCCGTCGGTCGAAGAAATAGACGAAGCTATCGCCTCGGCTCCGTCGCGTCGGGAGTTTCTCGACGCCAATCGCCTGCGCGACCGCCGCATCATTGCTCTCTTGCCGGGCAGCCGCCGGTCAGAGATTCGTCGCAATCTGCCCATTATGGACCAAGTGGCGCGGGCGTTTCCGCAGTATACCGTCGTTGTGGCCGGTGCGCCGGGCATCGACGATGATTTTTACGACGGCCTCACAAAGTTTAAGGTGATACGCAATCAGACCCACACCCTGCTGGCCCACAGCCATGCCGCCCTGGTCACGTCGGGCACAGCGACACTGGAGACAGCCCTGTGCCGTGTGCCTCAGGCAGTGCTCTACCGCAGCAACGGCTCCAAGGTGGCTTATAAGATAATGGAGAAGGTGCTCAAGGTGCGCTATGTGTCGCTACCCAATCTGATATGCGACCGACTCGTAATTCCCGAGTTCCTTCTGCACTTCTGCACGCCCGAGACCATTACTGAGTGTCTCAGTCGCCTCACCCCCGACAATTCGCCTGTCCGAGCCGCGCAACTCGAAGGCTACGAACAGATGCGCGAAATTCTCACCACGCGCCGAGCAGCCGAGGTGGCCGCTGAGATATTGGTAAAAAACTGATTTATTGGAATTACTAACGAAATTAAGCAATCATGGAAGATAAGAAAATCAAGGTGTTGTTTGTGTGTCTGGGCAATATATGTCGTTCTCCGGCCGCCGAGGGCATTATGCGGGCCATTGTGGCCGAGCACGGCGATGAAGCCCGCTGGGAGATAGATTCGGCCGGCACGGGCGGGTGGCATGCCGGACAGCTGCCCGACCATCGCATGCGTGTGCACGCACGCCGTCGCGGTCTGGAACTAACACACCGCGCCCGCCAGGTGCGAGAATCTGATTTTGACGACTTCGACCTGATTGTGGCCATGGATTCGGGCAATATCGCCGATTTGCGCCGCATTGCTCCCACACCCGAGGCGCAGGCCAAGATTGTGCCCATGATAAGCTACGTGGACGGCATAGCAACGCGCTACGACCACATCCCCGACCCTTACTATGAGGGAGCCGAAGGCTTCGAACTCGTTCTCGACCTGCTCGAAAACGGTCTTCAGCATCTTTACAATAAGATGTCGTAATTGGCAAGCGACTGCCTCAGCGACTCTGTGACCATGGCCCGCAGTTCGGGCGGCTCGACGACGGTAATCGACGGACCGTGGCTCAACAGCTCGGCCACAAAGTCGTCGGTGAGTCGCATGCGGTAAGTAAACAGCGAGTAGGTGTCGCTCACTGTCTCTTGCTGAGACTTGTGCAGGGGCAGAGCGCGGAGATACTTGGCCTTGCGCGAGTCGGCCCGCAACACCACCTTGCGAGGCTCGCTGTGAGTGACAACGATGCCGTAGGAATCGGTAAAATAATTTTCAAAATCGAATTTTGGGTCGTCCTTAAACTTCTCGGAAGTGAGGCGGCCCATTTTAATGCGGTCGAGCGCGTAGGTTTTCACTCGATTCTCGGCCGTGTTGCGTCCCACTACATACCAGCGCTGTTTGAATAGCTTGAGAAGATAAGGCTCGAGCGATATGTCGGTGGTGGGCAGGGAGCGCGTGTAGGGGTGGTAGTCGAAGCGCATGCGTCGGTGAGTCTTGATGGCGTCGATTACCATTGTAAGATATTCGCGGGCCGACGGTACGTGCTCCACATGGATTCTGTCGGAAATATCGCGGGCATAGAGCAGGGCGTCGCTCATGCTTGCCGAGTGGAGCAGCCAGTTGGTCACACTCTCACTGCTGCCCGATTCTTCGATATAGTATTCAAAAGTGGCTGGGTCGCAGAGTATGTTCACCCCAAACAGCTCTTCGGCCGTGAGGCGGTGGTTGCAGAAAGTGCGCCGCGACAGGGGCTTGCCGTTGCTCAGGCTTGAGCGCAGCCATGCCTCTTCAATCTGGGCACGGGTTATGCGACCGTGCCGACGGATGGTGTCGACAAGCCACACACAGCGGTTGACGGAGAGGTTGGACATAAATATTGTTTTTAAACACGCGCTTAATCTAAAACCGGATACAGCAGCGCGCCACTGTATCCGGTTATTTGTATTTTTAAGATTCTTTCTTGCCGAGCAGGAGAAGGCCTATGTAGGTGAGGGCGGCGTTGATGAGCAGGAGTTCGAAACCGGTGCTGTAGTTGAACATGCGCATCAGCAGGTGCTGTATGCACCACGACATGGCGGGAGCGAGTATGCACACAACGGGCACCCAGCGGTCGTGCACTGGCTTGGATCGGAACATGCCAAATGCAAAGAGACCCAGGATGGGACCGTAGGTGTAGGATGCCAGGGTATATACGGCCGAGATTGCATCCTCTTCGCTGAGATAGTAGAACGCTATAATCACCAGACCCATTATGGCCGACATGGCCAGGTGTGTGAGCTTGCGAGTGCGGGTGAGGCGGGCGCCTTCTTGTGTCTTGTGCGCGCCGAGGATGTCGACGGTAAACGAGGTGGTGAGCGATGTGAGAGCCGAGCCGGCGGCAGAGTAGGCGGCTGCCACGAGACCCACGATGAAGAGTATGCCCACGGCAAGGGGTATGGACGGGTGGAAGGCCACGGTACTGAATATCTCGTCGCTCTTGGCGGGCATGGGGGTGCCGGTGCGCTCCATGAAGATGAGCAGCAGGGTGCCGAGGAGCAGGAACAGGGCGATTACAAAGAATTGCATGATGCCGCTCACAATCATATTTTTCTGAGATTCCTTAGAGCCGCTGCAGGCAAGGTTGCGCTGCATCATGTCCTGGTCGAGACCGTTGATGGCGATGGCCATGAATACGCCGGCAATGAATTGCTTCCAGAAGTAGGTGGCACTCTTGGGGTCGTCAAAGAAGAACATTCGCGAGCTATCGTGGCTCGAGATGGCGCCCACGAGGTCGAGGCCGCCCAGGTGCAGATTGTCGCCGATGAAGTATATGCACAAAATCACCGACATGATAAGGCAGAAGCTCTTGAGGGTGTCGGTCCATATAAGCGTCTTCACGCCGCCCTGCACGGTGTAGAGCCAGATGAGAGCTATGGTGACGATGACATTGAATACAAACGGAATGTGGAGAGGCTCAAATACCAGAAGCTGCAGCACAGCACACACCACAAAGAATCGTACGGCCGCACCGAGCATTTTGGACACGAAGAAGAGCCATGCGCCCGAGCGGTAGGTCGATGAGCCAAATCGCTGTTCGAGATAACCGTAGATAGAAATGAGATTGCGGCGATAGAAGAGCGGTACGAGTACAAAGGCTATCACAAAGTAGCCCACGATGAAGCCCAACACCATCTGCAGGTAGGAATATCCCTTGGCGGCCACCATGCCTGGCACGGAGATGAAAGTTACGCCCGAAATGGATGCGCCAATCATGGCAAATGCCACGAGCGGCCACGGGGTGCGGCGGTTTCCGGTGAAGAATGTTGTGTTGTCGCTTTTGCGCGAGGCAAAGTAAGATATGAGCAGCAACACGGCAAAGTATGCCGCTATGGTTATAATGACAATTACGGGTTGTGACATATTATATATGTGATGAGATGTGGTGTGTTATTCGGCGTAGAGCAGGTAGGGCTTGCGCTGGAGGCGGAAAGCTTCTACCTCGGGCATCCACCAGGCCTTGATTTCTTCGGCGGTCTTGCCTTCGGCAATCATGCGGCTCACCTCGTCGCGGCCGGTGAGGAGCACGAAGAAGTTGGTGAAGAACTTGTCGGCGGGCAGCCCGGTTTTCTGGTAGGCGTCGATGATGTAGCTAAGGTCGAAGCCGCGGGCAATGATTTTTTCATCGTCCACCTTGCCCAGGTCCACACCCTTGCACTTCTGATTGAGGAGGGGGGGATTCTTGGCACCGGGGAGGCTGCGGGGAGTAAATTTGAACTTGCCGCCTTTGTAGTCGGGATGGCCGTACATCTCAAATGGGCGGTCGGTGCCACGGCCCAGGCTGAGGGGCGTGCCCTCAAAGAGACAGGTAGAGGGATAGAGATAGATGGCATGCATGGTGCGCAGGTTGGGCGAGGGGGCCACGGGCAGAGCATAGCGTGTCTGGTGAGTGTAGTTGAGACATGGTACCACGGTGAGTGCGGGAGGAGTGGCGCGCACATCCTCCTTGAGCCAGCCTTCACCGATAATCATGCGGGCAAGCTCGCCGAGAGTCATGCCGTGCACCACGGGGATGGGCAGGCGACCCACGCCGCTTGTGTGGCTCATGTCGAGCAGGGGGCCGTCGACATACATGCCGTTGGGGTTGGGGCGGTCGAGTACCATGAATTCGCGACCGGTGGCGGCGGCCACGTTCATGAGGTCGAGCATGGTGCAGTAGTAGGTATAGAAGCGCAGGCCCACGTCCTGAATGTCGCACACTATCACATCGACACTGTCGGCGAGAGTGGGTGAGTTGCGTAGCTTTTTGTCATATAGCGACACGATGGGCAGGCCGGTAGCGGCATCAACGCTACTGCTAACGTGCTCGCCGGCATCGGCAGTGCCGCGAAAGCCGTGTTCGGGCGAGAAGATTTTAACTACATTCACGCCGTTTTCGAGCATGATGTCGAGGGTGTGTCGGTCGCCCACCTGTCCGGTGTGGTTGGAGAACAAAGCCACGCGTTTGCCTTTGAGCTGGGGCAGATACGCGTCGGTGCGGGCGGCGCCCACGATGACGGGAGCGTCGTTGGTTGCAGCCCAGGCACTGAATACAGTTAGAAGGCAGAGGATGGGCAGAAGAAGGTGTTTTTTCATAAGATATTGGTTTATATTATTTGCTTTTGAGAGCTTTTATTACGCACACTGCCCACCATGGCCACACTATGGCGAGGGCCCAGGGTGTGCGGGTTGCAGGCACTGAGCACATGATGATGAAGTATGCAATGGATGTTAGGTCGAAAATGTCGATGAATCTGTTGACCTTCGGGTCCATGGTCGAAAACTGTTTGTTTGATGTCATGCGCAGAGTGAGCCATGCAAGCCAGCCTATGACCAGCGCACCCGAGGCCGCGAGTGTGTAGAGTCCTACGAGCCATACGATGGCATTGTCGCTTGACATGAGGGTCATAAAGGTGATGACAAGGGCTGCAAGCGTGGCCGCGCAGAGCTGATTTACAATATTTTGGAAGAATGAGAGTTGTTTTTTTCTGTTATGTGACATGTGTGAAAGATTGATATGCAAAAGTAGTCAAAAAACCGCATTTATACTGTAAAAATATGTAAATAAACAAAAAGATATATTAAAGTTTAAAAAATATTTTTTTTATTCAAAAAATGGTTGTAACTTTGCAGTGCAAAAGCAGAAAGGGGTATTAGCTCATCTGGCTAGAGCGCGACACTGGCAGTGTCGAGGTGAGCGGTTCGAGTCCGCTATACTCCACTAAAAATCGGATACATCGCAAGGTGTGTCCGATTTTGCTTTATATGGCATAGCTTTGTGAAGCGTGAGTAATAATTATTTCAGGAATTGTTTATGAGAGCCGATGTAGATTATATAAAAAGAAAGTTTAGTGAGTTCAACGAATTGATGTTTGCAGGTCGCCTGCCCGAAATACCGGTACGGGAGTGTGATGCTGCGTCATATCTTGGGCAATGTATGTCGAAGGTGCGCACTCTCTCCGACGGGCGCCGGGAATATCATTCATTTGAATTGCGCATAAGCCGCAGGCTCGACCTGCCCGAGAATGTGGTGGAGGATGTGATAATCCACGAGATGATACATTATTTCATATTGGTCAACGGACTGCACGACTCGTCGGCTCACGGCAATATCTTCAAGTCGATAATGCACTCAATCAATGCCGCGTACGGGCGCAATATATCGGTGCGGCACAAACTCAGCGACGAGGAGACGCAGCAACTTCACAAGCCGACAGGCAAGAATCGTCTGATTGCGGTGATACAGCTTCGCGACGGACAGCTGCTGTTGAAGTCGATACCGACGACCGCCAATTCGCTTTTGGACTTCAGGCGCAAGCTGTCGGGAGCGTCCAATGTCGGCTCGGTGAAATATTATATGACAACAAATCCCTATTTCGCCCATCTCAGTGTGTCGACTTCACTGCGCTGCACGCCCATTGATGAGGCAACACTTTCCATCCACCTCCGCGATGCAGTGGAGATTAAAGAGTGAAGTATAAACTTATTGAAAATATGAATTATTGGATTTTCCTATAGCAAGTAGGATTATGGCAATGAGTAGTGGCGATGCTAAAAGGCTGAGCAAAATCCATATGGCGGGATTTCGTCCGCGGTGTTTGGCCATGACAGCCACTAATACATAAAGCCCTATATAAGCACCAATAATGAGTATGATAATCAATAAAGAAATAGATACTATGGGAAATTTTGAAAGTAAAGAGCTTTTGTCAGAATTTTGATTGGAAATATTTGCTTTATCATTTACAATATTTACAGTATCGGCAGTAGGTGCTTTAGGGTTGATATCTGAGGAGGAGATATATTTATAATTGACCTTAAAGAGAGGAAGACCGAGGCCCCTTGACGATTTGAAGTATTCATAGTTGCTATCGTATCCGTAGGCAGGCAATTCAACTCTTTTTGTGCGGCCGGGAGGAATCATCACTTTGGCCGTGTACTCTTCATAATCCATAGGCGTATTATTCATTTTTAAATACTCAATGGAATATGTGACACTGTAAATAGTGTCGGGCAGATTATTCTTTAACGATATATATGCTTCGAGTGAGAGATATGATTGTTCAAACCCGGTCATGCTAACTCCTGGAATATCAGACTCGGCTGCAAATGCCTTTGTGGGAATACTGATAACTGTTATTGAACAGACGATAAATGCAAAAAGGAGTTTTAAAATAGTCTTCATGGCAATAGAATAGTCGTTACTTGTACTCCTTAATTTCGACATTGCCCTTGAGTGCGGCGATGCCGTTGGTGGCGAGGGCGAGCATTTCGTTTTCGCCGGGATACACAAACACCGGGCCGAGGAAGTTTACATAATCAATCAGTCGGCTTATTACATAGTCGCTGTGGGCCACGCCGCCTGTGAAGAGTATTGCGTCGACCTTGCCGCGGAGTGCTACGGCAGCGGCGCCGATGTTCTTGGCGATGGAGTAGATCATGCCGTTGAGCACGAGCTCGGCGTGGGAGTCGCCTGCGGCGATGCGCTTTTCGATAGCGATGATGTCGGTGGTGCCGAGGTGGGCCGACAGTCCGGCGTTGCCACTTATGCGCTTGAGGAGTTCCTCGCGGGTGTACTTCTGCGAGTAGCACAGGTTGATTAGGGCGCCAGCCGGGAGCGAACCGGCTCGTTCGGGCGAGAATGGACCTTCGCCGTCGAGAGCATTGTTTACGTCGATGCATCGTCCCATCTGGTGGGCGCCGATAGAGATGCCGCCGCCGAGGTGTGCCACAATAAGATTGAGGTCTTCATAGCTCTGGCCATGCTCGGCTGCATACCGGCGGGCAATGGAGCGCTGGTTGAGAGCGTGCCAGGTGGTGATGCGAGGCATGATGGGTGAGCCGCTTATGCGTGCCACATCGATAAGCTCGTCGACCACGCCGGGGTCGCAGGTCAGGGCGCGGCATCCCGGTATCTTGGTGCACAGATCGTGGGCAATGCGGCATGCGAGGTTGCAGGCATGCTGACGTACGGGGTGTTCAATCTCGCTGAGCATCACATCATTTACCTCATATACGCCGCCTTCGATTGGCTTGAGCAAGCCGCCGCGTGCCACAATTGCGTCAAACTGCAGCGGGATGTCGTGGCGCTGCAGGGCGTCGAGCACAAGGTCGCGACGAAATTCGAATTGTTTGGATATGTTTTCAAAAGCACTCAACTGCTCTACCGAGTGTCGGATGTTTTCTACTAACAGTGGAGTGGTGTCGTCGAATACGGCTATTTTGGTTGACGTAGAGCCCGGATTGATTGTCAGGATGCGCATATATGTGGTTTATGTTATTGGCATTTAGCGATTGGCGTTAAGTGTGGGTTTTTTACTGAGCCATGAGGCAGGCCAGTGCGAGGCTTGCGAGTTTGCCTTCGGTGGAGTCGCCGCGCGAGGGCAGTACGATGGGAGCAAGTGCGCCGACTACCATTCCGGCACTGAGCGCGTCGCCAAAGTGTATAATGGTTTTGTAGAATACGTTGCCGGCTTCGATGTCGGCCATCATGAGCGCGTCGGCGCGGCCTTCGATAGGCGAGAATATGCCCTTGGCGGGGCCGGCCTGTGGGTCGACGGCGGTCTTTACGTCCATGGGGCCGTCGACAATTGCGTTGCCCCAACGGCCGTCGCGTGCCTCGTCGCGCAGCGTGATGTAGTCGGTTGATACCGGAAACTTCGGATTGACCTTCTCTGTGAAGTGTATAAGTGCCACGCGGGGCTGCTCAATGCCGAGGTAACGGCAGAGCGACACCATATAATTTATCTGTGCACGTCGCTGGTCGAGGGTGGGGTAGGGTATAACGGCCGCGTCTGAGAATATTAGCAACTTGTCGTAGCTGGGAATCTGAGCCACGGTGATGTGTGTGAGCACATTGCCGGGGGGGAGCATGCCGTGCTCTTTGTTGAGCACAGCGCGGAGGAGGTTGTCGGTATTGAGGGTGCCTTTCATCAGCACGTCGGCCTTGCCGTCGCGCACCATCTGCACGGCGATGCGGGCGGCATCGTCGGGGTCGGAAGTGGGGATTACGGTCACTTTGTCGGCGTGGTTCTTGACCATGTCGAGTGAGTGGAGCTCGTCGTCGCGGCCCACAAGTACAAATTCGGCAAAGCCGCGGGCCAGAGCGCCTTCAACGGCTTCGAGTGTGTGTGAGTCGTGAGGATAGGCCACGGCTACACGTCGGCGTGGAGTGCCCTCGGCACCCAGCAACTCAAAGAGATTCTCAAAGTTACGGATAAATTGCATATGTCAGGTAGTTTTTTGCAAATATCGTTATTTTTTACAAATAAAACAAAATGTTATAAAACATAACATTTGGTCAGTAAAAAGTGTTCTATTGTCGAACCTATTTGGAGGTGGCGGGTCGGGGGGCGATGTTTTTTACGGGTTTGGCCCGCAGTGGGTCGAAGCCGTTGCCGTATACGCTTCGGGCTTCTGACTGTATGATGTAGGCTGTCTCGTCGATGCGGCGCACAATTTCGTAAATGCGGTCGGCATCGTACTGTCGGCACCACACAATGAGCAGCTCGCGATGCTCGCCGGTCCAGAATCCTTTGCCTCCCACGCTGGTTACGCCTCGGCCGCTCTCGCGAGTGACGCACTCGGCTATCTCGTGCCACTTGGGCGAGAGGATTAGGAACTGAATGGTCTGCTTGTCCATGTTAACGATATAGTTGGCCAGGAACGAGTAGATAATAATAGATGCCCAGCCGTAGAGGATGGTCTGTACGCGGGTCTGGATACGTGCGTCGAGCGAGCCGTCAAAGGGGAGCAGGAACGAGCAGGTTACAATCACGAGGTCGATAATCATCATAGTGCGGCCCATGTCGACTCCCTTGGTTTTTTCGAATATCGCGGCCACGATGTCGGTGCCTCCTGCCGAGCCGTGGTGGGCGTAGTACAGACCTATGCCTATGCCGCAGATGGCCGAGCCCATAAGCACGCTCATAGTGCTGTCGGTGACGATGGGCGGGTGGGATGTGAAGTAGTTTTCAATCACGCCGATCATGAGCGAGAGGGCTGTGGCTCCAAATATTGTGCGCACCACAAATTTGCGCCCCAGCGTGCGAAACCACATGAGCAGCATGAACAGGTTGACGGCATACATCGTGAACGCCACTGGTATGAGCTGACCCGAGCCAAAATAGACCAGCGTGCTAAATCCGGCCATGCCGCCCACCACTATTTTGTGGGGCAGAATGAATACTGTGAACCCCAGCGCATATAGGGCCATGCCCGCTATTATAATAAGGTAGTCGCGGAGGTCGGGAATTGGATTGATGCGGAGCGAGGGAAGATGCATATAATGATTGTAGTGGGATAGCTATAATCGCTTGGATTGATTATAGCTATCCTGAATGTACTTATATCAGTGTTTTAGAGCTGAGTGTCGGGGTCGAGGTTGGCGCCTTCAATGTCTTTGAAGTAGCGGTATGTCTGCACCAGGAGCTCGCCGCAGGCATCTTCGTCGGCCACTATTATGGCTTTGGGGTGCATCTGCAGAGCAGAGATGGTCCACATCTGGCTCACGGCGCCTTCCACGCCGTGGTGCAGGGCGCGGGCCTTGTTGTGGCCGTTGACGATGAGCATCACGCTCTTGGCAGCCATTACGGTGCCCACGCCCACGGTGAGGGCTGTCTTGGGCACGAGGTCGATGTTGTTGTCGAAGAATCGAGAATTGGCAATGATGGTGTCCTTGGTGAGGGTTTTCATGCGTGTGCGCGAGGTGAGCGACGAGCCGGGCTCGTTGAAAGCGATGTGTCCGTCGGGGCCCACGCCGCCCATAAAGAGGTCGATGCCGCCGTACGAGGCGATTTTGTCCTCAAAGCGCTGACATTCTGCTTCGGGACACTCTGCATTGCCGTTGAGGATGTTGACATTCTCGGCGGGTATGTCGATGTGGCTGAAGAAGTTGGTCCACATGAATGTGTGGTAGCTCTGCTCGTGGTCGCGGGGTATGCCGCAGTATTCGTCCATGTTGAAGGTCACCACGTTCTTGAACGATACCTTGCCTTGGTGGTTGAGCTTGATAAGCTCGCGGTACATGCCCAGGGGCGACGAGCCGGTGGGACAGCCCAGTACGAAGGGACGCTCGGGGGTGGGGTTGGCTTCGTTGATGCGGGCGGCAACATAGTTGGCGGCCCAACGCGATACTTGTGCGTAGTCAGGTTCGATTATTAGACGCATGACGTGATGGTTGTATGTAGGTGTGTGTTTAAAATTACGGACAAAGATACAATAAATATCTCAGAAAATTACTAACTTTGCACAATAATTATATGAATATATATGTTCAGCATATTTAAGCGCAAACGCGAGCGTCAGCCGCTATTCTTTGAGACCGACATACACTGTCATGTGTTGCCGGGTATCGACGACGGGTCGCCCGATGTCGACACCTCGGTGTCGCTGATAGAGCGTATGCAGTCGTGGGGCATCAACCGTATCATTGCATCGCCTCATGTGACTTATGGCACTTTCGAAAACACGCCGGCCACTGCCGACGAGGCCATGGTCGCACTGCAGGCCGCTCTCGATGCCAAGGGTAATACTATCAAACTGTCGCATTCGGCCGAAAACCGCATCGACGACCTCCTCCTCAAAAACCTCGCCGACGGCACACTCATGACTCTCCCCGGCAACTATCTCCTCATCGAAAACTCCTTCATTCAGGAGCCGTGGATTATCGATCAGCTGGTGTTTGACCTTCAAATCAAGGGCTTCCGTCCCATCCTTGCGCACCCGGAGCGATATTCCTACTACTACGGCAACAAGGACAGATACAAGAAGCTCCACGAACAGGGACTTTTGTTCCAAATCAACCTGCTGAGTCTTGCCGGTCAGTACGGTCGCGATGAGAAGTACTTTGCCGAGTATCTGATCGAGCAGAAGCTCGTCGACTTCGTTGGCACCGACCTCCACTGCGTCACCCATGCCGACACAATCGATTCATATCTCGAATCCAAAGACTATCTGCGCCACCGCGACGCCCTCGCCGGCCACATCTTTAATGATAAAATCTAAAAAAATAGGTATAATAATAATGATTACTCAAGAACAATTAAAAGAGACTTTTGAGCGCAAGCTTGCGCTGAGGAGGTATCTTTGACATCGACAGCAAGAAAATAGAAGTCGAAGAAGAAGAACTCCGTACACACGTGCCCGACTTTTGGGAAAAACCGGCCGAGGCACAGAAACAAATGAAAAAAATTAAAGACCTCCAGGCTTGGATCGATGGTTACAAAGAAATCGAGGATGTTTGCGAGGAACTTTCTGTGGCTTTTGAATTTATCAAAGAAGGTCTCGTCGAAGAAGACGAACTCGACGCACTCTACGCCTCGGCAATAGCCAAAATCGAAGACCTCGAGCTGCGCAATATGCTGCGTCGCGAGGAAGATAAAATGGGTGTCGTGCTCAAAATCAACTCAGGCGCCGGTGGCACCGAGAGCCAGGACTGGGCATCGATGCTCATGCGCATGTATCTGCGCTGGTGCGAGCGTCAAGGCTACAAAACATCAATTGCCAACCTCCTCGAAGGCGATGAAGCCGGTATCAAGTCGTGTGTCATCAATGTAGAAGGCGACTTTGCCTACGGCTACCTCAAGAGCGAAAACGGTGTGCACCGCCTCGTGCGCGTGTCGCCATATAACGCTCAGGGCAAGCGTATGACATCCTTTGCCTCTGTATTCGTTACCCCGCTCGTCGACGATACCATCGAAGTCAAAGTCGAAACGGCACTTATATCATGGGATACCTTCCGTTCGGGCGGTGCAGGCGGTCAGAATGTAAATAAGGTGGAATCGGGCGTGCGACTCCGTTACCAGTTTACCGACCCCTACACAGGCGAAAAAGAAGAAATTCTCATCGAAAACACAGAGACTCGCGACCAGCCCAAGAATAAGGAAAACGCCCTGCGTCAGCTGCGCTCAATCCTCTACGACAAGGAACTAAAGCATCGCATGGAAGAGCAGGCCAAGGTCGAAGCCGGCAAGATGAAAATCGAATGGGGCTCGCAGATACGCTCCTACGTGTTCGACGACCGTCGCGTAAAAGACCACCGTACCAATCATCAAACCAGCGATGTGGGCGGTGTGATGGACGGCGATATCGACGGCTTTATCAAGGCCTACCTTATGGAATTTGCAGGCAAAGACGCCCAATAATCCATATAAATGCAAAATACATACACTTTTTTGCGAACTTACAGTTGGTTAGTTCGCAAAAAAGTTGTAAATTTGCAGGCCATTACTATGCGGCGCCCTACCAGCGCCAATAATTCTCGAGAAAATACAAAAAGATATAACGTTATAAAGAAATGAAAAAAGACCTCCATCCCGCCAACTATCGCGAAGTTGTGTTCAAAGATATGTCGAATGAAGAAACCTTCATCACCCGTTCGACCATCAACACCCGCGAAACCATCACCATCGACGGCAAGGAATACCCCCTCGTTAAGCTTGAAATCACAAGCTCTTCGCACCCCTTCTTCACCGGTAAGCAGAAACTCGTCGACACTGCCGGCCGCGTAGACAAGTTCATGAGCCGCTACGGCAACCGTGGCAAAAAGTAATATTTTGCACAAATAGCACATTCGAGGGCGCCCAACAGGCGCCCTCGATGCATATAATACAATATTATAGTAAACCGCAAATCTCACTAACAAAAATGACATATACAATATACTTTGCCGGTGGATGCTTCTGGGGCACTCAACATTTCTTTAAGCAGATACAGGGAGTGCTTGATACCGAAGTGGGCTATGCCAACAGTATCATCCCAAATCCTACATATAAAGAAGTGTGCACAGGAGCCACCGGCGCAGCCGAAACAGTGCGCGTCGACTTCGACCCCGAGCAAATCGATATCGCTACCCTTGTAGAAATGTATTTTCACACCATCGATCCTCTATCTGTCAATCGTCAGGGTGGGGACACCGGTACACAATATCGCACCGGAATATATTATACAGACCCGGCTCTCCTTCCTGCAATCGAGCAAGCCTACCAGGATCGACAGGCAAAATACAGCGCACCATTTGCCGTTGAGTTGCGACCTCTGCAAAATTTTTATTCAGCCGAACAGTACCATCAACACTATCTCACAAACAATCCCGGAGGTTATTGCCATGTCTCCCCCGAACTTTTTCAAATGGCTCGACAGTACAAAAAGAGATAAATAACAGTCGATATAATAAAAAGGTTCAAAACTACCTAAAAACATCCCAAAATTATACTGTTGACAATCAACCAACTAACAAATTTTTATGTTATAAAGCATAAAAAAGTGGGTCAAAAATTTGGTAGTTAGGAAAAAAGTGTCTAACTTTGCACTCGCAATCGGGAAC
>QLIP01024533.1_pt1 | contig 84089 bp, 56 predicted proteins | sample 1769771 | NCBI WGS metagenome assembly QLIP01 (sample SAMN09428762, study PRJNA476227) | Gut metagenome, whole genome shotgun sequencing project. | isolation source: cecum | host: Rhizomys sinensis | place: China: Jinsha town of Minqing, Fujian Province | collected 2013-09-23 | reverse complement strand
GTTTTAAGTCTGCTTCTGACGATTAAAACAATAACATATAATATAGGTACTGTTGTCATTAGAAAGTTGCGTATCCAAAGGGACTGCTGGGGTAATGTGGGGCTTTGGAGCCACCTTTGTGCAATTGGATACGGAATTGGTGTATTACTTGACGCATTTCATAGGGTAGGTATGATAGAGCTTTATGCTTGAGCCACTCGGGTATGCCCCAGATGGCTTCGGCTATGCTGCCTACGATGGCTGCGAGAGTGTCGGCGTCGCCACCGAGGCTCACTGCACGGCGTAAGGCATCTTCAAACGAGTTGCTAATCATTATGATGTGCAAGGCTACCGGGACAGTGCCTTGGCAGGTTTCATCGAATTTGTTTCTATGGTCGTCGAGATTGATATTAAAGTTATTGACGATTGTATCGTAGCCGAGGACCATCAAGGCATGTCGGATTGCATGAAAGTAGATGTTTTCGCGATTGATGACTTTCATATCGTATGGGAGCGCGCTACGTCGCCATTCGAGCGAGTCCTGAATGGCAGATGCTACGGCTATTGCGCCATTTATGCCAAGGGGATGATTGTGTGTGCAGTCGGCCGACTTGGTTGCGAGGTTAAACAGTTCGACAACGTCTTTGGTCCACCATCCTATCGGGCTTACTCGCATAGCCGAGCCGTTGCCAAACGAACCGTAGGGTCGTGGGGTGTCACTGTGCACCCAGCGGGCAAAGCGGCCGCCGTATCCGCCTTTGGGGTTGGGGTAGCGACGGCACCATTCGTGCAGACTTTGGCCAAAATCGCGGTTGCGCAGCAGGGCGTCGGCTATGGCGATGGTGCATACGGTGTCGTCGGTAAAACTTGCTCCGATTGGAAAGAGTTCAAAGTTGTAATTGTTGGTGGGGTTGAATTCGTAAGACGAGCCTACGATGTCGCCGATGATAGCTCCAAGCATGGTGATAAGATTAAAGAGTGATTAGAATTCGAGACGGAAACCTTTGCGTTTCAGTTCATTGTATTTTATACTGTTGAATCGGTATTTTGCGGGTATGCGGGCTGGTGTGTTGGCTGGACGCTCTTCGGCTTCGATAAGCATTTCGAGTTTCATCATCTTTTTGTAGAAGTTGCGCCGGTCGAATTTTACTTCAAGAATCGCTTCATAGAGATTTTGAAGCTCTGTCATTGTGAATACTTCGGGCAGGAGGTCGAAGCCAATGGGTTCGAAGCATATACGCTCTTTGAGGGTGCGGAAGGCGCGTCGCAGTATCCGGTCGTGATCGAAGGCAAGAGAGGGGATGTCGTCCAGTGCAAACCATTGAGCACTGCGGGCATCGTCGCCACCTTTTACCTGCGACAATTTTACGAGTGCATAATGGGCCACGGTAACCACTCGTTCGCGAGGGTCGCGGTCGACTGCGCTGTATGTGTGAAACTGGCACACGTCGACATTGCACAGGCCGGTTTCTTCCATCAATTCTCGACGGGCGCACTGGTCGGTGGTTTCGTCGATTTTCATAAATCCACCGGGGAATGCCCATCGGCCGGCGTACGGCTCCTCACCGCGCTCTATGAGGAGTACCTTGATATTCATGCCGTCAAAGCCAAATATAACGCAGTCGCAGGTGAGAGCGGGATGCGGATATTTATAGCAGAAATTTTTGTCGTTGTTCATATTATTGCGTAATTATGACGCAAAGTTACAAACATATTTTTAAACTGCAAAATATTTCGTGTAAAAATTACGCAAAAAATGCTTTTTTTAATAAGAAATATTTTGTGTAACTTTGCACATCAATCATCTGCAATGGACAAAGGAATCACTATAGTAATACCCGTTTATAATCGCGAACGAGTTGTGATGCGCACCTTGGAAAGTGTGCGTGTGCAGACCTATAGGTCTTTCCATCTGATATTAGTGGACAACGCTTCAACCGACGGGACGCGCGAAGTTCTTGAACAATTCAAGTCGCAAGCCGACGGAGAGTTGCATGTAGACATTGTTACAGAGCCGCGCAAGGGCGCTGCAGCTGCCCGCAATGCAGGATTGGCGCGAGTGGCGACAGAGTGGTGCTTGTTTTTCGACTCGGACGATGTTATGTTGCCCGGACATTTGGAACAGATTATGCAGTATGTCAGTGACAACGAGGGCGTGGATATTGTGGGCTGGCCGTTGCTGATCGGAGATCGTGTGCACCCGTTCAGGACTAAGGATATGGATTTTTATAACGTGTTCAACTCGCAATTTACAACGCAGGCCTATTGTGCCCGTACATCGCTCTTTAGAAAGGTCGGCGGCTGGCGCGAGGCAATGCCCATGGCCGAGGATGTGGAGCTTGGCGCCCGCTTGCTGGCCACGGGTGCGAGGGTAGGGGGCATTGCCGGCAGTCCTCAAGTTGTGGTGAATAATGTTGACGTATCAGTGTCGAGCATTCATGCACATCAATTGCTTAATTTTGAGGCGGCATTTGAAAGCATACGTCAATCCTTGCCCGATTACAAAAAGCATTGGGCCGACCTGAGACTCATAGTTTTAGCGGCCAATGAGGCAAAAGGCGACCCACAGGCACGACCCACGGTTGATAGAATAATAAAATGCACATCAGCGCATCGACGCTGGCTATGGCGACTGTTCTATCGCTACTCGCTCGCGGGCGGACGCGGTGTGGCGATGATATACAGGATGTTATTTAGATGTATTTGATAAAATCATAAAGCGACGACCGAGTGGCCATCGCTTTCTGATTAGCAGGATTTATTGATACTAAGAATATACTTCATAAGAGAGTCGTTGTTGCACATGAGGCTTTCGAGGAATCGGTTGTAGCGGTCCCAGTCGGTGATGGGCTCGAGAGCCGCACCGCTTGCCACAGCAGCCTTGATTACGGCAGGAGCTACGGATGTGAGCAGTCGGCGGTCGAAAGGTTTGGGGAGGATGTAATTGGGACCGAAAGTCAGCTTTTCGTCACCATAGGCACGGGCAATGTCTTCGGGCACGGGTGCATGGGCAAGCTCGGCTATCGCAATAGCTGCCGCCTTCTTCATATCTTCATTGATAATGGTTGCACGGCAGTCGAGAGCGGCACGGAATATGTAGGGGAAGCCCAGTACATTGTTAATCTGATTGGGATAGTCAGAGCGGCCCGTGGCAAAAACGATGTCGTCGCGAGAGGCCATAGCCTTTTCGTACGAAATCTCGGGGTTGGGATTGGCAAGCGCAAATACAATGGGGCGCGGTGCCATGCTGCGAATCATCTCTGAGGTGAGCACATCGGCCTTGGACAGCCCTACAAACACGTCGGCATTGACCAACGCGTCGGCCAGAGTGTGCACATCTGTGCGAGTTGTTGCATAGTCGCGCTTGAAGCGGTTGAGGTCGTCGCGGTCGGCGGTAAGCGGGCCCTTGGAGTCGCACATTACTATATTTTCACGACGTACGCCCAGAGCACAGTAGAGGTTAGTGCAAGCCATTGCGGCCGCGCCGGCTCCATTAACCACCATACGAATTTCGCGGATGTTTTTGCCTTGAATTTCAAGGGCATTAAGCAAGCCGGCGGCCGATATGATGGCGGTGCCGTGCTGGTCGTCGTGCATGATGGGGATGTCGCACTCCTGGCGCAGTCGGTTTTCGATTTCGAAACATTCGGGTGCCTTGATGTCTTCGAGGTTTATGCCGCCAAAAGTTGGGGTGATGGCCTTGACTATCTCAACAAACCTGTCGGGGTCGGTTTCGTTGATTTCGATGTCGAACGAGTCGAGTCCGGCAAAAATTTTGAAGAGCAGGGCTTTGCCCTCCATGACGGGTTTGGCGGCCTTGGCACCAATATTGCCCAGACCGAGCACGGCAGTGCCGTTGGAAATAACGGCCACGAGGTTGCCGCGATTGGTGTATTTATAAATATCTGACGGATTGTCCTTGATCTCGATACATGGATAGGCCACGCCGGGCGAGTAGGCAAGCGACAGCTCTTCGGGCGTATTGTAGGGTTTTGTAGGAACTATTTCGATTTTGCCGGGACGCGGATAGCGGTGATATTCGAGGGCGGCTTCTTCTAAGTTTTTATGCATGAGTGTAACAATTTTAGGGGAGCCGACACTTTGGTATCCGCTCCCCTATAAAACGTTTATTATTTAATTATTGTTGAGTTACGGTGACAGTATATTGAGGGTCGTAGACAGTGTTGAGCACATGAGCCAGTCGCAGGCCGCCGCGAAGCAGTTGCTCCTCTATGGTGGGTGTCCAGCGGGCTATTTCGTTGTACATCACCTTGCTGTCGGGGAGGAAGAACTTATAGCAACGTGTGGTGATGTTGAAAGTCTCTTCGGCCCAGTTGTCGGGAGTGCCGACGAGTATATCCACTTCCTGAGCTGGAGTGGCGCGGTCTATTTGCTCCTGCCATTCCGAGTAACTCCACTTGTGCGAAGTTTCTACGAGATTGGAGTCCCAAATCGAGTGTAGATTGGTAGGGGTGTCGAAGAATTTGAGTTTGTGCTTGTTTCCGCCAAGGTCGCTCAGATGTCCCATGTGCATGGGTTGGTGCATATCGCCCATGCAGTGCACGAGAATTTTGAGGGCGAGCGCAGCGTCGTGCTTTGATACAGATTTGTTTTTAAGAATCTCAATTTGGGAGTTGACGGCTGTAACCACGTCGCCCTTCTCGTTGAGAGGTGCATCGGCATAGGCCACATCTGCATCGATGTTTTTATAGTGCCACGTCTTGGTGTGTCCCATTTCGAGCTGATGCGAGGCGTTGTCGAGCCAGTTGGCCCAATACACCATCGACTTGCCGTCGAGAATGGAGTCGACCGCATGGAGTGTGGCGGGTGTGAGATGTTGCTGGGCTATATAAGCGGTCACATCGTGGCCCTTCTGTCCCCAACCTGCAGCATATAGCGCCATTAGACTGCAGGCGGTGCTTATCAATATCTTTTTCATAACAACAAAGTTAAGAATTTTTCTGCAAAAAATCGTTGCATAGACAAAATAATGATTAACTTTGCGTAATTAAACAAAAATACCATCAATGTTAAACATTAGCGAAATATTTAATGCAGCCGCTGTGCTCAAGGGTGTGGCCCGCAAAACCGATGTAATACCAGCTCCCCGCATTACCGACGAATGTAACCTGTTTCTCAAGACTGAAAACCTTCAGCTCACAGGTTCGTTCAAGCTCCGAGGCGCATATTATAAAATATCACAACTTTCCGACGAAGAAAAGGCTCGCGGCGTGATTGCATGCTCGGCAGGTAACCATGCACAGGGTGTGGCTCTTGGTGCCACACACAACGGCATTCGCTCGCTTATATGTCTGCCCGCAGGTGCACCTATATCCAAGGTAGAAGCTACCAAGGGCTACGGAGCAGAGGTGTGTCTCGTACCCGGTGTGTACGACGATGCCTATGCCAAGGCTATTGAACTGCGCGACAAGGAAGGATATACCTTTGTGCACCCCTTTGACGATGAATTGGTGATAGCTGGCCAGGGTACAATCGGTCTTGAAATCCTTGAACAGCTTCCCGACCTCGATGCCGTGGTTGTACCCATTGGCGGCGGTGGCCTTATATCCGGTGTGGCCTTTGCTATCAAGACACTGCGCCCCGATGTGAAGGTGTATGGCGTGCAGGCTTCGGGAGCACCTTCGATGGAGCGCTCCGTGCGCACAGGCGAAGCCGTGAGACTCGACAGTGTGTCGACCATTGCCGACGGTATCGCAGTGAAGCAACCGGGCGAAAATACCTTTGAGTTATGCAAAAAGTATGTTGACGAAATTGTAACTGTAAACGATGACGAAACCGCTGCCGCAATACTTGCCTTGATGGAGCGTCAGAAGCTGGTGGCCGAGGGTGCAGGTGCCGTGTCGGTAGCAGCTGTAATGTTCAACAAACTCCCTGTTAAGGGCAAAAAGGTGGTGTGCATAGTATCGGGCGGCAACATCGACGTGAATACTCTCAACCGTGTAATTACACGAGGGCTGGCCAAGAGTGGTCGCAACTATACATTCGTGCTCGACCTCACCGACAAACCCGGCCAGCTGGCAAGTGTGCTCCACACCATCGCCGACGAAGGTGGCAATGTAATTTCAGTGACACACGAGCGTTCTAACACCAGCACCGAAATCAATGGCTGCTCAATACGCCTTGAGATCGAAACTCGCGACAGTGCCCATATTGAGCATATCCGTCAGTCGCTCGTTGAGGCTGGTTTTCATGTGCTGAATTAAGCGTAAAAAGTCTTTCGATTAGTCTGATTGGTCACTCTGTGCCAGTCAGACTAATTGGTATATGTAGTCTATGACTAAAAAGTGTTAACAAACCCCTGAGTTAAAGAAATAATAGATTAATTTAACATTAGTTGTTAAATGATTCGTTGTTATAATTGTAATTTTGTATCAGATTACCACGGAGTGATAATTCGGTACAAGAATTAGGAAAAATATAACATTCAACATACAAAATAACTGTCAACACTTATGAGTGAATCAGTCGACATTCGTGCGCTCAACGCACTTGTAGCATCAAAGAGCGATTTTGTCAATATCATAACCCATGGCATGGATCAAACCATTGTGGGTCAGAAGCATCTCATCGAGTCGCTGCTCATTGCATTGCTGTCAAACGGTCACGTGCTGCTCGAAGGCGTGCCCGGCTTGGCAAAAACTCTTGCCATCAAGACGCTTGCCCAACTTATCGATGCCAAATACAGCCGCATACAGTTTACCCCCGACCTTCTACCGGCAGACGTAGTGGGTACTATGATTTACAGCGTTAAAAACGAAACATTCCAGGTAAAAAAAGGCCCGATTTTTGCCAATTTCGTGCTTGCCGACGAAATCAACCGTGCCCCCGCCAAGGTGCAGTCGGCACTGCTCGAAGCCATGCAGGAACGTCAGGTGACAATCGGTGAGTCGACCTTCCCCCTCGACGAGCCCTTCCTCGTGATGGCTACACAGAACCCCATTGAGCAGGAAGGTACATATCCACTGCCCGAGGCTCAGGTAGACCGCTTCCTGATGAAGGTAGTTATCGGTTATCCTACCAAGGAAGAAGAAAAGGTGATTATCCGTCAGAATATTTCCAACGAGCGTCGTCAGGTGCGTGCACTTCTGCGCCCCGAAGAAATAATCGAAGCTCAAAAGGTTGTAGAACAAATCTATGTTGACGAAAAGATCGAACGTTACATTGTCGATATTGTATTTGCAACACGCTATCCGGCCGACTACGGTCTCAATGACCTTACCGGTATCATAGCCTTTGGTGCATCGCCTCGTGCATCTATCAGCCTTGCCCGTGCCGCGCGTGCATACGCATTCCTGCACGGCCGAGGATATGTGGTGCCCGAAGATGTGATTGCCGTGTGTCACGATGTGTTGCGTCACCGCATCGGCGTGACCTATGAAGCCGAAGCCAATAATATTTCTACAGACGAAATTATAACTGAAATCCTCGATAAAGTACAAGTTCCCTAATCTATGGACGCGAAAGAGCTTTTAAAGAAAGTTCGCAAAATCGAGATTAAGACACGCGGACTCTCGCAAAACATCTTTGCCGGCGAGTATCACTCGGCCTTCAAGGGTAGGGGCATGATGTTTTCGGAGGTTCGTGAGTATCAATACGGTGATGATATTCGCGATATAGATTGGAATGTGACAGCCCGTCACAACCGTCCCCATGTAAAGGTCTACGAAGAAGAACGCGAACTTACGGTAATGCTTCTGGTCGATGTGTCGGCCAGTCGTGAGTTTGGCGCCGTGGGTGTCGAAAAGCGCGAGATGATAGCCGAAATAGCGGCAACTCTGGCATTTTCGGCATCGCAAAACAACGACAAAATCGGAGCCCTCTTTTTCTCGGACAAAGTAGAGAAATTTATTCCACCCAAAAAAGGTCGAAAACATATTCTGCTGATAATACGCGAAATTCTTGATTTCCAACCCGAGAGTCGCGGTACTAATCTTGATGTGGCACTGCGCTACTTTGCCGACGCACTGCGCAAGCGCAGCACCATGTTTATGATATCAGACTTTATCGACTCGCACGACTACAGCAAGGCTCTATCAGTGGCGCGCAATAAGCATGATATAATGGCCGTGCAGGTTTACGACCGGCGCGATGCCTCTCTGCCCGATGTTGGGCTGATGCGCATTTCCGATCTTGAAACAGGCGCAACACGCTGGATTGATACCTCATCGTCCAAGGTCCGCACGGCCTATGGCAAGTGGTGGTACGACCGCCAGCAAGCCATGTCGGACGTGTTGAAGCGTTCGCGCGTGAACTTCACATCGGTAGCCACCGACGAAGACTATGTTAAAGCCCTAATGGGACTGTTTAAAAACCGCACAAGAGTATGAGAAAATACATATTATCAACATTACTCGCCGCCGTTGTGGCCACACAGGCCGCGATGGCTGCTCAGGTCAAAGTCAATGCCGTAATCGACTCGGCACAGATGGAGATGGGTTCGCGTGCGGTAATAACAGTCGACATAGCCGACGCCGACCGTCGAGGCACACTTATCGACCTGCCTCAAGCCGGGAGCGAAAGTCAGGAAACCGGAGTGTACTTTGTGAGTGTGGAGGGTGACACCTTTCCAGCAGGTTATCAATATCGCATCATGGTGCAGGCATTTGAACCCGGCAACGTGATGTTTGCGCCATTCCGCTATGTTACAGGAAGCGATACCGCCGAGAGCGACTTTATCTCGCTCAAGGTACTTCCGGTACCCCTCGATTCCAACCAGACGCTCAATCCAATGGCGTCGGTGGTCAATCCTCCCCGCCGCTGGTTTGACTATATTCCCGACTGGGTATGGTATGCACTTGTTGGCATAGCCCTACTTGCCGCAATAGTTGCACTCGCAATGCTTTATAAGAAGAACGGTGGCCTCGTGCTTCACAAGCCCAAGCCTGTCAATCCCTATGAAGCTGCCATGGCAGAACTTTCGCGTCTGCGAGAGAAGAAGCTTGCCGAGACAGGTCGCGAAAAGGAATATTATACCTCGCTTGTCGATATTCTGCGCATGTATCTTGAACGTCGCTTTGCCATCAACGCAATGGAGATGAGCACCACGCAGATTCTTCAATCTTTGCGTGCAAATACTGATACCCGCGACAATCAGCCGCTTATCAAGCAGATACTCGAACTTGCCGACTTCGTAAAGTTTGCAAACGTGCGTCCATTGCCCGACGACAATATCAAAACATTCAACAATGTGGTGAAATTTGTCGAAGACACCAAACCGATGCCAGAGCCCGAGCCTGAAGAAACTACCGGTAAGTCTAAATCTAAAAACAAGAAAAAATAAGGTATGCAATTAGCACATCCACATATATTATGGTTGCTCACGCTGCTCATTCCTGTCATCGTGTGGTATGTCATGCGTCAGCGCGACGCTCATCCGTCGCTGTCGGTGTCGAGCACCAGCGCCTTTGCGGCCATGCCACGTTCGTGGAAGCAGTATTTGCGCCACTTTATGTTTGCTTTGCGATTAGGCTCGATAGCCTGCCTCATTGTGGTGCTTGCCCGTCCGCAGATGAAGGACAAGTGGAGCTCATCGAGCACGGAGGGTACTGATATTGTCCTCGCGCTTGATATTTCCGGTTCGATGTATGCTCGCGACTTCAAGCCCAATCGCTTTGAAGCAGCCCGAAAAGTTGCCTCAAAATTCGTGATGGGACGCGAGAGCGACAATGTTGGTCTGGTGATATTTGCAGGCGAGAGCCTCACGGGCATGCCTATGACCGTAGACCGCGCACAACTTCTGTCGTATCTTGAAGGTGTTCAAATCGGTATGCTCGAAGACGGCACAGCAATCGGCGACGGCATTGCAACGTCGCTCAACCGCCTCAAGGAGGGCAAGGCTAAGAGTAAAAGTATCATATTGCTTACAGACGGCTCCAACAATACAGGCGTTGTGGCTCCTCTGTCGGCAGCCGATGTTGCCAAGGAAATGGGAGTAAAGATTTACACCATCGGTATCGGTACCAACGGTCTGGCTCCCTATCCCGTGCAAAATGCTTTTGGACGCATTGAATATCAACCTCAGAAGGTGGAAATCGATGAAGCAACACTCCGCTCAATCGCCGACAATACCGGAGGCAAGTACTTCCGCGCTGTCGACAACAATGCTCTTGCCGAGGTTTTTGCCGAAATCGATGCACTTGAAAAGACACAAATGGATGTAAAGGTGTTTTCGCATACCGAGGACAATTATATGCTTTGGGCATGGCTTGCATTCGGATTCTTCGCACTCGAAATGCTGTTGCGTTTCCTTTTCCTGCGTCCTATACCTTAATAATATAGTAGAAAGTTATGTTTGACTTTGCAAATCCATATCTGCTGTATCTTCTGTGGCTCGTACCTCTGTTTGTAGTGGGCTATTGGCTGGCACGCCGTGCTCGCAAGCGCCGCCTGGCCAAGTTTGGCAATCCGGCCGTACTTGCTCACCTCATGCCCGACGCCTCCAAATACAAACCTGCTATTAAACTTACACTTCGGCTTGTGGCACTCGCTGCGCTGATCTTCGTGCTGGCTCGTCCGCGTGCCGGAGAGAAGGAGCATGATGAGGTGGTGGCCGGTATTGAAGTAATGCTTGCCTTTGACGTGTCCAACTCCATGCTCGCTTCGTCGACCGATGACCCGAACGGCACATCGCGATTGGACCGCGCTCGCCTCATGCTCGAAAAGATGCTGGGCCGTCTGACCAACAATAAGGTTGGCCTCGTGGTATTTGCGGGTTCGGCGAAGGTACAGTTTCCCATGACTACCGACTTTTATACGGCCAAGATGTATCTCAACGAACTCAATCCGTCGATGATGTCATATCAGGGTACATCAATAGCAGAGGCAATATCCATGGCCTCAAATGGCTTCTCGCCCGACGAAAATATACACAAGGCAATCATCCTGATTACCGACTCGGAAGATCACGAAGGCGATGCAATCGAAGCGGCAAAGGCCGCCGCCGAGAAGGGTATTCAGGTAGATGTAATCGGTCTCGGTTCGGCCAAAGGCGCTCCGATACCAGCCGGCAACGGTCAGTATCTGACAGATTCAAGCGGCCAAATGGTTCTTACGACTCTTAACGAGAAACTTGCTACCGAAATAGCTCAGGCAGGTGGAGGTATTTATGTTAACGGTGCGTCATCGGATGCACTCGACAAACTCGTGGAACAGCTCGAAACTCTGCAAAAGTCGGAGTTCAAGCACGTGACATACAGTGCAGGGGCCGAGCAGTTCCCGGTATTTGCCTGGATTGCTTTGATATTCCTGGTGCTCGACGTATTTGTGCTCGATCGCAAGAATGATCTGCTCAAGAAGGTTAATTTCTTTACAAAGAAATGATTATGAAACAAATAAGCATACGACTCCTTGCATTGCTCATGGCCGGAGTGTCTCTTTCGGCCTTTGCTGCCGAGAATGACGGCTCGACCAAGGTGATGCGCAACCTTGTGGTCGAAGGCAACAAACTCTTTGGCAAAGAACAGTATCACCGCGCCATCGAAGCTTACGACAAGGCATTGGCAGCCAATCCGTCGTATCAATATGCTCAATACAACAAGGCTGTGGCTCTCGTGCAACTTGCAACAGACGACAATAAGGGCACAGAAAATGACCCGCGACAGAAGGCTGCCGAGCTTTTTGCAGGCATCGCGCAGGTCAACACTAATCCTGCGTTGGCCTCTCGGTCGTTCTATAATCTTGGCAATATGGCATTTAACGACCAGGACTATGCCAAGGCTATAAATATGTACAAGGGCTCACTCCGCATAAATCCCGACAATCGCGAGTGTCGTCAGAATCTGCTTCTCGCTCTGCAAAAACAGCAGGAACAGGAGCAAAACAAGGACAATAAAGACAAAGATAAGGACAAGCAGGAGCAGGAACAGCAGCAGGACCAACAGCAACAACAGCAGGACCAGCAGCAACAGCAAGAGCAACAACAACAGCAACCTCGCACTCAAAGTGCCGAACAGTTGTTACAAGCTATGCAAAATAAGGAAAATGCAACCCGTCGCAAGGCCGACCGCCAACAGCAACCTGCACGCAGATATACCGACAAACCTTGGTAACTGTAGATCATGACAAATATAAAATACAGAATATCACTGATTTTCATGTTGATTCTGCTATCGGCAATCAGTGCCGTGGCAAGAGTCGACTTTAAGCTGGTGCCACGCCAAAATGTGGTATCGGGCCAAAACTTTCAGCTTACATATCGTCTTACCGTTGAAAACGAAGATATCAACGACATCCCAATGCCCAAGGCACCTGAGCTATCGGGTTGCCGATTGCTTGCAGGTCCCAATGCAACTACATCGCAGATGTCGCAGACCATCATCAACGGCAAAAGTTCAACATACGCCGTTGTCGACCTCGTGTGCATATATCGTGCCGGCGAGCCCGGCAAGGTGCGTGTGCCGTCGGTGACACTCAATATAGCCGGCAAGACATATCGCAGTGGAGAGGGTGCATTTGACATACTGCCGCCCGACAAGAATAGCGGCGCTCAATCGGCTTCCGGTGGCGCTTCAGGAAATACTGCAGCCGCAGGAGCACCTTCTGGCGATGATTTCTTCGTGCGAGTAATTTTTTCAAAATCATCTGTTTATGAGCAGGAAGGAGTTATAGCAACCACAAAACTCTATCGTCCGAACAGTCGCAAATTTGAGTTGCAGCTCGAAGCTGTGCCCAGAACACCGGTATATGAGGGATTTTTGTCAGAGGATATAAATCCCAACCCCGAAGGCCAGCTCGAAAACTATAACGGTAAGAACTATGTGACCTATGAGTTGTCGCGTGTTCTATTGTTTCCCCAGAAATCGGGCGTACTTAAGGTTACATCGGGTACATACACTTTACGTATTCACGAGCAGGTTGGTATCATCAACATGCACGGCTTTGGAACACCGCGCTATCAGGAGTATTCATATACAACTCCGCTTGCCACAGGTACTATCAAAGTCAATGCTCTGCCCGAACCGCGTCCGGCCAACTTTATAGGTGCCGTGGGGCAATACTCTTTGACCACAAGCCTCAAGCCCGACCAACTGCGCACCAATGAGTCGGCCACATATACAATGTCGCTCAAAGGTACAGGCAATGTGAAGTATCTGACGATGCCCACAGTACAGTTCCCAGCTACATTTGACAACTATACGCCCAAAGCCGACGTAAAGGCCTCCGTCTCGGGTCAGACCTATACGGGTACATATACAGTGGAGTATCCTCTTGTGCCCCAGGAAGTAGGAATGTTCGAAATTCCGGAACAGACATTCAGCTATTTCAATCTTTCAACCCACCAGTATGAAACACTGACAGCTCCGGCCTATAAATGTAATGTGGCCAAGGGCTCGGGTGTGGCCACATCTGTGGAGCAGAAGCAGGTTGATACTCGCATGAATGATATAATGCATATACATCCAGCCGGCAACTCATTGACATACGGATTGCCGAACACAGTGTTCCACACAGTGTGGTATTGGGCTCTGTGGGTGGTTGCTATAGTCGCATTTTTCGTTTCGATAGCCATTTATCGTCGCCATCTCAAGTTAGAGGCCGACGTAACTGGCAGAGCCTATGCACGAGCCAATCGCGTTGCAGGCAAGCGTCTTAAAGTAGCTGTTTCATTCATGAAGGCCCATCAGAGCGATAAGTTTTACGAAGAGCTCGCGCGCGCTATCAAGGGTTATCTGGGCGACAAACTTGGTATGGCTCCATCACAGCTCATAAGCGAAACTATCTCAGAACGGCTGTTGGCCAACGGCGTTTCAGCTCAGGCCGTTACGGATATTCTTGCAGTGCTCGATGACTGTGAAATGGCTCGATTTACACCGTCGCAGTCAGATAATGCCATGCAGGAAGTATATCAGCGAGCTTCTTCTGCTATAAAATCAATTGAGGAGACAAAGAAATGAAACATAAAATACTGATTATCATACTTTGCCTTGTGGCAGGCTTTGCAACCATGCATGCTGCATCGGATGCACAACTCGCCGATTCGGCCTATAACAAAGAAGCATATTCGCAGGCCATCGAACTGTATCGTTCGGCTCTTGCTAAAAACGGTCCGCAAGCAACAGTCTATTACAACCTTGGCAATGCGTATTACCGTCAGGGCAATATGGCTCAAGCCGTAATCGCCTATGAGCGCGCACTGCGCATTGACCCCGCAATGAGCGACGCACGTGCAAATCTCGACTTTGTGATGTCGCGTCTTGAAGATAAGCCCGAGGATAATAATTCCCTGCTTACCCGTGCCAATCAGGCCGTGGTGGTGGCGATGAGTGCCAATGCCTGGGCATGGATAGCTTTTGCTACATTTATATTTCTGTGTGGTGCAGCGGCCCTCTATATCTTTACATCAAACGTGACCCTGCGTAAGGTGGGATTTTTCGGCGCCCTTGGTCTTGTGGCTCTCACGGCCTATTTTGTGGTGGTAGCTGCAACGGCAGCGTCGCGTGTCACCGACAATTCTTACGCTGTGGTTACTGCTCCCTCTACTCTGCTCAACTCCGTTCCCCGTCAGCCTAAAAAGACCGAAAAGGTTGTGCCTCTGCACTCTGGCACAAAGGTGCAGATAGTCGACTCGATTGCTACTCCCGACGACCCTGTTTCGCCTAAGTGGTACAACGTACGAGTGGGGGGAGGAACTCATTCGGCCTGGTTGCGTGCAACTGATGTTGAACGAATTTAAATGCTTGACAATAAATAGAATAATAACCTTAAATCAATCATTTCACATTATGAATAATAAACTCATAACAGCCGCAGTTGCTCTTGCGTCGATTTTTGGCGTCAACAGTCTCTCGGCACAGAACCTGCAGAAAGGCGACTACGGCTTTCTCTATTGCCACATGAGCGACCGCGGTGAATGGACAGCATATGCTCTCAGTCGCGATGGTCTTAACTATCACGACCTTATCGGTGGCGAACCCGTATTCGATACCAAAGAGCATGCTCGCATCGAAGGCGGTACACGCGATGCTTATATAACCCGCACTCACGATGGCAAAGGTTATATTATGGTTACTACAGATATGTGCGTAGCCAAGAGCCACAAGTGGCATAACTACGGTATTGATCTCCTAAAAAGTAAAGATCTGATCAATTGGGAATCAACCACTTTTGACTTCCGCAAAGGTGCGTCGATTTTCTCTGATCCGGATTCGCCCGATCCTTATACCGACTACAGCACCATATGCCGTGTGTGGGCTCCTCAAATCTTCTGGAATCCTGAATACGTGTGGCCCAATGGCAAGAAGGGTGGCTACATGATATACTATTCGCTCTGGAATCCCGAAAATGGTGAGAAGTATGACCGTATGTACTATTCCTATGCCAACGAGGACTTTACAACCCTTACCAAGCCCCGCATACTGCTTGATTGGGGTTATGCAACAATCGATGCCGACATCAACTATCTTGATACCGACGGTAAGTATCATATGATGATCAAGAAAGAAGGCGGCAAGCCAGGCCTTTTCACCTCAACAGCACCCACTCTGCACGGCCCCTGGAGCAATCCCGTTGAGGATGACTATGTAGATTTCGAAGGCAACAAAAAGTGCGAAGGTGTATCGGCTTTCCAAATCCCCGGTGAAAAAGGCTGGCGTGTGGCCTATATCGAATACTCGTCGCATCCCAAGCACTATCGCATCTGTCAGGCCGACGAAAATATGGCCAACTTCCACTCTCCTGTAGATATAAAAGGGGTAGAATCGCCTCAGCATGGCTCGTTCATGCGTATCACCAAGAAGGAATATGACCGCCTCGAAAAGTGGGCTGCCAAGATCGACAAGCAGCGCGCAAAGGCTAAAAAGGAGTCGGCAAAGTAATCTGCGCCTCAAAACACCGGTTTGGATTATATGCTACGGCGTATAATCCGCTGGTGGTTTTTAAATTAATGTTTATAAAAATATAAAAATGTTAAATTAAAAAAGGCGTCATCCCGGACAAATTTAGGCATTTATCACAAAATCGGCATTGTAGATAGCTGTCCGTCCGTGAAATTTGGCATTTGACAAGAAAATTACGATTAATTCCTTAACTATTTCTCATATCCAGTAAACTAAATTGGCATAATCAGCGTTAAAATTTAGAAATCGCATTTGCGATACTAAAAAAATAATGTTAATTTTGTATGCTCAAAAGAGCGCTACCACGGAAACTTTGAATCCTACTCTTAAAAAAAGACCCTAAACATAATATGAAGATAACTTTATTCAAAATTGCTTGCGTAACTTTCTTGGCATGTCTTGCAAGTTGCAGCTCACAGAAAAAAGTTCCTTATGTTCTTGATGCTGAAAACCTTCCTTCAGAAGTCCTTGGTCAGATAGCAACAGTCAACGATCCTGTGCTTGCACCTGGCGATCTACTGAATATATCCGTTATATCTCAGGATATGGCTTCTGCCGCACCCTTCAACAAAGGGATGTACATTAATAATAATGGCGATGTATCCCGCCTTGCCGGTGGTTTTACATCAATGACTAATAATAACTACGAAATTCTCACAGAGTATTACCTAATCAATTCCGACGGTAAAATTACCTTCCCGATCTTAGGTAACATTCAGGCAGGAGGTCTCACCAAGAAACAACTTGCCGAAGAAATAGTTAATGCCATATATCCCAAGTATATAAAAGATCGTCCGTCGGTTGAGGTACGTCTTATGAACTTCCGAGTATTCGTAACCGGTGCCGTGCGCAACCCCGGCATGGTGCGTTCCGGCAACGAACGTATGAACTTCTTTGAGGCAGTAACTCTTGCAGGTGACCTTGACATCCGAGGCGACCGCGAAAACATCCTGATTATCCGTGTAAATCCCGACGGAAGCCGTGAAGTGCATAAGGTTAATATCCACGACCGCAACTTCCTCACATCGCCTTATTTCAACCTTCAGCAAAACGATATTATCTATGTACAGCCCAATAAATCATTGGCTCAGAGTGCATGGACGCTCAATCCAGCTGTGGCAGCCGTACTTACATACGTAGGTGGCCTGTCTTCGCTCGGTTCACTCATCATAGGTATTGTAAATCTCAGTAAGTAAAGAAAAAACACCTAATAATGTCAGAATTCAATAATAAAGAACTCAACGGATCCGAATTCGGCGAAAACCAAGTTTCGCATGAAGATTCGTTCGACTACACTGGCTTGATTTTTGAGTACATAGCCAAGTGGAAGTGGGTGGTGCTCAGTGTATTCGCTTGCCTTGCTTGCGCCTATTTCTACATAGCCACCATTGTGCCCACTTATCGTGTAGATGCCTCTGTATATATTGAGCAGGATCAATCCTCCAACAGTCTCACGACCATGGACCCAACTGCTGCTCTTATGAACATGAACGGCATGATGATGGATGAAACTCAGCTCGAGATTCTTAAATCACGCACTCAGGTTACCAAGGTAGTAGATTCGCTCGGACTTTGTTACAACTATTCTCTCAAAGGTACATTCCGTGCAATCCCTCTTTATGAAAACAATCCTGTTGCGGCCAAGCTCGACTCCATATCTCTCAATAATCTAAAATCGCCCATCGTAATCAGCGTTAAGCCTGTTGGAGATAATAAATTCGACATTAAGGCCAAAACTGTATTTGAGCAGGTTAAAGAAGAAAAAAATCTTAGCGATGTATCTCTTCCCGCGAAAGTCGAATTGTCGTGTGGAACTGTCGAACTGTCGCAGGTAAGTCATATAGCACCCCTCGAAAAGACAGAGCAGATTGTTATAACCAGTCCCACCGCCGCAGCGCGCAGCATAATGCTCGCCATGAAGGCTGAGTTTGCCGACCGCGCCAGCACCATTGTAAATATGTCGCTCCGCACACCTATTCCTGCCAAGGGTGCCGACATTATTTCTGCTCTGATCGACTTCTACAATCAGCAGGTGATGGAAGATAAGAACCGTGCCGCTATCCAGACAGAAGCTTTTATTCTCGATCGTCTTATAATGATAAATGACGAGCTGTCTGATGTGGAACGTCGCCTCCAGGAGTATCGTCAGGCTCACAATATTGCCGATATGGCAGCTCAGCTTCAAACATCGCTGGCTACACGAAACACAGCGGAAAACGAAATTGTAAATCTCGAAGCAGAGCGTCAGATACTCAAGTCGATGGAACAAACCGTGGCTAAGAGCGGCACTTACGACGTGTTGCCTCCCGTAACAAGTGATCTTCAGCTCAACTCGATTATCGAAGCCTACAATACTAAGGTACAGCGTCTGTCGTCCCTTCTTGAAACTTCGACCGAAGATAATCCCCTCGTTAAGGTACGAGTTGACGAAGTGGCACGCGACAAAACAAAGATTCTGCAAGCTATTACGACCTACCGCAACTCGCTCAATAAGCAAGTTGACAAACTTCGTTCTGTCGAAAATCGTAGCGCAGGAGCCATTGCATCAGTTCCAAGTGTAGATAAGGGCCTTCAGGAAATTTTCCGCGAACAGCAGGTCAAAGTGTCCATTTATACCTTCCTCCTTCAGAAACGTGAAGAAATAGCCCTTCAGAAAACACTTGCCACTGCAACCGCACGTCTCATAGACGAGCCTTACAGTGACTTGCCCGTAAGCCCCAAGCGTATGCTTATATTCTTTGTGGCTTTCGTGTTGGGTCTTGGTCTTCCTGCTGTCGTCATATTCGTCAAGCAACGTTTCTTCCCCGTATTCAAGGACCAGGAAGAACTTGCACGACTTACAAATGTTCCCATCATCAGTGAGATATCCAATGAAGCTGATTCCGAAACTCCAATTGTAGTTGGAGAGAATGTTTCCACCTCAATTGCCGAGCTCTTCCGCCTGCTTCGAAACAATATCTCATTTACCAAGAACGGCGCCGACAAGAAAGTGATACTCGTCACATCCTCGATTTCTGGCGAAGGCAAGACATTTGTGGCAACCAATCTCGCTATGACCTATGCCCTTACTGGTAAGAAAGTTGTTGTGGTTGGTATGGACATTCGTCGCCCCGTGCTTGCACGCAACTTCAATCTGAGCAATAGTGTGGGTGTAACCACATATCTCTCAGGTCACACAACCGATATAGCACCCTTGTTGCATCAGTATCCCGGATGCCCCAACCTCTATATCATGTGTGCCGGCCCCATAGCTCCCAACCCCAATGAGTTGCTGATGAGCAGTAATATGGACAAGCTCATCCAGACACTCCGCAATGACTTTGATTATGTGATAATTGACTCGGCTCCCATCGGCCTTGTGTCTGACACATTCCTCATTGCACGCCACTCTGACGTTCAGCTCTACGTGGCTAGAGCATCTTACTCTACCCGTGCCTGCCTCAAGGTGTTGCACGATGCCGTACAGCTCGGCAAGCTCAAAGATCCTTACATCGTGCTCAACGGTGTGGATATGAACAGCCGCTCCTACACCTATCGTCGATATGGTTACTATTATATGTCATCAAACAGCTACAACTACGGCTACAATGACAAAAAACAATCCAAATCGAAAGGCAAAAAGAAATAACGCGTCGATATAAAAAACTAAGCGGGAGCTACCTGAGAAGTGGCTCCCGCTTAGTTTTAGAATTTTTTAAACACACTCAGAATTTATATGCCAATCGGAGATTCAGCACAGGGTATGCTTTGAAAACCGTCATATCGTTCATGCGCGAAGATATCTGCGACGGAAGGCGACTTAGATTGTTCAGTACCACTTTTTCGTGTGTTTCCACAGTTGGGCTGCCACCCCAGAACATTGCACCGGCATCGAAACCGAGAGTGAAATGGCTTTTGGGCGCAAGGGCTTGGTCTACACCGATACCAACATAAGGTTTGAAGCTATTTACATAGGCATTGGCGCTAACCGTGCCGTCCTTGTCCGGTTCCATTACATATGGTGTACCGTCGGGATAGTCACCGCAGCGCATACCAAGTCGACCCGACTCGAGGAGCTTCTGCTGAATGGCCTCTGCAGCATCTGGGGCGAGGTATATTGACCCAAATAAAGGCTTGTCGATAATAGTTTCAACGAAATCGGGAGCAGTTGCATGGTCGTAGAGGTTGTTGTACATGCTCACCATTACAAGAGCCGGCATTTCCGACATGGCGTTGACTGCTTTGCCCACACGGCTGCTGCCAGCATAGAATCCTGCAGTGATATGCCAACTGCTCAGTGATTTGCCTTTATTGGCAAAGGGATAGAAATCGGCAAGAAACTTTACGTTGTAGAAAGTCGGGTTGCAGTTCATACGAACGTTTCGGTCGATTTCAAAACCAGTGAGGTCTTTCATCAACGTACTAATCTTGTTGAAGTTGCCGTCGTTGACAACTCCGTCAGAGAAGGCCGTCATGTTGAAGTCCATGCCAACTGTGAAGTTTGGCATATATTGAAAACCGCCTCTCACACGTGCCCATTTTGAGAGCGAAGTGCCGAGTTCAAGCTCCACGCCGGTCGTGCCCCCGGCGAGGGATAATTCGGGTTTTAGGTCGATTTTGGCATTTGCAGCAAGAGATACAGCTGCCATAGCAATATAGGTTGCGTATCGTAGTTTTTTCATATTCAAAAGTTGGATTTTGATTAGGAAAATGAATCGGTTTAGATTCTGCAAAATTAGTAAATTATCTCTAAAAAACAAAATCTGCAAAATGTGTATAACAGACACTATAAAAAAACGCAATTTGGCCAATTTTAAGCAATTATTTTTTGTTTAAGATTCGTTTTTTTTGAAAAAAAACATTAACTTTGCGAAATGAAAACATTGTCGCAGTAATATTCTATACTTTTGCATTAACAATTAACTTTCCTAATAAAAAACATACTTTGCTTGAGACTCCCTGTATAACAGAATAAATCTTAAAAAATCAATAATCTAAACTCAATCAAACCGAGATGAAAAAACATCTACTCAATGCATTTGTGTTGGTTGTGGCCCTTATAAGCCTCGGCCAGCTTTCGTCGTGCAAGGATTACGGCGAAGATTTGCGAAACGACTTGAGACAAACAAATCTCACACTCGAAGAGAAGGTTGGACTTATCAACAACCGTCTCGATGAGCTTAAGGCTATGCATGAGGCTTGCAAAGCCGACTGCCAGAAGCAGCTCAACTATCTCCTCATGCGTGTAGGTAGCCTGTCTGACTCCGTAGGCACAAACGACGCCGCTATCAAGGATATCTATGGCAAAATAGCCGGTCTCACCGAGAACGGCAACCTCAGCCAGGATCAGATTGAAATTGTTAAGCAGCAGATCCTCCAGATTCTTATGGGTAAGGGTCTGATTGGTCCCGACGGAAGCGGTGTAGGTGAAGTGCCCCTCAACCAACAGCTCGCCACTATCAACGACGAACTCAGCCGTATCGCCACTCTCATCGAAGGTGCCGAAGGCCTCAAGAAGCGCATCGAAGACCTCGAAGCTTTCAACGCCAACCTCGGTACTCGCCTCCAGCAGATGTCTGACTCAATCAAGAACATCAAGCCCGGTATCTCGGCCGAAGAAGCAAGAACCATTGCCAACAACGAAGCAACTGCTGTATTTGACGCAAAGATTGCTACACTCAACAGCACTGTTTCCAATCTCGTTGATGTTGTAATTCCCAATCTCCAGACTCTTGCCAACAACAACAAGGCAGCCATTGATTCGGCTCTCGTACAGCTCCAGGCCAACTACGACAGCATCAGCGCAGTCGACAACAAGTATGCCAGTCTCTACAACACTCTCAAGGCCAAATACGAAGGTCTCGAAAAGGGTTACACCAACCTCATGGGCAAGTACAACGCTTTGAGCGAATCGATAGGCACTCTCCGCAACGAACTCGACGGTATCAACAGCCGCCTCACCGTTACCGAAAAGAATGCAATCAACGCTTGGAACGAAACCGTTAAGAACAAAAAGAGCATAACAACCATTGAAGCACTTCTCGGTGGTATTTCGGTTGTTGACCTCAAGGCCGCTCTCGAAAAAACAGACGCTCAGACTCAGCTCAACAAGAGCAATATCGAAAATAATAAGAAGCTTATTGACAAGCTCGTGGCTCAGATGGATTCTATGCGTGCCGAAGTTAAGTCTCTCCGCGAAGACTACGACAAGCTCTTCACACGCATCGGTAATGCCGAAAACAAGATTGGCAATCTCGAAGCTACAATTGCAACCCTCGCAACTCAGTCCGACCTCAACGCACTTGCAGCTCGCGTTGCAACCAACGAGAACGAAATTCTCGAACTCAACCGCAAGTACAACAAGCTCATGAAGATCTACGACCGCCTCAACTCGCTCATTACCAGCATTGAAGTGCAGCGCGTAGTCAACCCCCTCTTCGGCGGTTTCTCCACACCCCTCGGCATAGAAACCAGCATCCTCGTTAACTATTGGGGTCAGTACACCGGTGCTAAGGATCTCGAATTCCCCTCCAACCGCGCTGTTGACGGTGTCGACAACATGCTCAGCGCAGGCGATGCTCAGATGCTTGCCGGTCTTTACACACCCGAAGTTTTCACCAACAACCAGTACCTCGTTGAAGATTGCGGCGTGGGCAATGTATACCTCACCATCAACCCCAACAACGTAAACTTCACAGGTGGCAACCTCACACTCGAAACCTCTATCGGCCGTCAGTCGGGCGTAGAACTCCGCAACGTTCGTTACAGCAACGAAGAACTCACCTTCGGTGGCTCGCGTAGTGCTGCCAACGGTTTCTACATGGCCGAAGCCTACCTCCCCGCAACTGCCGAAGCTATCAACCGCACCAAGATCGAAATCGTTCCCGGCCTCAAGAGTGCCGTTAAGGAAGTTGTTACCGACCGTAGCAGATCAAGCATCGTAAACCTCCTGTCCAAAGTATACCGTCAGGTAACCACCGGTATGCCCGCTTATGGCATCAAGGCCGCCTGGACTGCCGACGACGGCAATGGTCCCAAGGAATACGCAGTAGTATCCAAGTACAACATTGCAGCTACCTGCTTCCGCCCCCTCAGCTATAACGCTCTCGCCGGTACAAGCATCAACAGAAAGCTCCCCACATTCGGTACCCGTCATCAGATTGCTGAAATCCTCAACGAGGTATTCAACTCCAACAAGTTCCACTTCGACCTTGGCAATCCTTCACTCCACCTTGGTCAAATCGACTTTGACTTCCAGCTTGGCAACTTCAGCCTCAATGCCGACGGCGTTAACATTGTTGCTCACTCAGAAGGTGTTAAGGTAGAAGGTACACTCGAAAACGGCGAACACTTCTCGACCACAACCGATCCTTTCGACGTTGTTGTTACCAGTGATAATCTCCAGCCCCTGATCGACCACCTTAACGCTCAGCTCAACGACCAGGTGGCTCAGTGGAACGTAGAAATGCAGGAAGCTTTCAACGACGCAGTTGCTCAGCTTACCAACGAAATCCAGACTAAGATCACTCAGCTCTATCGTGATATGGAAATTACTCTCAACGAGCAGATTGCCGATATTCTCGAAGACGTTAAGGGCGACATCTCTGGCCGTCTCCAGGCTTATATGGATAGATTTAACATCCTTATCCAATACTACAACGCGATTGCCAACCGTGTTAACAAGGTTCTTAAAGATCCCAACCACTACCTCCAGGTTACCATGCTCTACAAGGGCAGCGACGGCAACATCCACTTCCTGTCCAACGATCCCAAGGATCCCACCTGCGCCATCAGCGCCGGCGGCACAGGTATGACAGTATACGCTACCAGCTACACTGCCGAAATCGCAGCTCCCGCCTACCGCAAGTTTGTGGCTATCACCAATATCACCGATGCCCAGGGCAACTCGGCCAAGGGTGGTAACGCAACTCTCAAGGCCCAGCTCACTCAGCTCAACAAGTCGGGCAATCTCTGTAAGGTAATGACAGGTCGTGCCAAGCGCTTCGGCATACCCACTCAGAACATGAAGAAGGGTTACACCTACGAAATCCTTTACACAGGTCTCGACTACCACGGCTACACCTCCACTCAGCACTTCTATCTGAAGATTAAGTAATCAAGCCACTTTCACACACAAAGCACTCTTGCCCGGCCCTCCGACTCTGAGGGAGGGCCGGACAGAGAGCTGAAATTAACAAATAGAAACAAATGAAAGCTAACAAGATACTCGCCGCCGCAGCACTCATGGTATGCGGTTTTGGCCTCAGCGCACAGCAAACTGTGACTGAGTACACTTTCGTGCCTCACTGGTATGTGCAGGCGCAGGGAGGCGCGCAGGAAACCCTTGGCGAAAGTTCTTTCTGCAAGATGCTCTCGCCCAATGCTCAGGTTGCCGTAGGCTATTCGTTCAACCCCTACATCGGTGCTCGTCTTAGCGTGGGTGGCTGGCAATCCAAGGCTGCCAATGAAATCTTCGGACCCAAGTACCAACACAGCTATGAGTGGAAGTGGAACTATGTGGCTCCCACAGCCAATGTTGTGTTCAATATGACCAACGTGCTGGGCGGTTACAACCCCGAACGTCCCTTCGACATCAGTGTTCTGCTCGGTATTGGCGCCAACTTTGGTTTCGGCAACGATCAGGCCAACGAAGCCAACGCCGATTATCAGAACCACACCGGCGTGATTGGTATGCTCGGCAACTGCTGGGATGGCACAAGCGTGCTGCCCACTGCCCAGGCCGGCCTCGCATTCGATTACAAGCTCAGCAAAAATTGGGCTGTAGGTCTTGAAGTGAATGCCAACATCCTCTCCGATAAGTACAATTCGAAGAAGGCTCCCAACGCCGACTGGTATTTCAACGGCCTCGTTGGAGTTAAGTACACATTCGGTTCTACATATAATAAGACTGTTCGCGAAATTCCCGCCCCCGAGCCTCAGATTATCGAACGTATCGTAGAACGCATCGTCGAAGTACCCGTGCCCGTGGTTGAAGAAAAGAAAGAAGAACCGGCTCAAGTTGCCGAACTTCGCCGCGACATCTTCTTCAAGATCGGTACTACAGGTGTTACAACTGCCGAAATGCCCAAGGTGGCCGAAGTTGCTGAATTCCTCAAGGCTCATCCCGAAACCAATGTGGTTCTCACCGGCTTTGCCGACCGCGGTACCGGCTCCAAGGCTCTCAACGCCCGTCTTTGCCAGCGTCGCGCCCAGGTTGTTGCCGATGTTCTCATCAACAAATACGGTATTGCCAAATCGCGCATCACTGCCAAGCCCATGGGTGCCGACGAAGCAGAACCCTACAGCACACCTGCCGAAAACCGCGTTACAATTGCCATCTGCAAGTAACACTCCCAGAGCAACGGCAAGTCCGTTTGCCCATAAATAATGACTTCAAAGAACACTTACCATGATTAAACCGGGTAGGTGTTCTTTGCAGTTATTTAAACAAATCTCTCCACAACCTCCAATCACACATCTTTTTATGAAGAAAATTTTACTCCTTGCAGCTCTTTTGTCTTCGACTGTTGCGAGCATCGCACAGCTCAACGGCAACGGCTACTACCGAGTGCAGAACGTTCGCTCCAGCCGCTATGCGTATGTTACCGACAACAGAGGCTCGGTCAACTTTCAGACAACCTCGGCCGATGTCAATGCCCTGCAGCTGTGGAAAAATCCCGAAAAGGCAACATACGACCCTTCAGCCATCATATACTTTGAAAAGCATGGTGCGGAATGGGATCTTATGGCCCAGAACACGAGTGTTTATAGCATTATTCAAGTCTATGTGAGCATTTACAGAAACAGCGATGGCACATATATGTGCTATGGCAAGAATTCTGGTATGGCCAAGTATCTCGGTGACATCGATACTTCCGACGATGATATGGGTATCATGTCGATCGATGCTCAGGGCATTTCGCGTAAGTGGTACATTAAGCCTATGACCACAGACGGTGCCAATTATTTGGGTATAAAGCCCACTATGCAGGCTCGTGGCAAGCATTACACACCTTATTTCACTTCGTTCCCCTACAAAGCCCATTCGCCCGGTGTGAAGTTTTACACAGTGTCGCGTATCGAAAATGGCCTTGCCGTTATTAAGGAAATCAACGATGTAGTTCCCGCCAACACTCCTGTTATAGCAGAGTGTTCTACCGATGTTCCCACTACCAACCGCCTCGCTGTGGGTGGCACACGCACCGATACAGCTTCTATCAAAAACCAGTTGCAAGGTGTGTATTTTTACAACACAATGGCAAGTCACTTAAACCGCACAAAATTCGACCCAGCTACAATGCGAGCACTTGCCGTAAGTGAAGAAGGCAAACTTGTTTATACAAATGCTCCTTCATTTGAGTATATCCCTGCCAACTATTCTTATCTGCACGTGCCAGCAGGCTCGCCCGCAGTAATGAGAGTGGTTACTGAAGATGAACTTGAAGCAGAAACAGCTCTGATTCCCACATCAATTGCCCTGTCACAATCAGCCTTGTCGCTCAGTATTGGTGAGTCGACTCAACTGCAATACACCATTCTGCCTGCAACAGCAGCAAGCGACAAAGTGACCTGGACTTCGAGCAACTCCGATGTTGTAACCGTCTCGGCCGATGGTACTGTAACGGCTCATGCAAGCGGAACGGCAACAATCACCGTATCGACATCCAATAATTTGAAGGCTAAAGCTGTAGTATCCGTGACAGCTATGCCCACATCAATATCGGTATCGCCCGCAGCATCCTATATATATGAAGGCGCAACACAGCAACTCGTTGCCAATGTATTGCCTTCAGATGCTGTTGATAAATCGGTGACATGGACCAGCTCCAACCCCGCAGTTGCAACGGTCAGCACCACCGGTCTTGTTACCGCTGTGCTTCAAGGTACATGTAATATTACTGCTACAACCGTCAATGGCAAGACCGCCACTGCCACAATCAATGTTCTGCACCGTCCCGTGCCCGTTGAGAGCGTAACTATCTCTGCCACATCTCTCACTCTCAATATCAGCGAAACAGCTACACTCACAGCAACGGTCAATCCCTCCAATGCCGACGACCGCACTGTGGTTTGGACCAGTACAAATCCTGCCATAGTATCAGTAAATTCGGAAGGTGTTGTAACAGCTCTTTCGAGTGGTACGGCCGTAGTTAAGGCCTCGGCAGGTGGAAAATCCGCTTCATGTAAGGTGACAGTCAACCGTCCGGCAGTTCCTGTCGAAAGCATTACACTCAATCGTACAGAAGCTCAACTTGTTATTGGAGCTCAAACTCAGCTTGTTGCCACTATCAATCCAGCCAATGCCGACAGCACAAATGTAACCTGGACTTCGTCCAATCCGACTGTTGCCACAGTCGACTACCGTGGTAGGGTTACGGCAGCAGCAGTGGGTCAAGCTGTTGTCACAGCTTCGTGCGACGGTAAGTCGGCCACCTGCTCAATCACTGTCAAGCGTCCCGCAGTACCTGTTACCGACATAACCCTGTCTCAAACCATGCTTTCGGTGGAAGAAGGTTCCTCGGCGCAACTCGTTGCGACTGTATCACCCGACAATGCCGACGATAAGACCGTCGTTTGGATTTCGTCCGATCCCACTATTGCAACTGTTGACTCCACCGGACTCGTAACCGGTATCAAGCCCGGATGGACGAGTATAACAGCCACTTCGGCCGACCTCATTGCCATGTGCACCGTGCAGGTCACAAAGCGACCGGTGGTACATGTCAATGGCATCACACTTTCACCTTCAGCAATCGAAGATGTAATCGGTACAGAAGTGCAACTCGCTTGGGAAATCACCCCTGCCAATGCCACCGACAAGAGTGTAACATTTACCAGCTCGAATGAAACTGTGGCAACTGTCAGCGAGCAAGGCCTTGTTACCGTGACCGGCAACGGCAATGCCGTGATTCGTGTACAAACCGTTGATGGAGAGTTCTGGGCCGACTGTAACGTAATCGGTCACGAGCCCGTAGTACATGTTACCGATATTACAGTGACTCCTTCCACTTTCGAAGGTATTGTCGGGTCGCAAGTTCAGCTTCTGTGGGTTGTTTCCCCAGCCGATGCCACTGATACATCGGTTGCCATAACAAGCACTAACGAGAATGTGGCAACAGTCACCTCCACTGGCCTTGTAACAATCGTTAGCGAAGGTGTGGCAACAATCCGTTTCACCACCAACGATGGTGGCTTTGTGGCCGAATGTAACATCAATGCCGTAAGCGGCTTCGATGATATTGTTGTCGATGCCAAGGGTGCTCCGTTATATAACATTCATGGCCTTATGATAAAGCCCTCCGTTACTTCAACTCGCGATCTTGAAGGTCTACCCTATGGTATCTATATCCTCGGTGGACATAAGATAATCCTTTGATTTATTGTAAAATAGAAATATGAGAGGCGTGGCAATTCACATTGCTGCGCCTCTCTTGCAGAATTATATAACATTCAACCATAAAGGTCGATGTATTTCTTTGAGAGTTTGAGTCGAGTAATGCTAAACGCTTAACTCTAACCAAACACGTTATGCGTACTATTTTACTACTTCAACTCTTGCCGAAGCATAGATATTGAGCTGGAGAGCATTGGCTATATCTTTGATAGCCTTGCGGGCCTTAATTGATACACCATTGCCGCAAAGCTCGGGCGAATAGGCTGCAATTGCACCGAATCCGGGCAGAACTGCAAGAATCATACCACCGAAACTATTGGTTGCGGGGAGACCAACCGTCATCATCCATGCACGGCCGGCTTTATGAACACCGCGACCAAGAGTAGCCACAACATTGGCAGCGATAGCGCCGTCGAAAGCATACTGGCCATTGAGCGGATTGCGACCGTCGGCGGCAATAGTTGCGCCCATGGCTGCAAACTGCTCGGCGTTGAGCTGAAGTGCTGCAAGGCGAGTCCAGAGGTCAACAGCGATTTCGGGCTTGTCGTACATGCTAAACTGAGCATCGGCAATTGCACCGAGCACGTTGGCTGCGGCATTGTCGGCTTTCATTTTTTCGTACAGTTTGTCGTTGAGCACAGGTGCTGAGCCAACGAGGTTGATGATGTTGTTAACCATCAGATCCCACTTGCCGTCGGCATCGTTCTGAGGTTCAACAACACTCACTGCGCGAAGGCCATGTGCACTGAGCCCCATATCTTTGGGTTTCTGAGACTTGTTGCACTGGCAGCCGCAAGCACCGGCCTTCTTTACGAGCTCTTCGGGCTTGTTCTGAGTGAGAAGGAGTACATGTGTTGGGAGTAAAGCTGTGCGACCCATCGGAGCGAGCACCTGAGTGTCGCCCTTCTTCACCAAGGTGCCGTCGGTGAGCATTACGGCAATGCCAAAACCCTTGGCATCAACACCTTCCATACGGGCGTCCACTTCGCCTTCGTGAACACTTTTATACGCTTCATATGCGTTGTCGACAGCCTGTTGCAGGCTGGAGAGAGAGAGTTTTCTTTCCATAGTTGAAGTTATTTCAAATTCTGATAAATAAACACCACAGCCGAGTAAAAGTTGCGAAAACTACAATAAAAAGCTTTCACTGTCGTTATAAATAAATATACTATAGCAATGAACGGATTCAATCAAAGGTTACTAAAAACGATGCTTGCAGCCAGTGCACTGTCACTTGCCGCAGAAGTCGTTGCGCAGGAACAGCTGTCGGCCTACAACTGGTTGAATATCACATCGTCGAGCCGTATCTATGGTCTCGGTGGCATCAATATTTCGTTGGTCGACGACGATTTGAATACGACTGATCAAAATCCCGCTCTCCTCGGTGGGGAAATGGCCGGACAGATGTCGCTCAACTATATGCATTATATAGGAGGTTCTAATTTTGCAGGTGTTCGCTATGCAAGCCGCACCGGTCAGCATAGTGCCTGGGCTGCATCGTTGCAGTATTTCGGATATGGATCTATAAAGGAAACGATGCCCGACGGGTCTATTCTGGGCACTTTTGCGCCAAAGGATATGTCGGTCGGTTTTACATATTCGCACGATATTACCGATCGTCTCCGTGGTGGCATTGCTCTCAAGGGGCTTTACAGTGCTTATGCCGAATACACGGCATTTGCTCTCGCCACCGACTTGGGCCTCAATTATTTCAATCCCGACGAAGATACATCGCTGTCTCTGGTGCTAACTAACCTCGGTGGCCAGCTGAAGCGCTTTAACGAGACTTACGACCATCTGCCGTTTGACGTGCGACTCGGCGCATCCAAGGTGTTTGAAAACTTTCCCATAAGATTTTCGGTAACTGCATGGAACCTCACACGCTGGAGCCTTCCTTATGTGGAGCACGGCAATGGACAGACCACCGCTTCGTCCACGACAAAGGATACTTTTTCGTCAAATCTCTTCCGACACCTTGTGTTTGGAGCCGATCTGATATCAAATCCCAATTATTACCTTGGGGTAGGCTATAATTACAAGACACGAACCGACATGGCCGTTTACAACCGCAATCTTATTTCCGGATGGTCGCTCGGCGCAGGTCTTAAGGGTCGCGGATTCGGAATCGGACTCGCCATGGCCCAGCCTCATACCGGTGCATCAACTATTATGCTGAACCTCTCGCTCAGCGTCAACGAATTAATGAATAAGTAACATCAAAAAATGCAGCACAATAATAAAATAATTGTGGCCATCGATGGCTTTTCGTCGTCGGGCAAGAGTACAATGGCCCGTCGTCTGGCCTCGGACATAGGCTATCGTTATATCGATTCGGGGGCAATGTATCGTGCGGTATCGCTCTACGGCCTGCGCAATGGCAGTGTAATGCCCGACGGTACTATCAATCTCGAAGCACTTGTGGCGTCGCTTCCCACTATCGACATCGACTTCAAACCAATGCCCGACGGCTCGCAGCACACTATGCTCAATGGAGAGGACATAGAAGGCCTTATACGCGGCCTTGAAGTGTCGGGGGTCGTGTCGCCGGTTGCCGCAGTGCCCGAGGTGCGTCATCGCCTTGTGGCCATGCAGCAGGAATTTGGCACCCAGAAGGGTATTGTTATGGATGGCCGCGATATTGGTACAACAGTGTTTCCCGATGCCGAACTGAAGATTTATGTCAACGCCTCGGCCGAAACTCGCGCTCGTCGACGTTATGACGAACTTGCAGCCAAGGGTCAAAGTGTGGACTATGCCGACGTGCTGGCCAATGTGCAGCAACGCGACCATATCGACATGACACGTGCAGAGAGCCCTCTGCGCCGTGCCGATGATGCAATCGACCTCGACAACTCGAATATGACAATCGAGGAGCAACAGCAATGGTTGCTCGACCGATTCAACGAAGCTGTGTCGCAAATATGAAACCCCTAGTTGAAATAGATGACAAATCGGGTTTCTGCTTCGGTGTAGTTACAGCCATCCGCAAGGCTGAGACCGAACTTGCCGAGGCCGGCAGTCTGTATTGTCTTGGCGATATTGTGCACAACTCCAACGAGGTGGAACGTCTCGAATCAATTGGACTCAAAACCATTACTCACGATGGACTTGAGTCTCTGCGCAATGTCAAAGTATTGCTCCGCGCTCATGGCGAGCCGCCCACGACTTATGAAACGGCGCGCAACAACGGCATTGAAATTATCGATGCCACTTGTCCCGTTGTGCTCGCATTGCAGAAACGTATCAAGGAAATGTATAATTCGCGCACCGACGGCAACGCTCCACAGATAGTGATTTACGGTCAGAATGGCCATGCCGAGGTCAATGGCCTCGTGGGGCAAACCGACGGAACTGCTATTGTGGTGGAGGATAAGAATCACCTTGACGGGATTGACTTCAGTCGCGACATTGCGCTCTACTCCCAAACCACCAAGAGCCTTGAGGGTTTTAACGAGCTAATCGACGTTATAAACTCTCGACTCACATCGGGAGCCCGACTAATGAGTTTTGACACCATCTGTCGCCAAGTGTCGGGTAGAGTAGGGCACCTGCGCTCTTTTGCCGCCACGCACGAAGTGGTGATTTTTGTGGCCGGAGCCAAGAGCAGTAACGGTAAGATACTTTATAACCACTGTCGCGAGGTTAATGCCCGCACATATCTGGTGGCCGATGAGACGCAACTCAACCCCGACTGGTTACGTGGAGCCGCATCCATCGGCGTGTGTGGTGCGACATCCACCCCCCGCCGACTCATGGAGCAGGTACGCGACAGAATTTTTAATCTGATTGGCTAATGGATTTTATAGCAATCGACGTAGAAACCGCCAACTATGAGCCCTCGAGCATTTGCTCTATAGGAGCCGTAAAGGTTGTCGACGATATAATAGTCGACAGTCGTTATAGCCTTGTGTGTCCCGAGCCAGATTATTACAATTATCGCTGTACGGCTGTTCACGGACTCACAAAGCGCGATACTTTCGATGCTCCTAACTTTGGAGAGATATGGTTGTCATGGCAAGACTGGCGCAAGGGCTTCCGTCTCATAGCTCACAATGCTCCGTTCGATTCCAAGTGCATACGCGAAGCATGTCGTGTATATGGCATTGAGCCACCCTACGATTGGGGATGTACTCTCAAGGCTGCCCGTGCTAAGATACCACGCTATGCCGTTCAATCCAAATCTCTCGACAGTTTGTGCGAATTTTTCGGCATTTGTCTCGACCAGCACCACAACGCGCTTGCCGATGCCGAAGCCTGCGCCAAGATTGCCATTATTTTAAAAGACCTATGACACCAACTTTAAATACACGAAAACACCGACTGAGACGCAAGCAGCGCCGACGCTGGCACAAAGGCCGACTGACATTTGTGCTCACTGTCGCGGCATTTGTAATTATATCAATTATGTCGCTACTGTCGCGCTGTAGCGGTGAAGCCGGCACAGTGTTCAGAGGTGGCGGAGATTTTCGCAAACCAGTCCCCGAGGCCATACAGGCAGGTCATCGCGATGCTGCTGAAGTGCTCGACACTCCACCGGGCTCCATGGAACGCGATAATGCACTGCTCAAAATACGCGCCCGCGAGACCAACCTGCGTAAGGCAGGATTCAATCACGCGGCCGATGATTATATCAACTCGGCACGCGACCTTTTAATCAAGAAAGGTGTTATTCAATAACAACCTTTTATGATGATGAAAAAATCAGAATTTAAAATAGTTCCGGCTCAAAAGTCGGATGCTCCCTACATTGCCGATGCCGTGATAGGGGCAATCGGTCATGAAATAGCAGGGAAGTTTGCTGGTTCTCCCTCAAGGCTTCCGCTTGTTAAGGAAATGTTTACACGACTTGCTTCTCGCGAGGATTCGCAGTACTCATACCGCAATGCAATGGTGGCTTTGGTCCCCGATGGCCAGGTGGCCGGGGTTGTGGTATGTTACGACGGTGAGCGTCTGCACAGCTTGCGAAGGGCATTCGTTCAGGAGGCGCACGAGGTGTTAGGGCTGGATATAAACGAGGAGGACATGGTCGATGAAACGTCGCCCGACGAGATTTACCTTGACTCTCTATGTGTATTTCCGCCATATCGCGGTCTTGGTCTTGGACGAGAATTGATACAGGCTGCCTTCGACGCACACTCAGCCTCGGGCAAACCGATGGGGCTGTTGGTCGACTACGACAATCCAGATGCTCGACGACTATATGTATCGCTTGGTTTTGAGCCGCGCGGTCACAGACCGTTTGCTTTGGTTGAAATGGAGCATATGGTTAAAACATCTTAATAGATTAAAAAATATCGTGTAAAAATACACTTTATTTGAATTAAAATTTGTAATTTTGCGTGCAATAAATCTAAAACGTGTTTATGTCTTCTTTTATTGCAGATAGAGTAGCTATGGACGGTCTCACATTTGACGACGTCCTCCTCATTCCGGCTTTTTCGGATGTTTTACCCCGTAACGTAAATTTATCAACACGCTTTTCGCGCAATATCACACTCAATGTGCCTATTGTGTCGGCAGCTATGGACACTGTGACCGAGTCGGCGCTGGCAATTGCAATTGCTCGTGAGGGTGGTCTTGGTGTAATACATAAGAATATGTCGATTGCCGAGCAGGCGCGTCAGGTTCATATGGTGAAGCGCGCCGAGAACGGTATGATTTACGACCCCGTTACAATTCTTATTGGCTCTACTGTAAAAGATGCCCTCAGCATGATGGAGGAATACCACATCGGTGGTATACCCGTGGTCAATGCCGAAGGTATTCTCGTGGGCATTGTCACCAATCGCGACCTTCGCTTTGAGCGAGACCTCAATCGCAAGATTGATGATGTAATGACTTCCGAAGGTCTTATTACTACAACACAATCGACCAATCTCGAAGAGGCTGCCGATATTCTTCAGCGCCACAAAATTGAAAAGCTTCCCGTTGTCGACGGCAAGGGCAAGCTTGTTGGTCTTGTAACATATAAAGATATTACCAAAGCCAAGGATAAACCCTATGCTTGTAAAGATAGCTTGGGTCGTCTGCGCGTAGCTGCAGGTATCGGTGTAACTCCCGATTCAATGGTGCGTGCCGAAGCTCTCGTAAAGGCTGGTGTAGATGCACTTGTAATTGATACTGCTCACGGTCATTCGGCCGGTGTGGTTAAGGTGCTTCGCGACGTTAAGGCTGCCTTCCCCCATATCGACGTAGTGGTTGGCAATATCGCAACAGGCGAAGCCGCCCGTTTCCTCGTTGAAAATGGCGCCGACGGTGTCAAAGTAGGTATCGGCCCTGGCTCAATATGCACCACCCGCGTAATTGCCGGTGTTGGTGTACCCCAGCTCTCGGCTGTCTATGATGTGGCCAAGGCTCTCGAAGGCACAGGTGTGCCCCTCATTGCCGATGGTGGCATACGTTACTCCGGTGATATTGTCAAGGCTCTTGCCGCCGGTGCTCACTCCGTGATGCTTGGAGGTATGCTGGCCGGTGTAGAGGAATCGCCCGGCGACACAATTATATTCAATGGTCGTAAGTACAAGAGCTATCGTGGCATGGGTTCGCTCGAAGCTATGGAAAAAGGGTCGAAGGATCGCTACTTCCAAGGCTCGGAAAGCGATGCCAAGAAGCTTGTACCCGAAGGCATTGCAGCTCGGGTGCCCTTCAAGGGTTCGCTCTACGAGGTGGTTTATCAGATGCTCGGTGGCCTTCGTGCCGGGATGGGCTATTGCGGTGCTCCCACCATAGATGCTTTGCACCATGCCAAGTTTACACGCATCACTAACGCCGGTGTAGCCGAAAGCCATCCTCACGATGTGGCAATTACATCAGAAGCCCCCAACTACTCGGCCGGAGCACGATAATATAGAGTATATATAATCATAAAAACGTCGGATATACAATAATAAAGTATATCCGACGTTATATGTTTATAACATTATATTGCAATCATTACTTTTCTTAGCATGAAAAAGCAACTTTTGGTAGCCGGATTGACTTGTGGTACTCTCCTTGCCATTGCGGCGGCCGGCAACAACGACCCCGTATTGATGAAAGTCGCCGGAAAGGATATCCGTCTGAGCGAATTTGAATACCTTTTTCATAAAAACAACTCGCAGGAGCTGCAGCAACACCAGCCCATCGAAAAATATGTCGAGATGTTTATCGACTACAAACTCAAGGTGGCCGATGCAGAAGCTGCCGGTTTGGATACTACCAAGGCATTCCGTGATGAGTTTGTGAAATTCCGTAACGAACTGTCTCAGCCTTACTTGCGTGATAATAATCTGCTCGATTCGCTGATAAACGTGTGCTATGGCCACATGGCCGAGGAAGTACTCGTGAGTCATATTATGTTGCCTGTTGACCAGGTGGAACGTATCGACTCACTGCGCAATGCAATTGTCAGCGGTCAGACTACATTTGAGGATGCAGCCCGTCAATACTCAATTGATAAATATTCAGCTGTCAACGGAGGTATGATGGGTGTTGTAGTGCCCTCTGCCTTCCCTTGGAATTTTGAGCAGGTGGCATATGCAACTCCTGTTGGCAAGGTGTCGGAAGTGGTAAACTCCGGTCTTGGTCAGCACCTGATTCGTGTAGAAAAGCGTACTCCCAGTCGTGGCGAGGTTAATGTTGAGCACATCCTGCGCCTCACCCAAGGCAAGGATGCTGCAGCCAAGGCAACACAGAAGCAGCTAATCGACTCTATCTATACTGTAGTTTCGGCCAATCCCGAAAAGTTTGAAGAACTTGCACGTCAGCTGTCCGAAGATCCTGGCTCGGCCAAAAAAGGCGGTGCCTTAGGTTGGTTTGGCTCGGGACGCATGGTTCAGGAGTTCGACTCGGTTTCGTTCGCTCTTCCCGTGGGTGCCATTTCACAACCCTTTGCCACAAGCTACGGTTGGCACATCGTAAAGAAGCTCGATAGTCGCACAGTTGCTCCTCTTGCCGATATACGCAAGCAGCTCGAAGGTCAGCTTTCGCGCAACCTTCAGGGCGTGACTCCCGAGTCGGCTTTCATAGAACGTTGCAAGGCTAAATATAACGGAGGTGTTGACGAAGTCGTAGTAAAAGGCCTCGCTCAGGGCTTGACAACAGAGCTCGACAGTGTAGCTATTGCTGACTTCAAAGCCTCTAACATCCCTGTGTTTTATGTAGGCAAGAATAAATACACACTTGCCGAGGCTCTCAAGGTGGCCAATGTGTATCCCGGTATGACTCCTGCTCAGTTTGTAGAGACAGTGCGTAGCGCGGCATATTCGCAGCTCAACGACAAGTTGCTCGACATGGCTCGCCAGGACCTCTACAACAGCAATCCTGACTATCGCAATATTGTCAACGAATACCACGACGGCATTCTGCTATTTGAAGTATCCAACGGCAAGATTTGGGACAAGGCCGCCAAGGACACCGAGGGCCTCGAAGCATTTTTCAACGCCAACCGCGACAAGTATCGCTTTGAAGCGCCCAAGTTTAAGTCATATATATTCTTTGCCAACAATGACTCAATTCTCGAAGCCGCCCTCCAGCTTGCCGAGCAGACACCAGCCGACATAGCTCCTGCCGACCTTGTAAAGGCAGTGCGCGACAAGTTTGGTCGCGATGTAAAGATTGAGCGAGTACTGGCAGCCAAGGGCGAGAACGCCTATGTGGACCACGTGGCTTTTGGAGGTGTCAAGCCCGAAGCCAAGAGTAAAGGCCGTGACAGTTTCGCTGCTTTCCGCGGTCGAACAATCGATGCTCCCGAAGGAGTGGCCGACGTGCGCAATCAAGTCATAAGCGACTATCAATCATCGCTCGAAAAACAATGGCTCAGCCAGTTGCGCAAAAACTATAAGTTTAAGGTAAACAAGAAAATCCTTAAGCAGGTTAAATGATAATCCCATTCACCGGGCATACTCTGAAATCACACCATTCGGATTATGTCCGGTGGTGTGTTTTTGCCTTGTAGGTTTACATTAGTGCTTTAACTAAGCAAATACATAAGTCTGAATCACAAAACATTACCATGAAATCTTTCAACCAACGATTTATCTACTTTATCTGCATAGTTTCGGCTCTCGGCGGATTGCTTTTTGGCTACGACTGGGTAGTGATAGGCGGTGCCAAGCCATTCTATGAGGTGTTCTACGGCATAGCCGGCAGTCCCTCGCAGCAGGGTCTTGCAATGAGTATAGCACTTGCCGGATGCCTTGCCGGGGCTATGACCTGTGGCTGGCTTGCCGACCGTACAGGCCGTCGGCCGCTACTCGTAATTTCTGCATTTATATTTCTTGTGTCGGCCTATGCGACGGGAGCGTTCGACAGCTTCGAGGCCTTTCTTGTAGCGCGCTTTGTGGGTGGCATTGCGATAGGTATAGCATCCGGGCTGTCGCCTATGTACATAGCAGAAGTATCGCCTGAGCATATCCGTGGCAAACTAGTGTCGCTCAATCAGCTCACCATCGTGCTGGGTATCCTTGCCGCTCAGGTGGTAAACTATCTTATTGCCGAGCCCGTGAGTGGCGATGTGGCTGCCTTTGAATCCTGGAATGTGCAGAGTGGTTGGCGTTGGATGTTTTGGAGCGCCGCGTTCCCTGCTGCAGCATTTTTGATTCTTGCATTCTTCATTCCTGAAAGCCCTCGCTGGCTTATTCTCAAAGGCCGTACAGAACAGGCAACAAGGATTCTGTCGAGCATTGGTGGCCGTGATTACGCGGCCGAACAAGTGGCCGATATGGAGCGTGGTTCAGCAACCTCAAGAGGCAGTCAGGGTGGTCTGGGGGTACTGTTCAGCCGTCCCTTCCGTGCAGTGCTAGTGCTCGGTGTGGTAATGGCCATGTTCCAGCAGTGGTGTGGCACCAACGTGATTTTCAATTACGCTCAGGAGATTTTTGCCGATGCCGGTTACAATCTGGGCGAGATGCTGTTTAACATTGTGCTCACCGGCATTACCAACGTCGTGTTTACTTTCGTGGCTATTTATACAGTAGACCGTCTTGGGCGTCGTAAACTCATGCTGTGGGGCGCAGGCGGACTTGCCATAATCTATACAGCCCTCGGTACTTGCTATTTTATGCACGTCACGGGCTTCTTTATGATAGTGCTTGTAGTGGCGGCCATTGCCTGCTATGCCATGACCCTTGGCCCCGTTACCTGGGTACTCCTGTCGGAGATATTCCCCAACCGCGTGCGTGCCGTGGCCGTGGCTACCTGCACATTTGCTCTGTGGACAGCTTCATTTATTCTGACCTATACATTCCCTCTGCTCAACTCTGCGCTTGGCAGTTACGGCACATTCTGGATTTATGCCGCAATCTGCGCGTCGGGTTTTGTATTCTTCATCCGCCGTTGCCCCGAGACCAAAGGCAAGAGCCTCGAGCAGCTCGAGAATGAGCTGGTGCGCGACAGCGATACTTCAATCATTTCAACTGACATCTAACTCATGGTAAAAGCCTGGAAAGAAACAGTGGTCATACCTACCTATGAGGTTGGCCAACCCGAAAAGAATCCTATTTTTCTCGAAAACCGCGTGTATCAAGGTTCGAGTGGCAAGGTATATCCTTATCCCGTAATCGAGTCGATTGCCGACGAAAAGACCGACAGAGAATGGCACGCCGTGTTTATTGAAAACGAATACATCAAGGTCATGATACTGCCCGAGTTGGGCGGACGTGTGCAGATGGCCTATGACAAGATCAAACAGCGCCATTTTGTATACTACAATCAGGTAATAAAGCCTGCACTCGTGGGGCTTACAGGCCCCTGGATTTCGGGTGGTATTGAGTTCAATTGGCCTCAGCATCATCGCCCCTCAACATACATGGAGGTTGATTGCAAAATCGAGGAAAATTCAGACGGCAGTGTAACTGTGTGGGTCAATGAAATGGAACAGATGACACATCAGAAGGGTATGGCCGGCTTCACTCTGCGACCCGGTTGTGCTTATCTTGAGATTAAGGGCCGACTGTACAACCGCACAGAGGTGCCACAGACGTTCCTGTGGTGGGCCAATCCTGCCGTGAGTGTCAACGATGCCTATCGCTCGGTATTTCCACCCGACATCAACGCTGTGTTCGACCACGGCAAGCGCGCTGTGTCGTCGTTCCCCATCGCAACCGGAACCTACTACAAAGTCGACTATTCGGCCGGGGTCGACATTGCCAATTATCGCAATATCCCGGTCCCCACAAGCTACATGGGCGTAAACTCCAAGTACGACTTCGAAGGCGGCTACGAGTGCGACACAGAGGCTGGCATGCTTCATGTAGCCAGTCACCATGTGAGTCCCGGCAAGAAACAGTGGACATGGGGTAACGGTGATTTTGGACAGGCCTGGGACCGCAATCTCACCGACGAAGACGGACCCTATATCGAACTCATGGCCGGAGTATTTACAGAGAATCAACCCGACTTTTCCTGGCTCATGCCTTATGAGGAGAAGGAGTTTACTCAGTATTTCATGCCCTATCGTGAGCTCGGTATGGTCAAAAATGCCAACAAAGACCTCATGATTAACATTGAGGAAGTGACTCCTGGTCGTGCAGTACTCAAAATCTTTGCAACTTCTAAGCTAACGGTAAATTACAGCATCAAATCTCGAGCTGGAAATGTCACAAGCTCTGTCGAGGTGTCGCCCGACAAGATTGCCGAAGTTGATTATGACCTCAAAACTTACAGCATCGACGAAGTGTCGGTAAAACTCACCTATGGCGAGCGCGGGGAGTTGCGCTATTCGGCAGAAACCGACGATTTGCGCCCCATACCCGACGCAGCCGAAGCAGCTCTACGCCCAGAAGAAATTAAAACTAACGAACAGCTGTATCTAACAGGCTTACATTTAGAACAATATCGCCACGCGACCTTCAAGCCAGTGGACTATTATGAAGAAGCTCTGCGTCGCGATCCCGATGATTATCGTTGCAACAATGCCCTTGGGCTGTGGTACCTGCGAGCCTGTCGCTTTGACAAGGCCGAAACTTATCTGCGCAAGGCTGTGAATACACTCATGCGTCGCAACCCCAATCCTTACGATGGCGAACCCCTCTACAACCTGGCACTTGCGCTGAAATATCAAGGCAAGACAGACGAGGCCTATAAATGGTTTTACAAGGCCACTTGGAACGGAGCTTGGCAGGATGCAGGATTTTACGAATGTGCTTGCTTGTCGGCCAACCTCGATGACAAGCTTTACGAAACAGAGCGTGCTATCCGTCGCAACGCCCACCATCACAAGGCCCGAGCACTGCGAGCCGCTACACTCCGCGCTATGGGCAGAATTGAGGATGCTGTGACATTGTGCCGAGAATCGATTGCAATCGACCCATTCAACTACGGCGCTCGATGGATAGAGTTCCTGTGTACCGACGATAAAGGCTCTCTTGTAGAGTTTGTGACGCTCATGCGCAATTATAGCCACAATTACGACGAAGTTGCGCTCGACCTCATTATGGGTGGTTTTGCAGATGAGGCATTGCAACTCTATGCTTTGGCGGAGTCAGTAGGAGCCATGAGCATCATGTCGTATTACTACAAGGCCTATGCCCTCGATTGCATGGACGAGTTTATGGAGGCTGGCGAGGTGCTCAACAAGGCGCAGAGCATGTCGCCCCACTTTGCGTTCCCCAACCGCCCCGAAGCTGTGTTGGCACTCAACAATGCCATAAGATATGCCGAAGTATACAGTGACGTAAAAGCACAGACCTACGCCTGTCACATACTTGGTTGCCTCTATTACGACAAGCGCCAGTACGAACAGGCCATGGAACTTTGGTACGAGTCGCTTGGCGACCGGGCTATCGCCACTACTTGGCGCAATCTCGCTCTGGGTGCTTATAACAAGACCGATAAGCATAATCCCGACAAAGCCCTTGGCTACATGAAACGAGCAGTTGAAACCGACCCTTCCGACGCTCGAATTTTCATGGAGTACGACCAACTGCTCAAGGCCATGAACAAGCCCCTTGATCAGCGTCTTGCCAATCTCGAAGCTTCCAAACATCTCGTTGAGACACGTGATGACCTTCTACTCGAATACATCACCCTGCTCAACCTTATGGGTCGCTACAGCGAAGCTTTGTCGCTGTTGAGCGGTCACAAGTTCCACCCATGGGAGGGTGGTGAAGGCAAGGTAACAACCCAGCACCAGTTGGGACACGTGTCAATCGCCATCGACTTGATGAAGGACGGTCAATACGACCAGGCCATTACATACTTGCAGAATGCGCTCGAGTATCCTCACAATTTGGGCGAAGGACGACTTCCCGGTACACAGGAAAACGACTTCTACTATCTCTTGGGCAAATGCTACGCTGCTCTCGGTGACATTGACCGTGCCCGCAAGGCTTATGAACAGGCCACTATCGGTCCGACAGAGCCTGCAGCAGCCATGTACTACAACGATGCCAAGCCCGACAAGATATTCTACGCCGGATTGGCTTATCGTGCCTTGGGGCAGGAGAACAAAGCCCGCTCATACTTCCACAAGCTCGTGAACTATGGCAAGCAACACGTGCACGACAATGTGCGTATGGACTACTTTGCCGTATCGCTCCCCGACCTGCTCATCTGGGACGGTGATCTAAACGTAGCCAACAAACTTCACTGCTATTACATGCTTGCCTTGGGTTATGCCGGCCTCGGTGACTCTGGGCGAAGCAAAAAGTATCTCAATATGGCCAAGGAACTGAGCAATTCGCATCTTGGCATATACTCATACGAGAAATTTTGCACCTTATGAAGCTGCTTAAATGTCTAACTGTCGCGGCTACATTATTAGCCGTGACGGTTATTAAGGCAGAAGTGCCGCAAGTAACATGGGACCGCTACAGTATTCTCATCGACGGCAAGCGAGTGATGCCCGTCATGGGCGAGATACACTACTCGCGCGTGCCTGCCGACGAGTGGCCCGAGGCCATACGAAAGATGAAAGAGGGTGGGGTGACACTTATTGCCACCTATGTGTTCTGGAATCATATCGAAGAGTGTGAAGGTGTGTTTGACTGGAGTGGCAACCGTAATCTGCGAGCATTTATTGAGGCCTGCAAGGCTCAGAATATGCCCGTCGCACTGCGCGTGGGACCCTTCTGCCATGGCGAGGCACGCAATGGTGGTATCCCCGATTGGGTGCTCGAAAGCGGTTGTAAAAGTCGCTCGGAAGACCCAGCTTTCCTATCGGCTGTAGAGCGTTATTATCGACAGATATTCACTCAGTTGCAGGGACTGCAATGGAAGGACGGAGGCCCGGTGATGGCCTGTCAGTTTGATAACGAATATCGTGGCCACGGTTCGTATCTCATGGCGCTCAAAAAGATTGCCACAAGTATCGGATTTGATATGCCGTTGTACACACGTACGGGATGGCCTGAACTTAAATCGCCTGTACCGTTTGGCGAGATGATTCCGCTATATGGAGACTATGCCGACGGATTTTGGGACCGCTCGCTCAAGGAGGGTGTTGGCAATTATTACAAAGCATTCAATTTCAAAGCTTTCCGCAGTTCCACAGTCATCGCGTCAGAGCAGATGAAGAATCAAACCGAGACACTAACCAAGGGCGATGAACAATATCCATTCTTTACCTGTGAACTTGGTGGCGGTATGGCCACGGCCTATCACCGACGCCCGTATGTGTATCCGGAGGATGCGTATTCACTTGCCGTTGTGAAGCTTGGTAGCGGCAGCAATCTGTTGGGTTACTATATGTACCATGGTGGCACGAATCCTCGTGGTCGGAATGGTTATCTAAATGAGAACCAGCGCACTAAAGCGACCAATTATAACGATATGCCAGTACTGACCTACGACTTTCAAGCTCCTCTTGGTGAGTTTGGTCAGCCATATCCGCACTATTACTCTCTGCGTAAACTTCATATATTTATGCAGGACTTTGGCGAGATACTTGCGCCTATGGAAGCACGTTTTCCTTCTGCTCAAAACCTGAAGCAATACTCCGACGATTCGTTGCGCTGGAGTGTGCGACAGAGTGCCGACAGTGGCTTTGTGTTTGTCAACAACTACGAACGTTTTGGCAATCTCCAAGCCAAGAAGAATGTTAGATTTGATGTAGGATCGCTGACTTTCCCCTCGCGAGCCATAACTGTTCCAGCCGGGTCAGTGTGCATATTACCCTTCAATATTGCAGGTATAAAATATGCTACAGCACAGATAGTTGCACGTAGAGACGGCAAGCTATACCTTGAGCAGATACCTGGCATCGCCACTGAAATAGCTTTGAAGGGGGGGAGGGTACTACGCAATGTAAAGCCTCTTGGCCCCAATCGTCCCGTACACGGCAATATATACCTGCTCACTTCTCAGCAGGCAGAGCAATTGTTTCTTGACAATCTACGTCGGGAGCCAGAGTATAAATCTGTTGAGTATAGAAAGTTGCGCGAAGCCGATAAGCAACTGCGACAAATAACTATCGGTATCAACAAGGTGGCCGAAGCGCCTACCGATTCAGATTTCGTTCGTGCAGCCGAATATGAAATTATGCTTCCCGACAGCCATGACGGACTTTTACAGATTACTTATCGTGGAGATGTTGCCAGGCTATATTGCGGCGACCAACTGATTGATGATAACTTCTACTACGGGCGCCCGTTTGTCTATGATCTCAAACGACTGACGCCCAAAGCTTCTCGCCTTACTCTGTGCATCTTACCGCTCGATCCTTCGGCACCAATTTACTTGCCGCGAGAGGCTGATAAAAGTTCTGGCGAGGCCGTGGAGAGCATTTTGATTATAAGATAATAAAAGAAATATCGAATTATGAGCGTGTTTAAAATTATTGAGCACGCTCTTTTTTTGTTGGTAAGTGAACGTTTTCAGTTAATCGTTGTTTGATTTTTATAATATTTTTAAAAACCTTAATATTAATCTTTACGCTATGATTGACTGGTTTGCTACCATACTGCGTGATTATCCGGCATTGGCGATATTCCTCACTATCGGCATCGGATTTCTGATTGGGCGTATAAAATTTGGCCAATTCCAACTTGGCAGCGTTACTTCCGTGCTTATTGTAGGCGCGATTGTCGGGCAGCTCGAAATAGAGATATCCGGGCCCATCAAGACCTTTTTCTTCATGCTGTTCCTATTTTCGATAGGTTACACTGTCGGTCCCGACTTCTTCAGATCGCTCAAGGGATCTGGTGCCAAGCAGGCACTTTTTGCAGTGCTGATGAGTTCAACTTGCTGTGGTGTTACACTGCTCATTGCTTGGCTCATGGGCTACTCCAAGGGCGAAACACTTGGTTTATTCTCGGGCTCGCAAACCTGCTCGGCGCTATTAGGCGTGGGTAGCGAGGCTATACAGAAGCTTGGCCTCCCCACCGATGTGCTTGAACGTGAAATGAATATCATACCTGTGTGCTATGCCGTGACTTACATATTCGGCACACTCGGCACGGTGATAATCATAGGCAATCTTGGCCCGCGCCTGCTTGGTGGCCTTGAGAAGGTGAAAGCCCAGACAGCTGAGCTTGAAAAGAAACTCAACAAAAACGCAGAAAACACCGATCCTGCCATAATCAATGCCCAACGCGATGTGGCCTACCGCGCTTACGAAGTGGGAGGCCCGCTCTTTGCCGAGCCTCGCAGTGTGAGCGATGTGGAGCAGTATCTTCGCAACCGGGGGTTGTGTGTATATGTCGACCACATTAGCCACAATGGAGAGGTTGTAATACCTCATTACGACGATATGCTGCAGTGTGGAGACCATGTGGTGTTCTGCGGTCGTATTGAGTATATGGTAAATGTTGAAGCTTACGTGGGAAAGGAAATCGACGACAAGCGCTTGCAGCGATACCCTCTCACGCGCCTCAAAATTATTGTGGCTAAAAAAGACTGTATCGGCAAGTCGCTCGAAAGCCTACGCAACAGCGGTATGTTGCATGGCGTAGTGGTGCGCGATGCCATGCGCAAAGGCAATCCGATACCCGTAGTCGGCGATACTGTATTTGATAAGGGAGATATAATCACAGTCATAGGCCGTCGCGTCAATGTCAATAAATCCGTTGCATGCATAGGTCATGCCGACTGTCCCAGCGATACGAGCGATCTTGCTTTTGTGGGCTTGGCAGTGTTTATTGGCGGTCTGTTTGGCGCCCTCACACTGTGGGTTAAGGATATACCTTTAAGCTTCGGAACAAGCGGCGGTGCATTGCTTGCCGGTCTTGTATTTGGCTGGATGCGTTCCAAGCGTCCTACCTTCGGCCATATACCACGCAGTGCGATATGGATTATGAACAACCTCGGTCTGAATGTATTCATAGCCGTTATCGGCATAAGCTCAGCGCCTTCGTTCATGGCCGGTATCAAGGCCGTAGGTCCCATGCTGTTGCTGATGGGGGCTGTGGGCACAATGATACCTCTGTTTGTGGGATTATGGCTCGGTCATAAGGTGTTCAAATTCAACCCTGCCATTACACTCGGTTGCTGTGCCGGTACTCGCACTTGCACGGCAGCTCTCGGTGCTGCACAAACCACTATAGGCAGTTCGCTACCGGCCATTGGTTATACAGTGACTTATGCCGTGAGCAATATATTGCTCGTGATATGGGGGTTGCTGACGGTTCTAATTGCTTAACCTATAATAATCTGATACGTATGAAACGAACTTTATTATTGTGTGCTACACTGGGTATGACCCTCGGAGCCGTTGCCCAGGACAAGCTCGAAAGCTATATCCAGCTCGACATGACAAGTGCATATCTGTGGCGCGGTCAGAAAAATGCCGGTGTGAGCCTGCAGCCCGTAGCCGGACTTAAGTGGAAGGGGTTGCACCTCTATGCGTGGGGCAACGAACAACTGTCGCCGCCTGCCGGTGTTCCGGTAAAGCATGAGATTGACTTGTTTCTGAAATACTCGGTTACACCTCAATTGGTTGTGGGCTTCAAGAATGTGTATGTCAATACCCGTGGCGACAAGCTTTTCAGTTTTGGCCACATAAAGCATGCAGCCAATGGTCTTGACGCACTCGTGGCTTACGAGTTCAAACATCTAAACCTTGAATGGTCAACCACCATTGCCGGTTATGATGGATATAATCACGATGGTAAGCGCTCGTATGGTTCCTATCTCATTGTAGGCGCGCCATTCAAGATGGCTGCTCTCGATTGGAACGCACAGGTGGGAATTGTGCCTTATTACTGCTCGCGCTACTCTGACGACAGTTCCAGCGGCTTCCATGTTAATATGTGTGCTCTCAAATCATCGCACACGTTCAACTTCTCCAACAACACTGTAGGACTCACCCCTTACACCCAACTTATGGTCAATCCTTCGGCCCGTACAGCCTACTTCCAGGTTGGGGTCAAGTTTCTTTATAACCCGGCAAAAGCCAAATAGCACGACAAAAAATGGGATTATCCAATGGCGCGGATAATCCCATTTTTTTTGAATAAACATCAACCTCAGATAGCGAGCTTATATGCTTCTGTGAGGGTGGGGGACTCTAATTTGAGCACATAGATGCCAGACGCAAGGTTGAGCTGTCGCTTGGCGGCTTTGAAAGCGTCTTTCTTGGTAGTCTCAAACGAGCCAAGGCAGATGCCGGAAGTTGTGTATACGTGGCACATCACAGTTTCGCTGTCGGTAATGGAGGCAATGCCCAAAGTGGAAATTACTTTAAGAATACCGGTAGCATTTTGCAAGCCAGAGTAGTCCCAGGCAAGGCCTTCGGGCAGTGCGGGTAGTTCGAACGAAGGAGTGCCGGCAAATGTGGGGGCAATCCACAGTTTGAACTGGTCGCCTTCGGCGGGAACATACTCTTCGTTCATAGCAACTTTAACTGTACCGTTCACCGTCAGAGTGCCCTTGACATTAAGCAGTGAGCAGTCGTTGCTCTTACCGGCCATGCGCAGATAGAGGCTCAGATTGGCGCCTGCATCAATGGTAATATTGCCGGTAGAGAAGATGGCACCATAGTGGTAGGGGTTGGAAGTGGAGTATACACCGGGTTCGATTGTGCCGCCGTTGGTTGCGATAACATCGCCCACGGTGCCACGGCCGCGGAGCTTGGCATTTTCTTCAATAGTCAGAGGCGCAGTCAGGTAAGTGGTGTTGTAGGGCGCCTTGGTGGCAGTGAGCGATACGGTGCCGTCCTTGGCAGTTATACTCTGCATGCCCGAGAGCAGCTTGGCCAGATAGAGGTCGCATGAACCTATTTTTACAACCTTGGTGTTGTCTGTAAACGATCCTGCGAAGTTGATGCTCTTGGTATCGTTGCCAAGGGTCAGTACACCGCTACCTTTGTAAGTACCGCTACCTTTGAGGTTGCCAATCTTGAGGTTGCGCGACTGGGCGTTGAAGACTACGTTCGACAGGATGTTGAGAGTGGCATTGGGCAGACCATAGGAATTATCCCACTTGAAATCGGGGTCGTACTGAGAGCCGCGTTTTTCCTGATTGGCCACTACTTCGCCTTTGAATTCCGACCAGTTACCCTTGAGATCGGTACGGGGACCGGATGCAAATACAGTAAATGTTCCCTCGCCGGTGAGCTTACCGGTGTAGGAGCATCGACAGTCAAGGTAGATTGCACCGCTGTTGCCGGCAGCAACGTAGAAGTTAGTCGGGTTGTTGCTAGTTGTGTAGATGTTGGAGGGGTCGTAGAGGGAGCCGCGAATAAACTCTACTGTCTGGGGCAGAGAAATTCGGTTAGACTCTTCGGAGGCATTTACAGTACCGGCTTCGATTACGAGGCGGTTCATGGTGTTACCGTTCCCGAGGTTGAGAGTGCCGCTACCACGTTTGTAGAGCACTTGTCCAAGACCTGCTGCTACGATACCTGTCGAAGTGGTGAGTGAGAGGCCTTCGGGCACTTCGATGGCAGCGTTGCCACTGGACATGGTGATGCGTTGGCCCAAAGTGCCGCTTGCATTCACTGCCAGGGTTGCGTTGTTGTTGAGGAAGATGCCGGTATTGATGTTTGAAAGAGCACCTAAGTCTGTGCCGATATTATTGGCAAATACACCTGCCACGAGTTTGCCACCATTGATGTAAGTGCCGCCGGTATAGCTATTTATGTTGTTGATTGTTACAGTGCCTGCACCATTCTTGATGAGCTTGGCGTTACCCACGATCTGACCGTCGCCTGCGAGTGTGTAGTTTTTGGTTTCGTTGTTGAATGTAACCTTCGAGGGCTGGAGACGACCGGTGATGTTGACGTTGGTAGAAATTGCCGAGTCATCGAAAATCACTTCGTCGCCGGGCACGAATACCACTGAGTCAGTGCCGTTGGTGAATGCTGTAGTGTTATCGAGGTCCCATGTAGTGGCTGTACCCCCCACCCATGTCTTTGTGCCGGGTTGGAAAGCCAAGAGATTAATGTATAGCTTGCCGTCTTCATACACGAGTTCCTTTTTCATACCTTCGAGGCCGAGAAGAATCAAGTCGGAAAGGTTGCCGTTGATTTGAGCAATGTTGCCGATGAGATACTTGCCGGCAGGCATGGTGGTTTCGCCAGTAGCGGGATGGCCGGTAAATTTGATGATGGGCTGGAGATATTCCGGGCCGTTGGTCCAATCTTTTTTATCAATGGTGAGGCTTGCAGCGTTGATGCGGTCGATTGAAGAGTCGTTGAATACGTCGAGTTCTACGATTGAGCCAAAACCAAGGTTGAGATTGCCGGTTGTTATGCTGCCAGCCTGAGTCGCTGAGCCAATGCTCAGTTTGGCTGCATATTCCATATCAATGCCCTTGGGTGCGTTGAGCGCCGCCGACTGAAGCACGGCAAATCGGTTGAGCCAAATGGGGCTGTTGGTGAGCTCGCCATCAACGGCCAGTGTACCGGCCCATACCTCTGTCGCACGCGAGTAGGTGTGTGTACCGGTGGGCATTACCAACTTGCCGTCGCCCTGCTTCACAAGTTTCATCTCACCGCCGAATGTTCCGGATGCAATTGTGTGAGTGAATGTCTTGGTGGTGATGTAGTCGCTGTTGTTATGGCCTTCAACCTTGGTAGGAGTGTTGACAGTGAGCACATCGGGGGCAGCGCCCTCGGTGGCGGTGACAGTCATATTGTTTGTTTCGCAAATTATCGCATGCTTGCCGTTGAGGTCGGTACCGATGTTGCCGTTGTTGGCCACTTCGGTGCGGCCTGTCATGGTGAGCGGTGCTGGAGGCACAGTGATGCCTTCATAGGCACTCAATGGGAAACTTATGTGGGGAGTTTGGTTGTAACCGCACATTTGCCAGCACATTGCGTTGCGGTACTGGTGGTCGTACCACAGCGAGTAGATGCGGTATTCGGTGGGAATGTTTGTAGAGTAGATGCGTATGTTGTTGTCACCGTCGCGCATTACATATTCTTCGCGCCAGTCACCTAAGATGTCGCCCTGCAGACAGGGAGTGCCCTTGGTGTCGTTGTTGGTGCGACTGCCTTCGAGCAGAGCAATCTGGCCGGTACGGGGTTTATATATGGCACCGGCTGAGTTTTTACCGTTGGAGTAGTCGAACGACTCGTCGCATAGGTCGCCGTCCCAATACACTCGGAAGTTTTGGGTAATAACCACAGTGCCTTTGTTGTCGCCGACGATAGCTTTGTGCGAAGCGCCGCCTATGAGAGCGCCGTCGCGCGACGACAGACCTTCAGAGCCGGGGTATTCATCAATAAAGTTGCCCATGTTGGCGCGGCCGTCATCGTTGCCACCGGTAGTGCGGTAGTAGATTTTCGATGTAGTCGCGTCGCGGAAATTGTTGTTTGGGTTGTCTTCGTTGCAAGTGAAGATTTCCTGTCCATGAGAGTAGGGGTCAAAATCGCCGCAGTGCTGTGAGTCGCCGTGGCCGAGTCCTGTGGTCGAAAGTCCCTGGCCGTTGTCGTCGATCACCATCGAACCATAAACGATTTCGTCGCGTCCGTCCCAGTCAACATCGGCAATACCCATGTTGTGATAGCCTTGACCCCACCATTGGCCGCCGAGGTCGTTCCAGCGCCAGCGTTCTTTGAGCTTGTGGGTAGTCGGGTCGATGTCGTAAGTAATCATCTTGTGCTTGGTATAAATACCGCGAGCAAGAAAGAGACTGGGCTTGCGGCCGTCGAGATAAGGCGCCGCAAAGAAATATTTGGACGAGCGGTGTCCGTAGCCGTCGCCCCATTCCTTATCGATGAGGTTGTCGTAGCCGCTGCCGCTCAGCACACCGCTGGGATTGTTGGCATCTTCCACGCGCTTTAGGGGGAAGTCGATGCACTCGTAGGGTTCGCAGGTGAGTCCGTTGGCATATACAAGGTATTCCTTGCCCCAACGCATGAACCACTGGCCGTCGGGCCAGGCTGTACCACGATAGTTTATGGATGGATCACCAACGGTGTAAGTTGTGCCGTCGGCCTTGTGTATCACGGTGCCGTCGGCAGCGCGGAAGGCCACTTCGGCTTTTCCGTCGCCGTCCCAGTCGTAGGCAATGATGTTGATTTCGTTGTTTTGGAAATCGCCCATGTTTGGGCCGCAGTTGATCCACCATTTAACAGTGCCGTCCATTTCGAGACATTCAATAACGGTGTAGTTGCCGTTGTCGCCCTTTTGGAAGTCGGCAAAGGTGGGATCGTATTTGATGATGAGCTCGAGCTGACCGTCACCGTCCACATCAGCGGCAGTGGCGTCGTTGGGAATAAGCGCAGCTGTGAGTTGAGGTGCGTGCTTGGGAACGATGGTTGTGTAATTCTTCTCCCATACTTTGACAGGAGGGCAGGCGGCGGTTTCAACGCCCTTTACAACTGCTCGTACGGTGTAGGTGGCCGCAGTGGTACCGGCGGGGTCGGAGAAATTTGATACTTTGAGAGGTGTGTTATTGAGCTTGGTGCCGTCGCGGTAGATGTTATACTCCACGCCGTCCCATTCGTTGGCATTGATGCGCCAGGAACAGAACACTCCCGAAGTGGTTTTCATGGCCACAAGCCCGCGGTCGAGCGAGTCGACGGTGCGTTGTGCCATAGCCACATGACCGAAAGTAGTACCGGCAATCAAAGCAAGCAGAACTTTTTTGTTCATGGTAAATATGTGATAAGATTGTTTAGAATTATCAATAAGTGTAATAAACCTCAGCTCTTCAATGGCGCTGAGACAAGGCTTGTTTATGCAAATGTAATAACTATTTTTCTATTCCACAACAATTTTTGTGGTATTTATATATTAATTAATGTATATGCAAGTGATTTGTACAATTTTACCCATGGCGTATAATTTTATAAGTGTAGTGTACAATTATATATGAATTATTTTATGAAAAATCTATTTAATTTCAAAAAAAAGTTTTAACTTTGAACCGTGAAAAACACCCGACAACACCTCCGTTGATTCACAGTCACTTTTTAAACAAGCAATCATTACACTCAATATACCTTGAATTCTGTTATTTAACTCCAAATTATAGAACGAAATTAAATTTTTTAAATAAACCAATTATTATCATGAAAGGCAAAAGTCGAAAATTTTTGTCAATGTTAACACCGCTGCAACGAATAGTGCGCATAGCTCTTGTTATGCTGTGCTTCTTCGTGTCGAGTTCGCTCTACGCGCAGAGTGCGTTGCTGAACGGCTCGGTGGTGGACGATCAGGGCGAGCCCCTGATTGGTGCATCCGTTATGGTATCCGGAACTAAAATCGGCACAACTGTCGATATTGACGGCAACTTTGCAGTCAAGTGCAAGCCCGGAGCAACACTGACCATTTCCTATGTGGGATTTGAAACCACAAATGTAAAGGCTGTAGAAGGCATGAAAGTTGTGCTCAAGCAGTCGAACAACATGCTCCAGAACGTGGAAGTCGTGGCCTTCGGCGTTCAGAAGAAAGTCACAATGACAGGTGCCGTATCGTCGATCAAAAGCGACGACCTCACTCGCACTCCAGTCAGCTCTATCAACAACGTTCTTGCCGGTCAGCTCTCGGGTGTATCGACCGTGCAGTACTCCGGTGAGCCCGGTTCTGACGCAGCCGACATCTTTGTGCGCGGTAAGGCAACTTGGGTAGATTCCAAGCCCCTCATACAGGTGGACGGTGTGGAACGTGACATGTGGGACATCGACCCCAATGAAATCGAAAGCATCTCTGTGCTCAAGGACGCATCGGCCACAGCAGTATTTGGTGTTCGCGGTGCCAATGGCGTTATTCTCGTTACAACAAAGCGCGGTAAAGAGGGCAAGGCCAAGATTGACGTTTCGCTCAACTTCTCAGCTCAGGCTCCCACCAAGCTTATTGAAATGGCCAACTCTATTGAGTATGCCAACTTCTATAATTATATGAGCATCAGCGACGGCGGTAGCGCTTTGTTCTCAGATGACATCATCTCGCGCTTCTCTTCCGACGACCCCATCAACAAAATTCGTTTCCCCAACATCCGCTGGACCGATTATATATTTAAAAAGGTAACGCTCCAGCAGCAGCATAACGTCAACATCTCCGGCGGTAATAAAAAAGTGCGCTACTTCATCTCGGGCGGTTTCTTTAGTCAGGACGGTATCTTTGACCAATATGGTCGTGACGACTTCGCTTTTGACTACCGTTACAATCGCTTCAACTATCGTTCCAATCTTGATATCAGCGCAACCAAGACCACAACCATCAGTCTTAACGTAGCCGGTAAGGTCGACAACTCGGCCAAGCCCCGCACCGGTCAGGGTGCCAGCGGTATGGTGAAAGCCATTTATGCAGCCACCCCCTTCTCGGGCGCAGGTTTCGACGAATTCGGTCGCTTCATCCGTACCAATACTGATGCCGACTACAACATTGAGTACGACGCCGAAGGTAACCCCCATTCTGTGACCCTTCCCTTCGCAGGCGCTCACCCCATGACCTATGTTACATATCAGCCCGGCGCGTTCCACAACACCGCCAATACTGTAACTACCGACCTTATCCTTGATCAGAAGCTCGATGCTATTACAAAGAATCTCTCGTTCCGCGCCAAAGCTTCGTATAACAGCGGCTTCAGCCAAACCAAGACCCTCACATCATCGGCCGGTACTGTAACACCCCGTATGATGCCCGACGGTACTCTCCAATTCCTCACCGAATCGTTTGAAGAATCGCCTTCCTTCTCCGAACCCAGCTCAGCCGGCAAGTGGCGTAACTGGTACATTGAGAGTGCTTTGAACTGGAATCGTAAGTTTGGCAACAACAACTTTACTGCTCTCGCGCTCTACAACCAGAGTAAGAACTACTATCCCGCAACTTATGCCGACATCGCTCGTGGCTACGTGGGTTTTGTGGGTCGTGTAACTTACGACTACGACAATCGTTATCTTGCCGAAGTAAACTTCGGTTACAACGGCTCCGAAAACTTCGCCCCCGGCAAGCGCTTCGGTGCTTTCCCCGCCGGTTCGCTCGGTTGGGTTGTTTCCAATGAAAAATTCATGGAAGGTGCATCTCCACTCCTTTCGTTCCTCAAGCTCCGTGCAACACTCGGTAAGGTAGGTAACGACAAAGTGGGCGGTAGCCGCTTTATGTACCTCGCCGACCCCTACGGTGTTAACGGCATGGGTCTTATTGAACGTCCTATCGGCGAAAATCCCTTCGGCTATATGTTCGGTACCGGCAATGGCGTATCGGCTGCTCAGCCCGGTGCATGGGAAATGCAGAAAAACAATCCCGATGTTACTTGGGAAAAGGCAATCAAACAGAACTATGGTATTGATGCACACTTCTTTAACAACCGACTCAAAACATCGTTTGACTACTACAAAGAACATCGTACTGATATTCTCCTGCAGAACTACTCCGCTCCCTGTATCCTCGGCTACAACCCCGCTCTTACCAACTACGGTATCGTAGACAGCTGGGGCTGGGAAGCTACAGCACGTTGGAGCGACATTATTAATAAGGACTTCAACTACTGGGTAAACCTAAACCTCTCGTACAACGACAACGTAATCGTGCGCGACGGTCAAGCTCCTCAGAGCTACGACTACATGAAGACCGTAGGCCATCGCATCGGTGCCCGCTCTCAGCTTAAATTCTGGGGCTACTACGACGAGACAGCAGCCGAACGTTATCAGCAGGAATTTGGCGCACCCCTCCCCCAGCAGCTCAAGGAAAACAGCAAGCTCAACAACGGTGATCCCATCTACGTTGACCTCAACGGCGACGGTAAAATCGACGGCAATGACTACAGCCGTGAATTTGGCAAAACCGATGATCCTCGTTACATCGCAGGTCTCAACATCGGTCTCAGCTACAAAGGCTTCAGTTTCTCAACTCAGCTCACAGCAGCCTGGGACGTGACCCGTAGCATTGGTGGCGCCTTCCAACAGCCCTTCTACAACGCTGCCGGCGACGGCAAGGGTGGTCTGCTCAAGGCTCACCTCGACGACAGCTGGTCGGAAGAGAATCGCAATGCAACATATCCCCGACCCACACTCGCATTCTCTCAGCACACCTATGCAGGCTCGACCCTTTGGGAAAAAGACGCCAGCTACATCCGTTGCAAATCCATGCAGGTGGCCTACAACGTCAACATGCCCTGGATGAAGAAAATGGGTATCAACTTGCTTCAGGTGTCGCTCAGCGCCTACAACCTTGCCACACTCAGCAAGTACAAATGGGGCGACCCCGAAAACCGTGCAAGCGCTTCGCCCGACTATCCTTTGACCCGCACCTACACTGCCGGTCTTAAGGTGGGTTTCTAATTCATAAATGAATAATAGAATTAAACCATGAACAAAGCATTTAACAAAATATTAGCTGTGGTACTGGCCGGCGCTGCCCTTACAGGTTGCACTGACGAGTTCAAGTTTGGCAACAGCTTCCTCAGCAAGGTACCCGGTGGCACTGCCAACCTCGACAGTATCTTTGCCAACCCTGACTACGTGAACCAGTTCCTTACCAATATATATAGCAAGCAGTACTACGGTTTGCCCTACAATCCTGGTAAGAACCAGGCTGCAAGCCCATATAACGGCAAGCTCGACGCCCTCACCGACCTCTATCAGATGCACTGGTCGAGCTGTAAAGTATGGGCATCGTACTACTCCGGCACCTTCTCGCCCAAAGAAGATCCACTGATCTCCTTTGCCAACGACTACGTGTGGGAAACTGTACATCAGGTATCGGTAATCAAGGAAAACATAGACCGCGTGCCTGGTATGGATCAGAAGAAAAAGGACTATATCGTGGCACAGGCCAAGGCTCTCCAGGCATTTGCCTATTCCACGCTTCTGCCCCATTACGGTGGTCTGCCCATTATCGAAACTACTATTACCGAAGCAGGTGAAGTGGGAAAGCGAGCTACTTTCGACGAAACCGTCAACACCATCGTTCGCTGGTGCGATGAGGCCAAGGACAATCTCTATTGGGCCTATAATGGTAGCGATGCCGAGTCGAGTGCTCTTCAGACAGGCCGTTGGACTCGCGCAGGTGTCCTTGCGCTCAAAGCCAAGGTGCTCTGGCTCGCAGCTTCGCCCCTCTATAATAGCAATGAAGCCTACATGGGCGGTAATTCGCAGGCCGAAAAGGATAAACTCGTGTGGTACGGCGACTTCCAGCAGGCTCGCTGGGAACGCGCGCTCCGCGCTTTCGAGGAGTTCTGGGCAGAAAACGAACGCAATGGCGGTTATTACCACCTTATGCAAGCCGAAAACAAAAACGTCGACGGCTATCGTCTCGCCTATCGTCGCGGCTACATGTACGACGACAGCCCCGAAAACATCCATTGGACCAAAGTGGCCGGTATGTACGGCACTCAGGCTTCATACTGCTGGCTCAACTGGAACTCTTGGTCGGTACATCGCCTCAATCATGCTCCCACTGTGGAATATGTAGAAATGTTCCCCTGGAGCGACGGTAAGCCCTTCGACCACGACACCGATATGAAGTTTAAGGAAACTTATACAGAGGCCAAGGATGGTACAAGCTGGGATGTATACACTTGTCTTTCCGGTACATACGATAAGCTCTTCTATCTGTACAAGGAAATTCGCGGCGGTTTTTCCAAAACTGCTTCTCGTGACCCCCGTCTCTACGAAAACTGCACCGTATCGGGCACTCGCGAAACTCTCGCTCTGAAGTCGTCAGACGGCAAGTCGAGTGGCAACATCATGGAACTCTGGGTTGGCGGTCAGCACGCCGGTCAGTGCGTAAAGCACCCCACCGACAACATCCTCACCGAGTCGCTCACCTCATACTGTCCCACAGGCTTTGGCGCATATAAATATGTGCTCAACAAAAGCGAATGGTGGCGTGACCCCAACATGCACTGGAACGTGCTCACCATCCCCGACATGATTCTGATGTATGCAGAGTGTCTTGCTGAATGTGGTCGCAATGCCGACGCTATTGCGCAGGTCGACCTCCTTCGTGCCCGTGTTGGTATGAAGAGCATCAACTCGTCCTACAACAGCGCCAAGAACCTCCTCACCAACAAGGATAATCTAATAGAGGAAATTCTTCGCGAACGTGCCTGCGAACTCGGTATGACCAACGCCCGCTACATCGACATGATTCGTCGCAAGCGTACCGACTGGATGGTTAAGCCCCTCCACGGCATGGCTACCTTCCGCCTCATCAAGAACGCCCAGAACCAGTGGGTTCGTCGTAACGCTCCCTACTTCGGCGACGATCAAAACGGCGGCATGGTTGAGCCTGCTCGCTTTGAGTACGAATTCTTCGAACTTATTCAGGGTAAACGCGCACTATGGGGGCAGGATCCCAACTCTCCCGCCGTGAAGAAATGGCTTATGATGCCCTTCCCTCAGGACGAAATCAACAAGGGTTACGGCCTTATCCAAAACCCCGGTTGGTAAATTACCCTATCCACCTACTAATTTCTCAAACAGAGACATAAAGTGACATCTATGAAACTCAAAAATATATTTCTACTCTCACTCGCTGCCGGCATGACACTGCCCATGACGGCCATGGAAGTGGTGGACAGTGTGGCTAAGGATTGGCTTCAGCAGGAATACAACATCGGTGTAGACCTGGGCGTCACCCGCCAAAACTCCACTGCATCTGTGAGTGTAATCAAGAACGAAGCAGTTAATCGTCGTTCTGCCAAGAACGTGGGCAACTCACTCATAGGCCACGGCAGCGGTCTTATTACTATCGCCGGCAACGGTTCGTATTTCTACAAGAATCCCACTTTCTTTGTACGCGGCTTGCAGAGCCTTTCTGGTAGCAATCCCCTCATCCTTATCGACGGTATTGAGCGCGACATCACGATGGTCGATCCCGAAGAAGTACTCGAAGTGCAGATTCTCAAGGATGCTGCAGCGACAGCCCTTTACGGTTATAAAGGTGCCGACGGTGTGGTCAATGTTATAACTAAGCGCGGTGAATACAACTCGCAAGTGATTCGTTTCAACTATGAGCACGTGCTGTCGTATCAGATGAACCGTCCCAAGTTTGTTGATGCACCTACCTATGCCCGTGCCATGAACGAAGCCCTCTTCAACGAAGGCCAGGGTCTCTTTGCCAAGTACAGCCAGCAGGACATCGCAGCTTACGAAAGCGGCAAATATCCATATCTCTATCCCAATGTCAACTGGGTAGATGAAACATATCGCAACAGTGCTCAGGGCGAACGAGCTTCAGTCGAATTCTCAGGCGGCGGTCAGAAGTTCCGTTACTTCTCGATGCTCAATCTCATCAACAGCGATGGTTTTGTAAAGAACGCTCACCGCAATGATGGTTATTCCACTCAGGACAAGTATATGCGCGGCAATGTGCGCATGAATCTCGACGTTGACCTCATGCCCAACACTCAGTTGCGCACAAATATCTTCACTTCGCTCGGCGAAATGCAGGCTCCCGGTGCCAATGCCAACATTTGGGATATGATCTATCGTACACCTGCTCTGGCCTTCCCTGTTATAAATGAGCGTGGAGAGTGGGGCGGTAACTCCACATGGTCGGGCGACCGTAATCCCGTGGCTCAGACGGGTGCGGCAGCTTACTACAAAATCTTCGACCGTCAGCTTTTCTTTGATGCAGAGGTTATTCAGGACCTCAGCAATGTTGTTAAAGGACTGAAGTTTAAGGTAGGCGCAAGCTACGATGTTGTGTCCAACATCGAGGAAGACCACTCCAAAAAGTACAACTTCGGTATGTCCAACGTAACCGGTTGGCTCAACGGTGAACCCACCAGCTCTTACTGGGAGATTGCCGACCAGGCCACGGAAATGGGCACTGGCTCCAGCACTCGTGCCTACTCGCGTCGCTTTAACTCCTGGGGAGCAGTGGCATACGAAAACACCTTCAATACCGACCATCACGTGATGGGTCAACTCAAGTACTACTACGACTTTGAAGATCCCATGGGCGTGAACAACACTATCTATCGCCACAATATGTCGCTGTGGGGGCAGTATACTTACGCTGGGCGTTACTCGCTCGGTGTAGCCCTTAGCGAAATGGGCTCGTCGCGTCTCGCACCCGGCACCAAATGGAGCTTCTCACCCAACGTGTCGGTAGGCGCAGTAATCGTAAAGGACAATGCCAACACTCTCAACTTCCTCAAAGGCCGTGCATCGTGGGGTATTCAGAACTTCGACCGTCTGCCCGGTGACAACGTGTGGAACTACTACAAACAGGCCTTCAACGTGAGTGGTGTGTCATATCCTTGGTCGGATAAATACGACGGCGGTGCAACATGGGGCGAAACAACTATGCTTCAACTCCCCATGGTCAACCCCTCGCACGAGAAGGTGGCAAAATATGACATCGGCTTTGATGCAAGCCTTCTTCAGTGCATCAACTTCACAGCTGATGTGTTCTACAATCGTCACTACGACATATTTGTAGAAGGCAACGGTGCATATTCAAGCCTCATCGGCTTTGCCGCCCCCTTCAAGAACCAGGGTATTGTAGATAATCGTGGTATTGACCTTCAGATAGATTTCACAAAGAATTTTGGCGATCTTACCGTAATGGCAGGTAGCACATTCCTCTTTGCCAAGAGCAAAATCGTTGACATGGCCGAAGAACCCAAGGCCTTCGACAACCTCAAAAATACCGGCAATCCCCTCAGCACCACTTATGGTCTGATAGCGGAAGGTATCTTTACTTCTGAAGAGGAAATTGCGGCTTCGCCCACTCAGACTTTCTCCACCGTGCGCGTCGGCGATATTAAATACCGTGATATCACCGGTGACGGCAAGGTCGATGCCAACGACGTTACTGCAATCGGCTACAACGCTGTATGTCCCGAAATATTCTACACCTTCAACCTCGGTGCCGAGTACAAGGGCGTAGGTCTCGTAGCACATTTACAGGGTGTCGGCAACTATGGTTGCAATCTCAACTCAGCAGGTTACTACTGGGGTCTCATAGGCAACACCTCGCTCGCTCAGGAAGTTTACGACAATCGTTGGAGCTATGAAAATAACGACCCCAACGCCCTCTATCCCCGCCTGAGCTCAAGCAGCAACGCCAACAACTACCAGACCAGCACATTCTGGCAGCGCGACCGCTCTTACCTCAAGCTCCGCAACGTTGAAATCTACTACAATATCAACAAATCTATTCTGGCAAAGACAAAATTCATCCAGAATGCCCGCATATTTGCTCGCGGCGTGGACCTCTTCAACATTGCCACCGGCGGTAAGAACAAGCTCACCGGCCTCGACCCCGAAGCTACCGGCATCACAGTGCCCGTGACTCGTCAGGCTGCAGTAGGCGTGAAACTCACTTTCTAACCAATCATCATTCCTAATACCTCAGATTAATGAAACTTCAATATATAATCAGCGGTGTTGCAAGTCTGGCAATGTGTCTCGCCTCCTGCTCCGGACAGATGGACTATAACGAGTTCAAAATCAACGGCGACGACTATGTGAAGCGCGACTTCGATAAGGTGGGCAAAATCACAACCCACATCTACCGCGCCCTCGACTATGACTTTGGCCAGATGTACAGCGGTGCATCGCTCTGCTCGGCTACTGACGAAGCCGTTTACAGTCATCAGGGCAACGCCATCGAATCTTACTACAACGGCGCTTGGAGTGCAACCAACCCCAACGCAAGCATCTGGAGCACCAGTTGGGATGCAATATCCTACTGCAACCTGTATCTCGACAACTACCTCGGCCTCACTTTCCCCGACCACAAACTTGAAAAGGGCTACGCCGACGAAATGATCAAGTACAACAACTACAAGTGGGAAGTGCGTTTCATGCGTGCGTACTTCTACTTCCAGTTGGTACGTCAGTACGGTGATGTGCCACTGATCACTCGCTATATGAATGCCGAGGAATCAAATAACTCGCCTCGCGTTGCCGCCGACGAAATCTTCAGCTACATCGACAGCGAATGTGCAGCTGTCAAAGACTCTATCATCGCCAACTACTCGGGTGCCTACAACTCGATTGAAAACGAATCGGGCCGTGTAAATAACCTCGGTGTACTCGCCCTCCGTGCCCGTGCCGCTCTCTATCACGCTTCGCCCCTCTTCTCAAAGGGCAAGACCGATGCAGAGAAGAAGGAACTGTGGCACCAGGCCGCCCTTCGCGCCAAGGAGTGCATCGATGCTTGCCGTGCCCGCGGCATGCGCCTCGCATCAGACTACTCTACTCTGTTTGGCTCTGACAACTGGCAGAATACCGACGCCATCAAGGAAATCATCTTTGCTCGTCGTGTAGCCGCCGACAATGCATTTGAAAAGCGCAACTTCCCCATCGGTATGGAAGGCGGCAATGGTGGCAACTGCCCCACCGAGAACCTCGTCTCAGCCTACGAAATGACCAACGGGCTTCCCATTGACGACCCAGCTTCGAACTACGATCCCCAGAATCCTTACAAGAACCGCGACTCGCGTCTATCAGTAACCGTGGCAGTCAACGGCGAAAAGTGGCCCAACTATCTGCCCACTGCTGCCCTCGAAACATGGTATGGCGGCGCCAACTCGCGCTCGGTATCTTACGGCACCCCCACAGGCTACTACCTTAAGAAGTATGTAAACGGAGCCACAAAGATTTCAGGTACCGGCACAACAACAACTCCCCACACTTGGATTCTCTTCCGTATGGGTCAGCTCTACCTCGACTATGCAGAGGCCATGCTCAACTACACCGGCAGCGGTTACGCCACTCCCGAAGAGTTCACAATGTCGGCCGCTGAAGCCATCAACGAGGTGCGCACACGTGCCGGTCAGCCCAACCTCCCCACCGGACTCGGTTTTGACGACTTCATGAAGCGCTACGAAAACGAACGCTTCGTAGAACTCGCATTCGAAGGCCACCGTATGTTCGACGTGCGTCGCTGGATGAAGGCTCCCCAGTACTTTACCAATATCAAGGTAATGGAAATTACCAAGAACGGTGACGAACTCAACTTCAAGACTGTAACCAATCCCTCCTATATCACCAAGCGTGTATGGGCAGGCGACCACCAGTACTTCTGGCCCATCCCCCAGTGGGAAGTGCTCAAGTCGGGTGCCCTCACTCAGAACGCCGGTTGGTAATTAAACAAGCATCATATCGAGGGGGCATATATCCCGTGTCCCCTCGAAAATAACTACGGAAATAGAAAAATCAATATAATCCTAATTAATTAAACATTTCTTCAATGAAAAAATTTTTACTTGCTGCTGCAGCTGTATGCATGAGCGTTTCCGCTTTTGCTGCAACAAAGATTCTGTATAAGCAGAACTTTGAAACTGCGCCCGATGCCGCTTCCACTGGCTGGACCTATGGCGGTTCATCGATGACTATCGCTTCCGACGAATTCGGTAAGTTCCTCGAACTCTTCCAAGGTCAGGTTAACGGCCGTTCTGCCAACCTCACCTGGGGCGAAGACATCTACATGAAGGACGGCGTAAGCCTACTCGAAGACGGTACTTATACAGTTAAGTATGACTTCTGTATCAAGGCCGGTTCCAACAACCAGTACAATGGTGCCTTCACTGTGTTCACAAACCATGCACCCGTTGTCAACCAACCCTACCGCAATCCTTGGAGTCCCGCCGGTTGGTGGGAAAACTACCTTTTCGACATGTCGCAGGTAGACAAACAACCTGCTGAATATGTTGTTAACGGTGCACTCAAGGCTACTACGGTCGATAGCGTAACTACTTATTCCATCGACTACTCCAACTCCAAGATTTTTGCAACAGGCACTTGGTATACTGTAACTAACAATGTAAACGTCAACACCCGTCAGGTGGAATACACCGTAGCCGACCTTGCTGGCGAAACCGTTGCTTCCGGTACACGCACCGTTCCCGAAACCAACCCCGACGGTTCGGCCATCAGCATGTACGCTCTCGGTATGCACATCATGGTAGCTCGCTTTGCTACCACTATTGACATCGACAACATAGAAGTGTCGCTCGAAAGTGCTTATGACATTGCCAATGTTCCCACCGTAGCTCTCACCCGCGTAGGTAAAACTGCCGAAGAAGAACTCAACCTCAATATGCGTGCCTACACCATCACCTTCCTCGAAGGCGAAACCCTCCACGTTACCGGTACCGATGGTGTTACTCAGGAAGTAGAATATGCCGACTGCGATGGCTCTTTCGTATACGAAACAACCACCAGCGGCACACTCAAGGCTTGGACAACCAGCGGTAGCGCTACTTCCGAGGCTGTTGAAACCACAGTTGAATGCGCTCCCGTTGCACTCCCCGAGGTTGCTGTTACCATCTCGTCTGTATCCGAGGGTTACGGCAAGACTTACACTTTCACCGTAGACAACTCCAATGTACTCCTCCGTCCCACCATCTTCATCGACTATGAATTCGTAGGCGACAACGGCGAAATTATCTCCAAGCAGGGCGAAGCTTCCGGTTGCAAGCTCACCGTAAACGGCAAGGGTACACTTAAGGTTACTTCTGCAGCTTTTGGCTATCAGTCGACTACAGCAACTGTTGCCAACGACCTCGAATTTGCTGTGAAGAAGACCTACGACTTTGCTCGCATGACTACCGAAGACATCGCTGCTATGGGCTTCCCCACCGAATTCCAGATCCTTAACGAAGGCGCCAACATGAGCGGCTTCAACTCTTGGACCGCTCGCAAGCGCCTCTTCTATCAGCTCGCCGGCTCTGAACACGACAATGGCGAAGGCGTAATGGTTTACGACAACGTTTACCCCTTCGGTTTCGTGTCTGCTGAAGAAACAACCCGCGTACTCAAGTATGCTGTTATCGACAACGCTTCCAAGACCGATGACGTTGACGGCAACGGCTACATCGATGGCCTCACCATCTTCCCCAAGACCAAGAAGAATAAGAACCTCTGCATCATCTACCGTCTCGGTATCTACAACAACGAAACCAGCGACAACTACAACAACATCACCGTACACAACCTCGACCAAACCGACTTCGTTGTGTTCAACTACATCAACGCCTATGGTGCTAACTCCAACCACCCCGTTTGCGCCACCGACGAAGAATACTTCGCACAGGTTGCTGGTGAAGACGCAGTATACAGCGTAGCCAAGGACGGTGTGCTCAACGAAGAATCCGCCACATACAGTGTAACTTACCCCCTCTACCGCATCGACACTGTCTGCACCAAGATCACAGTATTCAAGAAAGCAGGTCAGGATGCAGGCGTAGAAGAAGTGACCGAGACCGCTCCCGTTGGCGACGGCTACTACTACTCTATTGACGGTATCCGTTGGACAGAACCCGTTCACAGCGGTATCTACATCCACAACGGTAAGAAGGTTGTTATTCGCAAGTAATACTTCCCAGTTGCATAAAAAAATGCACCGCAATCGCGGTGCATTTTTTTATGTATAAAATTAGCTTTGTATGCAGTCTTATTAGTCAAATAAATTTTGGTATTTAATAAAAAAATAATAACTTTGCACAGTTGCCTTTTGAGCAAAGAGACATAGTTTATCGCAATAGATCAACCAATCATTTCCGATTAATTTATGCCTTGTCTAAAACCAGAAAACAAAAACTAACCATACACATTAGTATATTAATATGAGAAAGCATTTGATTTGCTCGTTGATGCTCGGAATTGGAGTTGCGAGTAGTTCAACGTTGCATGCCGCTCCCATCCAATTGCCGCTATCAGTGCAACAGGCTGCGATTAGTGTGCGAGGGCAGGTCGTGGACGAAATCGATGAACCTCTGATAGGAGTTACAATTAGAATAAAAGGTAGAGAAGGAGGTGCCATAACAGATGCCGAAGGTAATTTTCAGCTCAATGTAACTGGCGATGCTGTTCTGCTTATAAGTTATGTCGGATATCAAAATCGTGAAATAGCAGTGCGCAATCGTGCTATAATCGACAAAATTCAACTCACTCCCGATACACGAATGCTTGAGCAAGTGGTTGTAGTTGGTTATGGTACGCAAAAGAAAGCCGACCTTACCGGCTCTGTTGCCGTGGTAGATGCAGAGGCGTTGAAAAAAACTTCAAATTCCAATATATCCACAATGCTCGAGGGTAAAGTTTCGGGTGTACAGATAACGTCTGACGGTCAGCCTGGAGCCGATCCGACAGTTAGAATACGCGGCGTCGGGTCGTTTGGAAGCACGGCTCCCTTGTACGTTATTGACGGCGTACCTGTGGGAACTACCATTCGCGATTTCTCGCCAAACGACATTGAAACCATCCAGGTGCTCAAAGATGCTTCGGCTGCGGCAATCTACGGCTCGCGAGCGGCCAACGGGGTGATAATAATAACGACTAAAAAAGGGCAAAAGGAGCAACCGCCAAAAGTTAACTTTAGCGGCACATTTGGTGTGGATCGCATACCTGCCAATGTATACAGCGTGATGAGTGCCGACCAGTATAGCGGTTACCTTGCTCAGGCTTGCGCCAACTCAAATACTCCGCTTCCCGGTGGATATAAGATGGATGATGCTACAGGCGCATATCATTTTATAGATGACACAAACACTAATTGGTTCAAGGAAGTTTTCAAGCCCGGCCTTCGTCAGAATTACAACGTGAATATCAGTGGCGGCGGTGCCCACAACACATATAACGTTTCGCTCGACTACTATAGCCAGAAGGGAACACTGCGTGGCGCTGGTCCCAACTACGACCGCTATACTGCCCGTGTCATTAACGGCATCGAAACCAAATATGTAAAGTTCAATACCAATGTAGCTTACTCGCATTCCGACCAGGACAATATGAGTATTTCCAATGCATCGGAGTACGTGCAGGGCCTGTATGGGGATGTGACCAATGTGCTGCGAGGAACCTTGCTTATGCAACCGACCATAAAGGCTTACGACGATGCAACATGGGTACTCGACGACATAGTGCGCAGTGCATCCAACTATCGCTACGACGCATTTGGATACGGTGTGTACAACGATGCTCTGCATGGCGATATATCGGCCTCCAACCCGTTGCTAATCAATAATCTTATAAAGCGAAACACTCGAGTCGACCGACTTGTGGCAACCGGAACAGCCGATGTTGACATATTCAAGATATTTGGCATAGATTCAAAGAATCATAAGTTAAGTTACAAACTTAACACGTCCATTAGTAAAACATTCTGCAAGGACTTTACATGGATTCCTGCTTGGGTACAGAGCAATCGTGTGTATCTTGCCAAGAGCAACGAGCGCCTTACCAAGGGTATTCGCAACTATTCTGATGCTCTGATCGAAAACATACTGTCGTACGACGGCACACTTGGCAGTCACCATATTAATATTGTTGCGGGTCAAACTTATGAGGAAGAAGACACAGACATCCTCACAGGGTGGGGCGTTAACCTTAGCGAGCCATATTTTCTGCAACTGCAAAACGCAGCAAGCAGATATTCGGAAAGTTTCGACTACAAGCATACACTGGCTTCGTATATAGCGCGATCCAACTACAACTACGACGATCGCTATCTGCTTTCGGTCACAGTGCGTAGAGACGGCAGCTCTCGCCTGAGCCGCAACATACGCTGGGGTACATTCCCGTCGGTTTCGGCTGGTTGGCGATTAGATCGCGAATCGTTCTATCCGTTTAATCCCTCTGTAGTCAATATGTTTAAGGTCCGCGGTAGCTACGGTGAACTTGGCAACGAAAACATAGGCGAGTATATGTATCAGGCTGTAATGGCTCGAAACAATATGACTTACAGTTTTGGAGGTCAGGTTGTGACCGGCTCGGCTATTTCCACTTTTGTGGACAATAATCTGTCGTGGGAAAAGAAAAAGACTGCCAATGCCGGTATAGACCTCGCATTTCTTAACAATCGGCTTGAGTTTACAGCAGAGTGGTACCGCAACGAAAGTTCAGACCTGCTTTACGCAGTTCCCGTACCCGAACAGGCCGGTGTATCTAATACAACAGTTACAATGAACGCCGCTTCAATGAACAATAGCGGTCTTGAGTTTTCGGCTACCTATCGCAACCGTGACAGCGAATTTCAATATGAATTTTCGGGCAATCTCAGCACTCTGCGCAACCGCGTAACATCGCTCGGCTTTGGAACCAACGAATACATATCGGGTGCTTACATCACAAGGGTAGGGCAGGAGATAGGTCAGTTTTACGGATGGGTATACGAGGGTATAGCCCGTAACGCAACCGACCTTGCCAACCATGCAACTCAGGAAGGAGCACAAGTTGGCGATTGCCTGTATAAAGATATAAACAATGACGGCAAAGTTGACTACGAGGACCAGGTGGTTCTTGGTAGCGGTCTGCCCAAAGTTAATTTCGGCCTCAACGCCAATTTCAGCTACAAGGGTTTCAATCTGAGCATAGCGACATTTGGAGCTCTTGACTATCATGTATCGGACGATATCTACAACTCGCTCAATTCGTGCTACGGATGGAGTAATAAGTCAGTCAATATGCTCGATGCCAATAGATTCAATGATGAGGGTGTGTATTTATCCAATGTGCCGCGCACTTATGTAAACAACAGTGCAAGCCTTGCGTGGAATGATCTATTCAGCTCTCGCAAGATTCAGAACGCCGCTTACTGGAAAATTGCGAACATTGAGTTGGGATATTCATTCCCCACAAAGTGGTTCGGCAACTTCATTACAGGCGTAAATGTATTTGTTTCGGGGCAGAACATCTACACATTCACCGGATATCACGGCTACAACGTGGACTACGCCGGCGGTACGTTTACTCCGGGCTACAACTTCTGTTCGTACCCCACTGCAAGGACTTTCCGCTGCGGTGTGCATCTTTCATTCTAAAACCTTAGACAAACAATGAAACTTTATAAATTACTCGTTGCCATTATAATCGGTGCGTGCGCTATGGCATCGTGCAACGAAAATCTTGAACTGCAAAACCCCAATCAGCAGACATCAAGCACATTCGGTTTCAATGCCGACGACCTCGACGAATGTGTTACTGCAGCCTACAACCACATACGCATGGAGGGCTCTTATGCCCGTGTTGGATATACTATTGACGTATGTCGTGGCGACGAAGCTTGGAACTCTTCACAGGTATGGTATCTTGCCTTCGATGATCTAAATGCCGAGGTCACATCCGATATAACCTGGTGGCCATGGCGCGAATGGTACTATACCATTAATGTTTGCAACTTTGCAATTTCGCGATGCAATGCTCAAACAACCGACTTGTCCGAAAAGATGAAACATATCAAGGGGCAGATGTTGTTCTTGCGCGGTCTTGCCTACTACAATCTCGCAGGTTACTATCAGAATCCGCCATTGATCACTGATTACGCAACCTACTCATCGCTGAAGGGGCTTTACGGTACAAACAGCACTTACGATGAAGTCCTTAACCAGGTTGAGGCTGATTTTAAGGAAGCCATGACTCTGCTTCCGTCTCGTGATAAAGGCGGTGAATGGGCTGCCGGACGTGCCACGTGCGGAGCTGCCGCCGGTTACTATGCCCGCACTCTTATGGTTCGCCACAAGTTTGCAGCGGCCCTCGAAGTGCTCAAAGAAATCATCGCAAAAAAGTATGGCTCTTATCAGCTTATGGCCAACTATGGGGATAATTTCCGCGAGGGTCCACAATTTGAAAACAATGCCGAAAGCCTCTTCGAGGTTCAATTCCTTGACTATGGCAAGCAGGGTACAGACGATGAATGGACTCCTGTAAATACCAGCCCCAATGCAACCCAAGGTTCGGCAATAGAGAGCAACTTTGCTCCCGGTGCCTATGGTGGCTGGGCCGACATATCCGCATCGCCGTGGCTCTATCAGCTTTTCAAAGCCGAACGCACCAAGAAAGGAACTCTCGACCCACGTCTTTACTGGACTATCGGTACGTATGAACCCGACTGGGCCAACTTTGAGTATGGGAATGTTGCCTATACACAAAAACTTACAGCCGAAACCGAGATTGTAACTAACAATACTTTCGGTGGCCTGCCCATAGCAAAATACACTAACCTGCGTACCGGCCTTTACAGTACGGTGGTAACGGGTCTGCACGATGGCATTAATCTCCGTATGATGCGCTATTCCGATGTGTTGTTGCGCGCTGCAGAGTGTGAAAACGAGGTAAACGGTCCCACACAGCAGGCAATTGATTGGATAAACCAGGTGCGTGGGCGTGCCGGTCTTGCCGACTTACAACTTGCCGACTTCAACAGCGCCGACAAGCTCTTTGAACAGATTGCCAATGTGGAGCGTCCAAAAGAATTTGGCTGTGAATTTGGCCGAGGATTCGACTTGATACGCTGGGGATTTTTCCACGACAACGACCGACTGCTTCAGCTTAAACAGCATGCCGTGGTTCGTAGATCGCCCGTTGGTACACGTCTCCCTGTAGACTATGCCTCAATTGGCACCGATACCGAACTAAAATGTTCGTTCGACACATATCTGCCCGGTCACGAATTCCTTCCAATAGTGCAGCGTCTTCTCAACAACAATCCAAACCTACGTGGCAATTCGGCCAACAGCAGCACTGACAACGGGATATGGTTCCGTGAACAAGGTTGGAAGGTGCGTCCAGTCGTAGACCTCTCCAAGTAGAGTATTCACCAAGAAAAAAGCATGAAAATGAAGATCAATATAAAGACAGCACGTAAAGGTTTCTTTGCATCGCTTGTAGTACTCCTTTTGAGTAGTTGCGCTGAGGGAACGCTTTATAATATCGACGCTCCCGACTGGTTGGCCGATAGAATTCAGGAAATAGCCGACGCCAACAAACAGCCCGATGAAGAAGAGTTGCAGGGTATGGAAGAGGATGTATATTCTTTTGGCAACACTGACTATTCGTCGGGGTGGTGGACCGCGTTCTCGAAATACTATGTCGTGCCCGACGGACAGAAATGGAATGCTGTATTTACGCTCCACACCAATCCCGCCGATAACAAGTACTACAAAAACTTTGTACTAATACTTTGCAACGACGTGCCACGCGGTGGAGCCGGTTATAAGGAATATGGAGCAATACGCTTTGATTTCGCCTCCGAATACATCAACAACGACCCATCGCGCACTACCAACTCTCAGTGGGGCGACTATATAGACAAAAAGTACATTTCCGGTACATTGATGCTTAATCCTGACGCTAACGAAGAAGATCCAAATCTTCAAAAACTGGCCGGTAAAGTAACTCTTACCGTTGATCGTACATCACCCGAAGCATTCACCGTAAAGATGACCAACGGCACTGCAACCAAACTCTATAAGCAACCTTACAAGGAGGTTAATCTGAATGCGTCGCCCTCCAACACTAATATGCGTTGCTTTATAGTGGCTGAGGGTTCGTACATTGATTTTATGCAGACCAACATAGTACCTGAAGGAGGTCTGACATCGGCCCAGGACAAAGCCCCTGTATCGATGACCCTGAACAACATTCCGGCTCAAGTTACGCTCGGCACACCGCTCGACAAAGCCCTTGCTGGCTCATCTGCAACCGTAACATTTGAGGAGGGCGTGACCAAAACAGTTGCTATTACAGATTTGCACCTCAGCACTGTTCCCGATTTAACGACACCTGGTCAAAAAACTCTTGTAGCCGTTTATAACAAGACATTCAAGGGCGAAAATGCCTCTGTACCTGTTGTTGCATGTGCGACATTTGAACTGGTCGAAAAGGTTTCGTCGATTGCTGTGACAACTCCTCCTGTCCGCACTGCCTACTATTTCTATACTTCCGATGCGACTCGCAGTCTTGCTTCGCGTACCATGGCATTCGATCCGACAGGCATGGTGGTAACAGCTACTTATAATGACGGCTCTAAACGTACCATCGACAACTCGCGTCTATTGTTCTCGACTGTGCCAGCCAAAGCTGGCCAGCAGACTGTTACTATAACCGGTCCCGACGGCACAGCCGCTAAAACCAACGTTACTGTAGCAACCTCGGCAATCACCGACGTTACATTCAACACACAGGTGGGCGCATCTGACAACACTACCGGATTTGCGGGCGCATTCTCCAATGATGTAAAAGTAGAGGTTGGCGCAACAGTTTGTGTCAAGTTTACAAACTATTCTGACCTTGCCGCCAATTGGAACAACTTCCTTGTATTCTTGCGCAAGGCCGATAAGAGTGAATATGCCTTTGTGCGCGCCGACAACTGGGGCGCAGGCATTGGCTATGACGCTTGTACCCATGCAGGAACTCAAGGTGATTGGGCTGCTTGGCTTGCCGGCATGAACGGAGCCAAGGTGACTCTCTACGTTACCAACTGCGGCAACGGCACATGCGACGTACAAGCCATAATGACAGGTTCAAACGGTAAGGTATCTACCCAATATTACCTCGGAATCAACAAGGTGGAACCCGACGACCTGTTCTTTGCACTCTCCGTGGAGAAGTCGCATCTTGTGTTCTCAGAATAATCAATGAACTACAGTCTTTCCAAAAAATATGAATTTTTTTAAATATATATTTGTTTCTATCCTCGCCACGATGTCAATAACAGCGTGTACCGATGGTTTGGACAACATTGAATACAAGAGCCAAAGCGATGTAACAGTACAGCTTACCGAAGCAGTGTCGACGTCGGCCCGCTCCATTGCTCTCAAAGCAGATGTATCAGGCAATCTTGCCAACGTGGCTCGTCGCGGATTCTGCTACAGCCTCACCAATACTGATCCAACGGTCAAAGACGCTGTAATAAACGCCGATGACGACTTTTCAGCCACTGTCGAAGGTCTAAAGTCAAACAGCACCTACTATGTTCGCGCCTATGTATATGGCAACAGTCGTTACACATACTCTGGCACGATTCAGGTTACAACCGGCCAGCAGTCGCTGTCAGAACAACTCAATGACTACCAAGCACCGGAATATGCCGATAACTATGTAGGTATAAGCTCCTGGGATAACCGAGCCAAGTGGAATCTAAGCAACGTGCACGATCCCACCGTTGTTCTGGCAGAAGACGGCTATTACTATATGTATCAGACCGATGCATCGTATGGCAACGTTCATGCGGCCGGGGGGCACGTGCATGCTCGCCGTTCGCGTAATCTTGTTGACTGGGAATATCTTGGAGGAACCATTAAAAAACTTCCTTCTTGGATTATTCCAAAACTTAATGAGATTCGCGCTGCAATGGGACTTCAGCCCACATCAGCAACCGAAGCCGATTTCGGTGTGGGATGCTTTTGGGCTCCTTGTGTGCGCAAGGTGCGCAACGGGCTCTATCGTATGTATTATTCGGTTGTTTGCCCCGGCAATATCAACGGACCATCGTCATGGACCGAACGTGCGTTTATAGGCGTAATGGAAAATACTAATCCTGCAAATAATGACGGCTGGGTAGATAAAGGATATGTAATAACAAATGCATCAGACAAGGGGCTTAACTTTAATATCAGTCCAACCAGCTGGACCAACTGCTACTTTAAGTGGAATGCCATAGACCCGTCTTATATTATTGGTAACGACGGCAAGCACTATCTGGTTTACGGTTCGTGGCACAGCGGCATTGCAGTGGCCGAAATCAATCCCGAAACAGGCAAGCTCGCTACTGATCTTCCCAACCCATGGAGTGTGGGAAGTGAGGGCATCTCGGCTTACGGCAAGCTTATTGCTACACGAAAATTGAACGACCGTTGGCAGGCTTCAGAAGCACCGGAAGTTGTATATCATGACGGATATTACTACCTATTTCTTGCCTACGATGCACTCGATATTCCCTACAACACTCGCGTTGTGCGTTCAAAAAATATAGACGGCCCTTACTTGGGCATTGATGGCAGGAATATAACCCAAAACGGAGGTGAGGCACTTCCCGTTGTCACTCATCCATACAAGTTCAACAACAGCCATGGTTGGGTGGGAATTTCGCACTGCTGTGTTTTTGATGACGGCAATGGCAATTGGTTTTTTGCATCGCAAGGCCGTTTCCCCGCCAACGTAGACGGCAATCAATACAGTAATGCAATAATGATGGGCCATGTGCGCCGTATGATATGGACTGCTGACGGGTGGCCTGTGGTAATGCCCGAACGATATGGTGCTGTGCCTACAGCGCCAATCTCGGAGCAGGAACTTATCGGCAGTTGGGAGCACATTGATATGTCTTATTCTTATGGGAAACAGAAGACTTCAGTTAACATGACTCTCGCGGCAGACCACTCGATTACCGATGGCCCGTGGAAGGGACAGAGTTGGAGTTACACACCAGCAACCCAAGTTCTTGCAATCGGTGCAATTAACTTGTATCTTCAGCGCGAAGTCGATTGGGAAAGCAATCCGCGCAGACACACCATAGTATACGCAACCTGTACTACATCTAAAACATATTGGGGCAAAAAAGTGAACTAAGAGTGTGTTTATATTTGATTATGAAAAAATGTGATCGAACATAATATACTTCTTATTTCATTGCGACTGGCCGGAATTTCGTTCCGCTTGATATAGTTATCTCGCGGGGCGGAATTCTACCCAGTCGAGGCCTTTGATGGTCTTGAAGATTGCGTCGGTCATAACGCGGGTGTATTCGCTGTATGAGCGGGCTTGGTTGGCAGGGAGCGAACGGGCTACGGCTTCGCGGGCTTTGCGCCAGTCGTTGAAGGCCGGACGTACTTTGGTGTACATGGTATCCTCGTAGTCTGAACCATCCGGGTAAGGGGCGAAGTTGGCAAAGAGTGCATCGAAATCCTTGTCGGTGCTCAGTTTAGTTGCCTCCGCTGCCGGTACGGTATAACTGCTTGTGCCCGTAAGGATGGCGAGTTCTGTTGGGAGACCGGCTTCGCGAACGGCAAACCAGTCTTTCTTAAACCGGGTTATATCCTCTGCGTCATATCTGCCGGATTGTTCATACATATCCACCAGGCGTAGTGACATGGTCTGAATAAGGTTGATCCAAGCCTGATACTCGCCAAATATCAGTTTGTTGTCGGGAAAGGCAGAAAGCAAGTTGTCATACTTCTGCATAAACTCAACGAAGCAGAGAAGACGCTGATAATCATGATATTTATTTGAATCACTGGATGAACCACTTGCTGTGCCATAATTACATAATTGGTCTAACTCGGTCATGGCGCGGTGAAGATCACCCTTGTAGCGCAGGTTCTCCTTTACGAGTTGCTTAACGGCACGGATGTAGTTGAGATTATTCAAAGCCGATGGATATACCTTGTCTACCATCAGCACCTGAGACAACAAACGAAAACCTTCGGGATTATTGGTCTGAGCAACTTCCCAGTGGTAGCCGTCAGGGGTTGGTTCAATGGCATTGGCTATCGTTAAGAACTCCTTCGTACTTACGGTGCTATCAGGAAAATGAGGGATAAAGTCTGTGTCACAGTAATAATTGCCGCGGCGATAGCCGGGGAGATAGAGGGTGGCAAAGTGGTTATTATTGTCGTCATAGAGCGCACATTCCACATTGTTCATCATAACAATATCGCACACCACTCCCTTATCGGGATTTACGATCCACCGATGACGCTTAATGTCGAAGATACCGAAATCGCTGGCCGACTGAGAAATGTAGGTCTTGACTTTGACAAATTCGCCGTTGCTACCGATCGGTTCAAGTTCTTTGTACTTCATCGGTAGGATCACTCCGTAGCTGTCGCGCAGGCCGTAACCGTAGCCGCAATACTTGACCTGTTTGCGCCGAGATGCGTCGGGTGTCTCCATCTTGCTTTTGATTACATACACGCCATTCCCCTCGGTGCTGTAGGTCGTAATTGCATCCATGCAGACATAGGGGTTTAACCCTAAGATTGAGGGAGCAACTACCACAGGGACACCAAGTAACAGGAGCCCTCCAAGCAGTTTGCTTTTGGTTGTACGGAAGGCTTCTACACCGGCATAGACACACAATGCCACAGCACCGGCAACCATTACATACGGCACCTCAAAGTTTAGCGAGGTTATGTAGCACAATCCCGCAGCGGCCAGAGCCACGCAGATGCGTGTCAGCACTTTACCGAGTCGCATAACCTTGATCAGCATTACATACAACAACGGCAGAAGGGTTATAAGAGCGACCAGATTCCATGAATTAATACCGCGTAAACCGATGGTCAGAGCAATCGTGTAGTAGGCAAGGAATGCCGCGTACCAAACTATATCTTTCCGGGATATGAGCAGTTGGACAATCGAACGACCCTTGCGGTTATAGATCATCCAGTATATTGCCGGAAGTGGTGCAAGAAACAGCCCAATTGGCGCAAGACCATAGCGACCCTCTTCGTAAATGCTCCATGTGCCAAGCACAGCTACAGCGATACCATATATCTGTACCCAGCGTTTGCTCCAGTTGATAGTCTGCAGATTCTTGAAATGTAGAGAGACCGCTATCGGCATCGCTACCAACCACAGAGAGAACAGCACCATGAGAGCGAAGAATACAATATTGTAAGCTACAGGAATCGACAGACCGTCGACGGGTCCTGTCAGAGAGTCTATGTGCAGTACATGCCCCAAGATATTGGTCATCTTTTCGATGGGTCGGGCAATATCGTCTACACTGGCATAGTAGCATCCGAAAGCCACGGCCGAGACGAGCGACCACGGCGAACGGCTGTGCATCTGGAAAGCTAATGCAATGCGCATCAGCGGCAGGAGGAGAAGAACCTCCCATGTTCCCACCAAATATTTTACGGCAAAGATTGCCCAGAGAGAGGTAAGTACCAAGTCGGCAACAAACATGCTGTTATTATAAAGGCTGCGTTTCATAAGTAATTAATGTCGATAGTTTATTTTGGAGAATGATTTTTCTAAAACATAGCAAGGACTAAGATATGTTTATCAGCTTTAATAATCTTTTTGTTAATGTTTTAAAGAAGTGTTGTGTAAGGTGCAGTGCGGACGCCTTCCGCACTGCAGAGTTATTGTTTGTATCGGAGGTTAGATTTCTCTGAAATAGTCTTCTGCGGTGGCACTGGGGGCGCAACCGTCGGCAACTCTTTCAAACCAGCGAGCGCGAGCACTCTTCTCTTTGGCAAACATCGCAGTTGTGCCGGCTTCGCTTGCAGAAAAAGATAGCGTATTGGTGATGGAGATGGTTGCTGCAACCTTCTCTACATCCTGATTTGCACCGATGTAGGTAAATACCCAGCCTTGCGTTTTTAACGAATCGACCAATGCTTTTATTGCGGGACCATTGTATTCGCGCGACATATTTTCCTCGCCGTCAGTGATAACTGTAACGAGTACCATATCGTTCTCGGCAACACTCTTGCGAAGAGAGGTGATTGCATTTCCCATGGCATCGTAGAGCGGAGTGCCGCAGGCCGGACGGTATTCGTTGGAAGTCAATTCTTTGACCTTGTTGGCTTCAACCTTGTCGTAGATGGTCTTCACAGCTGAAGAGTTGAACGACACCAGCGTTACGATATGCTCCTGATTTTCATACTTCTGCTGAGCGTCGCGGATGGTCTGAATGGTTTCGTTAACGCCGGAGATGGCCTGGCGTTCGATAAGGCTCATTGAGCCACTTTCATCAAGGATAATAAGATTGAAAATTCTCTGTCTCATGATTATTGTTTTGTTATTTTGTAAAAGTTGTGCGTTTATATCTCAATAGAGCACTCAGAGCAACCGAATATAACACGTGAATCAAAAAAACATTGCCGGGTCATGGAGTAGGAACGGTTCATTTCGTCTATATGAAATATTTAGACACTTAAATAATAAAAAACATACGTTAAAGCATTGAATTATTGTAAAAATGCTTAATTTTGCAAAATGAACCGACCAACATTATTGCTACCATGGGAATAATTGAAAATATTATGGCAAAAGTATTACACTTTGGACTTTCGAAATTGATATATTGCGAAGGGAATACTATTGTTAACCATATTAACCAAAACAAATTAAGCGATTCTCTTCATAATTTTTGGAAAACAGAATGGCCTACCTATTGGGAACTCATAGGATACAGTGTCTTCTATGGTATCTGTGCAATCTTTGTGCTCCTGGCAGTGTGGGGAGTTGCGGCTTGGTTTGCTACACCTATCGATAACAAAAATGCAGGCAACCCTTCTCGATTAGATAGTGCCAAAAGATGGATAAGTAGTCATTTCTTAAAATACAGTTTCATATTCGTATGGGTGTATGGCTTCTTGGTTTATGATATTGGGATGTGTACTGGAGATAAAATCTCGCTTATCACAAATACACCAATGGCCGTGCTTTATGCATTCAAGATTTTCTTGTTTGATAGCGACGTAAGTGAGATTCAAGGTGCTTTCCATGAGAACTGGTTTTTCTCTATGAACTTTGCATTGGTTCACTTTTTGGCAGCTATTGTGAGCACAGTCGCCATTATCAAGTATTTTGGTTTCAATATTATCACCCGAATCAAGATATGGTGGGCATCACACTTCCCAAAAAGTACTGGCGACACATACGTTTTCTGGGGGGTTAATGACAATGCCGTACACTTGATTGAAAGTATTAAGAAAAAATTTGCCCTTGAGCCAAATAGTTATAGCATTATAATAGTTCGCAGTGGCAAAGATGATAAGGCTTCTGAAGACAGATCTGTCTTTGAACGGATCTTCAATTTCCTTTCTCTTCCGTCGTCTGAATTAGACCAACTGAATAGTCTTAAGTGTCTTATCACAAGCACATATAAAGACTTGTCCGAAATATCACCTTCAAATATAGATGAGGATATTATTGGTTCAGTGCTGAAACTCACGTCCTTGAGAAGACTGTTAAAAAACCGCAAGACTGGTAAGATACACATGCTTTTCTTGTCAGACGATGAATCTGACAATCTTCACAATGCCACATTGCTGTTGAAAGACACGACAGTCAAAAGTCTGAGCATTGAGCGTAAAACCATATTCTATTGCCACGCTCGGTATGACAGCGTTCATCGTGCGATTGAGGATATGCATGCTCATACTGACATAAGGGTCAAAGTAATAGATTCGTCTCATATCAATGTAGAGATGCTGAAGCTCAACAAGGAATTGTTGCCTGTGAATTACGTTAACGTAGAAAAGGACGCAACAGTTTCGTCGGCATTCAATGCTTTGGTTATTGGATTTAGCGAAGTTGGCCAGGATTCTGTTAAGTTCCTATATGAGTATGCCGCCTTTGTAAAAAGCGGTGGCACTAAAGATCATGCCGTCAGGTCTGACTTCCACCTCGATGTAGTGGACCGCAATATGTCAGACCTCGCAGGTGTCTTTGTATCCAATTCACCCGCTATCAAACCATCTATGCCGTTTGTTGAGGGTGGCGAAAATCCATCCGCTCTGATTACCCTTCATGAAATGGATTGTCGCAGTGTGCAGTTCTACCGAAAGTTGAATGAAGAGTGGATTCAGAATCTTAACTACGTTGTTATTGCCACTGATGACGACGAACTCAATATCTCTCTGGGTGTACGCATCTTCAAGGCTGCAACGCGTTATCGCCAAAATATGGAGAAGTTACGTATCCTTGTGCGAGCACACAACGACAATGACGGACGAATATTCAGTATAGCGCAATACTATAATCGTCTATGGACAGCATATAGATGCGCTCCGGATAAAGATAAAAAATATATACATCAAAATCAAATCATAGTAGATAAAATTATCGAAAATCCCATTCATATTTTTGGGCTTGAAAAAGCAACGTTTACATATAGTAATATTGTAAGCGATCATCTCGAAAAGGAAGCGCGTAATTATTACACAAACTATAAAGTCAACACACAGCCCGACAGAAAAACTACAAATTCAGACGTGGATGACTGGGATGACAGATATAATGATGTAATGAAATACTCCGATAAGGAAGGACGTAAGTATGCACCAACTTATTGGGGCCTGATGAATCTGCGCCGCAGTGAATCGCAAGACTACGCCAACAGTCAGCATAAAGCCACTAAGCAGATACTGGGTCACAAAGCTTTGGAGCTTTGCGGATTAACAGAATTCACTTTTTCCAAACTCACTCGTATACCCCAAACAACAACATATAAATGGCCGGATAATGACCAACCCATCGAAGAGATTAATCGTATAGGAATAGTCTTGGCCCAAACCGAGCATCTCCGTTGGAAAGCGTCGCACGAACTTCTTGGTTTTATCAAATCAGAGGAAAAAGACGAGGTTAAATTGAGACACAGTTGCCTTACAGACTGGAAAGACCTCAGTGAAGGTACGCGCAGCTACGACTGCGATGTATCTGATATCGCTTTAGGAATAACTATTACCCCCGCAAAGTAATGACCGATCAAGATATAATACAGGGATTGATTGACCGCGACAATCGCATCACATATCAATTTTTCTACGTCAAATGCCGTCCGCTTTTGACGGCTATTATGCGTCATGTATTTAATTATCCCGTAGAATACAACGAGTTGGTAAATGAGCTGTATGAGTATATGATGGCCGATGACTGCACAAAGTTGCGTCAATTCCAATATAAAAGCACCATATATCAGTGGGTGAAGGTAGTGGCGACTCGTTTTTTTATTCGTCACCGTAACTCATTGATAGAGAATTTATCTAAAGAACCTATATATGATAAGCATGAGGAGACAGAAATATTTGACTCCGAGAAGATTGTCGCGCAACAAGTAGATGTGGAATTTCTACTATCCTTGGTAGAGAATAAACGCTATGCCGATGCTATCAGAGCCCTTGTACTTGAAGAAATTCCACCGGAAAAATATGCAATTCAAATCGGTGTAACTGTAGAAAATCTTTACAATATTAAGAAACGAGCAATGACCGCTTTAACGAAAATTGCTATAAAATATTATGGCTATGGATTTTAACAAAAAAAACATTTCCGACGAACTACTTGCTGCATATCTTGATGGTAATGTAGACGGACACGAAGCAATGGAGGTCTTAGCTGCCTTGAGTGAAGAACAGGAAATATTTGAAACTCTTGCGCTATCGTCTCAGATAGATAAAGAGGTAAGCAATGCAAGTTGTCGCATTCTGCCAATGTATGCGTTGGCTGCAGCCAATGAGGCTAATCTGTGCTCTTTTGACTGTGAAACTTTCATCCTTGAGCATTTGGATTATGATATAGATAATTGGACGCTTCTCGAAACTGCTAAAGCCAACAATTGGGTTCGCGAAGAAGGAACACCCCTGCATCTTGTTGGTAAACTGCTTGAATTAAAGGGGCTTTACGTAAAGCGAAAATATGATACGACTCTTCAAGACTTGAGCTCTGCGCTTGACGAAGGCAATCAGGTTATTGTGGTCCTGGATCGTAATGTTCTTGATGAAAACAATGACTCAAAAATGCCATCTTATCATGCCATTTACGTAACAAGTGTCGAAGACGACGGTGCAGTAATGTATCTAAATCTTGAAGACTTGATGGAAGAAATCATCGAAAAGGACGACTTCTTGAAGGCCTGGAAAAGCAGCGGCAATTACATGGTAGCTGCTTCCGAGACACTCCACGGATATAATCCTCAGCCAATCGATGTTACAGACATCGACCTCGACGCAAGCCTGGAAGAACTGACAGAGGCAATCGCTGAGAATGCCCATGATATTTGGGCCCGCGCCCGCATGGATGAGGGATGGACCTATGGCCCGGTTAGAAACGACGCTAAAAAACAACATCCCGATCTCGTACCGTATTCTGTGCTCCCGGAATCCGAAAAAGAATACGACCGCATAATGGCGATGAATACCCTCCGCCTCGTGCGACGCTTAGGCTATAACATTGAGAATCAAAATGGTGAGTTCTTATAAACTTATGTTATGAACACTCAAACCGAAAAAGAAATTTGGATATTTCTTTCTCATCCGCTTGATTTATTTGAAGCTGATCGATTAGAAAAAATCTTTAATTCAAGTAAATCATGACTGTATATCTAAAAATACTTGCAGCGCTGGCACCAGCCATAATATTGGCGATGATTATAATTCGCAAAGACAAGCAGCAACCTGAGCCAATCGGTTGGTTGCTTGTTGCTACGGTTCTCGGTGCATTAGCCGGACCTGCGGTTTTGCTACTGCATTATCTTGGATTGCCAGATATACCAATAGACTCGTATCTCAGTGCGTTCCTTACGTCATTTATCAACGCGGCCATTCCGGAGGAGGTATTCAAGTTTCTGGCCCTGTTGCTCATCGCTAACAAGTGTAAATACTTCGATGAGTTCTTCGACGGCATTGTCTATAGCGTATGTATCGGCATGGGATTTGCGGGACTTGAAAACATTCTGTATCTGATTGGCGCTGACGATTTATGGTATGTAATGGGTATTTCGCGAGCTCTTATGGCAGTGCCTACCCACTACTTCTTAGCCGTAATAATGGGAGCATTTTTCTCGCTCGGATGGTTTGACAGGAATAATAGAACTGTATATCTGTCGGCTGCATTGGTACTGCCAATTATTTTGCACGGATTATACGACACTCTATGCTTCAGTATGCAGGTAAATGACAGTCTAACAGGATATATTCTTGTTACATTCCTTGTCTGCTTTAAATATATACGACGCTATACCAAGTCGTTGATTGTCTCAATGTTGAAACTGGATGGTTTTTCATTGATAGATTAAATTATGTCAAAGGCTCTTTTATTATAAAAAGCAATATGATGACAAAAGAATACACCCCTATGCCGGTGGAGACCTCGGACGTTAATCTCCCCGAAGAGCTTACTCCTCTCATTGAGGAGATGGCAAAAAACGTTCATGAAGTATGGGCTCAGAACCGTATCAACGATGGTTGGACCTACGGATCGGTGCGCGACGATGCTAAAAAGAAGCATCCGTGTCTGGTACCGTACGAAGACTTGCCCGACAGCGAGAAAGAGTACGACCGCGCCACATCGCAAGAAACTCTCAAATTCATCATCAAATCCGGATTCGATATCTCCAAGCTCTGATTTAGCCACTATCAATCACCAATCTTACCATGAAACCGACAGACTTCATACATCCCGAAGATGCAGCGGCTCTACAGCAACTTGAGAGCATCCCAGGCTTTCCGACCCTTGTAAAGAAGTTCTATGCGCTTGGTTATGAGCAACTGTTCTACGGAACTAATATGGCCAAGTGCATACGCCTTTCCGAAACTCAACTCCCCGCGCTCTATCATCATCTGCCACCGATATGTAAAAAATTGGGCATCTCCGAACCGGAATTCTACCTGGAGATGAATCCCATGCCCAACGCTTATACCTTTGGCGACACAAAGATATTCATCACAATAACTTCAGGCTTGGTAGAAATGCTCAATGATGATGAGCTTGACGCTGTGATTGGCCATGAGTGCGGACACATCCTTTGTCGGCACGTGCTCTACCACAACATGGCCGATATGCTTATCAATAATGCCGATGCCTTTGGGCTACTCGGCATGCTGACTCTGCCCATCAAGTATGCCCTGATGTACTGGAAGCGCAAGAGCGAGCTGTCATGCGACAGAGCCGCAGCAATTGTAACGTCGCCCGATACAGTGTCACGCGTAATGGTAAGACTTGCCGGTGGTCCCAAAAGCATTACCGAAAACGTCAATATCGACGAGTGGGCTAAGCAAGCCGATCAGTACGATGCAATCTGCAAAGACGGAATGTGGAACAAGGCTCTTCAGATTTATGCTGTAATGGGTATAGACCACCCATTTTCTGCCGTCAGAGCACGCGAAATCCTCAAATGGAAGGATTCTGTAGAATATAAAAACATTAAGGCACGGCTGGATGCTATCGACTCCAACGGATGCCCCAATTGTGGCCAACCGATCGGCGATTTTTGGCAATTCTGCCGCCACTGTGGAACAAAACTAAAATAACATACATTTATGCAAAAGTTATTCGATGACAAGGGCTTTCTCAATATCGGCGAGATAGTAGCGAGTCACCCTTCGTATATTGCCATCATGGAAGACGGCATAGTAACTGACGAAGAACTCCGTCAGCAAGCCGAGGTAACAATCGCATCGCTTCGCCGCGTGCAGCAACTCTGCAACGACGAGCAGCAAAGCGCAATCGCAGACGCCATTTCTGAAATGAGCGTCCTCTTCGCAGTCTATCATAATCATGAACTACAAGAATTAAGCAAACGATAATGGGAGCTTTCAATACAAAAGCTATTCTTAAAGGCAACGCATCACACATACCCGCTGTGGCCAACCGCATCTGCCAGGAATTCTCGGCCGATGGCTTTGAAGTAAAACGAGAAGACCTCTTAAGCGGCGGCGTTGACATATCCATCGCCAAAGGAAACCTGTTCAAGGCTGCACTTGGACTCAAAACTGCGCTCAAAATCACCCTTATTCCCACAGCTACCGGCATTGCATTTGAAGCCGGCGTGGGAATCTTCGGTCAGCAGGTCATACCGTCCATCATCATGTTCTTCTTCGCCTGGCCCGTACTTCTCACACAGATTTGGGGCCTTATACAGCAGTCCAAGCTCGACGACAAAGCTCTTGCCATTGCCCAGACCGTACTTACCGAAAAAGGATTTGGTCCGACCTCCGCAACAACCTGTGGGACACTTCCTCCACCCATCCCAGAAAATGTATCTTCAGTCGAAACCCTCGCATCACCCGCAAAATTCTGCACTAACTGTGGCACCAAACTCCCCGACACCGCCCGCTTCTGCTCCAATTGCGGATGTCAGGTGCAATCCGAATAGACTCGATATGCAACATGACGTTTTTATAAGTTATTCTCGCAAAGATACGTGCATTGTTGACGAAATTTGTGAGTTGCTCTTGGAAAATCAAATCTCGTTTTGGCGCGATACAAAAGAGATTGATCCCGGAGCTGCTTTTATGGGAGACATAGTTGATGCTATCAAATGTTGCAAGATTACACTGTTCGTATCATCTGAAAACTCAAATCACTCCATTTACACTGCCAAAGAAATAGCATTAGCCTTTAACGAGGGTAAGCATATCATTCCTTATAAGATTGACCATTCTAATTTTCACAAGAATGTTCAATTTCTTTGTAGTGATATAAATTTTATAGAAGCAATTCCGTACTCCCGACAGAAAGCAATGAAATTAGTGTCTGACATCAAGAGTCTTGTAAGCGGAGCAAAGAAAAGTGAGCAACAGATTGATAATAGAACTTATATCGATTTTACAACATGGGATGAACCTCAAAACAAATACTTAAGATTCATCAAAAATTATTTTTCTGATAAATAATGGCAAAAATAGAAATTAGCAAAAGTGCTTTGGCCAAAGCTAAAGAAGGCGACCACGACGCCATCAAGCAGATGTTTATGCCCTTTTTAGGTCATGACGAAACTATTATCACCGCTGAATACTTAGGCAAATATGGTGTATTCTTTCCAACACGCAGTTTTGTGTGTCTCTCCGACAAGAAGGTTGCCGTTCTCGAATATGGTCCATTTGGAAAGATTGTCTACCAAGATGCGTTCATCGAAGAAGTCAACAGCGGCATCATCTATCAGCCCCCTGTATTCTGGCTGTACTTCATAGGGGTGTTATTGTGTCTTTCAATAGTAGGCATACTCCTATTAAACGCTTGGGTAAAAATGTACTATAAGCTTAACAAATCCGGTATGGTTTGGTGCGTAAAAGAAGGCATAAGTGTTTATGCTTTTGCAAATCGTTCCAAAATCAATCTCGTGAATAACATTTGGCGTAGTGCTTCATATATCAGAGGACAACGAAAGGTATATATGTGGAAAACCCGCGCGCGGTTGACCCCCGAAACCAAAGTGCGA
>QLIP01047919.1_pt1 | contig 85338 bp, 79 predicted proteins | sample 1769771 | NCBI WGS metagenome assembly QLIP01 (sample SAMN09428762, study PRJNA476227) | Gut metagenome, whole genome shotgun sequencing project. | isolation source: cecum | host: Rhizomys sinensis | place: China: Jinsha town of Minqing, Fujian Province | collected 2013-09-23 | reverse complement strand
TGGTTTCGAGGATGCGGGTATATTCATTAGTGGATTGCTATATTTGTCTGTACGCTGGATTTGCCGATAAAGAGATCCAAGGGCATTTTGATGCTTGCAAGCAGGGTGTTCCTTTGCAAAATCCGCCTGTTGTATTCGGCGGCCTTGCCAGAGCCGGCCGAGTTTTGAATGATCACGGCGGCATAGCCCCTATCCATCAGCGAAAGCGCCTTTTCAATAAAATTCATCCCATTGCCAGGGGCTGAATAGGGCGGATTAAGCACAAAGGCATTGGCCGGAAATTTTTTGACCGCGTTCTCGCTGCTTTCAAAATCAGCAAGAGAGTCATTGTTGAGAATATTGGAGCTACCGTCTCCCATGAGGATCATGTTGAGGATTGCCAGCATATACACGCTTGGAAGCACTTCAATGCCCAATAGCTGCTCAGCCTTGATCTTGGCGTTTTTGACTGCAAGAAGCTCGGGAGAATGAATATTCTCCCTGGCGTCCCTAAGCATTTCATTCATTGCCGCCACAAGCAGGCCAGCCGAGCCTGTGGCGAAATCCCAGACATGGGAATCCCTGTCCACACGCGCAAGCTTTACAAGCAGGGTTGCGACATAGGCGGGAGTAAGCACCACATCATTCAGCTTGTCCTGGGTAAAGCCAAGCCAGCTGTACATTTCATTGAAAAGCTTGCCTGTAAAATCTGTTGTCAGGCCGATTTTATAATAGATGCCCAGTTGATCGACAATTTTGCAAAAAACCCGTTTGAGCTGCGTTTCGCCATTTTCAACCTTGTTCAGATTTCCCGCTGTGAGCGTATTTTGCAGTGTTCTGATGATAAATTCTTTCTTTTCCTTGGGCAGTTGCTTTTTGTCGAGAAAGGAAATGATCTTGCGCAGAATAATATGGCCGTCTGTATTATTCAGTTCTGAAGAAGATTTAAGCTCCTCCTTTTCCAGGGGCGCTACTTCCCCGGCAATGCCCAGAGTGGCGATGATCGCGGCGGCCACAAGGTAAACGCGATCATTTTCGCCCAAGCCTTTCTCGTTTTTATAAATATCGTTGTTCAGCTTTGTCAGGCTGACGCTGATTTCGCGCTCCCGCTTCTCCCTTAGCAAATCAAGCTCAGCCTGGGTGAGGCTTAAGGATTCCAGCTTTTCGCAGAAAGAAGCAAAATGCTCCGGGGCTAAAAATGAAAAATCAGTATATTCCCCCACTTTCTGCCCGGCGCCAAAATTGCGCCTGGAAACAGAATAGACTCCGATCTCATGCCTGATCTTGCCAAATTCATCTTTATACCCGGTCATGCCGATGGCGATGACCCCGGTGTAGCCTGTATAATGCAGAATGGCGTTTGCGTAATGCACAGCGCCATTTACGGCGTATTCCTTGATATTGGCAAAGTTGGGCGAGTTGTTTTTGGCCTTGTTTTCCACCTGGCCCTGGGCGTCAAGCCTGACCAGCTTGTCCCTATAGCCCTTGTATTCGATCAGCACCGGATAATCACGGCCATTTTTATCCCTGAGCAGGAGCTTGGCGTCTGGCAGATTGCCGCCCTTGCCCCCGCTTTTGGAAACATAATCCTGCAGGGCGCGGTCAATCTCTGTATTCAGCGACGCCTGCTTCAATTTATAGTCAAGCTTGTAAGACTCAAGCCAGGCATTCCCCAGACGCTCTATTTCCGGCTCAATGGATTGGACTGTTTTTTTAGCCATGAAAAAATCCGCGATTTTTGCTCTTTAAGGGGAAAAGCTTTTTGCTCTGGCCTGAAAAAGCTAAGCGTCAGGCACTTTTGCGCCCTGCGCGGAAAATATTTTCAAGAAAAAAAGGAAATGGCAAGGCAGGGAAGGATTACAAATATTCGCCACGCTGCGACCATACAGCACGAATAGCTCACGCTATCGGCATAGTTCAGCATGAGAACCAATTCGGGAAAACGCAGGATTTCCGGCTTCCGGGTGCTGTAAATCACCAGTAAATCCGGCTTGAGATGACATTCCCTGTATCCATGCCAGTTGCCGCCAAGAGCATGATCGCGAAAACTCGCTGGCAAAGGAAGATCTTCGGCCAAAAGCATAGCCAAGGCTTCAAACAAAGCAGCAATATCCTGATGCCGCGGATTCGCCTTGATGCGTTTATAATCACGTTTAAAAGCGTGCGCCAGTTCAATCGTCCGCATTGAGCGCCGCCATCATTTCAGCAACAGAATTGAATTTTTGTCCGCCGCCTGCTTCCAGTTCCTCAATGGCCTGGCGCGTTGCTTCATTGGGAACTTTGACTGCAAAGGGCAAGCAGCGTTCGCTGGCAACCCTGAACAGCAGCAGGCGAATGGCATCGGAAAGCGACAGGCCCATATCAGCCAAGGCGCTCACGGCACGGGCCTTGGTCTCCCTGTCTACGCGGGCGCGGCCATAAGTATCCTGGGTGCGGGAGCTTTGCATATTCAGCCTCCGTTGGGTACTGTAGTCACAATGAGACTACAGGGCAAGCCAGGACTGACCAGGTGCAGGTCAATGTATCTCGCCCCAAAAGCCGCACAGAAAGGCCCGCAATGGCCGCCAGTTCAGCCATCAAGCAGGCTGAGCTTTTTCAGTTCGCTATTCTCAATCAGGTGCGAAATCTCAAGACCCTGCTCCCAGAGCCAGGAATCCCGGCTTGCTGTGAGGCCGCTCTGGCAAAAATACTCAGCGCAGAGGGCGCAAAAATTCTCCACTTCCTGAACAGTCTGGCTGGCTTCCGCGCTGGCAAGGGGCGTCAGCGCAAGCCTGTCGAGGAGGCTACCCAGATCTGCACCAAGCAGGGGGAGAGAGCGCACAAGGCGCGGACTCCACTTATAGAACGGCATATAGCGCTTGTTGAGCAGAAAGACCAGGGACAAGGCGGCTTCGCAAAATCTGGCCAGGGCCAGCATGGACGCCGGAGCGTCCCCCCGCGCAAGACAGCGCGGCAGATTGTACTGGCCGCTTTGGGCCATGCCAAGGCAGCGGGCGACAATTTTCTTCAGGCGCAGATCTTCAGGGTAGAAGGCAAGCAAGCTTTGCCGCCAGGCGCTGAACTGGCCCAGATTGTCTTCAAAAACGCGCCCATTACTGGCTGCGGCAAGCTGAAATTCGGGAATCTTCAGCCAGTCCTTTAAGCTTTGCGGCGGATGCTCAAGGCCGGTGAAAAAGGCATAGAAAGCTTCTATAGCCAATGGGCCAACGCGGCCCTGAGCAGAGCCGCTTCCCCCGGGCTTTCCGCAACCGCTGGCAAACCGGGAGCGCAGGCCCATGAAAGTTGCCGGCAGGCTGCTGAAAAGCTCCGCAAGCCTCTGCCTATGCTGGAAAAACAGCTTTTGCGGTAGCCAGAGGCAAAAAGCAGGGCCGCTGTCGTGATCGCGGGAATATTCGTCATCACAGCCAAAACATTCCGAGCCTTCGCCGCAAAGCCCGGCTGCCGCCCAAGGCATGAGATCGGGAATTGCCGCCAGAAGCATGGGGCGGCACTCGGCATAATAGGCTTCTGCCAGGCTAAGGCCGTTCACAGGGCGAGGCGAGCGCAACTTTCGCGTAAGGGGTCGCGCCAGGTCTGGCACTGGCTTGTGCGCCTAATCAGCTTATTCCCATCCATACTCCGGCCTCGCTTACAGCCTGAATGCCGCCGCATAAGCGCGAAAGGCTAGCCTGGCTTGCAAGCCGCGCTCCTGAATCAGACCAAATTCTGCGGCTTGCCTGAAAGCCAGGCTTCCAGGTTGGCAAAGGCAATTTTGGCCCGCTTGTCCAGGGACTCCTCGGAATAAAAGCCCAGATGCGGCGTCAGGAGCGTATTCCGGCTGTTCAAAAGCGGATAGTCAGGCGGAAGCGGCGGCTCCTGGTCAAAGACATCTATGGCCGCGCCTGCGATCAGCCCATCATTCAGGGCCTTGGCCAGGGCGGCATTGTCCACAACCGGGCCGCGGCCAGTATTCAGCAGAATGGCTGTGGGCTTCATTTTTTCAAGCTGCTCACGGCCAATCATGCCCCTGGTCTCAGGCGTCAGCGGCGTATGCAGGGAAACAATGTCCGCTTCCTTAAGCAGTTGCTCAAGGCTCACATTGGCATCAATATTCGGATCACTGACCGGGCGGCGGCTGTAGGCAATAACCCTTGCGCCAAAAGCCTTGCACAAGGCCGCAAGGCGTCTGCCAATGGCGCCCGCGCCCACTATGCCCACGGTTTTGCCCTCAATGAGCCTTGCGGAAAGCCCGGCCTTTGTTCCGCCCTTGCGCGTTGCGGCATCGGCTTCGGGGATCTGGCGCAAAAGCTGGATCATGAAGCTGATGCAGAGTTCGGCCACGGCTTCATCGGCATAGCCCGAGGCATTGGCAACCTGGATGCCCCGCGCCCTGGCATCGTTCATGGGGACATGATCCACGCCAGTAAAGGCCACATCAATGAATTTCAGCTTGTCCGCGCTTGCCAGAACTTCGGCTGGCAGGGGCATATTGGCCAGAATCAGGGCGTCTGCCCCGCGCACGCGCTCTTTCAGGGAAGCTAGATCCGCACTGCGCTCATAAAACTCAAGCTCATGGCCCTGGGCTTTGAGCCTGGCGGCAAAGTCCTGCGCCAGTTTAGGGGCGCAGCCAAGATTTTCCAAAACTACAATACGCATCCTAGCCTCCTTTCCAGAATTTGTCGGCATAACCGGCCACAAACAGCCCGATAATCAGGGCGGGTAGAATCCAGGTCAGATAAAGGCGCAAAAAGCGCGGGAATTTAAGCCCCTGCCCGGCATCGGCCTCCGCCAGAAAATTTTTCCAGCCCCAGCCCCTTTTCCATGTGCAGAAAAAGATGAACAGCAAGGCTCCCGCTGGCAGAATATTGTTGCTGACCAGAAAATCCTCAAAATCGAGGATGCTGCTACCCGCGCCCAGGGGCTGAAACCCTGAAAGCAGGCTGAAGCCAAGGGCGCAGGGCAGGGAAAGAAGCCACATCAAAAAAGTATGCGCCAGCACGGAGCGGCGGCGCGGCCAGCCCCAGACATCCACACTGTAGGAAATGATATTTTCAAAAACAGCAATTACCGTGGAGATGGAAGCAAAGGCCAGAAAGACAAAAAAGAGCGCTCCCCAGAAGCGCCCGAAGGGCATGGAATTGAAGATATTTGGAAGCGTTACGAAAACCAGCCCTGGCCCTGCACCTGGGGTAATGCCAAAGGCAAAGCAGGCCGGAAAAATGATCAGCCCGGCCATGAGGCCCACAAAGGTATCCAGCCCGGCAATCCAGAGGGCCTCGCCGCAAAGTGAGCGCTCCTTTGGCTGGTAGCTACCAAAAATGCACATTGAGCCAATGCCGATGGAGAGGGTGAAAAAAGCCTGGTTCATGGCCGCAATGCAGACTTCAAGCAAGTTCAGGGAACTGATTTTGCCAAAATCCGGCACAAGGTAGAAGCGCACGCCAATGCCTGAGCCTGGCAAGAGCAGGGCGCGCACAACCAGGGCCAGGAGCAGGAGCAAAAGCCCGAGCATCATCCACTTGACCACGCGCTCCACGCCTTTGCGCACGCCAAGGGCGCAAACCCAGAAGCCAAGAATCACGCTGAGGCTCATGCCGATAATCTGGGCCTTGGCATCGGCCAGGCTTTGCGCAAAAAAGCCGCCCACAGCCTCCGGGCCAAGCCCGGCCAGCGCCCCGCTGCACTCATAGAAGCAATAGAGGAGCATCCAGCCGCTCACTGTGGTGTAGAACATCATCAGAAGATAGCTACCCACAAGAGCCAGCCAGCCAAAGCGATGCCAGGAAGCGCCCTTAGGCTCTAGGCGGCGCAAGGCCAGGCCCATGTTCAGGCGCGAGGCGCGGCCCACGGCAAATTCCATAACCATCACAGGAAGCACGGCCAGAAGAAAGCAGAGATAGAGCAGAACAAAAACCGCGCCGCCATAGGCCCCGGTGATAAAGGGGAAGCGCCAGACATTGCCAAGGCCAATGGCGCAACCTGCGCTAAGGAGCAGAAAGCCCAGGCGCGAACCAAGCAGTTCGCGGCTGGCGCGGCTTCCCGGGATCAAGTCGTTGGACATGCTTGCTTTAGCAAAGCCGCGCAAAGGCTCAGTGCGGCCGCAGCATGAAGTTGATTGCAAAGCAGAGGGCAATGATGCACATAATCGGGCGCATTTCCGAAAAACGCCCGCAACAGGCGCGCACACCCACCCAGCTTACAAAGCCAAAGCCAAAGCCAGTGGCAATATTGAAAGTCAGCGGCATACTGATGATCGTTAGAAAGGCCGGAAGCGCCACGGCCAAATCCTGAAAGCGGATATGCACAACTTCCTGCATCATCAGCGCGCCCACAATGATCAGCACTGGCGCGGTAGCAAAGGCCGGCACCAGGGTTAAAAGCGGCGCGATAAAGAGCGAGAGGAGAAAGAGCAGGCCAATGACCACGGCTGTGAGGCCCGTGCGCCCTCCGGCGGCAACCCCAGCAGCGCTCTCCAGATAGCTTGTGGCCGTTGTGGCCCCCAGAACGGCGCTACCCATTGTGGCAACAGAATCCGTAAGCAGGGCGCGGTCAAGATTGCGGATCTGCCCGTCAGGGGCGATGAAGCCCGCTTTTTGCGCAAGGCCGATCAGAACGCCCATATTGTCGAAAAGATCAACCATTGTCAGGGTAAAGACAATGGAAAAAAGCCCATGTTCCAGTGCGCCGGAGAGATCAAGCGCCAGAAAAAGGCCGGTAGGCGCAAAAAGCTCCGGGGAGAAAAGCCGCTCCCCTGGACCCGGGCAAAGGCCCAGAAACATGCCGATAATTGTCAGCAAAATAATCCCGATGATCATTGCCCCGGTAACGCGCAGGAGCATCAGGGCGCCAATGAGAAAAAGCCCGACAATGGCCATCAGCGCCGGAGCCTTGCCAAGATCGCCCAGGGCGACAAAAGTTGCCGGATCAGGCACGATAATCCCGCAGCTTTTCAGGCCAATGAAGGCGATAAAAGCGCCAATGCCCACAACCACGGCATATTTCAGATCCATGGGCACAGCGTTGATGATCATATGGCGCAGGCGCGTAACCGTAAGCAGCAGAAAGACCACGCCGGAGATAAATACCGCGCCAAGGCCGGCCTGCCAGCTATAGCCTGCCGGGCCGCAGATATAATAGGCAAAATAGGCGCTGATCCCAAGCCCCGGGGCAACACCCACAGGAAAACGCGCATAAAGCCCCATGCCGATGCTGGCCAGGGCGCTGATCCAGATTGTGGCGGCCACAGCGGCCTCGTGGGGCATCCCTGTCTGCGAGAGCATCCCAGGCACAACCACAATCATGTAGCACATGGCCATGAAGCTGGTCAGCCCGGCAATGCACTCGGTCCTGAGCGTGCTTCCGCAAGCCTCAATCCTGAAAATCCGCTCAAGAATCCCCATTCTCGCCCTTTCCTTCTTCTTCATAAAAAGCCACGCCGCAGCGGCCTCTTTCCTTGACCTGATAAAGGGCCTTGTCGGCCTTGGCGTAGAGGCTTTCAGGGAAGCCAGACTCGGAAAAAGCCACGCCCACGCTCAGGCTCACAGCAGGCAGGTCGCTGTCACCCTGGCGCAGAGACTCATTTATGGCCTTGATCTTGCCTGCAATAATTTTCTCCATGCCAGCGGATTTTTCTTTGAGGACAACGGCAAATTCATCGCCGCCCATGCGGATGCAGAAGTCATCCTGGCGGAAATAGCGCTTGAGCATCCAGGCCACGCGGCAGAGCGTCTTGTCGCCGACAACATGACCCCAGAGATCATTGATCTCCTTGAACTTGTCCACGTCAATCAGAATCAGGCCCACGGGTTCGGGCTCGGTTTCCAGGAGAGCTTTCAGGGAGTCAAAGGCCGAGCGGTTGAGCAGCCCGGTTAAGGGATCGTGTTCGGCCCTGTGCCTGAGGATGCGATCCTGATGTTCCTTGACCGCAAAAATGTCGTTGTAGGTCAAGGCCAGGTGCTTAAATTCATAAGCCCCTACAAGCTCAAGCATTTTATCGTCCCGAATACACTTCAGGTAAATATGCAGGGGCTTGACGATCAGCACAATGATCATCAGGAAGGTGAGGATATTCAGAATACAGAGCGCAACCAGAATAATCCGCTGTTCCTGAAGCACCGCGCCAAGCTTGTTGCTCTGCTCCTGCTGCTCCAGCCGCGCCCTGGAAAGCGCCCCGTCAAGAAAGTGGCTGAAGGCGCTGGCAATCTTGCGTTTGGCTTCAATGAAGGCCGGGCTGAAGACCATTTCCCTGGCCAGGGCAATCTTGCCCTCCCTGGAAAGCTCAGCATCCGCAGGCCGAAGCCGAATCCCCTCAAGCATGGGCGAATAGTTTTCCAGCTTTTCGCCCAGGCCCTCGACCATCAGGCGGATAATATACAGCTCCTGGCTGGTCAGGGCGTGGGAAAGCTCAAGGCCGGTTTCAAGGCAGGCGTGATCGCCCTCCACAACATGGCCAAGACTCTTGGAATCAAGGCCCTTTTCGCGGCTGCGGCTGATGGTCAGTTCGTTGAAATAATTATCGGCATAGGTGCGCTGCCCGGTCTGGACAAAGAGGCGCACCTGGCTCACAAGGTAGTCAGAATCCTGGTAAAGCTGCTGGCCCGCTTTTTCCCAGGCGATGAAGCGTTCTGTGGCCTCGATGTTTGCGCTGTACTCCCGGGCAATTCGCGCTGTGGTATAAAAAACCAGGACAAAGAGCGCCAGGGAAAGCAAAAGCATTGCCAGATTGAGGGTGCGGATGCGCACGCCCTTGAGATGCTTGTTTTCGCTGCTTGTCTTGACCTCCACCGCTATCCCCCGTCTGAATACGCCGCAAAGTCTCTGAGCGGCAATAAGCCTATTTGCCGCTGGCTGCGGCCTCGTCCACAATCCAGATCAGCTCCCCGCCCCTTGGGCGCACAAGCTGCGCGGGCAGTGCCGGCTCCGAGAGCAGGTTGAGCACATCGGCCAGGGCCGCATGCTTCTCCGCGCCATTAACCAGAAAGAGGCAGCAACGGGCCTGATTGATTACCGGAAGCGTAAGCGTAAGCCTGTCGGCCTTGAGTTCAGGCACATAGACATCGGCCACAAGCCTTGCGCCAGACTCACGGTTCTTTTTGTCCAGAAGCGGCGAGCCGGGAAAAATCGAGGCCGTATGCCCGTCCGCGCCCAGGCCAAGCAAAATCAGGTCAAAGCGCGGCAATTCACCTGGCGCAAGCTGAAAATCAGCGCGAATCTGCTGCTCATAGCGCTCAGCCGCGTCCTCGGGGCTGGCATCCCCGCGCATCCTGTAGAAATGTGTGACCGGAACATGGTTTAGAAGCTCGCGCCTGGCCATGCCATAATTGCTTTCCGGGTGTTCGGGCGCGACACAGCGCTCGTCAACCCAGAAAATATTCATCTTCTCCCAGGGCAGACGCCCGGCCCAGTCTTTCCCCGCCAGGAGGCGGAAAAGCGCAGCCGGGGTCTGGCCGCCAGAGAGGGCAATGCGGCAGACGCCGCGTTCAGAAACGGCATCCTCGCAGATCTGCGCCAGGATGTGCGCGGCGCGTTCGGCCATGGCCGCAGGATTCTTGTGAATATGCAGGGAAAGATGAATAGAACGGCTAGGCTGCTGCATGGCTGCTCCTTTGGGCCATTCTGGCCGGAAACGGGCTTTGGGATTGCCAAGCCTAGCAGAAAATCAAGGCCAAGCAAAGGGTTATTTTTGCGCCCTACTCCAGAAATACCGGCAAAACACAGAAGCCCTGGGGGTGATTGTGGCTGGGGAGTTCGCAGACTGTCTGCAAATTGGGCGGCTCGGTAAGGTGCAATACCTTGCCATTGCCAAGGCCAAGGGTGCGCCAGAAGCCCTTGCAGGAAAGCTTGCCGCCAGAAAGCACACTCTGGGCCAGCGGCTCGTGGGCATCCAGTTCAAAAGTCCAGCGCTGGCGCAAGTCCTCGCCAGGGTCAACAGACTTTGTGCCATTGACATGACGGTTAAGAATGATCTGATCCTGGGAATTCATCAGGCTGAGATCAAAGGAAAAATTGTTCACCGCCGCATCGCCGGTATTCCGGGCCAGAAGATCGATCATCAGGAGCAGCGTCTTGCCGTCAGAGAGCAGCCCGGCCTCGGCTGTGCAGTCCTGAATGGGCAGGGCGGCTTCCATCTGCTTGCGAACGGCCGCGTATTTACGCTCAAGAATCCCAATGGAAGCGCGCTGCCTGGCAAGAATGGCCTCGCGCATCTGCGCTGCAAGATCGCGGGCATTGAGCAGATTGCTCACAAGCCAGCCCGAAGAACTGCGCCTCAGCCTTAAAACCAGCGGAAAATCCTGGTTAAGCAGCGGGTTGCGGATGCTGGCGCTGATGGTGACATTGGCCGGATCCTTGTCGTTCAGTTTCAGGCTTGCCAGAAGCTGGCTGACAAAATCCGGCGGCAGGATCACCAGGGGCTTGTCCAGAAGGCTCTCATAATCGCCCTCAATCTTCTTGCCCGGCTCTTCCTTGGTCATCAGCTGGCGCAAAAGCACAGTCTGCACCTGATCGCGGAAGTAGCGGTTCTGATCCGGCCCGCTCTTGCAGAAAGAGAAGGACTCCTGCATGGCCGAGGCAAGCTCTCCGGCAACAGCGTTAAAATCCACAAGATGGGCAAGGGCCTGGGGACTGGGCGGCGTGAGCGCCTTTTTGAGCTGCTCCAGGGCATAGGCCGGGCTTTGGCGGTAAAGGTAGCTCTGCCAGGCAAAATAGCCCCCAGTGCCCGCGCCGGCAAGCAGGATCAGCACAAGCAGGCTGCCCAGGAGCTTGTGCGCTGCAAACCACTGGCCAATCTTGCCAAAGAGCGCAATTTTCATCTTGGCAACCTCCCGCCCTCGCGCTTGGGCAGATATTCCAGAACAGGCTCAGGCTGGCGCAGCCTGCGCTCAAGGCGAAGCCCCAGAGGGGTCACTGCCCGCGGCCTTGAAAAATCACAGCGCAAAACGCACCAGGCGCCCCAGGGAATCCGCACAAGCCAGGTATTTAAGGGCGCAAGCGGGCAGGCATCATGCCAGGTTGCAGGCGGAGCGCCCAGAATACTCAGGCTGCTCAAAGTCCCCCCGCGCTCAAGGCAAAGCCTGTGTGCCCTGCGCCAGACCCGCCACCAGTTCAGCACAGGCGCAGGCTTTGGCCTGCGCCTTAGGCGTAGAAAGATCAAGGGCAGAGAAAAGCTGTTCCAAAAAGCGATCAGGATGCCCCGCGCCGCAACGCGGGCGGCTTCGTCCAGGCTTTTGCCAAGCTTGGCGCCAGATTTCGGCACAAGCAGGGCGCAGTCAAAGCTTTGATCCTCAAAGGGCAGGGCCTCGGCGCATCCTCCCTGAAGCTCAAGGCCGGGAAACTGGCCTGCAAGCTTTTGCGCACTCTCGCGCAGGCTTGCGTCCGGCTCAATGGCAGTCACATCAAAGCCAGCGTGCCAGAGCAGGGGCAGATAAGCGCCGTCCGCACAGTTGATTACCAGAAAGGAAGCCCCGCGCCTGGGCCATGCGGCAAGGGCGCGCTGCAAGAGCCGCTCCTTGAGGGCCACAATGAACGGCCTTTCGCGAAAGGGCGCTTCTTTCATGTAAGGCTCATCCCCGCACAAGGGTCAGGGCCAAAGCCGGCAAGCCTGCTCAGGCCAGGGCAATGGATTCAATTTCCACCAGCGCCCCCAGGGGCAGGGCGCTCACTTCCACACAAGAACGCGCCGGGCAGGGAGCGGGAAAATGCTCCTTGTAGATGGCGTTGACCTTGGGAAAATCGCCCATATTGGTAATAAAAACCGTGGTTTTGACCACATTTTCCATTCCAAGGCCCTGGGAGGCAAGCACTGCGGCAATATTTTTGCAGCACTGCCTGGTCTGGGCCTCTACGCCGCCCTCCACAAGCTTGCCCGTGGCCGGGTCAAGGGGCACCTGCCCGGATAAAAAGAGCAATTCGCCCTTGGCGCGAATACCCTGGCTGTAAGGGCCGACTGCCGCCGGGGCTTTGTCTGTGCTGACGACCTGCTTTTGCATTTTCTTTCTCCCTGGCTAAAAACCTGGCCTGAAAAGCGCCTGATCCGAGCCTGAAAATACCCAAGTGTTGCCCAATGGGCAAGCTTGCCAGCCAGAGCCGCCTGCCCCTTTGACGGATTTACAATTTGGTGTTAGATAAATACGCTGTATCAAAATAGCGGCATAGTAGCTTATGCCCGCCTGGTGGCTGGTTGCGCCATGTATGACTGCACTGTAAAAATTTATTTTGCTTCCTGTAGCCAGGATTTCATCCAGGACATCAAGAATATACCTGCCCTGGGAAATTTTTGCCATCTGTTTTTCCAAAGCGCGGAAGCAAACGTAAGGCTTGCCAGGGAAGCGGATCTGATTTTTTGCGGACCAGGGCTGAGCCTTGCCGATAGCAAGGCCCTGCTTGAAGCCAAAGGGCCTGAAACTGAAGTTCTGCTCCTGCTTGAGCGCGAAAGCCCCCTGCCTGAGCTTGAGCTTGCAAAGGTCAACGATATTTGGCGCCTGCCCATGAGCGCTAAAGAGCTTGGCTTCCGCTTTGGACACTGGCAAAAGGCTTTCAAGCAGGGCAAGGATCTCTGGCAGAGTGAGCTTTTTCTCAACGCCATTCTTGAGACCAGCCCCAATCTGATCTGGTTCAAGGACAAAGACGGCGTCCATACGCTGGTCAGCGACAGTTTTTGCAAGACTGTGGAAAAAAGCCGGGAGCAGATTCACGGCCAGCGCCATGCCAATATCTGGAATGTGTCCGAAGAGGAGGAGTGCGACTGCACAGCAAGCGACCGCCTGGTCATTGAAAGCGGGCGGATGCAGATCTTTGAGGAAGCAGTCGAAACAGGCAGCGGGCATCGCCTGCTTACCGTATTCAAGTCGCCCCTGCGCAATCTGGACGGCTCGATCATGGGCACTATGGGCATTGGGATGGACATCACCCAGGAGCGCAGCTACAACGAACAGCTTTTTGAAAGCAAGGCCGCTCTTGAGACCATTTTCACCACCATGGATTGCGGCGTCTTAACCCATTCCCTTGACGGCAAGCGCGTTCTTGCCGCAAACCGCGCCGCGCTGGACATCCTCGACTACCACTCCATTGAGGCTTTGCAGGCTGGCTTCAAGATGGTGGCCGACACCGTGCTTGATGAGGACAAGCCCAAGCTCAGGGCGGCAGTCCGCCAGCTTAAAAATATCGGCGACAGCACAAATTACGAATACCGCGTGCTCCATGCCGATGGCAGGCTTGTGCATGTAATGGGCAATGCCAAGCTCGTGGAACGCGAGGGCGAGATTGTCTGCCAGCGTTTTCTCCTCGACTGCACCGCCCAGAAAGAGGCCGAGGAAGAGCGGCAAAGCGAAAAGGAAAGGCAGACCCGCGAGCTGGTGCGCGCTCTTAGCGTGGACTACCAATTTGTCAGCGTGCTTGATCCCAAGGCCAACGAAGGCATTGTTCTCCAGATCCTCGACTACCCGGACGACAATCTTGGGCGGATCATCTCCCAGAACAAGCCCTGGGTGCAAAAGGTACAGCAATACATCGAGTGCTGCGTCCACCCCGATGACCGCGAAATATTCCGCGAACACTGCACAACGGAAGTTCTCAAGGAAATCCTGAGCCACCAGGACATCTATTATTTCAACTACCGCGTGATCACCGGCTCAGACGTGCATTATTTTCAGCTCAAGGCTGTGCGCGTTGGCCGGGCAGATGAGGATTTTGCCATTGTCCTTGGCCTGCAAAGCGTGGATGCACGCACGCGCCAGGAGCTTGAGCAGCGCAGCCAGCTTGGCGAAGCCCTGGATCAGGCCCGCAAGGCCAGCCACGCCAAGAGCATCTTCTTAGCCAATATGTCTCACGATATTCGCACGCCGATGAATGCGGTTATCGGCTATACCTCGCTTGCCCTAAGCAAGATGAACCAGCCCAAGCACGTTGAGGGCTACCTGAAAAAAATTCTCGATTCCGGCAAGCACCTGATCAGCCTGATCAACGATGTTCTGGACATGAGCTATATTGAGAGCGGCAAGATCCAGCTTGATGAAAAAGTCTGGAAGCTGCCTGAGCTTCTAAGCGAAGTCTGGAGCATTGTCCGGCCAATGGCCAGCGCCAAATTTCAGGAAATGAGCCTTGATCTTGAGCACCTTGGCGCGGAGTCTGTCTATTGCGATAAATTGCGCTTAAAGCAGATTTTGATGAATTTGCTGAGCAATTCCGTAAAATACACGCCCAATGGCGGCAAAATAAGCATGGAAGTGCGCCAGCAGCCTGCGGCCATGCCTGGCTTTGCCAGCTATGAATTTCGCATCCGCGACAATGGCATTGGCATGGATCGCAAATTCCTTGCGCATATTTTTGAGCCTTTCGAGCGCGCCCACGAGTCCGTAACAGCAGGCATCCAGGGTACTGGCCTTGGCATGGCCATCACCAAGAATCTTGTGGAGATGATGGGCGGCGAAATTGAAGTCAAGAGTGAGCTGGGCCAAGGCACGGAATTTGTTTTCCGCGTGGTCCTGCGCCTGGCCTCTCTGGCGGGTGAAGCGCCAAGCCTTGCGGACAAGCAGCATCTCAGCCTTGAAAGCACTCCGCCGGAAAGCGCGGCTTCTGAAGCATCGGCCATTGCCGGGGCGCGGGCGCGTCTGCTCCTGGCCGAAGACAACGAAATGAATCAGGAAATCGCCATCGAGTTCCTCACAGCCGCTGGCTACACTGTTGATCTGGCCAATAACGGCCAGGAAGCCGTGGAGATGCTCAAGGCCGCCGGGCCGGATCATTACAGCCTGGTGCTTATGGACGTGCAGATGCCCGTGCTGGACGGCTACGGCGCGGCGGAAAAAATCCGCGCCCTGGACAATCCCAGGCTTGCGCAGATTCCGATCATCGCCCTTACGGCCAATTCCTTTGAGGAAGACCGGCAAAAGGCGCTCAATGCCGGCATGAACCGGCACATTGCCAAGCCCATTGACTTCAAGCTGCTCTTTGCAACTCTGGACGAGATTCTCAATCAGGCAAAATCCTGATCAGGCAAAATTCAGGGTTTCCAGGCTTTCTTCCAGTGAACGCATTTAACATTGCAAGCGCAAGGCTTTACCTTGGCGCGGCTTTGCACTAGCCTTGGCCATGCACGAAATGGCCATTGCCCAAAGCCTGCTTGCCCTGGCCGAAGAAGAAGCCACGCGGCGCTCCCTGAGCCGCCTTGAGCACATTCACGTGCAGTGGGGGGCGCTTTGCGGCGTTGCCCCGGATGCTCTGGAATTTTGCTTTACGGCCTTAACCGCCACAGGCCCGCACGCTGCCTGCAAGCTCAGCCTTGAGCGCCAGCCCTTGCGTCTGCGCTGTGTCTGCGGCCAGCTTTTTGAAGCCGGGGAAGTGCATGACCTTGCGGGCATTGCAGCCCAGGGCCTCTTTCTTTCGCCCTGCCCGGCCTGTGGCGAAGAATTCGGGCATGAAGTATTAAGCGGCCGGGAACTGATCCTCAAAGCCATTGAAGCAAGCTGAGGCCGGGATGGAAATTCCAGTTGTACGCAATGTTCTTGAAGCCAACGAAAAAGACGCCGCCCTGCTCAGGGAGCGTTTTGCAGCGCAAAAAATCCTCGTTCTCAACCTGATCAGTTCGCCAGGCGCCGGCAAAACCTCGCTTTTGGAGCGCACCTTGCGCGACCTTGGGCCAGAGTTGCGCATGGCTGTCATTGAGGGTGATCTAAAAACCGATAACGATGCCAGGCGCGTTGCAGCCACAGGCGCAGAGGCAGTGCAGATCAACACCGATGGCGGCTGCCACCTGAACAGCAAGCTGGTAGCCGAGGCGCTCACAAAGCTCAACCTGGATAATCTGGACATCCTCTTTATCGAAAATGTGGGCAATCTGGTCTGCCCTGTGGAATTTGACCTGGGCGAAGACGCCAAGGTGGCCCTGCTCAGTGTGCCCGAAGGGGACGACAAGCCCGAGAAATATCCCCTGCTCTTTAATCTTGCCCAGTGCATGGTTTTGAACAAGACCGATCTTCTGGACTATGTGGATTTTGACCTTGAACGCGCCCGGCGCTTTGCCAGAAGGCTCAACAAAAATCTTGAGATTTTTGAAGTCTCCTGCCGCACTGGCGCGGGACTGAATGCCTGGTATGCCTGGCTTAAGGCCATGCGCAAGGCCAAACAAGCCCGTTAACATGGCCGAAGCCAAAGCGCCGCGCTCGCGCTTTTCCACTCTCCTAAGTCTGGCCGTTCTCGCTGTGGCCGCCATTGCCCTGGCCTATGTGGCCGGAGTGATGGCCGGACGCTTAGTTGCCACGCGCCAAAGTTCAGAGCGGCCGGGCCTGGAGCGCCCAGGCCAGTTGCAGCCAGACCAGGGCCAGAAAGCCGAGGCGTCCAGGCAGAAAATCCTTGCCCCGGAGGAATTGCAATTTGCCCGCGCCCTGCGCAACCAGCCGGAAATAGCTCCAAGTGGAGCAGTCGGCGCGAAAGCCCAGCCAGCGCAAGCCCTGGCAGAAAAAGCCCAGGCCAAGGAACAGCCAAAAGCTGCGGATCAGCCAGGCGCAGGCAAAAACGCCCACGGTGAGGGCCAGGCGCCTGCAAGCCAGGGCCAGAGTCCTGGCGCAAAACCAGGCCAAGCCCCAGGCAATGCCCCTGAGACCGCGAGCAAAAATGAAGCCGGAGAACTGGCCGATTATGTCTTTCAGATGGGCGCTTTCCGCGATGAAGCCAGTGTGGACGCCCTGCGCCAGCGCCTTGAGGGCCATGGCCTGCGCACCAGAATGCAGCGCGAGGGCAAGCTTTACCTTGTGCTGGTGCTTTTGCGCGGCGACAAGGCCCGCGCCGAGGAAATTCCGGCCCTGGCTTCGGAACTCAAGCTTGGCGAGCCAATCCTGCTCAGCCGCAAGAAAGCCGCGCCCTAGGCCGCCTGGCCTTTCTGGCCCTTCTTCTCAAGATGGGCATGAATCAGGCGGTAAAGCTCATTGACATCAATGGGCTTGGCCAGATGCCCGTCCATGCCCGAGGCAATGGCTTGAGCCACATCATCGCTGAAGGCGTTGGCCGTCATGGCCAGGATAGGCACTAAGCCCGCATCCGCCCTGTCCAGGGCGCGAATGGCGCGGGTAGCTTCATAGCCATCCATAAGCGGCATCTGAACATCCATAAGGATCATGTCGTAATAATCAGGGGCGGCGGCGCTAAAAGCCTCCACAGCCTCTTTGCCGTTAGCGGCATTCTCCACCGTGGCCTGCACCATTTCCAGAAATTCCTGGGCGATTTCACGATTAAACTCGTTGTCTTCCACAAGGAGGATGCGGCGCCCGGAAAAGTCATAGCTGCTTGTGGCCGGAACAGCCTTGTTCTCCGCCTCGGCATTATCCAGGCGCTGGGTAGCCGAAAGCAGGGCGTCATAGAGTGTGGAGGCAAAGAAGGGCTTGGCAATGAAATCCTGTACGCCGGCGGCCCTGGCCTCGCTCTCAATGGGCGTCCAGTCATAGGCGCTGATGATGATGATCAGCACATCATCGCCCACAACGGCCCTAAGCTGGCGGGCAGTCTCCGCCCCGTCCATGCCTGGCATCTTCCAGTCAATCAGGCAGACCTCGTAGCCATTTCCGGCCTCGTGCGCGGCGCGGGCCTTGGACACGGCTTCTTCGCCGCTCAGACACCAGTGCGGATGCAGGCCCATTTTTTCCAGAAGCAGGCTTGCATGTTCGCAGGTGCCGTGATCGTCATCCACAACCAGCACCTTGAGCGGCGGCAGATCCTCGGCCTTGCGCTCGCGCTCGCTCAGCCCGAAGGGCAGTTCCACAGTAATGCTTGTGCCCTGGGCCTCCTTGCTCTTGATATTGATGCTCCCGCCCATGAGCGAGACAAGATTGGCGGTGATCGTCATCCCAAGGCCGGTGCCGGCACGGCTTGTGGCTGCGGCCTGGGCCTGCTCAAAGGGCTGGAAGATGCGTTCCAGAAATTCCTGGCTCATGCCGATGCCGGTATCGGTAATGCACAGGCTTAAACGCACATTATTATGGGTTTTGCGCAACTGCTTGATCTTCAGGGTTATCTCGCCGCCAGGGGGCGTGAACTTGATCGCATTGGAGAGGATATTCAGCAATATCTGGTTGAGGCGCAGGGCATCGCCCAGAAGTTCCTCCTCATCAACATCTTCAAGAAAAATGTCAAAATTAAGCTTGCGTTCCTGGCATTGCGGCCTGATCTGATTCTTGATTCCCTCAATGACGCGGTGGAGATTAAAAGGCTCATGGCCAATGTGCATCCGTCCGCTCTCAATCTTGGACATATCGAGGATGTCGTTGATCAGCCCGAGCAGATGGCGCGAGCTTTCGGCAATCTTGCCAAGGCAGTCGCGCACGCGCGCCGGATCGCCAAACTTGCTGATCGCAATGGTGGTCATGCCGATGATCGCATTCATCGGCGTGCGGATCTCGTGGCTCATATGCGAGAGAAAACTGCTCTTGGCCGCCGAGGCCGCGTGGGCGTTTTCCAGGGCGTCAGCCAGAGCCTGCTGGTGCTGGATGTCTTTGGTCTGGTCACTAACGGAAACAATCTTCCGCCCGCGCTCCGCTCCGGCCATGTTGTAGATGCGGATGCGGTAAAAGCGCCCGCCGCGCTCAAATACAGATTCCTCCTCGCCGCTTATCTCCGGCTCGCTTAAAATGCGCAAAAGCCAGTTGCGGTCAGCATCTGGCAGAAGGTTGAGAAAAGCCTCCTGGCCCTGCACAACCTGGGCCTGGGTGATGCCCATGAAGCGCTGGATATTTGGCGTGGCATAGTCGATCTTCCCCGCGCTGTCGGTGAGCAGAAAAAACTCCTCCACATTGTCCGCAAGCTGGTTGAAGATCTTGTCGCGCACGGCAAGCTGGTGCATCCCGGCTTTTTCCTTCCGGTCAGCGTAAATCAGCGCGGCGGTGATCAGCGCTCCGATGAGCAGGCAAAGGATCATGGCCAGGTTCAGGCGCCGAGTCATCTGGCCCTGGATGGCGTTTACTGTCTCCTCCGCAGAAAGGGCAATGGCTTCAAATGCCTTGGCCACGCGCTTTTCCTGGGAAGCGCCCCGGCGCAGATAGATATCCCGCGCCTCGTCCAGGCCCACTTTGCCCAGGAGCGGCCTTGCCACCTCGCGGCGCATTTTGCGCACATCCTGCAGGGCCGAATCCACGGCGGCCAGCTTGCGCGGATCGTCCTTGTACAGGGCCTTGATCTGCGCAAGGCTCTTGTCCTGGAGGTCTTCAATGCGCTTAAGCGCCACCTCCATTTCCTCCTCGGTAATTCCTGGGGAGGAGATCATTCCGGCCACTACAGCCGGAGCCTCATTGAGCCTGGTCTGCATTTCGCGGATGTCACGGGCAATGTGCATCGGCTCATTGTGGACTAAATCCATCATCTCCTTGATGTCCTGGATGCTTATAACCGTAAAGGCAATATAGCCCGCAAGACAGAGATAGAGCAGATTCTTGTGGAAAATCTGGAAAGCCTTTTTCTTGAAAATGCTCATTTAGGCTGATCCTGGCTTGCCTCGCCTGCTGGCGCCTCAGGCGAAAAGCTTTGGCACAGGGCCAAAGCTGCGTTCATAACGGCGCTTAAATTCTTCCTGGCTGAAAGCATGTTCCTGGGTGCCGATTTTTTCAATGGCATAGCTGGCTGTTACCGCGCCAAGCCGGGCGGCCTCGGGCACACTAAGGCCGCAGCTTAAACCCTTGAGCAAGCCGGCCCTCTGGGCATCGCCAGCGCCCGTAGGGTCAGCCACATTTTCAATGGGCACGGCATGAATTGCCTCCTCCGTGCCGTCCGCGCCGCGCACCAGCGCCCCCTTTGCGCCCAGGGTGGTCACAAGCCAAAGCGTGCGGCCAATAAGCTCATTCTCGCTCATGCCGGTGGCCTTGCAGATCATGTTCAGTTCATAGTCATTGGTAATCAGGGCATAGGAGCCTTCAATGGCATTTTTAAGTTCTTGGGGTGTAAGCACGGGCAGTTGCTGGCCGGGATCAAAAATATAGCGTACGCCATGCTCCTTGAAGAAAAGCGGAAGCCTGCGCATATCCTCCACATTGCCGGGGGAGATGATTGCCAGATCACATTCTGGATCAAGCCCGGGGAAGCGGTAGTCGCTGGCTTCGCCCATTGCCCCCGGGTAGAAGCCGGTGATCTGGTTGCCGTTCATGTCGGTGGTGATGTAGCAAAGGGCCGTAAACAGATCCTCATCAATGCGGATGCCGTCTAGCGGAAGGCCCAGGGCCTCCAGGGAAGCAGCATAGGGCGCAAAATCGCGCCCTGCAGAGGAGACAATGACCGGGGCTTCGCCCAAGAGCGCCAGGGTGTAGGCGATATTCCCGGCACAGCCGCCGCGCCGCTCCTCCATGCTCTCAACCATGAAGCTCACGTTGAGCATATGAAGCTTGTCGAGGAGAATATGCTCCTGAAAATTGCCCGGAAAAGTCATGATTCGGTCAAAGGCCAGAGAGCCGGAAACATAGATAGCCATTTTTCTCCTCACTCTTGGCAAGGCCCGGCAAGGGCCGCGCTGTTGGCTTCAATCCAGTGCAAAAAGGGCGGATAGGCATCAGAAAGCGGCCAGGCCATCAGCCCGGGGACTTGGTAGGGATGGCTTGCAAGAACATGGGCGCGAAAATCGGTAAGGGCGGCTTCGGCCACCTGGGCCAGGATGAGGCACTCGCGCTTTTCGCGCACTTCGCCCTGCCAGCGGTAAATGGAAGCAGCGCCGTCAAGCAGGTTCACGCCAGCGGCCAGGCCCAGTTCCACAAGCTCGCGGGCAAGCAGAAGCGCGGCATCCCTTTCGGGATGACTCAGAAGAACCAGCAGCGCCAAGAACTAGGCCCTTAGAACAGTGCAGATCCGCTCGTATTCACTGACGATTTCCGGCATCATGGCCTTGGCCTTGACCCAGTCGCCCGAGCGCATGGCCGCTTCCTGGGCCAGCACCTGCTCGCGCATGGCGTCAAGGCCAATGGTCCCGCAGACACTTTTGAGCGTATGCACCGCCGCCTGGGCAGCGGCCTGGTCATCGGCGGCCACAGAGGCCACAAGAGCGGCGTAGCTCTTGTCCTCCAAAAAACGCCCAAGGTATTTCTCAAGCATTTTTTCATTGCCCATGAAGCGCTCAAGGGCGCTTGCGATATTTATCCCGGAAGCCTCAAGCCGGGTTCTTCTCTCGCTCTCCATTTTCTCCCTCCCCGGGCGCAGCCTTGTAGAGTTCCTCAATCAGCGGGGCAATGCGCAAAAAATATTCCAGCAGCAGGGGGTTGAAAGTGCCGCACTCGCCCTTGGTGATCATCTCCACTGCGCGTTCGTGGCTGAAAGGCGGCTTATAGACCCTGGTTGAAACCAGGGCGTCATAGACATCGGCAATGCTGACAATCTGCGCAGGCAGGGGAATTGCATCGCCGCAAAGCTTGTCGGGGTAGCCGCGCCCGTCCCAGCGCTCATGGTGATGGCGGACAATGCTTTTGGCGTGTTCATAAAAGGGCAGGTCATGCAGCTGGCGAATCTGGTTGAGCAAAAGCTCGCCGCGCACCGTATGCTCCTGCATGGCGGCAAACTCCTCGCTGGTGAGCTTGCCGGGCTTGTTCAGAATGGCGTCTGGAATGGAAATCTTGCCCACGTCATGGAGAATGGCGGCCAGGGAAATCTGGCGGCGATCCTCCTCGGAATAGTTTTCGGCCAGAGGCGTGGCTGAGAGAAAGAAAAGGGTTATATCGTGGATGCGCCGGACATGTTCGCCGCTCTCCTCGGAGCGGAATTCCGTAGCAGTGGCCAGGGCCTCGATGATGCCCATGTTCAGGCGCGAAAGCTGTTCATTCTGTTCGCGCAGGTCACGGGTTTGCTGGGCCACAACCTCCTGAAAATGGTTGCGCGCGGCATAGAGTTCCATGACCGAATTGACCCGGCGCTCAACAATGTGCGGCTCAAAGGGCTTGTTGATCACATCCATGACGCCAAGGTCATAGGCACGGCGGAGGATCTCGCCGCCAGTCTCGCCGGTGATCAGAAAAACCGGGATCTCCCGCGGAATGTTCAGTGCCGAAATCTGCTCCAGCATACTCATGCCGTCCATGACCGGCATGACCACATCCAGGAGAATGGCGCAGATCTCCTCGCGCTGGGCCAGAAGCAGCTCAAGGCCCTCCTGGCCGTTTTCGGCATTGAGAATGGGATGCTCTGCTTCAAAGATATTTGCCAGGATGTCGCGGTTCAGCTCATCATCGTCGATGATCAGCATGGTATTGGCAGTGCCCTCGTGAAGCCTGAAAGGAGTGTCGAGCATGATTGTGGCTTGCTATTCTTTTGGCCGGCTGCTTCTTTCAGCCGCAACCGGCTCTTGTGACAAAGTGAGAATTTGAAATTAAGCTTTTCACGCAATTTTGGCAAGCCAGGACTTTGAAGCGCGTTGGCAGAAAGGCTTTGAGAAAGCCTTTATTTTACGCCTCCCGCGGCTTGCCTTGAACGGCGCAAAGGGCTAAAAAGACCAATGCCCCCGCGCCGACTGCTCTTTCTTGCGCCCGCCAAGACCGTGACGCCAATATTTCAAGACTTGCGCAACGCTGGTTTTGAACTGGGCATTGCCGAAAATCTCAAGGGCGCGGCGGCCTTTATCCGTGAATCCGCGCCGGATTTCATTTTCAGCCGTCCGCAGCTTCCTGGCTACCGCATTGAGGCCCTGCTTGAGCTTGCGGCCTCTGAGCAGAATTTCCCCCCGGTAATTGCCATTGCCGAGCGCGGTAGCGCCGAAGAAGCCGAGCGGCTTATGGGCCTGGGCGCGCGCGATTACTGGCTTGAGCCGCTGGATGTTGCGCGGATAAACGCCCTGGCTAAGCCTGCGCCCGCGCCTGCCCCTGCTCCGGCGCAAAGCAGCCTTGGCGGCCATAAGCCGGATGTGGGCCGCACCATTGTGGGCAATGATCCGGCCATTGCCCGTGTACTCAAGCTGGCCCGGCAGGTTGCGCCCTCCAAGGCCACGGTGCTGATCAGCGGCGAATCCGGCACAGGCAAGGAGATGTTTGCCCGCTACCTGCACTCCATGAGCGGACGCGCCCAAGCCCCCTTTGTGGCTGTGAACTGCGCGGCTCTGCCTGAGCATCTTCTGGAAAGTGAGCTTTTTGGCCACGAAAAGGGCGCCTTTACCGGCGCAGTGGCCCGCAAACTGGGCAAATTTGAGCTTGCCAGCGGCGGGACCATTCTCCTGGACGAAATTTCCGAAATGGATCTTGCCCTCCAGGCCAAGCTCTTGCGTGTGCTTCAGGAGGGCGAAATCGACCGCGTGGGCGGCACGGAAACCGTGCGCGTAGATGTGCGCGTACTGGCCACTACCAACCGCGATCTAGAAGACTGGGTCAAACAGGGCAAATTCCGCCAGGATCTTTATTTCAGGCTCAATGTCATTCCCCTGCGCCTGCCATCCTTGCGCGAGCGCGGAAGCGACGTGCTGGAACTGGCGCGTTTTTTCATCAGCATGTATGAGCGGGAATACGGCCTTGCGCCAAGCAACCTTTCGCCAGAGGCCGTGCGCTGGCTTACGGAATACACTTTCCCGGGCAATGTGCGTGAATTGCAGAACCTAATGGAACGCGCTGTGCTTCTGTCCAATGGGCGGTCTATTGAGCCTGCGCATTTCCTCCTTGAAGGCGAGGACTGGCCGCTCTTTTTAGATGAATCCGATCCTGAAGCCAGCGCCCAGTCAGAGCTTGCGCCTGATGCCGCACAAAATTCCGCGCTAAATAGCAGCGCAATTTCAGCCGCCCCCGCAGCCAGCGCAAGCGCGGCCGATGCTGTACCCGGCCAAGATGCCAACGCCGGGGCTTCTGGCGGCGCGGATCTCGCAGCCCTTGCCGGAAAGCTTGGCTCGGCGGTTATTCCCCTGCACGAAATGGAGCGGATCATGATTGCCAAGGGCCTTGAAGCTACCAGCGGCAACCGCACCCAGGCAGCCGAGCTTTTGGGCATATCTGTGCGCACCTTGCGCAACAAGCTCAACGAATACCGCAGTCTCGGGCAGACCGTAGGCTAAGGGAGTTGCGGCATTGCCTTTGGGCCTGAAAATGACTAGTTTTGCCGATTACAGCTTATGACTTCAAAATTGTCCACAAAGCCCGTCCGCGGTTAATTTTTGCGGCAGGATGAAAAGCTCTAAGCCTGAGCAGCTTAATGAGGTCAAATATGTTCTATCCGTCTTCTTTCTCGCGCCTTGGCCTTGGGGTACTGGCCCTGAGCCTGCTTGGCGGCTGTGTTGGCTCATCAAGGAATCTTGAGCAGCAGGTTGCGCAGCACGATCAGCAACTGCGCCAGATGCAGCCCAACCAGGCTGACACCTGGAACCAGCTTCAGTCCATGCGCCAGGACTTGAACAGCCTCAAAGGCCAGATGGACGAACTGCAAAGCGCCGGGGGGGCGCGGGCCATCAGCGAGCGTCTGCGCAAGCACGATGCGGCCTTGCGCCAGGTGGAAAGCAGCATGGCGCTGAATCTCAATCTTGGCGAGCCAATGCCTGCGGCTGGCGCGCCAAGCTATACCCCTGGCTTTATCCCCCCCGCGGCCCAGGCGGCCAGCCCGGCAACAGGCGCTTACGGCCTGCCTGCCGAGCCAGGCGCAAGCGCAGCCACAGGCGCGGCTGTAGCAACTGGGGCTACTGCGGCAGCAGGAACAACAACCTGGGGGCAGGCCGATCCCAAGCCAGTGCTGGAAGTTCCCAAAAAAGACATTTCCCTGGCGCTCTTTGATGCCGGGGTCAATTCCTTTAATGCTAGGCGCTATGACGAAGCTCAGCGCTCTTTTTCTGATTTTCTGAAAAATTACAAGGATCACAGCCAGAGTGCAGAAGCGCAGTATTATCTGGCCGAATGTTACTTCCAGAAAAACCAGTTCCCGGAAGCGGCCCTAGCCTATGATGCTGTGATCAAAAAATATCCCAAGTCAGCCAGCGCGCCCGGGGCCTATCTCAAGCAGGGCATTGCCTTTAGCAAAATCAACCAGACCGCTGCGGCCAAGGCCAGGATGCAGGAACTAATCAGCAAATTTCCCAACAGCCCTGAAGCCGCCAGGGCCAGAAGCTTTTTGAAAACCAACAAGTAGCCCTGCTTTATAAGCCGGATCGAACCGGGCCAAACTGGGGGAGGGGCAATGCGCTCCGAAAAAAAGGACGCCTCGCTTTACAAGGAACTCAGCACGGAGATGCGCCAGGGTCTCCGCGACATTTACCAGCAGATTACCACGGTCTCGGCAGGGGAAAGCCCGAACGCCGGGGCTTTGTTCAGCGAGGCTTCGGATCAGCTTGATGAGGTACTCAAGACCACCGAGGCCGCGGCCATGAGCATCATGGGGATCATCGAAAAACAGCTTGAGCTTCAGGAAGAGCGCGTAAACCTGCTTGCTGAACTGCGCGAGCAGCCCTCGCGCACCAAGCTTGGACGGCTGAACGCGCTCAATTCCGAGCTTGGCGAAGATTTGCTGACCCTTCTAAGCACCCTTTCCTTTCAGGACATCACAGGCCAGCGGATCAAGAAAGTCATGACCGCATTGAACGCCATTGAAAGCCAGGTGCTAGAACTCTACCTGGCTTCGGGCCTGGTTATGGACGGCGCAGAAAAAGACCCGGCCAAGGATGCGGCCACGCTCAAGGACGAGGCGCGCAAGGCTATGGAGGACTTCCGCGAGAACCGCAAGGTTCAGTCCAAGCTCAAGGGTCCAGACAAAAATGCCATCTCCCAGAGCGCCATTGACGATATGCTGAGCCAGCTTGGCCTGTAAATTATCTAGAAGCCCGAAACAGGAAGCCAGAGATGCTCCGGCCGTTAATCACGATTGACGAAGAAAAATGCACCGGCTGCGGCCAGTGCATCCTGGATTGTGCCGAAGGCGCGTTGGCCATTGTAGATGGCAAGGCCAAACTGATTAGCGAGACTTACTGTGACGGCCTTGGGGCCTGCCTGAATTGCCCCGAAGGCGCATTAAAGCTTGAAATGCGCGAGGCCGCGCCCTTTGACGAGGAAGCCGCGCTCAAGGCCAAGGCCAGCCGCACGGTTGCGCCTAAAGCCCCCACTGCCCAGGGCTGTGCCGGAAGCCGCGCCCGCTTTTTGCGGCCCCTGGAAAAAGCGGCCTCTGCAAGCGGGCTTAGCCAGGCGAGCCAAGCCGGATTGCAGGCCAAGCTTCCCAGCTGGCCTTTACAGCTTGCGCTTGTGCCGCCCGATGCCCCCTATCTGGCCAAGGCTGATTTGCTTTTGGCCGCGCACTGCGCAGGCTTTGCCCTGCCCAATCTGCATCAGGACTGGCTTTGCGGGCGCATCCCGCTCATCGCCTGCCCCAAGCTTGAGGATCAAGCCATGCTGATTGCACGGCTGGCCGCCATTCTCAAGGCCCAGCCCATAGCCTCGCTCACTGTGCTTAGAATGAGCGTGCCCTGCTGTGGCGGCTTGACGCGCATAGCCGAACAAGCCCTGGCGCAGTCGGGCGCAAAAATTCCCCTGCAAAGCCAGATCGTCAGCCTGGCCTAGTTCTCGCAGTTCGCTAGTTACGCCCAAGGCCGCCAGGAAGCCAAGAGGCCAGCTGCGTCAAGTAGCCAATTTCGTCAAGCCTGCCCCATTTTGCCCTTGTAAAAACCTGCCAAGGCCGGGCTTTGCGCGGGATTCTGCCCTGCCTTGCTTGCAAAGCCCCTGGCTTATGGGTCATTATTCGCAGACAAAGATGCTGATCTATATCCATGTTCCCTTTTGCCGTAGCCGCTGCAACTACTGCGCCTTTCACTCCGTGCCCCTGGGGCGCGGGCTTGTGCCTGCCAGGTCGCCGGAAGTGCGCGACTATGTGGACACGCTTTTTCTGGAGATTGCCCGCCAGGCCGATGCTTACGGCCAAATTCCTGTGGAGAGCGTTTTTTTTGGCGGCGGCACGCCCAGTCTTTTGCCGCCCAAAATCATTGGCGCAATTATGGAGCGGATCGCCCGCGGTTTCAAACTTGCGCCAAAACTTGAAGTAAGCCTTGAAGCAAATCCAGAATCCCTGCGTGCGCCAAGGGCTGCCTCTGGCTATCTGGCCGCCGGGGTCAACCGCCTCTCCCTGGGCATCCAGAGCCTTGATGAGCGGCTTCTTGACCTGCTTGGGCGGCCACACAAGGCCCAGGACTGCTTTAATTCTATCCTTGCGGCGCGGGAAGCTGGTTTTGCCAATCTGAATCTCGATCTGATCTGGGGGTTGCCGGGCCAGAGTGTGCGCCAGTGGCTTCAGACCCTCAAGGATGTGGTGCGCCTTGCCCCGGAACATATTTCAACTTATGGTTTAAGTGTTGAAAGCGGCACAGCCCTGGAGCTTTCCATTGAGCAGGGGCAATTAAGCCTGCCGCCCGAGCGTGATCAGAACATCATGTTCACCGAGGGCGCGGCCTATCTTGAGGCGCATGGCTATTTGCACTACGAAATTTCAAACTTTGCGCGCATGGGCTTCACCTGCCGCCACAACCTCGGCTATTGGCAGGGGGAGGACTATCTTGGCCTTGGGCCTTCGGCAACCTCAACCATTGCCGGGCAGCGCTGGACCAATGCAGCAAGCCAGAAAGTCTGGGGCGCCAGGCTCGCCGGGCAGGTGCCCGGGCCGGAAATTGAGCGCCTTGACCTGACAAACCGCGCCCTTGAGATGATCATGCTTCGCCTGCGGACCTCCCAGGGCTTGCGGCTAAAAGATTACCGCGAACTCACTGGGCGCGATTTTTTGCGCGACCAGCAGCGCTTGGTTCAGGCCCTGCATGAAAACGGCCTGATCCGCCTGCGCAACGGCTATCTGCGCTTAACGCGCAAGGGCATGATTGTTTCCAATGCGATTATTGGCAATATTTTTGAACGCGCCAAAAAGACGCTTCAGGAAGGGCCTTTGCCCGAAGGCGCAGAAGCGGGGGATAAGGCCCTTGCGCCCCAGGCCGCACTGCGCCTGGCCGAAGCTGGGCCTGAGATCCGTCCGGTAGTCTTTCCCCAAGCTTGAGCTATGCTTTAGCTCTTGCCCCAATACGCACAGCCGAGATCTTCAAGAATCACAGTTGGCTGAATCCGCTCTTTTTTGAGATCTTCCCGCGTGGCTTCGCCGCTGAGAACCAGGGCAAAGTCAATGCCGGCGTTTTCGGCCAGTTTTTTGTCCGTACTCAGGCGGTCTCCGGCCATGATCATTTCTTCGCGCCTGTAGCGGCCAAGCAGGGGCGCAAGCAGTTCGGCATTGGGCTTGCCAAAGATCTGCTGTGGGCGGCGGCCAGTGGCCGTGGCATAAAGCTCAATCAGACTGCCCACATCGGGTAGCGGCCCTTCAGGCGAGGGGCAGACAAGATCCGGGTGCGTGGCCAGATAGCGCACAGCCGGATTTTGCAAAAGCAGGGCTGAGCGGGCCAGCTTGGCATAGCTAAGCTCAGTGTCATAGGCCAGAAGCACAGCCTCGACATCATCTTCGGCCAGTTCCAGCCAGGGAGCTTGGGAGAGAATCTCCTGCCTGAATTCGCTGTTGCCAACCAGATAGACGCGGCGGATCTGCTCCTTGCGCAAGAAATCCAGGAGCGGCGTAAGCGGCGAGAGCAAAAGCTCACGGCGCACGGGAATACCCATGCTGTTCAGCTTTTGCACATAAGTCTGCATGGATTTGGAGGTATTGTTGCTTAGAAAATAAAAATCGAGGTCATTCCAGTGCTTCTGAATAAAATCCACCGCGCCCGGGATGGGTATCCCCCCCAGATAGACCGTGCCGTCAAGATCCAGCACCACACAGCGCTTTTTGGACCAGTCCAGCCCCTTGGCTTCGCTCACCAATGCCTCCGCTGGCTATCCAGAACAATTATTATTGCTTCTTTATGCCTTTTTTCCGCTATCACCTTTCCGCATAGCGGAAAGGTGTGGATGCTTACTGCGTTTTCCTAATGACAATATCCACTAGCCTTGTACCATGCATGAGCATTTTCTGGTGTAACATCCAGATGGCTACAACTTACTTCTCTCCATATATCATTAAAATCTCTAGGTTCCGCTTTTCGTAAATCAGATTTTATTTTGCTCCACATCATTTCAATGGGATTATACTCTGGGCTATAGCGTGGAATATGTTTTATTTCTACGCCTTTCTGTTCAAAAAGCTTTTTATCATAGCTTTTTTTATGCACATTCAAATTATCAAGGATCACAATATCTCCAGCTTTGGTGGCTGGAAACAGTATTTCTTCCATAAATTTGCGAAATATTTCTTTGTCTACGGCTCCTGGAAATATCAGGCAGTCATTTTCTCCATCATATTTTAAGTAAGAAAGCATTGTATAAGTTTTCCAATGGCCAGGGGCAAATCCAAAACACTCATTTCCTTTTTTTGACCATCCATAAGCCGGAGTATAATTGGTTTTTACCCCTGATCATCAAGGCAGATAATGCGTTTGTAGTCACAGGTTTTCTGCCATTCCTCCCAATTTTTTCTTTCATTGGCTATGTCTGGCTTTTCCCGTTCCTTTGCCACAATTCTTTTTTTTTATAGGTAAAACCAAGTTCACGAACAGCACGCCAATAAACTGGAATTTGTGTGTTAACTCCGATAACTCTGCGAAGTTCCTCCAAAGTAATTGATGGATTCTCGTTTAATACTTCAGCAATATGATTATAATGCTCTTTAGTGAGTGCGCGGGGCCTGTGGCCTTTTCCACGAGGTCGCTGGGGTTCTCCGTTTCTTTCCATCTTTACCCAGCCTTGCAAGGTTTTTTCATGCACATTAAAAATATTTGCAACTTGAGCATAAGAGCCTGTGCCATTTTGATATGCCTTTACCGCAGCTTTTCGTAAATCCTCTGAATATGGTTTCATGATAGAAATATAAAATCTTTCTAGATAAAGTCAATATTAAAACGCAGTAACACCGCTTACAACACTCGTAATTCTGCCAGAAGCCGTCCCTGGGCATAGCGCAAAAGCCCATAGCCGCCCTGGGCCAAAGCCCCAGGATTAAGCACCTGGCAGCGGCCAATGCGATCCAGCGCACTGGCCTCATGGATATGCCCGCAAAGGCAGACATCCGGCTGCGCCGCCTCAATAAATTCGCGCACAGCGCTTGAGCCGACATGCGCTCCAGAGGGTAAAAGATCGCAGGCGCTGTTCAGCGGCGGATTGTGCGAAACCAAAACCCGAAGCGGAAAATCGCGGGCTTTTTCCCAGGCTGTCCTGAGCCAGGCCGCATAATCCGTTTCCGAAAACTCGCTTGGCGTGCCAAAGGGCGTGACACTTGAGCCGCCAACGCCAAACATAGCCACACCTTGCGCAAGCTCGCAAACCCGGGTATGAATGTTCAAGCCCTGCTGGCTCAGCCATCTGTCCACATCCGCCCGATCCATATTGCCAAATTGCGCCCAAAGCGGCAGATCCTTTTGCGGCATGGCTTCTTTAAGAGCGCAGATCACGCGCTCAGCCTGCCTGGCTCCGCCATTGACTGTCAGATCCCCGCTGATGATCAGCCCGGAAGCGCAAGCCAGTTCGGGGATGAGCGCAAAATTTTTGGGTTCATCATGAATGTCCCCAATCACAATCCAGACTTTTGCGTCCTCTTCTGGCCTGATGGCACTTGGCATGACAGTGCGTCCTTTGTTATCAGTGCTAAAATTGCTTTTTTGGCAGAGGCTGAACGCGATTGTGGCATAATCAGCCTCCAATGAAAAGACATGCCGGACGGGATTGATGGACAAAACGCAAGCTGAAATCAAAGCGCAAAAAGACGCCCTGCGCTCGCGCATCCGCGCCTGGCGAAAGTCCCTTGACGCGGATTTTATCTCCAGGGAGGGCGAAGCGCTCCAGAGCCAGCTTTTGCAAAGCGCAATCTGGCAAAAAGGCGGCACAGTGGCCCTTTATGTCTCTTTGCCAGGCGAGGCGCCAACCGGACGCATCCTTGAGAGAGCCTGGGCCGAGGGGCGCGAGGTTCTGCTTCCGCGTCTCAGGCCAGGGAAAACAGGCATCATGGACTTTGTGCCCTGCTCTGGCGCAGGGCAACTTCGGCCAGGCCCAATGGGCCTGCTTGAGCCTGATGCGTCCATCCCTGGCCTTGAAGCCGCTGATCCGGCCTTTGCGCCGGATTTTATCCTTATACCGGGCATGGCCTTTGACCTGTTCGGACGGCGTCTTGGCTATGGCGCAGGCTATTATGACCGCTATCTTGAGAACGCGCGTTCCTGCCCACTTGTCGGTTTTTGCTTTTCCGCCCAGATTGTGCCGCAAGTGCCAGCGCAGGACTGGGATCAAAAAATGAACTTTCTCTGCACGGAAAAGGGCTTGCAATGTCTGTAAACTGGCTTGCTTTCAGTTTCCCGGGGCTGAAAAAGGTCCATTGCGTCTTTTGCCAGCGCGATCTGGCCCAAAGCGGCCAAAAGCCCGGGGCAGGAGATTATGCCGGAGGCAATATCTCGTTCAATGTGGGCGATGATCCGGCAAAAGTCCTTGCCGAACGCAAGGCCCAGGCCGAAAGCCTGGCAGCCTTGGGGATGCAGGGCCTAAGTGAGCTTAAGCAGGTGCATGGCACAATGGTGATTTTTGAGCCAGAGGCAAGCCCCCTTGAGCCAAGCCAGCTTCCAGAGGCCGATGCCCAGGCCAGCTCAAAGCCTGGCCTCGGGCTGATGATCAAGACAGCCGATTGCCAGCCAATCATGCTTGCGGCAGAATCGGGGGCGGCAGTTTGCGCCATCCATGCAGGCTGGCGCGGAAACCGAGCGGATTTTCCCGCCTTGGCTGTGGATGCCTTTTGCGCCCATTACCGCCTAAGCCCGAAGCAGGTCTTGGCTGTGCGCGGCCCAAGCCTTGGGCCAGCCTGGGCCGAGTTCACAAACTTTGCCAGCGAATGGGGCGAGGGCTTTCGCCCCTGGTTCAATGAAGCCACACGTTCAATGGATCTCTGGCAGCTTACGCGCTCCCAGTTGCGCAAAGCCGGACTTGAGCAGGGGCGGATTTACAGCCTAGATATTTGCACGGCGCAGAACTGGCGGCAGTTTTTTTCCTATCGGCGCAGTCCCGTGCCCTGTGGCCGCCAGGCCAGCCTGATCTGGATTGCCAAGTGAGGCTGGTTCTGTTCGTTAAAACTGTTGACAGAAGATTGCTTTCTTCCACTAATCGCCCTGAGTAAAGCGAAAGGCGGCCACTGGCATGAACTTGGCTCTGCAAGGCCAGGCAAGCAAAAGGGTAGCAAAGCCCTTCAGGGCGGGGTGCGGGCTAGTCGGCGTGAAGGCCGAGGTCTCAAACCACAAAGGAACTAGCGGATGAGCCTTAAAATCCCGCCCCTGCTTGGCGGCTCAATGCTTGTGGCCGGAACGGCCATAGGCGCGGGGATGCTTGGCCTGCCCATGATTTCGGCTGGGATGTGGTTTTTCTGGTCCTGCTTTGTCCTGCTTGTCTCCTGGTTTTGCATGTACCGCTCAAGCCAGGCCATTCTTGAGGTCAACCTGCATTTCAGCCCTGGCGATTCCTTTCATACCCTGGTCAGCCGCCTCCTTGGCCCGCGTTTAAGTATGCTCAACGGCCTGGCCGTGGCCTTTGTTCTCTATACCCTGGTCTATGCCTATGTCAGCGGCGGCGGCTCAGTTGTCCAGCACGCCCTTGCGCCCCTGCTGGGGCAGGAGCCGCCACGCCTGCTCACCAGCCTGATCTTCAGTCTTTTGCTCATGGCTGCGGTCTGGTGGAGCCACCGCGCTGTGGATCGCCTCTCGATCATTCTCATGGCCGGAATGGTTTTCACGCTGATCTTTTCCATGAGCGGCATGCTTAAAAGGCTCAGGCCCGAGGTTCTCCTTGACAGCGCAGGCGGCGGCGGAGAGGCAATTTTTATCTGGGCCGCGCTCTCCACATATCTGACATCATTCTGCTTTCATGCTTCAGTGCCAAGCCTGGTCAAATATCTGGGACGAAATGGCAAGCTGATCAACGCCTGCCTGCTCTGGGGCACGCTGATTGCCCTGCTCTGCTATTTTACCTGGATTCTGGCCTCCGATGGCCTGATTCCGCGCGCTGGCTTCAAAAGCGTCATTGCCAACGGCGGCAATGTGGGCAATCTGCTGGCCGAGGCCGGGTCCAATCTCAATAGCGGCCTGGTGCTTGCCCTTCTTGAAGCCTTTTCGCTTTTGGCTGTGGCAACTTCCTTTCTCGGCGCGGGACTGGGGCTTTTTGACTATATGGCCGATCTCTGCGCATTTTCCGATGACCGCGCAGGGCGAAGCAAAACCCTGCTGGTGACCTTTGCGCCGCCAATGATCTGCGGGCTGATCTGGCCTGATGGTTTTCTGGCGGCCATTGGCTGGGCCGGACTTGCAGCGGCTTTCTGGTCGGTGATTGTGCCTGCGCTGCTTTTGCGGGCTTCGCGCAAGCTTCTGCCCCAGGGGGTCTATACGGCACCGGGCGGACGCTTCCTTGTGCCGCTGCTGCTTTGCTATGGCCTTATTGTGGCTGTCTGTCACAGCCTCTTTGCCCTTGATTTGCTACCCATGTACCGTTAGTACCCAGTGGCGGCGCTAACGAAAGACTGCCAGATTCTCGGCCTTACTACGCCTCTGCCTCCTCCATCTCGCCGCGCCAGCGTTCAAAGCAGTTGCTGACCAGGCCCATGCTGTCCATGATCCGCCCGGCCATAATTGCCGCAAGATCATCTATACTTTTGGGCTTGGGATAGAAGCCTGGCGCACAGGGCACTATGCCCACACCAAGCCTTGCCAGCTTGAGCATATTTTCAAGGTGAATGGCGCTGAGCGGAGTTTCGCGCACAGCGAGGACAAGATTCCTGCGTTCCTTGAGCATCACATCGGCCGCACGGCAGATCAGGTTGCCAGAAAGCCCCTGGGCAATGGCCGCAAGACTGCGCATGGAGCAGGGCACAACAGCCATGACATCAGCGCGAAAAGAGCCGGAGGCAATGGGCGCGGCCAGATCCTCAACAGCATAGAGCCTGTGAACTAGCCTGGCAATCTGCTCTTGGCCAACGCCACATTCGTGCGCAAGCACCTTGTAGCCGCAAGCGCTGACCACGCAATAGACTTCCTGACCGCTGGCTGCAAGTTCATGCAAAAGGCGCAGGGCATAGATTGCCCCGCTTGCGCCGGTGATCCCCAGGATTATGCGCTTTTTCTCCATGCCTGCTCAGATCTCCAGAGCTTCGCCAAGACACCAGATCGCGCCGTTGGGAAGATGCGGAAAATACTTTTCGCCATAGCTTAGGGCAGTTTTCAGAACGCGCATGGCAGGCCAGGGTCCAAAATCCGCGCCCATTGCCCGAAGCAGGCAAAGCGCTGTGGGGGTAACAGTCTCGCCCTGGCCGCCAAAGCCCTGGATGGCAACGCCCTCAAGCATCCGCAGAACAGCAGGCGCAGGGGCCGGAATTGTGCCGTGGGCGCAGTGAATCAGGCCATCAGCCAGGGGCAGGGGACTTGCCACAAAGCGCTTAGGGGCAAGATCGCAGAAAATCCGGCAACTCAAGCAAATATCTAAAATACTGTCCAATGCGCCCACTTCATGAAAGCAGACTTTTTCCGGAGCAATGCCATGCACAGCGCCCTCTGCCCTGGCAAGAAGCGTAAAAGCCTCCTGAGCCATGGCTTTAGCCGGATCTGGCATTTTGCTCGCGCTGATGATCCTTGTTATATCCGCAAGGCTTCTGTGGGCGTGTTCGCAAGGCAGGCGAATCCCAAGGCCGACTCCGGCTATCTGGCTCACCTGGCGGTCTTCAAGGCTGATTGCGCCCTCAAGGGCGCTTAAGCCCAGTTCGCGCACAAGACAGCCCAGGCTTGAAGTATCAAGGCCAGCCAGATCGCAAAGCCCGGCCAGGATCATGTCGCCAGAAAGGCCGGAATTGGCGCGGACAGTCAGAATGGGCTTATTGATCCTCGGCCTGGCAGTGGCCTTGTGCGGGCCGACAAGCCTAATCTTTTCCTGCGCTGCTTCAGGCCCAAAGTCCAGGCATCCCTGCGCCGCGGAATGATCATGCCCGTGGCTGTGCGCGTCTGCACCATGCTTATGACAATGGCCTGGAACGATTCCCGCGCCCTTGTCGGCTTCTCCAAGATGCCTGTGCGGATGCGCCGCATCTGGCATACAATGCCCCTGATCTTCGGGCCTGGCTTGATCCGCCTTATGCTCCGTCATTTTGACGCCCTTTTTCCCCTAGGAGGTTGATCACCCGCGCCGCCGCGCAGGCCGCGCCATAGCCGTTGTCGATATTCAGCACGGCAACTCCTGGCGCACAGCTTACAAGCATAGATGCAAGCGCGGCCTTGCCCCCCTGGGCCATGCCATAGCCAACCGAGGTAGGCACGGCAAAAATCGGCCTTGGACTTAAGCCGCCCATGACCGAGGCCAGGGCCGCGTCCAGCCCGGCTACCACAATCAGCACATCAGCCCTGGCCAGGGCAGGCAGATTGGCTGTCAGCCGCCAAAGCCCGGCTACGCCGTTATCCTCAAAGCGCTCCTGAGCTATGCCGAGATATTCCAGGGTGCGGGCGGCTTCGCCAAGCACAGCGCCATCGGCGGTGCCTGCGGAAACAAGCCCAACCAGGCCACAGGAGCGCGCAGGCATTGTGCCAGCATAGGCGGTGCGCGAAAGGCTGTCGTAATTATACCTGGCGCGGACTTCAGCGGGCGCGGCGGCAAAGACCTCCTCGGCAAGGCGGGTAAAAAGAATCGGCGTTGAATTTTGCGCATATTCCCCAAGCAGGGCCAATACCGAGCGCAGGGGCTTGCCCTGGCAAAAGACTGCTTCTGGCAGGCCAATCCGCCCATGACGCCCGTGATCAAAAAGCACGCCGTAGTCTGTACCCTGTGCCGCAGTCATCCGCTATTTCCTCTAAGGTTTGAGACCTCGGCCTTCAGGCCGACTAGCCCTACCCCGCGCCTTGTGGGCGGGGTATCAATGTGGGCGGTAGCTTGGGAGGGGATGCAAACCCCTCCCAAGCGCCAGATGCAAAGCCCTGAAGGGCTTTGCTACCCTATTGCTGTTTTTTTGCTCCATAAGCCGCTGAAAGCTTGATCTGGCCCGCTTAAATGCCCTGGATTAGAGTGACAAAGCTTATATTATTAGCCATTCCTTGAAAAGAGCGCTCAGCGGAGCATTGGCTGAATGGCTTGCCGCCATTGCGCAGGCAAAACGCCCTTGCCCTGCACCGCCTCGTTTCGCGCCTTTTTGCAAGTCTTTTTGGCTTGCGGCTCTTGACGCGGCATTGCCTGATTATCTATGCTGAAATGTTAGCTATGAGTGAGAAAAGCAATTACGCCCTTCCGCAGCTTCATGGTGTGCTTGTGCTGAACAAGCCCGTAGGGCCAAGTTCCGCGCGCTGCCTGAATGTTCTCAAGCGCCTCGGCCAGCGCAAGATTGGCCATGCGGGCACGCTTGATCCTGCGGCTTCAGGGGTATTGCTGGCGCTGCTTGGGCATGCGACCAAGCTATCGCCCTTTCTCATGGCTGGCGGCGAAAAGGTCTATAGCGGCGCATTGCGCCTTGGGCTTAGCACCGATACCTGGGATGCCCAGGGCCGTGTGCTGGCCGAAGCCGACTACAGCGGCATTGACCCAAAGCTCATCCACGCTGAAATCGCCTCCTGGGTTGAGCTTAAAGAACAGCCCGTGCCGCCCTATTCTGCGGCCAAGCACGAGGGCCAGCCCATGTACAAGCTGGCCCGCAAGGGCTGCGCCACGCCGCAAAAGGTCAAGGCCATCAGGATTTCCGAGGCCGAGCTTCTTGATCTTGAACTGCCCTTTGTCCGTTTCCGCGTAAGATGTGCAACCGGCACCTATGTGCGCTCCCTGGCCCACAGCTTGGGGATGCGACTTGGCTGCGGCGCGGTTTTGCACGATCTTTGCCGGGACTATTCCCACCCCTTCGGGCTTGCCGAATCCTGCTCCCCTGAGGAAGTGGCTGATGACCCCGGGCTTTTGCTGCGCAAGCTCAAGTCCATGGCCGAAGCCCTCCCTGGCTGGCAACGCATCCAGCTAACGCCGGCCCAGGCCAGGCGGGTGCGCCACGGCGAGGCCCTGCCCTGCGCCTCGGTTCAGGCGCTGGTTCCAGCCGAAGCCCCGCCCGATCTGGCCCTGCTCTGTGCGGGCGCGGATCTTCTGGCCCTGGCCGAAAAGCGCCCGACGCGCCTTGGCCCGGCCTGGACGGTCATGCGCGGACTTTGGGACTGAATTAGGGGCTAACGGGACAATCTTTAACCATCCGAAAGGAGTTTTGCTGTGGTAATGGATGCATCGGAAAAAAAAGCGGTCATTGACGCCCACGCCAAGCACGAGGGCGACACCGGCTCGCCGGAAGTGCAGGTAGCCCTGCTCACTGCCAGAATCGAGGGCCTGACCGAACACTTCAAGACCCATAAAAAGGATTATCATTCGCGCACCGGCCTGCTCAAGCTGGTTGGTCACAGGCGTCAGATTCTCAATTATCTGAAAAAGAAAGACATCCAGCGCTACCGCGCGCTGATCGAAAAGCTTGGCCTGCGCAAGTAATCATTGCAGGCAAAGCCTTTTGCCAGGCAAGAGCCTGGAATTTGCAAATCCTGAAATCCGGGGGGTGCAGCCCCCCGGAAAGCATGAAGGGGGGTCCGCGAAAAGCAGCCGCAAAGGGGGCCGTTTTTCCCGGAATCCCCTTCCCTGGGGGATTGACCGATGAGTCAGGATATTTTCAGGCCCGCACGCATTACAGCCACTGTGGGCGGCAAGGAAGTGATCTTTGAATGTGGGCGCATGGCCAATCAGGCCGATGGCGCAGTCTGGGTGCAATGTGGCGGCACTGTGGTGCTGGTAACTGTCTGCTCCCAGAGCCTTGAGGCGGACAAGGGCTTTTTTCCGCTGACCGTGGAATATTCCGAAAAAATGTATGCGGCCGGGCGCATCCCCGGGAGCTTCTTCCGCCGCGAGATAGGCCGCCCCTCGGAGCGCGAGACCCTGGTCTCAAGGCTCATCGACCGCCCAATCCGCCCGCTTTTCCCAAAAGGGCTGAAAGAAGATGTGCAGATCCTCGCCAATGTGATTTCGGCAGACAGCGAAAATGACCCGGATATTCTCGCCATCAGCGGGGCGTCAGCCGCCCTGCTTGTTTCTTCTCTGCCCTTTGCCGGGCCAGTGGCTGGGGGGCGCGTTGGGCGGATCAAGGGCAAGTTTGTGCTTAATCCAAGCTATGCCGAGCAGGAAGAGAGCGATCTCAACCTGGTTTTTGCCGCCACCCGCGATGCCCTGACCATGGTCGAGGGCGAAGCCAGTTTTGTGCCCGAAGAAGTGATCATCGAAGCCCTGGAATGGGGACGCAGAGAAATTCAGCCGCTCATTGACGCCCAGGAAGAACTTGCCAAACTCTGTGGCAAGCCCAAGATTGACTTTGCCAGCCCCGAGGAAGATCAGGCCCTCACCGCCCGTGTGCAGGAACTGGCCCTTGCGGCCGGGCTGGATCAGGCCATGCGTGTGCCGGAAAAGCAGGCGCGCAAGGAAGCGCGCAAGGCCGTGAAAAACCGCGTGCTTGAAGAACTGGCCCAAGAGCCGGCCTATGCCGAAAATGCCCAAGCCCTGGCCCAAGCGCCGGAAATCATTGCCGATCTGGAAAAAAAGATCGTCCGCAAGCGCATTGTGGAGGAGGGAAAGCGCATTGATGGCCGCGATACCAAGAGTGTGCGCCCAATCCAGATTCAGACGGGCGTTCTGCCGCGCACCCACGGCTCAGCCATTTTCCGCCGCGGCGAGACCAAGTCCCTGGTGGTGACCACCCTTGGCTCAAGCACGGACGAACAGCGCGTTGACTCCCTCACCGGGGACGCAACCAAGCGCTTCATGCTCCATTACAATTTTCCGCCCTATTGCGTGGGCGAGGTCAAGCCCGTGCGCCTTTCGCGGCGCGAAGTGGGCCACGGGGCGCTGGCTGAGCGCTCGCTCAGGCCCATCCTGCCCAAGGAGGGGGATTTTCCCTTTACCGTGCGCGTTGTGGCCGAAACCCTGGAATCTAACGGCTCTTCATCAATGGCCGCTGTCTGCGGTGGCTCCCTCTCGCTGATGGATGCAGGCGTGCCTGTGACTGCGCCAGTGGCTGGCGTGGCTATGGGCCTGATCAAGGAAGGGGATCAGTTCATTGTCCTCACCGACATCCTTGGCGATGAAGACGCCCTTGGCGACATGGATTTCAAGATTGCCGGCACAGCAGAGGGCGTGACTGGCGTGCAGATGGACATCAAGATAGGCGGCCTGACCACCGAAATCATGCGCAAGGCCATGGCCCAGGCCAGGGAGGGGCGGTTGCACATTCTCGCGCAGATGGCTGAGGCCATTGCCTCGCCGCGCAAGGAACTCTCGCCCTATGCGCCGCAACATGCCGAACTCTTTGTCAATCCCGACATTATCCGCCTGATCATCGGCCCTGGCGGCAAGAATATCAAGGCAATCACCACGGCCACCGGAGCCTCGGTGGACATTGAGGACTCGGGGCGCGTTTCGATTTTTGCGCCAACCGCCGAAGCCCTGGAAAAGACCCGCGAAATGATCTCCTATTATGACCAGCGCCCGGAACTGGGCAAGAACTACTTGGGCAAGGTGCGCAAGGTCATGGAAATCGGATCCATTGTCGAGATTTTGCCCAATGTGGAGGCCCTGGTTCATGTTTCCCAGCTTGATCTTGGCCGCGTGGAGCAGCCAGGGGATGTTGCCAGGCTTGGCGAGGACATGATGGTCAAGGTGATCGAGATCAATGGCGACAGAATCCGCGCAAGCCGCAAGGCTGTGCTTCTGGAAGAGCAGGGCCAGCCCTGGACGCCGGAATCCACAAGTCGGCCGCCCCGCCCGCAGGGAGATCGCGCCCCGCGTCATGAGGGCGAAAGAAGCGCCGAGCGCAGGCCCACGCGCGATGGCCGTGGGCGCGGCCCATCCGGCCCAAGACACTGAGTTTTCGGGCTTTAAGCCTGCTTTTAGAAGACAGTTTCGTTAAGAGCCAAAAGGACTGCCCATGTTCGGAAAGAAAAGCGCCAAAAAAAAGCAAAATCCTGCGCCAGAGGCTGAGCAGGAAGCCAGAAAGCTTAAATCCGCCCTTGGCGCGGATCGCGTTTTTGCCGAGGGCCTTGGCGATGCCTGGGGGGCGCTGACCGGGCGCAATCCGGCGGAAATCATCCCCCAGGTTGTAGCCACGGTTCTGCACGAGGGCGGCACGCGCCCAAGCTGGCAGTGGCAAAACAAGGGCAATGAATATGTCTTCATGGCCTGGCCAAAGGAGCAGCCTTGCAGGGCCGCAGTACTCATGGCTGGCCCAGAGGGCGAAAAGCTTGTGCCAATCACCGCAGTGCCTCTGCTCCAGGGCCTACCCAACGATCTTGAAGTGGCCGGGGTGCATCCGCGCTCTGATGGCCAGGGCGCGGATGTGGCTTGCGCCATGGGCGAGGGCCAGAATCCGATGTGGTTTTTTGACCCTTTCTATATGCGCGACCAGGCTGACCTGACCAGCGGGATCACGCACACATTCTGGCTTGCCGGGCTGGCCTTTGGCCTGCGCAAGGCATTGCTTGACGAAGTCAGCCTGACCCAAGGGCCAGAATTTGAACTCTTTGCCGAGGAATGGCTTAAACGCAATCCCGATAAGCAGCGCAAGGATCTGCCGCCGCTGAAAATTGACGTTCGCGGCAAGCACCTGATCATGCCTGGCAAGCGCTATGGCGAATACCAGATGCGCGCCACCATCCTCAAGGTTGATGATTACCAGCTTGAGACCATGCCGGGCAAAGTGCTGCACCTGCAATTTCCCATGGAGGATCGGCCGCCCCTTGCGCTTGCGCTCTATGCCTCGCGCTTCATCCTCAAGGACTACGAGCCTGCTGCTGGCGATGAAATTGACGCCTATGTCTGGTTTCAGGGGCGGATCATCGATCTTGAAGCTCCTGGCGCAAAAATCCCCGCGGGCTATGCTTCAGATGCCCAAGAGCCTGAGCCAGAAGAAGACGCAGGCTTGCCCGAGCCTGTCAAGCCCCTGCCTGGAACTGCCCCGCACAAGGCATGAAGCCAGAGGAAGCCAAAAGCAGCCCGGACAAGGGCGCAAAAAAAACGCCCTGGTATGCCGGGGAGCACAAGGACGCGCTCTTTTATCTGCTTGTGGCGCTCTTTTTTGTCGAACTGATAGTGGGCGGCGTGGCCTTTTTTTACGGAATCATCAAGGCCGCGCCGGAAATCCCCGGCGGGCCGCCCGTGGCCCGCTTTCCCTGGCTGGCCTGGATGCTCGCGGCCCTGCTTGCGCCTGTTGGCCTGCTCCTGCTGGTTCACCTCGCCGGAACTGTGCTTTCCCGTGGGCTTTCCGGCGCAGACGTTGACTCTGAAGCAAAGCAGGAGGCGGAGCTTCCGCCAGGCTTGCGCCGCTTTTACCAGACAGTGCGCTCAGCGCCGAGTATTGTGCTTTTACTGGGCATCCTGCTCATTGGCGCGGGCCTCTTTTTTGTGGATGGGGCAATCTCTGCCCTGGGCCAGGCCGCCTCTGCCCTTGGGCCGCATATTCCCTGGCTTGCAGGAAGCCTAGCCGGGCTTCTGGCTGTCTGCTTTCTCGGACATGCCTTTTTTGTTTACCGCCAGCGCAGGCTGGAGCAGGAATACGCCTTCAGGCGCGAGGTGCTGGAAAAAACCGGCATCGTGCTGATGGACAAGGGAAATCTGGCGCTTCCGCCCGATGCCCTGGCAAGGTCAAAGCTCCTGCCCCTTGAAGAAGGTACGCCGCAAATTCTCGAAATTGAAGCCAAGGGCGCGGAACAGACAGCCTCAGATGCCGCTGATAAGGGTGATCGCCAAAGGGATTAAATGCGCTTCGCAAGCCGCGCCGTGAAAGGCGGCCAATACAGCGGCATGGGCGGGAATGCCTTAGCCGCGGGAGGCAACAACCCGCACCAGCAGCTGATCATTGGGCCAGATCCGCCTGTCCGGCGTAAGCAGTTCCTTGGCGCGGGCCACAAGGGCGCTCTCCTCGGCCAGATTCAGGGCGGCTAGAAGCTGGCCCGCAGTCTTGGCCCTGGGCATGGAGAGCAAGAGACCCTCCGGCTCAAGGCGCACCAGAATCCGCGCCCCCTTGTGTTCGGGCTTAAGCACCCGCGCTGGCCTTTCCTCCCCGCCTTCCTCCGGTAAATCCTGCATCTTTATCCTCCTGCTCCGTATTTAAGCAATCAAGGCCGGATCATCCCAGCCAGTAAATCAAGGTAATCAGGGCAAGGCTTGCGGCCCTTAGCCCCTGATTGGCGCAAAGCAGCAAGAGCGCAAGCCCCGGGCTGTAGAAGCCGGCATAGGCCGGAAGCTGGTGGCGCAAGGCGCGGACTGGCGTGGAGAGGATATTGCCAACCAAAAGGGCCAGAATCACATCCTCGGAGCTTAAGCCGCCAGCAGCCAGGAGACTTGCCGCCGCCCCAAGGGCCGCGCCCAGTTCAGCTGCAAAGTGCAGGGCAATGATGCCCATGGCCTGGGGCTTGAGAAAGGAGAGCCAGTCCAGATGCGCGGCCAGCCAAAGCTCCACCGCGCTGAAAAAACCCTCGCGCTGCAAATAGTACATCAGGATATAGATGGGCGCGGTAAACAGCACAAGCCTGGGCAAACGCCGCAAAAAGCGCCGCCAGGCTTTATTTAGCGCTGTTGTCCAGACAAGAGGCCCTTTTTTCGCGGTAGCTTGCGGAGCTTGCGCTGCTTCTTTTGGAGTGGGCAGAAAAAAACGCCCCAGAACAACAATCAGAATAGTCCGGCCCAGGGCGGCAAGAAAGGTCAGCCCCAGATAGATCAAGGCCGGAGTTCCAAGGATGGGCCAGGTCAGAAAAAAAATTGTCGGCGCGTGGGTGAGATAGGCCGGAAGGCTGTTGAAAATATTGGCCAGAATCAGTTCCTTTCGAGAAATCCTGCCCTCGCGCCTGGCATCAGAAAGCAGCCCATTTGCCCCCTGGGGCGAAAAAAAGCTCAGGGCAAAGGCGGAAGCCGAGGCTTGGCCAAGATGGGCGCATCTGGCAAGGGGCGCGGCCAGGCGGCCCAGGGGCCTTGTCCAGTTAAGCGCTTCAAGGGCATTGGCCAAAAGCAGGCCAAAGGCCATGGCCAGAAGCAGGCGCAGAAGCGGCCAGAGCAGACTTTGCCAAAGCCCCAGACTCATGGACAGTCCATAGAGCCGCAAGCACCCGGGTAACCTGGATCCGGGGGCAAATCCTTTCTCTGGGCAAATTCCCGCGCCAGGCTATCACATAGCTCATTCTGCGCTTGCCCGGCATGGCCTTTCAGCCAGTGAAAATCCACTTCATGCTTTTTAAGCAGGGGCAACAACCTCTGCCAGAGGTCGGCATTGGGCACAGGCTTGCCGCCTTTGCGCCGCCAGCCCATTTTTTGCCAGGAATAGAGCCAGCCCTTGACCACGGCATTGCGCAAATATTGCGAGTCTGTGCCAAGCCTGACGCGGCACGGCTCTTTGAGACAGGCAAGCGCCTCAATGGCCGCCATAAGCTCCATGCGGTTATTGGTGGTCAGGGCATAGCCGCCGGCAAGCTCGCGCCTGTGGCTTGTGCCGCTTAGCTCAAGCAGGCAGGCCCAGCCCCCTGGGCCAGGGTTGCCCAGGCAGGAGCCATCGGTATGAATTTCAACCTCTTTCATCCGCTAGTTCCTCTATGGTTTGAGACCTCGGCCTTCAGGCCGACTAGCCCGCACCCCGCTCCTTGTGGGCGGGGTATCAATGCGGGCTGTAGCTTGGGAGGGGATGCAAACCCCTCCCAAGCGCCAGATGCAAAGCCCTGAAGGGCTTTGCTACCCTATTGCTCGCAATATGCCCCCTCAATCTCTCTCGCCGCCAAGGCTGAAAAGGCTAAGGGGCTTGGGTTTGGGCGCGCGTAATTCGCGCTTGCGGCAAAAAGCGCGGATTTTCTCCAAAAATGGCGAGGGCGCAAGCTCAAGGCTGCGGCCCAGAAAATGGCGCTTTTTTGCCAGGCTGACAAAGATGCCCCGCGCCGCCCTGGTCAGGCCCACATAGAGCAGGCGGCGCTCTTCAGCAAGGGCATCCGCTCCCGTAGCCTCTATAAGCCCCGCGCCATAGAGTTTTTCGCGCTCAAGGGGCAAAAGCCCCTGCTCCAGCCCGGGGAGAAAAACCGCCTGAAATTCAAGGCCCTTGGAAGCATGGATGGTCAGAATACGGATTTTTTCCGCCCTGGCTTGGAGAATTTCGGCCTCGCCAAGCCAGGCAAGGCGCTCAAAAAAGCCCGGCCAGCCCGAAGTGGGCTTTTCGGCCTGAAGGGCCTCCCACTGCGCACAAAGCAGGGCAAAGGCGCGGCTTGTGCGCAAAAGTTTAAGATGCTCGGCCAGGCTTGCATCCGGCCCAAAGTCCGCTGCAAAAAGTTGCCCCAGGCGCTGAACAAGCTTCCCCGGCGCAAGCGCTTCCAGGGCAAGGCCCTGGGCTTGCAGACGCTCCAGGGCCGGGGCATAGCCCGGATCATCCTGGCCGCTTTCGGCCAAAGCCCAAGGCAGCCCAAAAAAACCTGCCAGCGCACAAAGCAGGGGGCGGCAAAGGCCGTCTTCCCAAAAAGCGTCCTCGCCAGGGGCTTCACAGGCCAGGCCCTGTTCTTCAAGCGCCTTGACTAGCGGTGGAATCTGAGCTTTCAGGCGCACAAGCACGGCAATGTCGCCCAAGCTTAAACTGGCATCCAGATTGAGGGCGGCGCTTTTGCCAGCTAGCTGGCTATGCCCGCTCCTGCTCTTGCTTTGGGCTCTCTCTCCTGCGCTATCCAGCAGGCTGTGCGCGCCAGAGCCAAGAAGCTGTCTTGCGCGTCTGGCTACCCATTGGGCCTCCTCACGCTCATCCCTGGCCTGAAAAAATTCCAGGCAGGCGCCCTCAGCGCTTGTTGCGCTCAGTGGGCCGCAAGCGCCCTGGCCTTCAAGCAGGCTTTGGGCCAGATCCAGCACCGGCTGGCTTGCGCGATGACTTTGGCCCAGTTCAAGACGGCGCAGGCCGGGCCAAGCTTGCTCAAGGCCGCTGATCCCGCGCGCGCCGCGAAAGCCGTAAATTGCCTGATCAGGATCGCCGATGCCAAAAAAGCCGGCGCCGTCCGCAGGCAAAAGCTGTGCAAGAATCTCAATCTGCAAGGGAGAGAGATCCTGGGCTTCGTCCACAAGGATCTGCTGCCAGCGTCCGCGCATTTCAGGGGCTTTGAGCCTAAGCCATGCCAGCAGATCGCCAAAATCCAGCGCGCCGCGCGCAAGCTTGAGCGCGGCATAACGCTCTGCGGCAACCGAGGCTCTGCCAGTGAGATCGTGAAGCTGCTCCCGCGCAAGCTCATATTTGTTAAAGCAACGCGCCAGTTCCCTGGACGAAAAATCGCTGTTGGCGCTGAAAAAAAGCGCCCTGGCATTGTTTTCGTCCAGAAGCAGGGGGCATGCGCCCTGGCCGAATTCCCTGGCAAGCAGGGCATGGGCCAGGCCATGCAGGGTTGTGCAAAGCGGAAGCGAACTTGCCCCTGGCCTTGCACCTTGCAGGCGCTCGCGCACTTCGTTAGCAGCGCGGCGCGTAAAGCTTAAGGCCAAAATAGCATCCGGGGCGAGGCCCTGATCCAGGAGGCGGCAAAGGCGCTCAACCAGAACCCGCGTCTTGCCCGCGCCAGGGCCTGCGGCCACCAGAACTGGACCCGGGCGCTTGGGGTAAAGCCCGGCCAGGGCGCAAGCCTCCTGCTCCTGGCTCAGGGCAGGCCCTGGCCCTGGGTTTACTTTGCGCTCCGCTTTTTCAAAGAGCGCAAGCTTCCTTGGGACTGGCTTTGCGCAAGGCCCTGAAACGGCGCTGCTTTCTAAAGCCGGGCCAATCTTGCCGCAGCCGGCCTTTGCCCTGCCCTGTTTTGCGCAGGCCAGGCCCGGCAGGCTGGCGAGGCCCGCAAGCTCCCTGCGCTCCGCATCCTCAAACACTGTAATCCGGCCATATTGGCCGTCATAACCGGCCTCACGGCGGACATTCCCAGCACGCACCCGGGCTACAGCTTCGCCCAGGGCTGGCCAGTAGCCGTTAAGCTCGTCAAGCTCACTTTGCCAGAGAATGTGCAGCTCCGGGCCAAGATCGCGCACAAGGGCGCTCAAGGCCGCGCCAACCCGCTTTGAGCCTGGCTTGGCAGCAAGAATTTCGCCGACAATTTCAGGCAGGGGCACTAGCGGAAAAAGCCCTGGCTCATTGGGCAGATCTGGCGGACTTTCGCGGTCAGCCAGTTCCATCACACGGTGAAGCACGCCAATGGTCAACGGCCTACCGCAAACAGGGCAGATCCCCTTAAGTTCCCTGGTCTCACGCGGATTGAGACAGACGCCGCAAGCCCTGTGCCCATCCAGATGGTATTTGCCCTCCTCGGCGTAAAATTCCAGAGTGCCCAGAAAACGGCAGGCCGCCTCCCCGGGAGCTTCGCGGCGTGCTGCCGCGCGCAAAGCGGAAAAAAGGCCGTCGTAGGAAAGCTGCCCGCAAAAAAGATTGGCCTCGCGCCCGAGATTTGCCCCGGAGTGGGCATCGGAATTGGAGATCAGCGCATAGCCGTCCAAGGCGCTCAGACAGCGGTTCATGCCCGGATCAGAGGAAAGGCCGGTCTCCAGGGCAAAGATCTCGCCAGAAAGATCCCCAAAACAGTCCTCCAGGCGGTCAAAACCAGATTTTGAGCCAAAGAGCGCAAACCAGGGCGTCCAGACATGGGCCGGAATCAACACGGCCCGCGGATCGGACTCCAGGGCGATTTCCAGAAGATCGCGGGAATCAAGGCCGAGAATGGGCCGCCCATCGGAATGAAGATTGCCGATGCGCTCAAGGCGCTGGCAAAAGCGCTCAACTGCCTCAAGATCGGGCATGAAGACCAGATTATGCACCTTGCGCACAGCCCCATGCCTGCGATAGATGGAGCTAATTTCGGCTTCAAGGCAAAAGAGTGGGCCAGGGCGGTCAGAGTGCAGCCGCGCATTGCCCTCCAAAAAATCAAGGGGTTCGGGCCTGCCGGCAAAACGGTAAAAGCCGCTCTGCTCATCCTGGCGCAGATTTTCGCCAAGCTCCTTGCGCCAGGCCGGATGGGTGAAGTCGCCTGTGGCCAGAAGATCAATGCCCTTGACCCCTGCCCAGGCCGCAAGATGCGCCAGATTCAGGTTTGGGCTTGTGGCCCTGGAATAGCGCGAATGAATGTGGAGATCGGCGATATACTTCATGCCAGTTTATGAGCCAGAGGCAAGGCTCAAAGCAGTTGGCCCGCCCAGTTGAACAGGCCGGGCCGCTCTGGCTGGGAAAGCCCGGGAGGCGGATTTTCCTCAAGGCGGGCAAAAAAGCTATAGCCAGCCTTGAGCAGTTCCGGGATTTTTTCCTCCAGATTCAGAGGCCAGCCAGGATAGAGCCAGACGTTTTCGCCATAGCAGCGCAGCCAGAAGTTCTCACCCAGGGGGCTTGTAAAACTATCCCGGTTTTTAAGCTTGCTCAGGCCAAAGCGCGAAATGCCCACCGGCCACCAGCCGGAAAGCACCAGCCCGAGTGGGAGCGGGCTTTGCGCGGCCAGGTCAAGCAGTTCCCCGCCGCTAAGCTCAGGGCTGGCAAAGGCCGCGGCAAAACCGATTTTTTTAAGCTCATTCAAGGCGCAGGCATTGGCCGTATTGCAGAAAGGCCCGGCCAGAAGCCTTGCTCCGCTAGGAAGCTCCCTAGGGAAAAAAGCTCTCTGCCAGGGGGCATTGAGAACAAAAGACCGCGCCCCGGCCACCCAGAGGCGCTTAATCAGTCTGGCATAGAGCTTTTCCTCGCCAGGCCAGACTACCGGCGCAAGCCACCAGGAGACACGCGGCGCAAGGCTTGGGGAAAGATGCTCCGCCTTGGGCGAAAGCCAAAGTCCCTTAAACAGGCGGCCCAGGCGGCCCGCTCCGGCTGGAGGACGGCCTTTTTGCCGTGCGCCCCTTTGCGTAGCAGGGCCTGCCATATCTGGCCCATTTTCGCCAGGTTCGCCCTTGCCAAGCCCTGGGAGAACTAGAATCTGCGTGGGCTTTGCGCCCTTGTGCGCAAAAGGCTCAGGCATTTTCGGGGCTGCTTGCGCTTGCGGCCCATAAGCTTGGCCTGGGCGCTCAAGCAGGCCCAGACGCTTGCGCTGCTCTGAAAGAATTGCCTCAAGCTCAGGCTCGCGGCGGTCAATGAGAAAGATCGGCGTTCCAGCCTTGGGCGTCTTGTGCCTTTGCAGGCGCAGGAGCAGAGAGCCGCCCTTGGGCACGGAGCGGCGCACCGGGATTGTCGTATGCCAGCGCTCATCTTCCACGCCAAGGCGCAGATAATCCCCTGGCAAGAGCGCAAAATGCGGCTTGAGCAGGCAGGCGCCATCCGGCTCAATGCGCACTTTTCCGCAAAGCAGGCCGGAGCTGGTTTGGGCGTCAGGCTGCATGGGCCTTGTGTCCGCGCCCTGGGGCAGAAAGCGGGCCTTTGTTCCTGGGCGTCCCAGGGCCAGGGCCAGCAGTTCTTCGGCATCTTTCCGCGCCCTAGGCTCATCGGGATGATCGCGCAAGAGGCGGTAGGCCGAAACAGCATGAAAGACATAGTGTGGGCCTTTTTTCCGGCCCTCGATCTTCCAGGAGGCAATGTTGGGAAGCTCAAGCAAGAGGCGCACAAGCGCCCCCAATTCCAGATCCGCACAGGAAAAAAGGCGCAAGCCTGGCTTGCCCGGGCTTTTCTTGTTTTTGGGCCTGGACTCTGGCCTTGAACTATTTTGCGCTGTTTTTAGTCTTGCTCCCTCCTGCCCGTTACGGCCTTGCCTTCCCGCATCCTGGGCCTTGGCATAGAGCCTGCGGCAGGGCTGGACACAGCGCCCGCGCAAGCCGGACTTGCCGCCAAGATAGCTTGACCAGTAGCAGCGCCCCGAAACACAATAGCAAAGCGCCCCCTGGACAAAACATTCCAGTTCCAGGCCCTCGGGGCAGGCGGAATCCATGAGGCGGATCTCGTCAATAGAGAGTTCGCGCGGCAGGATTACCCTGCCCGCGCCCATTGCCCTGGCCTGGGCAAGCGCCAGGGGATGGCTAAGATTAGCCAGGGTGGAGAGGTTAAGACTGCCCGTGAAACCAGCCTGACGCGCAAGGTCAAGCAGAGCCAGATCCTGGATGATCAACGCATCCACACAGGCTTCGCGCCCAAGGCGGCCTGCCAGACGCCAGGCCGATGCCAAATCCCCTGGCTTGAGCAGGGTATTCATGGCAACATGGACTTTGGTCTCCTGGCTGTGGGCCAGTTCCGTGAGCCGCGCAAGCTCTGTAAGGCCAAAATTTTCGGCCTCCATTCTTGCTGAAAAATGTTTCAGTCCCAGATAGACGGCATCCGCGCCAGCGGCCAGGGCAGCCAGAAATGAATCCCTGTCCCCTGCCGGAGCAAGAATTTCCTGGCGCTTGCCCATTTCAGTTGCCCTTGTCAAAACCGTAGTATTCCCGGTACCAGGCCACATAGCGTTCAATGCCGCTGGCTAAGGGAGTGGCCGGGGCAAAGCCGGTTACGCGCTCCAGATCACGCACATCGGCCCAGGTGGCTTCAACATCCCCAGGCTGCATGGGCAGCATTTCCTTGATCGCCTTGCGGCCCAAAGCAGCCTCAAGTGTAGCGATAAAATCGCCAAGGGCCACTGTCTGATGATTGCCGATATTGTAGATCCGCCAGGGCGCTGAGCTGGATGCCGGGTCAGGCGCAGCCGGATCAAAGCGCTCATCCGGCCCTGGGGCAAGCTCAAGCAGACGGTACATGGACTCTACGATGTCATCAATATAGGTAAAATCGCGGCGCATCTGGCCATTGTTGAAAACCTTGATCGGCCTGCCCTTGAGAATTGCCTCGGTAAAAAGGGCCAGGGCCATGTCTGGCCGCCCCCACGGCCCGTAAACCGTAAAAAAGCGCAGGCCGGTTGCCGGGATTGCAAAAAGCTGGCTGTAGGCATGGGCCATAAGCTCGGCGCTGCGCTTGCTTGCGGCATAGAGGCTGACCGGGTGATCACAGCCGCTGTGCGCGGAATAGGGCATGGCCGCATTCAGCCCATAGACCGAGGATGAGGAGGCATAGATCAGATGCGCAACCGGGAAGCGGCGGCAGGCTTCGAGCAGATTGGCAAAACCAACCAGGTTCGCGCTGACATAGGCGGCAGGATCGCTCAGGCTGTAGCGAACCCCGGCCTGGGCCGCAAGATTGACAACATGGCTTGGCCTAGTGCGCTCAAAAAGGGCCATGAGCGCGGGCGCTTTGGCCAGATCGAGCCTCTCGAAGCAAAAAGCCCGCCCCTTGCGCAAGGCCCTCAGCCTGGCCAGGCGGGCTTTTTTCAGGCCGACATCGTAGTAGGCATTGAGATTGTCAAGACCAATGACTTCAATGCCCTCCAGGAGCAGACGCCGCGCAAAATGATAGCCGATGAAGCCGGCTACGCCTGTGATGAGAACGCGCATTCCCCCTCCGCTGCTCAGGCATTGCCGTGCGCTGGCGGCTGAAGCCCAGAAGGAGCGCCGCTGACGCGGAAAATGCGCACCGTATATTCGTCCCTTCCGCCACAGAGCGGGCAGGCGTCGGTCACAAGCATACAGGAGGAATCCAGTTCCAGGGGGTCTATGGCCGCCTGCTCCAGAAGGCGCGTGGCTTTGCCTGGCTCCCAGAGAACGGGAGCGCCGCAGCGCGCACACTCCACATAAAGCAGTTCAGGGTCATAGCCGGTGGTCAGACTGATCTTGCCAAGCTCGCTCAGACTGACTAGGCTTTTTTCATCATGCAAAGATCTCATATCCGTCTCTTGCCGCGTGAATTGCGCGATCAGATTGCCGCCGGGGAAGTCATTGAACGCCCGGCGAATGTATTAAAGGAATTGGTCGAAAACAGCCTGGATGCCGGCTCACGCCAGGTGGATCTGCGTCTGGACAATGGCGGCCAGAGCCTGATCCGCGTGGCGGACAACGGCGCGGGCATCGCCCGAGACGAGCTTGAGCTGGCTGTAACCCGCCATGCCACAAGCAAGATTTCTTCCCTGGATGATCTTTGGGGCATCGCATCTTATGGTTTTCGCGGTGAGGCATTGCCAAGCATTGCCTCAGTTGCGCATCTTAGCATCAAAAGCAGACCTCAGGACAGAGAGGGTGAAGATGAGTCCACGCCCACTCTCCCAGAGACCGGCCACTGCCTGATAGTGGAACACGGGCAGATTTTGGCGTCAAGCCCATGCGCCCTCTCCAGGGGCACAGTTGTTGAAGTCCGCGATCTCTTTGCCAATGTTCCGGCCAGGCTCAAATTCCTCAAAAATCCTGCAACAGAGCTGAAACGCGCCCAGCACTGGCTTGTGCGCCTGGCCCTGGCCCGCCTTGAGGTTGGCTTCAGCCTGAAAGCCGGGGAGCGCGAAACTCTGCGCTTTCTGCCTGGGCAAAGCCTTGGCCTGCGCCTTGCCCAGGTTTGGCCGGAAGCTATCGCCCTAGCCATGCGCCCCTTTGCCCTTGAGCGCGGGGGGCTTAAAGCCCACGGCCTGGCCGCGCCGCCAAAGCTCAGCCTGCCAAGGGCCGACAGGGTGCTGCTCTATGTCAATGGCCGCCCGGTTACGGACAAACGCCTGATGGCCGCCGTGCGCGAAGCCTATAAGGGGCGCCTGACCAGCCGCGATTATCCCCATGCCCTGCTCTTTGTAGAGCTTCCGCCAAGTGAGGTTGATGTCAATGTCCATCCGGCCAAGAGCGAGGTGCGCTTTAGAGACGAAAGCGCGGTTTTTGCCCTGGCCCTTGCCGCCATGCGCCAGGCCATTGAAAGCCCGATCTTTATCGGGGCTGGCGCTTCGCCTGGGCAACAAGGCCCTTACGCCAGTCCTGAGAGCCTGCCAGCGCCAGAAATACCAGCCTATCCCGGGCAAGGATACCCGGACAAAGCTTTTCCGACAAAGGCCGTTGAGCGCCACATTGTCCAACCCCAGGGCTTCTGGGGCATAATTGACGATCCCGGCTTTGGCCTTTTTTCCGCAAAAGGCAAAAAAGACGCAGGAAAAAATAAGCACAATGTCCAGGATGCGCAAGGGCAGCTTGATCCTTTGCCAGGCCCAGGGGCTACGCCCTGGAGCGGCTTTGCGGCGCCTGGCGGCAAAAGCTTGGCCCTGAATGAGAGCGCAAGGCATTATGGCGGCGAAAGCTGGATCGATAAGACGGCGCAAACTGATTATCCTGCTTCCTTGGCTGAAGCTTATCCCGCGCCAGATTCCCAGACGCAAAACTTTGCACCAGACTCCAGGGCTTTTCCGCAGGCTGACGATTGCGGCGGGGATAATCCTGCCCAGAACCATTCGGCCAGCAACTCTCAGGGCCAGAACTGTTCAGGCCAGAACAATCCTGGCCTGAATTATCTGGGCCAGGTCGGCGAAAGCTATCTTGTCCTGGCTGACGCCAGCGGCGCCCTTGTTCTGCTCGATCAGCACGCCGCCCATGAGCGCGTGCTTTACGAACGCCTGAGGAGACAAGGCAATGCCAGCCAGGGGCAATGCCTTGCGCTTGCGTTAAGCCTTGATTTGAGCGCCTGCGAAGTCAGCCGCCTGCACGAGATCCGCTCTAGTCTGGAAGCTCTCGGCTTCAGCTTTGAACTGGCGCACGATCTCTTGCGCGTCCTGAGTATTCCGGCCCTGCTTGGCCGCAAGGACGCCCTTGATTTTTTGCGTGAGAGCCTTGAGGGACGCCGCGAAAACCTTGAGGCGCTCTTTGTCTCCATGGCCTGCAAGGCCGCAGTAAAAGCCGGGATGCGCCTTAGCGCGGACGAAGCCAAGGCCCTGCTTGAACAGTGGCAAAACTGCGCTGAGCCTGAGCATTGCCCGCATGGGCGTCCCTGTGTGCTGCGCTTTGCAAAAGCGGATCTTGAACGCCTGTTCAAGCGCCGCTAGCACCCTGGCTGAGCCTCTCTTTGCAAGAGCGCAAGGTATTCCTGATTGCCCTTGGTGCCCTTAATCTGCGAGGGCACAAGCCCCAGGCACTCAAGTCCAAGGCTGTCCTTGGCAAAATCAAGCACCTTGCGCACAGCCCTTTGCCTTGCTTCTTCTGAGCGCACTATGCCTTTCACCGTTTCACCAGGGCCAAGCTCAAACTGCGGCTTGATCAAAATGGCCGCCCGGCCATTGGCTTTAAGCCAGGCCATGCAGACGGGCAGGACAAGAGTCAGGGAAATGAAAGAGAGATCGCAAGTAAGCAGATCAACCGGCTCTGGAATGAGTTCAGGGCCTGCGTAGCGCAAGTTTACGCCCTCAAGGCTTACGATGCGCGGATCAGCGCGCAGACGCTCATGCAGCTGCGCATGGCCCACATCCACAGCATAGACCTTTGCTGCGCCGTGCTGCAAAAGGCAGTCGCAAAAGCCGCCGGTGGATGCGCCGGCATCCAGGCAGACCAAGCCACTCAAGTCAAGCTTAAACGCCTCGATCAGCGTCAGGAGCTTGTAGCCGCCGCGGCTGACAAAGCGCTGGCCCTCAAGAAGCTTTAAGGGCGTATCGCGGGTATAGAGTTGCCCGGGCTTGGACACCAGGGCCTGCTGCAGACGCCCTTCAAGAAGGGCAATGCGCCCGGCCATGATCAGGCGCTTGGCGGCCTCGCGGCTTTGGGCTAGGCCCTGCTCAAAGGCCAGCTGATCAGCGCGGATCTTGGCTGCGGACCGTGGCTTTTCGGATTGAGGCTTATTGGGACAAATCTTAGTAAACCACGCTGTAGGACATGACTTCCGGGCGGTGGAAGAAAAACTCCACGCGGCGGTTGACGGCCTTGCTCTCCTCGGAAATGCCAGGCTTGAGCGGCCTGGTTTCGCCATAGGCTACGCCGCGCAGGCGCGTAGGCTTGACTCCGTGGCTGGCCAGCCAGTTCAGGACAGAGGCCGAGCGTGCGCCGGAAAGCTCCCAGGGGGAATTGTAGGGCGGCTTGGACTCGCTGCCATCGGCATGGCCGCGCACCACAAGATAGAGATTGTATTCCTTGAGTACGCGCAGCACGTCCTCAAGGACTTTCTGGCCCTCCGGCTCAAGAGCTGTTGAGCCAGGCTTGAACATTACATCTGAATTGACCCTGAGCTGCACACCCACATCATCGGCGCTGATCCCCGAGGCATTTTGCGGCACGGCATCGGCCATGAGCATCTGCTTGATCTTCTGGGCAATGGCGTAATGGGTTTTTTCCACCTCGCTGATCTTGAGATCGCGCGTGTCAATCTTGTCGGTGTTCTGGATGAAGGGGTTATTGGATACCGGGGATGTTGCGCTGGAGTCGAAATTGCGTTCGCCGCTGAAATAGGCCGCAAGCCCGGCCTTGGTCTCTGGCGGAACCATGTTCAGAACCCAGAGCAGGAGAAAAAAGGCCATCATGGCCGTAACAAAGTCGGCATAAGCGACTTTCCAGGCGCCGCCGCCCATAGTTGCTCCTTGCCAGCGTTAGCCGCTGCGCAGTTTTTCTTCCATCTCCGGGAAGCTTGGCCTGAAAGGCAGGGGAATGGCCCGGCGGCCATACTCCACGGCAATCAGGGGCGTAGAGCCGCGAATGGCCGCAGCCACGGCCTCCTTGACCGCGTTGAAATAAAAATGCTCCTCAGAGACATAGTTTTCGAGTTTGGCGCCCATTGGCCCAAAAAGACCATAGCAGCAGAGCACACCGAAGAATGTGCCCACCAGGGCCGCGCCAATATAGTGGCCGAGTACGTCCGGCGGCTCGGTAATCTTGCCCATTGCCAGAATAACGCCAAGCACGCAGGCCACGATGCCCAGGCCAGGCAGGGATTCGGCCATATGCGAAACCTGGTGCGCGGGGAGCATGCCTTCCTCGCGCATGGTCTCCATGTCAACATTCATCAGGCTGTCAATGTCTGCGGGGTCGCCCGTGGTCAGATAGACCCTTAGCGTATCGCCGATGAAGTGTACAAGATGGGTATCTTTGGAAATTGTGGGATATTTGCTGAAAATGGCGCTGGATTCGGGCTTTTCCACATCGCCTTCAATGCTGATTACGCCCTCGCGGTGCATCTTGGAAAAGAGCGCGTAAAGCAGGGCCAGGGTTTCCAGATAACGCGCCTTGCTTGAGCCAGGGTCAGCAAAAAGATGCTTGAGGCTTTTTAAGATCAGGCTGAAAGTATATTTGGTCTGTCCGCCCAGGGCCGCGCCCAGGGCCGCGCCGAGAATGATGATGAACTCAGCGGGCTGCACAAGCACGCCCCATTCGCCATGGGAGAGCGTGTAGCCGGTAAAGACCGAGCCTGCAACGATGAGCAAACCAATGAGAAGATACATTTGCCGCCTTGCCAGCCTTGGGGTCTGACGCCCCTGGCCTCTTGTGCTGGAAGCTTAGACCATTTTCTTCATTATCTCAACGGCTAAAGCGGGCAAAACAATAGAGCTTTTTTGCCCAAAAAATATCTAGGGCCGCAACAGGCCGCGAATCAGCCCCCTAGCCCCGCGCTTTACAGCATCTTCGGCTTTTTCTCCGCCCGCGCCTGCCGCCTTTTCGCTCTCTTTAAGCCCCTTGAGCAGACCTCCTGAGACGTCCTTGCCAAGACTGAAGATAAACTTGGGGTCAAGCTTCAGGGAGATCTGCGCAAGTGGGCCTTCAAAAAGCAGGGGCACATCCAGGCCCAGAGTGCGCACATTGACCGCGCCTTCAAGATATTCGCGCGGCAGGCTTAAATGCAGATTGCCGCTGGCCGTAAGCCCTGTGGCTTGCGCGCTCAGCTTGCGTGAGCGGATTTCGCCTTTTTGCGATTCAAAGGGCATGCGCACCAGCGTAAATTTTTCCGGCAAAAGTGGCCCGCGCCCAAAACTGGGCACTTTGTCATTCAAAGCCTTTAATGCGGCCAGGCTGAGATCGCTGAGATCAATCAGCCCTGTGCCGTTGAGGCTGGCGAATATTTCTTTCTTCTCCTGGCCCAGGGCGCGTAAATTCAGGCTAAAGGCAAGTTCACCGCCAGCCTCGCCGGGCTTGCCCAAGGAAGCCAAAAGGCTGGCAATGCCCAGATTGTTGGCGCTTGCCGCCAGAGTCCAGGCATAACTTGCAAGCCTGGCCGTAATTACCGCCTGCACCTGACCGCCAGCAAGGCCAAAGCGCAGGGGATCAAGGCGCAGGTCGCCATTTTTGCCGCTAATTTTGGCTTCAAGATTCTCAAAACGGAGCTTGGCTATCCTAAGCGCTGCAAATTTCAGCGCAAGATTGAGATCCCAGGCTTTAGCGGCCAGGACATTCTCCTCTTTTGCAGCGCTTTTTGCCGCGCTCGCCTGCGCTGACCTGGCCTTTGGCGCGGGATCTTGCGCTGGCCCATCCTTTGGCGCAAGCCATGGCTCAAGATCAAGGCTGGAAAAATCAAGCTGGCCGCTCAAGGATGGTTTTGGCCCAAGCGCCATGGCCAGATCGCCCTGGCCTTTGCCTTGCCCAATTTCCAAGGCCAGCTTGCCAAGCTTGAGCTTTTGCGCAGTGGCGCTGATTTCTGTTTTCAGGCTGAGAATCTGATCCTTGGGCTGCATTGGCCCGAGAATTGGGGCCAGCTTCAGGCGCGAGGACTCAAGCTCAAGCTGTCCTACAAGGCCAAGCTCTGGCCTGAGTGCCAGGCTTCCGCTGAAATCCAGCCGCCCAAGGGGCGAGAGCAGGCGCAAAAAGGCCAGCTTCAGGCTGAGATCAGCCAGATTGGCCGCGCCCTCAAGGCTTGCATAGAGCGGCGCGGCATAGGCCGGAACAGGCCCGGAAAGCGGATTAAAGGTGATCGAAGCCTGACGCAAGGTCAGGTTGGGCGCATAGTAGCGCAATTTGGCCTTGATCGCCATATTGCCGGAAAGAAGTTCTTTTTTGTCCTGTGTAAGGGCCAGACCAAAGTCGCATTGCAGGCTGGCCTCCTCGCGGCGGCGCAGATTTTCCATGGAGAGCTTCAGGCCGTCCAGGGCAATATTCTCCCCCTCAAGGCTCAGGTTCAGCCTGGCATCCTGAATCAGAAGGCGGTCAAGCTCCAGGGGCAATTTGTCTGAAGGCGCGGCATCTGGGGCGGCGGCGGATGGCCTGGGGCTTTGCGCTTTTGCCCCGTCCTGATTCGCTTTGGCCGCTTGTCTGCCCACGCTTAGAAGCGGCTTTTCCAGCACAAGCTCACCTATGCGCAGTGTGCCGCCCAAAAGCGCCTTGAGATCCAGATCTGCCCGGCCCGAAGCCAGGCTCAGGCTCACTTTGTAAGCGCCAAGCTCCCCCTCCCAGCTGGCCTTGGCAAATTTTACCCCTGGCGGGAAAAAGGAAAGCTTAGGCGGCACGGCAAGCCTGAGCGGAGCGCCGCTTGCCGCCTCCGTGACCGAGGCGATTTTTTCAAGCAGGCTTTCAGAGTCAATGAACCTTGTGAGCAGGCCCAGGGCAAGACCAAGCAGAATGACACTGCCTGAAAGCCAGGCAAGAAAACGAATCATTTCTTCTCCATTGAAAATAATATAGGCCATTCCAGCTTCTTGCGCAAGCTAAAAAACGCAAGCAGCTTGCGGATTAAAGCCAGGCTTGCCCATCTTGCGGCGAAAGGCTACTCAAGGCGCATGCCGCAAAATACCGCACAGCCTCCGGCGCTGATGATCCAGGGTACAGCCTCCAACGCAGGCAAGAGCCTGCTTTGCGCCGCAATCTTGCGCCTTTTGGCAAGGCGCGGCTATTCTGCCGCGCCATTCAAGGCCCAGAATATGTCCTTAAACGCCCATGTCACCAGGGCTGGCTTGGAAATGGGCACAGCCCAGGCCCTGCAGGCTCTGGCCTGCGGCCTTGAGCCGGATGCGCGGATGAATCCTGTATTGCTCAAGCCCGTCTCTGAGCGTGGGTCGCAGGTGATTGTTCTTGGAAAGTCCCTGGGCGTCATGAGCTATGCCGATTATATCAGGGAGAAGCCCAAGATCTGGCGCGAGGTGCGCAAGGCTTATGCCTCCCTAGCAGGTGACTATGAAATCATGATCCTTGAGGGCGCGGGAAGCGCCGCAGAAATCAATCTGCGCAAGAATGATATTGTGAATATGCGCATGGCCCATGCGGCCAGGGCCAAAGTCATTCTTGTGGCCGATATTGACCGCGGGGGCGCCTTTGCCGCCCTGGCCGGAACAATGCGCCTTATTGCGCCGCGGGATCGGGCGCTAGTGGCAGGCTTTGTTCTGAACAAGTTCCGCGGCGACAAGACCCTGCTTGCGCCAGCCATAACCCGGCTGGAAAAGCTCTGCCGCCGCCCATTTTTAGGGGTTATGCCGCTGCTATCCGGCTTGCGTCTGCCCGAGGAGGACTCCTTAAGCCTCAAGCTTGGCGAGAGCGCGGGCCTTGGGCGCGGACAAGGCAGCAAGGCCGGCTTATTGGATGTGGCGGTGATCGATCTCCCAAGAATCAGCAATTTTACCGATTTTGATGCCCTGCGCCTTGAGCCAGGCCTGGCCTTGCGCCTGGTAGATAGCGCGGCCAGCCTGGGGCGGCCCGACTTGCTGATTATCCCTGGAAGCCGCAACAGCATTGCGGATTTGCGCTGGCTTGAGGAGCAGGGACTAAGCAAGGCTATTTTGGCCTATGCTTCCCTTGCCTGCACAGAGGGCCGCGGCATGCTTCTTGGAATCTGCGCAGGCTTGCAGATTCTCGGGCAAAGCATTGGCGATCCCCTTGGCCTGGAGGCTGGCGGAAGCGTTCGCGCCCTGGGGCTTTTGCCTCTGGCAAGCGAACTTTGCGCAGAAAAAATTGTCCGCCAGGTGAGAGCCAGGTTCAGCGACAGCTTTTTGCCAGTTGCGCCTGAAGTCTCTGGCTATGAAATTCACCACGGCCAAAGCCTGGCCGCTCAGGGCGCTGAGGAATTGCTTCTGGCAAGGGATGAAACTACGGGGGAAAGCTTTCCCTTAGGCTGGGGGCTTGCGCCAGTTGGCGGCTTAAGCCGGGTCTGGGGAGCCTATCTGCACGGAATTTTTGACGCCGATGCTTTCCGCAACGCGCTTGTTGCCCGTTTGCGTTACGAAGCCGGGCTTGCGCCCCTTGCGCCCACAAAGTATTCCTTGGGGCAGGAACTTGACCGCCTGGCCGATGCCCTGGAAGAAAATCTGGATTTCAAGGCCATCCTGGCCCTGCTTGGGAAGTAGCTGCGCCCTGACTTGGAGCTTCGCAAAAGGCGCTTGGCCGCCTGGGCCTGGCGCTAGGCTTTTTGGCGCACAAGCTCAAGCCGGAGGCGGCAGGCTAGGGCTTCGAGGATTCGCGCCGGGCTTACGCCATAATCCAGCATATCCTGGGCCTCGCTAAGCCAGCGGCCAAAGCGGGCGGCCAGGGCCGGATTAAGCAGCGGACGCCGGCTTTCCCCGGCTTCTGGTCTGGCAAAGGCCAGGGTCAAGGCTGCATCCAGGGCATTATTTTTTTCGCCAGTAAGCGAGCGCGCCAGGGATTTCTGCAAGGCCAAAAGCAGCTTTTGCGCTTCGCCAGGGCCAAGCGCGCCTTTGGCATTCAGGCGCTCCAAAAGGCCGCGCCCGCTGGCAAGGAAGGCGCAAAGGGCCTCCTCCCATTCATCGGGCTTTTCACCGGAAGCAGGCTCATGGGCATGTTTCCAGGGCAGGGTAAGACAAAAAGAGCGTGAAACCAGGGTTGGCAGGAGAAGCTGGCGCTGGGCGGTGAGCAGGACAAAATAAGTGTCCGGCGGCGGCTCTTCCAGAACCTTGAGCAGGGCATTGGCCGCCTCATCGCGCTGGCGCGAAAGGCCGCAAAGCAGGACAACGCGCCTGGCGCTTCCGGCATCGCCGAGACGCCGCTTGAGATCGCGGGTATTCTCCATGTTCAGGGCGCGGGCCGGGCCTGGGTTTTCCTCATCCTCACGGTTGCTGATCCGCCCGTCATAGATCAGGAAGTCACGAAATTCGCGGGCGGCAATCTGGCGGCAGCTTGCACATTCAAGGCAGGGCTTGCCGCATGTCAGGCTTGCACAGTTCAGAAGCGCGGCCCAGTAGGCTGCAAGGCTCTCGCGCTCTAGTTCGCTTCCGCCCTCAAGCAAAAGACATTGCGGGGCTTTGGGCGCAAGCAGTTCCAGAAGCTCGCGGATCTGCCCAAGACCGGCAAGGGCAGACCAGGGGGCTTGGCCTGCCCCCTCAAAGGCTGCGGGCGAATGTTCCCCCGCCATCAGCGGATAATGGTCTGTTCGCGGCCAGGCCCTACGGAAATCAGCGAAACAGGCACTTCCGCCAGTTCCTCGATCCGCGCAATATAGTCTTGGGCCGCCGCGGGCAAGTCGCGGAACTTGCGCAAGCCGGAAATATCGCCGCTAAAGCCTGGCACTTCTTCATAAACGGGCGTCACCCGGCCAAGAGCGCCCTCCTCCTGCGGCAGCCAGTCAAGGCGCTCCCCATCGAGCATGTAGGCCACGCAAATTTTCAGCCTTGGAAGGCCCGCAAGCACATCGAGCTTGGTCAGGGCAAAGTCGGTGATCCCGTTCAGGCGGGCGCTCTCGCGCAGAACCACGGCATCCAGCCAGCCGCAACGCCTGGGGCGGCCAGTGGTTGCTCCAAATTCATGGCCCTTTTCGCGCAGATCATTGCCTGTGGCATCCTCAAGCTCAGTTGGGAATGGACCCTGGCCTACGCGGGTGCTGTAAGCCTTGGCAATGCCCAGAACGCGGTCAATGGCCCTTGGTGAAATGCCGCAGCCGGCTGAGACGTTTCCGGCAACGGTGTTCGAGGAGGTCACAAAGGGGTAAGTGCCGTGGTCGATATCCAGATGCACGCCCTGGGCGCCCTCAAAGAGGATGCTCTCCCTGGCTTTGATAGCCTTGTGAATTCTGGCCTCGACATTTTCAAGATAGGGCAGGATGCGCGGGGCCAGGGCCAGAAGCTCAGCGCAGACCTCCTCGGCCCTTAGCGGCTCGGCCTGGTAGAGAGAGCCTAAGAGAATATTTTTCTCCTCCAGGGCATGGACTACCTTGCTTTGCACAAGCTCAGGATTTTTGAGATCTGCGGCACGCAGCCCGATACGCGCGGCCTTGTCTTCATAGGCCGGGCCAATGCCGCGCCCGGTTGTCCCGATTTTCCGGCCTGCGCGCTTTTGCTCCCGCGCCCGATCCAGACGCTTGTGATAGGGCAGGATCAGATGGGCCTTATTGCTGATTCCAAGCCTTGCAGGGGATACATCCACGCCGCTTTTGGCAACTTCGTCCAGTTCTTCCAGAAAAACCGCGGGGTCAAGAACCACGCCATTGCCGATCAGGCAGAGCGTGCCAGAGTTTAAGATGCCCGAGGGGATCAGATGCAGGACAGTCTGTTTGCCAGCAACCTTGAGCGTATGCCCGGCATTGTTGCCGCCGTGAAAGCGGACGATGACCTGGCTTTCGGCGCTGAGCAGATCCACAATCTTGCCCTTGCCCTCATCGCCCCACTGGGCGCCAATTACCACTGTATTGGACATCACTCCCCTCCTAACCTCGGAATTCGGCAAGCTTGCACACAATAGCCTTAGCCTATTTAGACCGCGCCGGGGCTGATGTCAAATTATTCGCTTTCGCCAAAAGGGGGCAAAAAAACCAGGCTTGCGCCTGAGACAAACAAGGCCCGGCGCAAACCGGGCCTTGATGAAGGCTATTGCTTTAACTTTCGGACTCAGGCGCTGAAATGCCCGGACTCTTTCTTTACCGCCAGGGCGATCTTCCAGAGCAGGGACAGCACCAGGGCGCCCACGCCATAGACGCCAAGGGCGACTACAATCTCCTTGAGTGTTGGCATATAAGGAGTAAAGCTCTCATACATGTTCGGGGTAAAGCCGCCGATCAGAAGGCCAAGGCCCTTGTCAATCCAGGTGGCTGCCACAAGCAGGGCAAGGGCCAGAGGCAACAGCGGCCCTGTGCGCCACTGGGGAGGAATGAGAATTACCAGACTGGCAAAGGCCATTATTACCGCTGCCCACATCCAGTAGCTCACCCAGGCCAGATGGCCGCCGTGCCCGGCAAAGAGAAAGATAATCGGCTCCATATGCCCGGGGATATTACTGTAGAAAGCTGTGAACAACTCGAGGCAATAGAAGAAAACATTGACGCACATGGCATAGACAATGATTGTGGCCAGTGTGCCAATGGCCTCCTTGCCTGGCTCAAAGCCGGTCAGGCGGCGGAGGAGAAAGAGCAGCAGGAGGAGGATGGCCGGCCCGGAGCAGAAAGCCGAGGAGAGAAAGCGCGCGGCCATGATTGCCGTAAGCCAGTAGTGGCGGCCAGGAACGCCCGCATAAAGGAAGGCCGTAACCGTGTGTATGGAGAAAGCCCAGAGAATTGAGATATAGATCAGCGGCTTGACCCACTTGGGCGGGTCAACATCCTTGAGTTCGGCTTCCAGAGTTACCCAGCCGATGACAATGTTCAGGCCCAGATAGCCGCAAAGGACGATCATGTCGTAGAACATCACCGAATTGGGCGTGGGATAGAGCATTACATTGAGCATACGCTGCGGCTGGCCAAGATCGACCACAATGAACAGGGCGCACATGACCACTGCCGCCACAGCCATGAACTCGCCGAAGATGATCATCTTCTTGAATTTCTTGTAGTGGTGGAAATAGGCCGGCAGCACCAGCATCACTGCCGAGGCGGCTACACCCACAAAATAGGTGAACTGCGAAATATAAAGCCCCCAGGAAACCTCGCGGCTCATGCCGGTGATTCCAAGGCCGTTAAAGAGCTGGTCAAGATAGACCAGGCCGCAGCCCGCAATGAGCAGGAGCAGGGCAAGCAGCCAGGTGTAATAGCTTTTTGAGCCAGTGAGCAGTTTCTCGAGCATGGCTTCTCCTCCCTAAATCAAGTAATATACGCCGGGCTGGGTGCCCAGGGAGGGCTTGCGGCGCAAGCTGTAATTGGCGGCCAGAGCCTGGCGCACAGCGGAATTGGGATCTTCCAGATCGCCAAAAAGCAGCGCCCCGTTGGAGGCTTCCACACAGGCCGGAAGCTTGCCCTCATTGAGCCGCTCCACGCAAAAATTGCATTTTTCAACAACGCCGATCATCCGCGTGGGAAATTCGGGATTGGGCACAGGGCTTGCCAGGTATTTGCGCGGATCCACAAAATTGAAAGAACGCGCTCCGTAGGGGCAGCCCGCCATGCAGAAACGGCAGCCAATGCAGCGGTGATAGTCCATGGCCACAATGCCATCGGCCATCTTGTAAGTGGCCTGGGTGGGGCAGACGCGCACACAGGGCGGATTAGTACACTGGTTGCACAATAGCGGATAAACCTTGTTGCGCATGGCCGTGTTCAAGTGATTGTTCATGTCATCGGGAAAGACATGGTCAAAGCTGTCTGTCCAGATCCATTTCACATTGCGGTCGCCTGGCACATTGGGCACATTGTGGGCCTTGTTGCAAGCCTGAATCAGCGGCGCGTAGTCGGCCTCGCTCTTGAAACGACGCGTATCAATGACCATGGCCCAGCGTTTGGCGCTAAGGCCGCCCTCGCGCTTCACATAACGGCCGGGGGCAACCTGGGCCTTGGCCTCGCCAGAAAGAGCGGCCACGCCGCTTGCAAGGGCAAAGGCCGAGAGGCTGGCCAGCCTGAGGAACTTTCTTCTGCTTGCTTTCATTTACTTGCTCCCAGGAATGATGTGGCAAGTCCAGCAATAGGGGCTGACGCTATTGGCGACATGGCATTTTTCGCAGAACTCGGCGTAGTTGTTGTGGCACTTGACGCAGGTGTTCTGGAGGCTTATCGCCCACTTTTTGCCGTTGAGCGCCGAAACATAGACGCGGTTGCCCTCGCGCAGGGCCTGATCGCGCCATTCGTCCAGAAGGCGCATATGCTGGGCGCGCATGAACTCCGTATTCTCAATGCAGTTCTTTTCCGCAACGGGATTGACCACGCCTGTCTTGGTATAGTTCTGGCCTATCCAGCCCAGCCAGAACGGCGAACTGAATACGGCCACAAAGATAATGATGCCGATAATCACAGCTTTGGCATTATACATTTATTGGCCCTCCCCCTGGGTAGCAGCGCCATCGTCTTCATCGGCCAGGGCCTCCTCGGGCAGATCCTCCTGGCGCAGGTTCATGGTGCGCTTTTGCTCCCCCTGCATGACGAGAGCGTTGCCCACAAGCTCATGCAGGCCGCTCACCGTGCAGCCCGGCGCCCAGTAGTCAGCCAGGGGCGGAAGCGTTGCGCGGTCAATGGCGCAGACGCAGGCCATATGGTTTACGCCATATTTCTGCTGCACATAGCGCAAGGCATTGCCCCTGGGCATACCCGAACGCATCCTGAGTTCCATAATTTCCTCTGTGTTCAGGCCCGAGCCTGCACCGCAACAGAAAGTCTGCTCGCGGATGGTGTTTTCGGGCATTTCCACAAAGTTTTCGCAAACATGCTTTAAGACATAGCGCGGCTCATCCAAAAGGCCCATACCCCTGGCCGGGTTACAGGAGTCATGCCAGGTGGTCACCAGGTTGGCGTTGCGCCTTGGATCAAGCTTGAGCTTGTTGTGGCGGATCAGATCCGCGGTGAACTCGGCAATGTGGATCATCTTGGTGGAGGCGGCCACATCAAAGACTGTCCCGGTAATGGGCGAGACTGGCACGGTCAAATTGGCCGGGGCCGGGCCGTTATAGGTGTCCATATACTGGTTGATTACGCGCCACATATGCCCGCACTCACCGCCAAGCAGCCACTTGACATTCAGGCGCTCGGCCTCGGCATACATCTTGGCATTGAGCTTCTTGGCCATGTTGAAGGAGACAAATGAGCCGAAGTTGCCGCCCTCGGAGGCATAGGTGGAGAAAGTGTAGTCGAGGTCAAGCTCGTGGAAGAGCAAAAGATAGCCCATGAAGGTATAGATTCCAGGCTCGGCAAAAACATCGCCCGAAGGCGTGATGAAGAGAATCTCGGCGTTTTTCTTGTTGAATGGCGTCTTGGGGCGGATGCCGGTGATAGTTTCGCAGTCATCGGCCAGCATTTCCACAATTTCCACATAGGAGTGCGGCTGAATGCCCAGATGGTTGCCGGTGAAGCTGCAATTTTTCACCGGATCCATGATCCAGTGCAGGCCAAGGCCCACTTCGTGAAGCAGTTCGCGCACGATCATCGTGATTTCGGCGGTGTCGATGCCATAGGGGCAAAAGAGCGAGCAACGCCTGCACTCGGTACACTGGTAGGCGTAGTAGAAAAGCTCCTTGACGACGTGCATGTCCCAGCCGCGCGCACCCACGCGCTTGCCCAGAAGCTTGCCCAGAAGCGTATAGTCGCGGCGGTAGAGCGAGCGCAGAAGCTCAGCCCTCAGCACCGGCATATTCTTGGGATCGTTGGTGCCCAGGAAGAAATGGCATTTGTCCGCACAGGCCCCGCAACGCACGCAGATGTCCATGAAAAGCTTGAGCGAGCGGTGCTTTTCCAGGCGGTCAGCAAAGGCGTCACAGAGGATTTTTTCCCAGTTTTCCGGCAGATGCCAGTCCTCGGCAGTTGGATCCCACTCGTGGGGATTGGGCATATGCAGAAGCTGCATGGTGTCCAGCTTGGCCGGGTAGCAGTAGCTGCCTGGCAAAAATTGCGGTTTGGTCTCGAACCAGTCCTCCTTGGGAAAGGGCGGACGACTGGCCACGAGCATCTCAGGCGTAGGTAGTTTTGCCATGATTGCTCCTCCTTACTCGGCGGCCTTTTCGGGTTGCTTGTCCAGCGGAAGCCCCGCCTCGGCCATGGCCTCGCGGTAGGTATCCTCATATTCCGGGTAGGTGAAATACTGCTTGGGCGGATTCCAGGGGTTAATATACCTGATCCGCCTGGTATTGTTGGGCAGGTTGCGCGTGGGACTGAAAAAGACGCCCGGCATGTGCGCCAGCTTGGAGAATGGGAAATAGATCAACAGCGCGCAGGCCAGGGTCAGGTGGACAAAGAAAATCTCGTTGATGCCGGCGGCAGACTGCGGCGCAAAGTGCGTAAGGCCCATGAGGTAGATCTTGACCTGGGCAATCTCAGTCTTGTCAAAATAGCGCAGGCACAGGCCGCTTGTCACTATGCCAAGCAAAAGCCAGAGCGGAAAATAGTCGTTAAAGAGGGAGATATAGCGCAGGCGATGGTTGCAAAGCCGCCTTGCAAGGAGAAAGAGCAAGGCGCAAAGCGCAAGGCCGCCAGTCCAGTAAAAGCGTGGCGAGCCAACCTGCATGATCCCGTCAATCATTTCCACAAAGCTTATGGCTACCGGCACAGGCTCCATGAAGAAGCGGAAGTGGCGGATAAAGATCACCAGCACCGAATAGTGGAAGATCAGCGAGAAGCACCAGAGCCACTTGGAGGAATAATAGATGGTTCTTGAACCCTTGCTCACCGGATCCTGCTCCAGGACATCGGCCTGGGTGTTGCGGAAAAGGGAGCGGAAGAAAAATACCTCAAGGAACATGCGCTTGACCACGCCCCAGGTATCGCTTGGGCAGTCAATCTTGGCCTGCCTGATGAAGTCCAGAGACTTCTCCTGGCCGCCAGTGGTGGGTATGCAGAAAGGCACGGGCGACTTTGCCCAATAGACCATGCGCCAGATCATCCCGCCAATAAAGACCAGCACCGCAATATACGGCAGGGCTACGCCAAAGAGCGGCGCAAGCCCTATGCCCGCGCCGATCCAGGCAATGGCCGCAATAAGCAGCACCAGGATCAATGATTCGAACATTCCCTACCTCACTTGGCCAGGGTTTTTGGCGCTTCAGTTGCCGCGCCGGATTCCAGTTTTTGTGCCCAGCGCGCCAGTTGGGCATGCTGGGCGCGGATTTCCTTGATTCGCGCTTCGGCCACAGCCTCGCGGGCCGACTCATAGAGGTCAAAGGCAAATAGCGCCAGGGTGTCAAGACGCGCCTCGGCCTCAAGATAGGCTTCAAGCTCTCCGGCTTCCTGCATTTCGGGGAGAAGGATTTTGCGCAAGGCCGGCTTCATCAGGTAAAAAACGGCCAGGCTCTGGCTGGGATCACCTTTTTGCACGGCCCTGAGCTTGACAAAACGCGCCAGGGCTTCCTTGACCTGGCCTGGGCTGATATTTTCCCCGGCCACAGCGTCAATCAGAAGCGCCGCGGCCTCGCGGGTCATGGCCGCCACAGGATTGGTGAAGGGATCATGGCTGGTGCGCAAAAAGCCCGTGGTTTCCAGGGGATAGGTGGCAAAAACCGCCTCAACCCAGGCATCAGTCAATGCCTGCTTATGCTTGCCAATGATTTTCTGCGCAAGCTTAGCCACGAACCCCCCAGCCGTGCGTAATGCGGGCAGAAAGACAAGCCCGAAAAGGCGCAAAAAAAGCTGATTTCTGCTCTATACTCGCCAAGGGCAAAATGCGTCAAGGGGCAGTCTGACAAAAGCCGGATAACAGAGATTTTTACTAGGGAAAAGAACAGCCAAGGCCAAGCTCTGCTACTGCCAAGATCATCCAGAACCATGCCTGCCGTATGCAGCTTGCGCAAGCGGCATAGGGCCGCATTTTGCCCTGGCCTTGGGCTTTACCTTGAGCGGGATTGGCACTAGACTCGCGCCATGGTTTTTTTCAATGCCCTGGGCGGCGTTTTTGGGCTTTTGCTTATCGTTTGCCTGGGTTTTTATTTGGGGCGCATCGGCTGGTTTAGCGCGGACAGCCGCAAGCTACTGCCCAAACTGGTTACTAAGGTCACCCTGCCGCCCTTTCTGGCCTGCATTGCCCTGCGCCAGATTGAGCGCGGCCAGATTCTCGATCTGCTCCTGGGCGCGGCTGCTCCGGCCCTGTGCATGATTATTTCATTCATCCTGGCCTTTATTGTGGCCAGGCTTGCGGGTGTAAACAAGCGCCACTTTGGCCTTTTTTGCACCTGCGTTGCCAATTCCAACACAATCTTCATCGGCATCCCGGTCAATCAGGCCCTTTTTGGGCATGAGGCCGTGCCCTATGTGCTGCTCTACTACTTTGCCAGCACCGTCTTTTTCTGGACAGTCTGCAACTATGCGATCAGCCGAGACGGCCTGGTCATAACTGAGGAAGATGGCAAGCCCAGAGAGGGCACAGAACGCCAGCTTGGCCTGAAGCTGCGCCTGAGCAATTTTTTCTCCCCGCCCATGCTGGGCTTTGTTTTTGGCGTATTCCTGGCTTCTCTCAATGTGCCTGTGCCGGATTTTCTCATTCTTGCCGCCGAATATCTCGGCCAGGCCACAACGCCGCTGGCGCTGATCTTCATTGGCCTTTCCCTGGAAGAAGTGAAGTGGCGCGAGCTTAAGATCGGGCGCGATCTCAGCCTGGTGCTTATTGGCCGGATTGTCCTGAGCCCGGCGCTGATGTTTCTGATTGTCTATTTCCTTGATCTGCCAGAGCTGATGCGCAATGTCTTTATTATGCAGTCATCCCTGCCAGTATTGATGCAGGCTGCAATCCTGAGCGCATACTACAATACCGATCCCGAGTTCGGCTCCCTTAGCGTGACCATCTCCACGGTGATCTGCACCCTGACCATCCCGATCTATATGTGTCTGCTTTGACTTGCTCAGATTCTTGAGGCGGCAAAGACGCGCCTCAGACAGCTTTTGGCCAGGCGCAGGGGCGCAAAGGAAGTATGCGTCAGATGCCGCGGAATCTGAAAGCCAGAGGCCGAAAAGGCTTGAGGAGTCTCCAGGGGATAGCTCACGCAAGCTTCAGCAGCGCCCCTGCGGGCCAGGGCCGCGCTTAAAGGCACTTCCTCGGGCGCAAGGCCAAGGATCGCAAGAATACTCTGATCCAGGGCCACTGCCGATGCGCTTGCGCCAATCAGGCCCAGGGGATAAGGATCGCCCTTGATTGGCCCGGTTGTCTGCATGGCAATTACGCCATCCAGAAGCCCGGCCACTGGCGGAAGCGCCGCCCAGAGCGCCGCCAGGCAATCGGCAAAGAACTCAGGATCACGGCCCTCGCGGCTGTGGATCAGGGCCTTGGCCATGCCCGGCACGCAGCCAAAGCAGTTCTTGACGCATAAAGTCAGACGCATCTGGCTGTGGGCCTTTACCCTGGCTACAGAGAGGATCAAATCCGCCTCAAGGGCCGCCCTGGCAACCGGAAATGCAATCCCTTCCTCCCTGTCCAGAGGCAGGGCCAAACGCAGGCTCTTTGGGCAGAGGGCTGCCGGAAGCAGGGCGCTACCCAGGGATTCTACCCTAAGCCCCAGGGGCGCAAGGGCATTGGCAAGGCCAATGCTCCGCGCCACATTGCCAGCCTGGCCAAAACCAGGGGAGTCCGCAACGCGCACCCTTGCCCCCTGCTCCAGAAGCCAGGAGCAAGCCAGGGCCACAAGTTCAGGGCTGGCGCAGGCCAGGGGTCTTGCCGTAAGCAGGTTGGGCTTGACCAAGACGCTCATGCCCGGCCTGATTGCCAGGCTGGCCTTTTCAAGCAGCCTATAAATGCCTTGTTTAAGGCTCTCCCGCTGATAGTCGGGCTGGCGCAGCAGGGCCACGGGCACGGGCTTTGCGGAGTCCTGATTCATCCGCTAGCTCCTTTATGGTTTGAGACCTCGGCCTTCAGGCCGACAAGCGCGACCCCTGCCTGAAGGCAGGGGTATCAGTCCGCGCGGTAGCTTGGGAGGGGCTGCAAACCCCTCCCAAGCGCAAGACGCAAAGCCCTGAAGGGCTTTGCTACCCTATTGCTTGACCAACTATGCCCAAGGGCCAGAAAGCTGTAAAGTGCAAGCCCCGCCTAAAGGGCAAAAGGGCTTGAGCCAAGGCCCGTGCTGGATTAGCCTTTGCGGCATGGACGGGCATCTGTTCCAGATTCTCAGCAGGGAGCTTAAAGGGCGGCTTTTGGGGGCGCGGCTTGAGAAAATCCAGGAAGCGCCAGGCAATCTGCTCAGCATCAGCTTCTATGGCGGGGGGCGCAAAAGCCAGCTTTATTTAAGATTCGGGCGCAAGGACTCATTCTGCTTTCTGGGCCAGCCTGGCCTTGTCCAGTCCAGCCCCAGGCCCTCGGCCCAGGTAATGCGCCTGCGCAAATATGCCAGTGCAAGGCGAGTCCAAAGCTTCCTTGCCCAGCCCTTTGAGCGCAAGCTCTGGCTGCTTCTGGGCCACGGTACAGCGCAAGCAGGCAGAGGAAGCCTGCCTGCCTTGCAGGCAAGCCAAGGCCCTGACGCCGAAGCTGAGCCTGCCAAAGCCTGCTGGCTTCTGCTGGATCTTGTTGAGGGCGCGAGGCTTTGCTTTCTCACTTCGGAGCAAAGCCCATGCTGTCCCGAGCCGCTTTGGACAAGCGCCACTGAACTCTCCGACGCCCTTGCCAACTGGCGCAGCTATCCAGTGCTTACGCCTGCCCTGCGCCGGACATTATTGAGCCTGGCCGAGCCTGAGCGCCTGGCCTTGCTTTGCGATCTCGAAGCTGGCGGCGGGGATCTCTTTCTTTATCTCGATAGCCAGGGCCTTGTGCGCAAAATCAGCGCCTGGCCGCTTGCCCCAAAGGAGCTTGCCAGTAAGGGGCTTATTGAGCAGTCTGGCCAGGATTACCTTGAGCTTTTTGCTCGCGCCGCCCAGGGCCTGATGCTCGCGCCCATGACCGAGGCCGCGCAAAGCCAGCGCCTTGTGCCGCATCGGCGGCGCTTGCGCAAACTTCAAGCTCTGCTTGAAAAATTTGCAGCCGAGGAAGCGCGCTTAAAGGCCCTGGCGCAAAAAGAGGCCCAGGGGCAACTCCTGGCCGCCAATCTCTGGCGGCTTGATCCCAATGCGCATTTAAGCGCGATCAGCCTCGGACAAGGCGCGGATGCCGCTATGGGGCTGGCTGAGCATGATCCCGCGCAAGCCTCAGGCCAAAGCCTTATGGCTCTCGATCCGCGCCTGAGCCTTGGCGAAAATATGCAGCGTTTTTTTCACGCGGCCAAGCGCGGACGCAGGGGGCTTGAGCTTCTAGGCCAGCGCCGCGCCGAAGTCCAAAAAGAGCTTGCCCTGCTTCTGGACTTTACGGAAAAGGCCGCCCTGGCCTTGGGCCAGCCCAATCCAGAGTCGCGGGAATTTGCCGAAGCTCCCGAAGCCGCAAGGGCAAAGCCCACTGGCAAGGAAGCGCAAGCTTTAGCTGCAAAGCATGAAGCAACGCCGGAAAATTCATCAAGCCCTGTCAGGCCAGGCGCACGGCTTCTGGCTCTTGCCAACTCTCTGCCAGCCAATGTCCAGCTTTTTCAAAGTTCGGACGGCTTTTGCCTTCTGCGCGGGCGCGATGCCCGGGGCAATCTGGCCGCGCTCAAGCTGGCTGCGCCCGGGGATCTTTGGCTGCATGTTGCCGATGGCCCGGGCGCTCATGTTGTCATTCGCCTGGACTATGCAGGGCAAAAGCCGCCGGAGCGCTGTCTGAGGGAAGCCGGAGCGCTGGCCCTGGAGAAAAGCTGGCTGAAAAATGCCCCTTGCGGCCGGTTGATCTATGCCCTGGCAAGGCATGTCCATGCCCTGCGCAATGCCAAAAAGCAGTTTGGCACAGTGCGCATAGACAGCGTTTATGCCAGCCTGGAAGTTCAGGCCGTGCCAGGGCTTGGGCAAAAGCTGCTGATTCAGCCGGAGTGGGCCAAGGCTTGATTCCGAGGATGGCGCTGAACCGGGCCTCGATCCCGGCCTAGCCGCGCTCAGGCGCTAAGCAGGCGTGTTTTTGCGCGCAAGGAGCGGCGCGGCAAAGCGGCCTTGGATCTGTGCAGGAATCCAGGGCGTTGAGCAGCCAGGCCCGAGCGCTGGCTGTCCACGGCTTGGGCTGATGCGCTGTCATCTTTAAGATGCACATCTAGCTGCGGGAAGGCGATTTCAATTCCGGCTTCGGCAAAGGTCCGCTCTATGCCCAGACGAATATCCGAGGAGGTTATGCCGCCAAGCTCAAAGTCCTTGACCCAGAAGCGCAGGGTAAAATCGAGGGTGCTTGCGCCAAATTCGGAGAAGATCACTGTGGGAGCGGGGTATTTGAGTACATTGGCATGGGCTTTAGCCACTTCAATAAGGATGCGGATGACCTCGCTGGTATTACTGCCATAGGCCACGCCCACATTGACCTGGCGGCGCACCTTGCGCGAAAAGCTGCTCCAGTTGGTCAGCCGCCCAGACATGAACTCGGAGTTGGGCACATAGATCATGGCGTTGTCATAAGTCTCAACCATGGTGGCGCGTACGCTGATCTTACGCACCCGCCCGGTTGTGCCGCCCACTTCAACCACATCGCCAACTTGCAGCGTGCGGCTGAAAATCAGGATCAGCCCGGAAAGGAAGTTGTTCACAATGGTCTGCATACCAAAGCCAATGCCCACGGAAAGGCCGCCAGCAACCATAGCCAGATTGCTCAGTTCCATGCCCAGGCTCTTAAGCACAAAGAGTCCGAACACGGCCCAGGAGACGTAGGTCAGGGTGGTTTGCAGGGGCGTGATCAGGGTGGGATCAAAATTCAGGCCCTCGCCCGGGAGCTTGCCCAGAAAGCGCGTGCCCATGGAAACAACAGTGCGCGTAATGTAGAAGGCGCTGATGATCAGTAGCACCTGGATGATATTGAACTGGGTTGCGCCCACGCTCACGCCCTTGAGCGCAAATTCGCTGATCAGGTAGATGCCGCCGGGAAGCGCCGCAAGCCAGGCCAGGATGCCGAGGAAAGAGGCAACCAGAACCATGGGTGCGGCCAGGGCCACAAGCAGGCGGGCCAGCACGGCGCGCGCGCCCTCCTGTGGCAGGTGTTCGTTGATATTGCTTACAATGGCAATGCCGCCAAGGGTCAGTTCCAGGGCCAGGCAAAAGGCGGCATAGCCAAGATAAAGCCCGAAGCTGTAATAGCCAAAGCCCGAGAGGGCCAGAAGCAGGGCCAGCCAGATAATGATTGCGTAGCAGTCCAGGGAGCTTGCCTCAAGCTGCAATTCGCCAAAATCGTCCTTGGGCCAGCGTTTGCGCCAGGCCAGGGCGGCCATGAGGCCAAGAATCCAGAGGGCAAGGGCCAAAGCGCGAGTAAGCGGCAGATAGTTGAGCAGGATGCCAAAAAGCGCTAGGGGCATGAGCCTCAAGAAAGGCGCGGGCAGGGCCGGGGCATTGGGATATTGCAAAAGGCGCAAATCCCAGGCCAGGCAGATCTGCCCGTAGATCAGCACAATGCAGCCCACGGCCAGGAAATAGCGGAAAAATTCGCCGTGAGCGCCCATAGACGCGCCGATGAGCGCAAAGCCAAGGCAAAGCAGGGTCAGGCTTGTGCGGAAAATATGCCTGCTCACAAGCCCGGAATTGTCCTTGAGCCAGCGCGCGCGCATCAGGAGAACCAAAGCGCCGCTGAAGATCAGCCCGATGCCGAAGCGCAGAAGCGCCGTGCCCATCTGGGCCAGGCTTCCAGGAATCTCCACAGGAAGCCGGAGCAAAAGCCCCTGCCAGGCATAAAAGAGCTTTTGCCCAAAGTCGCTCCAGGCGCTTGGGCTTAAATAGGGCACTGGCCTACCTGAATACTGCTTAAGCCAGAGCCTAGGCAGGCTTTGGCTGATTTCCTGGCGCGCAGCCTCCAGCCGCTTGAGCAACGAAAGGGAGGGCATGAGCGAATCATACTGCGCAAGCACAGCGGTTAAACGCAGCCTGGCGCGGGTAATGCTCTCTACAAAGTCGCGCATCTCTGCGGAAATCTGATTTTCCTGGAGATCTTCAGGCAGGGAGGAGGCAAGGAAGTTCACGCGCTCAAGCAGGCCCTGGGCCTCGGAGCGGGCCAGGGTCACAGGCTCAAGCAGGCTCTCCATCTCGCTGATGGTTTCGGCCATGCGCCTGCTTAGGGCCTCAATGGAATTTGGCCTCCCCTTAAAGGTGTTCATCAGCACCAGGAGGCGGCGGCCCTCCTCCTCAAAGGGCTGCAAATTGCGCGAAAGGTTGGCCGTCTGATCGCTGAAATGGTCACTGAGCTTGATGGCCGTTTCGCGCACTTCCTGAATCATTTCCCGCTGGCCGCTCCAGATCACCTCCCAGGCATCGGGCAGGAGGGAATGGCTTGTGGACGGGCTTGCCTTCTCCGACCCCTGGCTTGCGTTCTGGCTTTCCGCGCCCTTTGTGGAAGCCTTGGCCTCTGGCTTGGCCGATACTGCACTTGCATCCGCCTTGCCTTCAGGGCTTGCCGCAGCAAAGGCCGGGCTTGCGCAGAGCAATAGCGCACAAAATAGGGCCGGAAGAAATTTCAGCCTGGGGCAAAATGGGCTTGGCATGACAGAAAAAGCCTGGACAGGCTGCGCACAGGGCTAGTCGCCGCGCAGATGCTCGTCCTCTTCCTGGCGGGCCTTGCAGTTGATGCACAGCCTGGTCACCGGGCGGGCCTTGAGCCTGGGGATGCTGATCTCCTCGCCACATTCCTCGCAAATTCCGTAAACGCCGTCATCCATACGCTGGATAGCGGCCTGAATCTTTCGGATCAGGTGGCGCTCACGGTCGCGCAGCCTAAGGGTAAAGGCGCGATCCGATTCGGCGGTGGCGCGGTCAGCAGGATCGGCAAAGACCTCATTGCTGTCTGTAAGCTCCTCCAGGGTCGCATCGCCATTTTGCTTGGCTTCCTCAAGCATGGTGGTTAAGAGCTTGCGGAAATATTCAATGTCGCTGTGATCCATCTTACCCCTCCCGCATCAAAGCAGAGCTTATAAACGCGGAGAGTTTTTTTGTAAAGGATTGCAATTTCCACCTGCGCAAAATTTTGCTAAAAAATCCTAGGCTCTGGCTGCTCCGGCCACTCGGGCTTTCTGGCGGATCTGCGCCCGCGTCTCCTCCCACTCGGGCAAGCTCCAAAGCTTTGCCAGCCCGGGGTCTAAATCCCCAAGCTGGATAATCCTGGCTGTCTGGCCGTCATAAAGGCGGACTTTCGGCAGGGGGAGCCCGGCCTCGCGCTGCTTGCGCGCCCTTGGAGCAGCTTCCAGAAGCAGGGCGCAGGCTTCGCGGATAATATTCTCTGGCCAGGCTTGGCCTCCGCGGGCCAGGGCCAGAGGCCCGGGACAGTCGCATAGCCCAAGCAGGAGATCCCCTGCCCTCCTGGCGCAGGCCAGCTTTTGATTGTCCTCCTGGTTACGGCCAAGGCAAAGCCAGTATGCTGCATCGGGAGAGGCATTACGCCAGTACTGGCGGCCTAGAGCGGCCAGGGCAAAGTCCTCGGCCTCCTGGCAGGGCGCGGCCTGCACGCCAGGGCCAGCGCCAATGACCGCGAGACTGAGCAACTGCCAGTATCGCCGGGCGTTTTCGCGCTCAGTGAGGCGGCAGCCGCCTGCCGGAGTGGGCACTTCGGCAAGGCCAAAACGGGCCGCAAGCTCAAGCTGAGCGTTGCGCCCACGCCCGGAAAGATCCAGAAACTTGTCCCGCGCCACAAGGCCCTGCTCCTCGGCCTGGGTTGGCGGCAGATGTTTTGCAGAAAGCGGCCTGAGCAGGAGGCCGCGCACTCCGGCCTCGCGCTCAATAAGATGCAGGCTGTCGCGGCGCTGCGACATGGGCCGCTGGCCCAGAACCTCGCCTGTTGCCAGAAAGTGGGCGCCGCTCTCGGCAAGATAGCGCCTGGCTTCGCGCAAAATGAGGATCTTGCAGTCCACGCAGGGATTAAGGGTCTTGCCATAGCCGTGGGCAGGGCCTTGGCGAAGCAGGGCGGCAAACTGGCGACCTATGTCGCAGCTTAGGATCTCAAGTTTGTGCAGCTTGCTCAGCCGGGCAATTTCCGCCTGGCTTGCGCCAAAAAAGGGGCTGCTGAAGTGGAGGCAGCGCACTGAAAGCCCCTGGGACTCAAGCAGCTTGGCCGCAAGCAGGCTGTCCAGGCCGCCGGAAAAAAGAACAATGGCCGAAACCGCGCCCATTAGCTAGTCTGTGGGCATATCCTCGGGAAAATCGGCATTGGCATAGACATTTTGCACATCGTCATTGTCGTCCAGAGCTTCCATGAGGCGCAGGAGTTTTACCGCCGTCTCCACAGGAACAGCCACAAGATTGGCCGGAACCATCGCAAGTTCGGCGCTCTGCATGGCTATGCCTGCGGACTCAAGGCCCTCGCGCACTGTGCTGAAATCAGCCATGGCCGTCTGGATTGTCCAGCTTTCGCCATCGTCAAGCACATCGTCCGCGCCTGCTTCCAGGGCGGCCTCCATGATTGCATCTTCGGCCAGGGCGGCCTTGTCCACGCTGATCACGCCCTTGCGCTCAAACATCCAGGCCACTGAGCCATTCTCGCCCATTGCCCCGCCGTGCTTGGTGAAAAGATGGCGCACTTCGGCCACGGTGCGGTTGCGGTTGTCTGTGGCTACCTCGACCATGATCGCAATGCCGCCAGGGCCATAGCCCTCGTAGAATACTTCGGCAATATCGCCGCCAGCGTCCTCGCCGGTGCCCTTGCGAATGGCGGCCTCAATCTTGTCCTTGGGCAAGTTTACGGCCTTGGCAGCGGCAATGGCCGCCCGCAGGCGCGGATTGCCGGAGGGGTCGCCGCCGCCCTTGGCGGCAATGATGATCTCCTTGGCGGCCTTGGTGAAAACCTTGCCGCGCTTGGCATCCTGACGGCCCTTGCGGTGCTGGATATTGGCCCACTTGCTATGCCCGGACATGCAACCTCCCCTGATGCGCACAAATTGACAATCGGCAAGGATAAAAAAAATGCGCCCGATGCGCAAGCCGGATCAGCGGGGCTTCCTGGCTTAGTCTGGCTCAAGCCAAGGGATAAGTCTGCTTCAGGCCAGTTTTCGGCCAAGGCCGAGATAGAAGCTCTCCTTGCTCTCGGCGCGGGAGCTTTTGGGCTTGAAACTGCGCACTTGCGCAAAGCTCTGACGCATGGGCACAAGCAGATCGTGCAGATCCGGACCCATGAAAAGCTTGACCACAAAATTTCCGCCCTGGGCAAGATATTTTTCGGCAAGAGCGAGGGCCTCCAAGGCCAGATTGAGCGAACGCGCCTGATCGGTAAGCTTTACGCCTGTTGTGGCCGGGGCCATGTCCGAAAGCACGAGGTCAAACGGCCCAAGGCTTTGCAGACGCTCCTCAAAGGCTTGCGAGCGCGCAAAGACATCCTCCTGGCAAAAGCAGACCTGGGGCGGAAAGCTCACGGACACCGCCTTAAGGTCACAGGCCAGCACCAGACCCTTCGCGCCAACGCGCTCAGCCGCGCCAAGACTCCATGAACCAGGCGCCGCCCCAAGGTCCAGCACCTTTTGCCCTGGCCTGAGCAGACGAAACCTGGCGTCCAGCTCCTTGAGCTTGTAGATGGAGCGCGCCGGATAATTCTCGCGCTTGGCCTTGAGGAAATAGGGATCGCGGTATTCTTTCATGCCTTGCGGCCCAAGCCCTAACAGAAGCCTGGGCGCGTGGCAAGCAGGGCAATCCGTACCAGAAGCAGGTGAAAGCCTAATCCAAACAATCGCAGAGGGCGCGGTCGCGCAGGGACTTTACGAGGATTGCGCCACGCGCAAGCTCGCCATGCAGTTCCTTTAGCCGCCTGGCAAGTTCTGGCGGGGCTTTGGCCTTATTCTGCGCAAGCCAGGCATCCAGGCCGGCAATACCCACGCCGCCGTTTGCCAGATCATAGATCAGAATCTCCTTGCCGCGAAAGCTGCCCTGGCCGCTGAGGGCCTTGGCGGCTGAGGCCGCAATTTCATAGACAGCCTGATCCGCCCGTTTGACAATGCCCAGGGGCATGACCTGGGAGGCCAGGCCAGCCCTTGCCGAAGCCCCTCTTGCGGGCGAAAGTGCGCTATCTGGCAGAAGATCCAGGCCAATGGCCAGGGCTTTGGCCTTGGCAACTTCTGCAAGGCTTGCCTCATTGCTTTGGCCCGCGGCCAGGGCAATGACCGAAGCTCCGGCCTTGAGCAGCGCCCGCGTTTTCTCGGCTGCCAGGGCCGGATTGGCAAAAGAGCCGACAATCTGCTGGATCACGCGCAGGCCAGGGTCAATGAGCGCCGCGCCCTCGGCATAGCCGTTGAAGAGCGAACGCATGGCTGGGCTGTCCTCCGCGGAGAGCCAGGCGATTTTCGGCTCCGCCCCGGCTTGCGCCCCATGCCGCGCCAGCATGGCCGCAGCCGCTCCCGCAAGAAAGGCCGCCTGTTCATCGGCAAAGCTCACGCTCATGATGTTGGGGGCGCGGATGCCAGCATCCAGACAGCCAAACATGGTTTTGCGATAGTTGGCCGCATTGTCGCGCAAAAGCTCATGCAGGCGCGTGGACGCCAGGAGTACAAGCGCAGACTTTGAAGCCGCATCGCGCAGGGCCTGCTCCTGCTCCTCTGGCGTGGGTGCAATTAAAACCTGTGGCTGAAAGGAAAAATCCCTGGCCGCCCGCGCAAGGCCCGCAAGCAAAAGCCTGTGCCATGCGCTATCGCCCTGATGCTCTAGAATCAGGGTGATCAGCGGACGCTGCTCCCTGGCCTGCTCTCCTGCGCAGGCCAGCCTGGCAGGAAGATTCAGAGAAAAAATCAGGCCAAGCGAAAAAAACAGGCTCAGGCCAATAAAGCGCCACGGGGATCTGGCCGCTAATCCGGCTTTGGGCATGGCATTTCTCCCATCAAGCTGGCAAAAGCCCGGCTTAAATCTGCCCCTGGGCAAAGAGGCGCAAGCTGTCCACTTCGGCCAGAAGCGCCTGATAGTCAAAGCGGCTGAATTTGCCGTCCTGATAGAGAATTTCGCCGCCAACCATGCTCAGGCGCACTTCCTGGCCTGTGGCCGCATAGACCAGTTGTGAGACAGGATTGTGCATGGGCTGAAGCCCAGGACGGGAAAGATCCAGGGCAATGAGATCTGCCGGGCCGCCAATCTCAAGCTTGCCAAGCTCCGGCTGATGCAGGGCGCGCGCTCCGCCAAGAGTGGCCATGTCCAGCGCATCCTCGGCCTTGACCAGCGTAGGATCAAGCGCGGTAAGCTTGGGCAGGAGCGCGGCCAGGCGCATTTCGGAAAAAAGGTTGAGCTGGTTATTGCTGGCCGGGCCGTCCGTGCCCAGGCCCACAGCCATGCCCGAGGCAAGCATGGCCGCAAGTGGCGCAGCGCCCGAGGCAAGCTTCATGTTCGAGGCCGGATTATGGGCGCAAACCGCGCCTTTTTCAGCCAGGAGCGCGATTTCATCCGGCTCAAGATCCACAAGATGGGCACAGGTGAGCGGAAGATCCAAAAGCCCGAGACGGGCGCAGTGGGCAATGGGCCTTGCGCCATACTGCTCAAGGCAGCGGGCGGTTTCCGCCCTGGTCTCCGCTAGGTGAATATGCAGGGGAAGGCCGCTCTCCCTGGCAAGATCGCGGCATAATTCAAGGCTCTCTGGCGAGCAGGTATAGACGCTGTGGGCGTTGACCGCCACTTTAAGGCGCGGATGATCCTTATAATGCGCGGCCAGATCCCGCGTACGCGCCAGGGCCTCCTCCGCACCCTTGCAGGCCGCCGAAGGGAAATCAAAAACCGCCTCCCCGGCCATGCAGCGCATCCCGGAAATTTGCGCCGCTTCAAGCACAGCATCGGCAAAAAGATACATGTCCATGGAGGCCGTGCAGCCACTGGCCAGAAGCTCGGCATGACCAAGCAACGCGCCCAGGCGCACAATCTCCGGCTTAAGCCTGGCTTCCAGGGGAAAAACGCGCGTGGTCAGCCAGTCCATGAGCGGCAGATCGTCCGCAAGGCCACGCAAAAAGGTCATGGCCGCGTGTGTATGGGCGTTGATCAGCCCGGGCATGACCAGCATGCCGCGCAAATCCAGCACGCGCTCAGCCTGCCAGCGCCGTTCAAGCTCCTTGCGCGGGCCAAGATCGAGGATGCGCCCCTCGGGCGCGGCTTCCCTGTTCCCTGGCTCTTGCGAAAGCGGGCCAATGGCCAGGGCCGCATCGCTCAAAACGCGGCGTCCGGCATCCTGGGAGAGCAGAAGCCCGGCCTGAATCAGCAGGGGGCAGGCTTTCCGCTCATTCTCCAAGGGGCTTGGCATGGTTGCGCGCTCAGGCTTTGGCGCAAAGTTCGAGAAAATAGCGGTGCAGGCGGGTATCGGGCGTAAGTTCAGGATGAAAGGCTGTTGCGAGGATCAGATTCTCACGCACGGCCACAGGGCGATCTTCCCCGTCCAGGGGGTAGCTGGCCAATATTTCCACACCCCTGCCTGTGGCGAGAATAATCGGCGCCCTAATGAAGACTGCGGGCATGGGTTCAGGCCCAAGCGCAGGCATGGAAAGATCTGCCTGAAAGCTGTCCACCTGGCGGCCAAAGGCGTTGCGCCGAACCTGGGCATCGAGAACGCCAAGCCTTGGCTGGCTGGAGTTTTCAATTTCCCGCGCCAGGAGAATCAGCCCGGCACAAGTGCCATAGACCGGCATACCTGCCAAGATGCGCCTTTTGATTGGCTCAAGCAGGCCAAGATCCACCAGAAGCTTGCCCATGGTGCTGCTTTCGCCGCCAGGGATGATCAGAGCCTCAATGGGCGTGGGGCTATCGAGGCCTTTAAGCTGGCGAATCTCGCGCCTGGGCGCTCCAAGGGCTTTAAGGGCCTGAAGATGCTCGCGGAAAGCCCCCTGGAGCGCCAGAACTCCTACAAGCGGAAGCGCGGCCACCTACCAGCCCCGCTCCTGCATCCTCTGGGCTTCGGGAATTTCAGAAATTTCAATGCCCACCATCGGCTCGCCGAGGTCGCGGGAAATTTCGGCCAGAAGCTTGTAATCCTTGTAATTGGTCACTGCCTGGACAATGGCGCGGGCGCGTTTGGCGGGATCGCCAGACTTGAAGATGCCTGAGCCAACAAAAACGCCATCCAGGCCAAGCTGCATCATCAGGGCCGCGTCCGCCGGGGTGGCAATACCCCCAGCGGCGAAGTTGACCACCGGTAAGCCCCCGCGCTTGCGCACTTCAAAGCAGAGGGCCAGGGGGGCGCCATGCTCCTTGGCGAAATTGAAAACCTCATCTTCCGGCAGGGCGCAGAGGATGCGCACTTCATCCAGAACCATGCGGCAGTGGCGCACGGCCTCAACCACATTGCCTGTGCCCGGTTCGCCCTTGGTGCGGATCATGGCCGCGCCCTCGCCAATGCGCCGAAGTGCCTCGCCAAGATTGCGCGCGCCGCAGACAAAGGGCACAGTGAACTTGAGCTTGTCGATATGATAACGGTCGTCAGCCGGGGTTAAGACTTCGCTTTCGTCGATATAGTCCACGCCCAGGGCTTCAAGAATCCGCGCTTCCACAAAGTGGCCGATACGCGCCTTGGCCATGACCGGGATGCTTACGGCATCCATGATCCTGAGAACGATCGAAGGGTCAGCCATGCGCGCTACGCCGCCAGCGGCGCGGATGTCCGCAGGCACACGCTCAAGGGCCATGACCGCGCAGGCCCCGGCCTCCTCGGCGATCCTGGCCTGCTCTGGCGTGGTCACGTCCATGATCACGCCGCCCTTGAGCATTTCGGCAAGGCCGCCCTTGAGCAACATGGTTCCCTTTTCTTCCTTCTGCGCTTCCTGCATGGGGCATCCTCCAGGCGCGGCAATTCCGCGCAAAAATGGCCTGGCCGCTTCGCACGGCGGCTTGCGCCGTTTATCCGCAATATTCCCTGGCCTGTCAACCTGTAAACAGGTTTGGAAAGAGGCGAAAAATCACAGGCCGGGCTTCGCGAATGTTTCGGGCGCTATTAAGCATCAGCCTTGACAAAAATTTCTTCCTGCACCAACTTTGGTACAGGAGGGATACTTGAAAGTAATTTTTTATCGCGAGGAAAATGGCTCTGAGCCAGTGAGAAATTGGTTAAAAAGTTTGGACAGGGAAGATCGGCGGATTATTGGCACTGATATTAAGACTATAGAATTCGGCTGGCCCATTGGGATGCCTCTTTGTCGGCCACTCGGCAATGGACTTTACGAAATTCGCAGTAACCTTTCAAGAAATAGGATAACGAGAATAATTTTTTCAATTAACGGTAATGATCTTTATCTGTTGCATGGATTCATTAAAAAAAGTGCAAAAACGCCCTTAACTGATCTAGCACTGGCAAAGAAACGCAAAAAAAATCTGGAGAATACCAATGAGCAATGAAAAATATGCCGGTTCGACCTTTGACAGTTTTCTTGAAGAAGATGGACTGCTTGATGAATGTTCGTCTACAGCTTCCAAGCGAGTCCTTGCATGGTGTCTTGGACAGGAAATGGAAAAGATAAACCTGAGCAAGTCAGAGCTTGCCAGGCGGATGAAAACAAGCCGTTCCAGCGTCAACAGACTGCTTGATCCCACAAACACATCCATTAGTCTTGCCACCATGGAAAAGGCGGCCAGGGCACTGGGAAAAAAGCTTGAAATCCAGATTGCATGATTTTCCCACTAATTTCATGGCTAGCTTTGAACTTTTCCTGGTATTTATAGCTGATGCGCAAAAAATGTTTTGCAATCCCAAAGGAGGCTAAGGCCAATGCCCAATCCAGCCTTGATCATCACTCCGATAATTGCGCTCCCCATTCTAATCGTCCTCCTTGCCAAGAGCATCTATATTGTCCGCCAGCAGACGGCGCGGGTGGTGGAGCGCCTTGGCCGCTACAAAAAGATCCTCCTGCCTGGCTTTAACCTGATCATTCCATTCATTGACCGCGCCTCGCCGCCGCTCTCCCTGCGCATTGTCCAGCTGGACATCAATGTGGATACTAAGACCGAAGACAATGTCTTTGTCAAAGTGCCTGTGGCGGTGCAGTACCAGATCAATCCCGAAAAAGTAAAAGAGGCTTATTACAAGCTGGAATACCCGGAGGAGCAGATCAAGAGCTATGTATTTGATATTGTGCGTGCCGAAGTGCCGCGCAAAACTCTGGACGATCTCTTTCTCTCCAAGGACGATATTTCCGAGGCCGTGCAAAGTTCGTTGCAGAAAGTCATGGACGAATACGGCTTCATTATCCGTCGCAGCCTGATTACCGACATCACGCCGGATGCCAAGGTGGCAGCGGCCATGAACTCGATCAATGCGGCCAAGAGAAACCGCGAGGCCGCCGAGCATGAGGCCGAGGCTGCGCGGATCAAGCTTGTGGCTGCTGCAAGTGCCGAGGCCGAGAGCAAGAAGCTCCAGGGCGAGGGCACGGCCAACCAGCGCAAGGCCATTGCCCAGGGCATTGCCGAGAGCGTGCGCATCCTCCAGGAATCCGGGGTTTCTGAGCGCGAGGCCAATGCCATTTTGCTGGCCACGCAGTATTTTGACATGCAGCAGTCCCTGGGCCAGCACTCACGGGCGACGACAATTTTCACGCCGCTTTCGGCCAATGGCGGCGCAGCCGCCCTGAATGAGATCATGGCCGCGCTGGCGGCCTTTGGTAATGAGCCAAAGGCGGAAAAGCCCTGAGCTTAAAGGCAATGCAGTTTCGCTGCCCTGATAAGCCAGCCCCGAAGGGTTGAAGCCCACAAAAGTGGCAAAAAAATAGTTAAAATCAGCTATTGACAGAGCCAGGGCAAAGCACTAGCTTGCCCGGGTTCAAGAATCCTGTCTGCGGGCGCAGGCGGGCTTTTATCCAGTGCTTTTTCAGGCCGTGAATATGCGAAGCATTCTGCCTGTGTTAGCGCTTCTCCTAAGCCTGGGCATACTCGGGCTTAGCGGCATTGCCGAATTGGGCGGCACACGTAGCCTTTATGCCGCGCCAAAAAATCCAGAAAATCTCCAGAGTTCAGGAGGCAAACCGCAAATCCCCAAGGCCGCCCCTTTGGACGCGGGGGAGCAATGGGTAACCATGCCCGCAGGCGCGCGCCCTGCCTATATGGGCATTCACGGCGGCACCATGCCGGTAAGCCTGCTCATTGCCGGGGACGGCGGCTCACTGCTCAGCTTTGTGGGGCGCACAGGCAATGATTTTCTCGAAGCGATCAAGGCGCTCAAGTTGCCCCTGCCCTCCATGCTCAACGCTACACTTTCCAGTGCGGAGCAAGGCGAAAGCCTCAGCCATAACCTGGAAAGCTGGTCCAGGCGTCCGCTCTTTGCCGGCAATGCCACAAGCAGTATGCCGGTTATCTCCCTAAGCGGCGAGCGCTTTGCCGCCCTTGTGCGCAAGCCAGGTGAGCTTGAGCCTTTTGGCTTTTCCGCAGAGCCCCTTTCCATAGAGGGCGCAGTGCGCAAGCCTGCCGCGCTTTTGCCGGTCAAGCGCCAGCGGCTCAAGCTTTTCCCGGACTATTTTCTGCCGCGCAAGAATTAGGGCCGCTATTCCGAAAAATACCCTGCGGCCGTGGTAGCTTTGCAAGCACCCCAAAGCTCCTGCCAGCAAGCCCTGGCCCTCTCCAAAAGCCCGGTAGCTTCCTCCTGGCGCTCGGCGCTGACAAAAATGGCCTCGCGCCGGGCGCGAAACCAGGTGCGCTGACGCTTGGCATAGGCGCGGGTACGCAAAAGCCATAGCCGCAGAAGCTCCTCCTGGCTTAAGCTGCCCTGATTCCTTGCCAGACATTCGCTGACGCCAATGCCGCTAAAGGCAGGCGCCTTGGGATTTGGGCAGCGCTTAAAGGCGCTAGCCGCTTCATTGAGCGCCCCCTGGGCCAGCATTTGCTCTATACGCCTGGCAAGGCGCGGGGCTAGCCAATCAAGGCTGCAATCAAGCACAAAGAGCGGGCCAAGGCATAGGGGCTTTTGTTCCGCTTGCTCATGCCAGGCTGAAAAAGCAAGCCCGGTGGCTGCAATCACCTCCAGGGCGCGCAGGATGCGCTGGCGGTCGTTGGCATGGATGCGCGCGGCATAGACAGGATCGCGCCTGGCAAGCTCGGCGTAGAGCGCCTGTGAACCCTGGCGCTCCATGCGCAGGCCAAGCTCCTGGCCTATGGCCGCAGGAATTGGCGGAATCTGGGCCATGCCGCGCAAAAGGGCCTGGAAATAAAGCCCGCTTCCGCCAACCACCAGGGGCACGCGCCCGCGCGCAAGCACCTTGCGGATAATTTCAAGCGCAAGCCCGCTCCAGCGCCCGGCGCTGATTTTCTGCTCCGGCTTAAGAAAGCCATAGAGATGATGTGGGATCTCAGCGCGCTCATCGGCCGTGGGCTGAGCGGTGAGCAGGGGAAAATCCGCATAGACCTGGCGCGAATCGGCATTGATGATTTCCGCATCCAGATCTCTGGCCAGGGCCAGGGCCAGGGCGCTCTTGCCTGAGCCAGTAGGCCCGGCCAGACAGATTATCGGAAGCGGCTCAGGGCTTTGGCTCAAATGCCCCCTCCGCACGCTTGCGCTCCAGGGCGCGCTGGACATTTGTCGGAACCAGGCCCTTGATCGCCGCGCCCTGGCTTACTGCGGACTTGATGATTGTGGAACTGATATAGAGCCAGCGGTAATCGGTCATCAAAAAAACCGTCTCAATGGCGGGCTTCAGGCGGCGGTTCATCAAGGCAAGCTGGAACTCGTACTCAAAATCCGAGACCGCCCTCAAGCCGCGCAAAATGGCGCAGACGCCGCGCTTTTCGGCATAATCCACAGTCAGCCCGGCAAAACACTCCACTTCAACCCTGGGTTCATTGTGTAGCGCGCCCCTGGCCAGTTCCATGCGCTCGGCCTCGCTGAAAAGCGGCTTTTTGGCCTCGTTGGACGCAATGCCGAGGATCAAGCGGTCAAAGACCTCCAGAGCGCGGCGGATCAGGCTCAGATGCCCGTTGGTGATCGGATCAAAAGTGCCAGGATAGAGGGCTATTTTCATCCGCTAGCTCCTTTGTGGTTTAAGACCTCGGCCTTTA
>QLIP01037032.1_pt1 | contig 86039 bp, 83 predicted proteins | sample 1769771 | NCBI WGS metagenome assembly QLIP01 (sample SAMN09428762, study PRJNA476227) | Gut metagenome, whole genome shotgun sequencing project. | isolation source: cecum | host: Rhizomys sinensis | place: China: Jinsha town of Minqing, Fujian Province | collected 2013-09-23 | reverse complement strand
TCATGTAAAATCTCCGTGTTACTCATTATCGGAAATTCTACTACTGAATGCAACTTTTTTTCGGTGGGATTACAAGGAATGGGAAAAGTTTCTTTATTGGGATAAGCATTTCTGGTCGGTCAATATGCGATGTATGCAAGCGTTGGCTGATTCGGAGCGTCTTTGCCAAGCCTATGAGAATGCCTGGGCAGGATTTGATATGGCCGCTTAGCCGGACAGCAATGATTTGGACTTAGCCGCATACTCAAAGACAAATGCTCTGCTCCATGCGCAAGCATAATGGTTTCGCTTGGCTGCAAGCTCAATTCACTTGGGATCATTCGCTACTTTCATCAGGCTTGCTTCATAAGCAGGAAGGATTTCGGAAGGTGAACCGGCGGCGCGCAGTTGACCGTCCTCAATCCACAAGAGGACATCGCAACGCTCTACTGTACTCAGCCGATGCGCGATGATGATTGTGCTAATCCCGCTTGGGAGCGCAAAGATGGTATTCATAATGCTGGCTTCTACTGCGCTGTCCAGCGCGCTCGTGGCCTCATCAAGGATGAGGACAGAAGGCTTGGCGTAAAGAGCCCGGGCAATAGACAGACGTTGAATCTGTCCGCCAGAAAGGTCTGCACCTCCTTCATCAAGACGGGCATCAATGCCGCGTTCGAGTGCCACATCCAGCGAGGCCATGCGGCAAGCTAAAAGCACCTGTTCCTTATCCCAGTCTTTGCCCCACTGGCTGAAAGCCACATTTTCCGCAATGCTCCCAGGGAGAATATATGGATTTTGCGGCACATAACCAATGCGACGGCAATAGGCGGCACGCGCTTCAGGGCTGAGCGGTCGCCCATCAACGAAGAATGAACCGGCTGTGTGTTCAATCAGCCCGCTTAGGATGGCCGCCAGTGTGCTTTTTCCAGCCCCAGACTGCCCGATGATGCCAACGCGCGCTCCCAGCGGGATGCTGAAGCTAAGATCGCGCAAGGAATCACGTTCAGCCTTGGGATAGCGAAAAGCTAGCCTCGTGAGGGCAATGCCGTCCTTTAGGGTAAAGTTAAGATCCTGCGCAGGGCATATTAAATCGGTCTTCCTGAGAGCATACTCTAAATTTTCCAGACACTCTAGTGCGCTGGCGCGCAATCCACGTACTTGGAAAAGAGCGCTGAGCGAACGGTTGAGTAGTGGCAGGACACGCCAAGTGACAAGGAGGTTAATAGTCATAACGGCTGCTATCTGCGGCAGTGGGGCATCCATAATGCCCCACATGACGCCCATGACGGCCACAAGAGCGAGAAAACCCGCTGATTCTAATATCCAAGTGGGCATGGTGGGGCCTATACCAAGAAATGTGCGTAATCCCGCCCCCTGGATACAGGCTTTTTCAAACTTGCGATAAAAACTTTCCTGCTGGCCGTAGATCAGCAATTCGCGGATGCCGCGCATGGCGTTGAGGGTTGTATTGCTCTCGTCCCTGCTCAATGCGTTGGCCGTGCTACCAGCTTCATCTATCTGCTTGCGAAGCCAACGATAGACAAACACGGCAATTCCAAGAATGCTACCCATAACCATGAGCACTATCCAAGGTGTAAATATAAGCAGAGTTACGGTCATGAGGAAAGCGAGCAGGGCGTAGGAATAGACCAACATGAGGTTAATCATCAGCAAGCCCAGATCTAAGCGTCTTGCGAGCGCATGGAACATGGATCTGCTGTCGCCAGATAGATGCCAGATATACGGACTATAGAGAAAATTATGAAAAATTACATCCCCGGCAAAAAGAGCAATGGATTGCCCGAGCGCATTGGTTTTGTACATGACCAGGCAGGCAATGGCGTTCTTCAGCCCAATGAATAAAGTGGCGAAGATCAGGAAGATCATGGTCAGTTGCCGCAGATCGTCGCCCAAGTACTCAGGGCCAGGCAGATGCTCAAAAACAAGCTGTGTAACACTGTTACCCAGGAGACGCTCAGGGGAAGCCACGCACATGGCCACGAGAGAAATGGTGAGAATGGAGATGATTTCAAATATGCCTTGGATGACAACGCCCAAAAATACAAACACCGTCTTGCGTTTCAGCGCAGACGGCAACGTGCGGTAAATACGCAGGAAGTCGGCAAAATAGCGAGAAGAAAGCGTGCTCAACATATTTCTTCAGCCATAATTCCAGTCGCCATATCGTGTATATTTACGTTGAGCCAGACTCGTCGGGATAGTTGCCGACGTTACGGCAAACCCATGCATGATGCCATCAGTCCACAACTTATTGCAACGATTTTCTCTTCCTTTGTTGTCGCAAACTCGCGGCATAGCCTTTCAGCTGCATAACCTTTCCTCTTGTGCGGCCGATATTGGAAAGGTGAAGGCGTCTGTCCATGACAATGATGGGTTCGCGCAAAATGCGTAGCCCTGCGGCCTGTATGCGTACGAGCATATCAACAGCATCACTTGCCAGATGTTCTTCAGCAAAGCCACCGCACTGTTCAAAAGCCTGCCGCTGGAACAGGGTTGCGCCCAAGAAACCAAAATAGGGTTTCTTACGTGGCAAAAGGTTTGAAGCTGCTACTTCATCAAGTTCTGGGGAAACAAAATCCTTTGCCAGCCCCATGATGCCTGCCAGTGAGCTATCCTCGCCCAATCTTGAAAGTAAATGGCAAAGCGCTTTCGGCCGCAACACATCGTCGTGGTCATGAAATAGAACAAAGTCTCCTTTCGCTAAGGCGAGTCCAACATTCTTTGCTCGGGCCTGCCCTGATGCGGGAATACTGCGTATGGCGCAGCCAAGGCTGAAGGCCAGATCTACTGTTTTATCAGTAGAGCCGTCATCCACTACAATGATTTCTGTTTGCATCTCTTGCGCATGAATGCCTGCCACAGCTTGGGCAAGGTAATTTGTGCCATTGCGGCAGGGAATGATGACAGAGAGGGATGCCATGTTGCTCCTTATACATTATTTGGAGAATGGATGCCGATTGGCTACAAAATAGCGCCAGAAAGATAGGCACATCGGGCATTGACTCAAAATGTCTGTGTGCATTATTTATTTGCCATGACAAGCCACATTTACTTCCGCGGCAAATGGGCGATTCGGTAAAAGTGAATTAATATTTTTTCGATTTCCTTTGAATTGCCATCTTGCATTGCTGGTAAAATATTGCGCACTATTCTGGATTGAAGATTACTATCATTTCTTATAAAATTAGCCAAGCTCTCCTTATTTCTGCATTGTTCATACACTTTAATGATATAATTGGCTGCAGAATTTGTAGCAGTATGGTACTCATGCCTAAATGCTCTATATGTATGGGTCATACATTCACTGATAATAAATACAATTTGCATATTATAAGTAAAATCATCACACAAATTGGTATGTAAGAATTCAATCACCGCGTCATAGGCATGGAATGAGTCTATGATTTTATTCAAGGCTAAATCATTACTATCAAGACTGTTTTCTCGCCGGAGATAGTTATAACATGATTGATCAGACGTACTGACAAAATTGCAGGCTGCAACAGCACGCAGGACATATGCCACATCTGCACTGCGGCTTGAAAGAGGCTCGAATTTTATATTCCACTTTTTTATAAAATTATTTTTATATATTGCTGCCCAGAAAACCTGGAGAAAATGCGCTTTATGCGCCTTGATTTTGGCCAATTTATATTTATCGTCACGAATCTGCCCATCAATGCTGATCTCGCGGATATATCCTCTGGAAATATCCGCGTCAGTAACAGCCGCATTCTCGTAGAGAGTTTGAAAAAAATCAGGCGCAACCGTGTCATCACTGTCCACAAACCCGAGATATTCACCTCTAGCCATTTCCAGGCCCAGATTGCGCGCCACGGCATTGCCCACATTTGTGGAAAGATCAATAATTTTCAGGCGCGGCTCAATCTGAGCATATTTTTGAAGGATATGAAGACTGCCATCAGTGCTTGCGTCATTGATGCAAATAATTTCCATGTCTTGCAGTGTTTGCGCACACACGCTCACAAGGCAAGAATCTAGATACTCTACAGTATTATAGGCAGGAATTATGACCGAGACTTTTGGGCATGGGGCGGCGGACATCACGGCATCTTCTGCAATATGCAATATTCTCAAAAGTAATCATTCAACGTAGCTTAGCCTCCTTGGCCTTGACAAGCTCCTTATCCTTCTCCAGTATGCTTTTGGCCGGCTGCCAGCCCATATCTTCCAATACCTCGTGAATAGGATCAGCCAGTAAGAGTTCCTGTGCATCTTCGTATTTTTCTACACGAAGCGTAAAGCCATCGGCCTGCGCAACATCGGCATTTATGCTAGGTTTTTGAGGCTTGGCAGCGGATTCGACAATGATCTCGTAGTTTTTAAGTGCATTAATAAATGTTTCAAGGCGTGTCGGCATATCATCTGGTGCGCCAGGCATAGCCTGGAGCGCCTCAAGTATTGCCTCGGCTGAAGCTCCATTCATAAGGTTGCCATAAATATCTGTAGCTATTCCATTTAAGCCATAATAGATGCCAGTTTCAGAATTAAGGATGATGGCAACGCCATCTTCGATGTCGCTGAACATTTTGGGTGCGTTAAGCGTATAACTGGCCATGTTTGCCTCCTTAGGCGTTTTGAAATTACGTTTTGTGCGGTCTGCTTAATCATGGAGGGATCAAGCTACACTAATTTAATTTCGATGTGAAGTGTTCTAAAATTGATCCAAAAATTCCCTGAGGCAGCGCGTGTTTTTGAAATAGTCTGGGCTTAAATTAAAACGATAGGAGGGTAGTCCCTCTATGAAACTGCCAAGCTTGTTGGCCAGGCACATATCCTTGGTTTGCCCTGTCTGCATGAGCGTGGAGTAGATGAACTCGTCCGTGGCGATGTGCGCATCGCCAGGCACAATGCTTGGCTCTGCTCTCTGGACGAAGCGCGGAAATACGCAGCAGAGAACAGGATAGGCCGTGCCGAAACGCTCATGATAGCGGGATATATTGAAAACGTATTTGTCCTTCCGGCCATTGTTGGATATAAAGGTGACATCAAGGAATGGACGTAACTTCTGGTAAACTTTAGGGCCAAGTGTGATGATCGAATAGATGGGCCAGGCGCGCAATAAGCCGCCCTCCATTTCAAGTGCAATATAATCATCAGAAACGTAGTCAAAACCATCCAGAAGTGCCGTTACAGAAAGGGTCGACTTTCCGCGATAGCCCATGCCACTTACAAGAACCCCCTTGCCGTTCAAACCTACCACAGCACCATGCGCCAAATTGCCCATCGGCCTCTGGAGGATTCGCGCCAATGCCAATACGCAAAGATGCCCATGCTTGATAAAATCTTCTGGCTCAAAGCTATTCACAGCATAGTAGAAAGTGCGTGTAACAGGATTCCAGGCCCGCAACTCATTCGCTTCCGCCGCAATAGAAATAACTGGGTACTCATGATGAAAATTTTGATCCACCATGTTTAATGCATTCAAATTAGAACCCTTAAGTCTGTTAATACGCCATTGCCGATAGAGGGGTGATGTCTTATCGGCCATAGCTACTCTTTGGATCAGTTGCGCAAATTCATGCTCGCACCATACGACAATTGTGGCATCATAGCTGGCTGCTTGATCACGCAAAACAAATGTCCATTGCGCATCCATGTGTGGAATAAAGTCAGCAGCATAGCTAATGATGCGGATGGTCTGCGAACCTATGCTGAGGTATTTAATCACAGCAGCGCCATGCTTCGCTGCACACGCATCAAAGATATCGTAAATATCTGAAAGTTGCGTTGAAAATGAGGGCATATCTTGCTTACCTCCTACAGTTAGGCTTGATAATGTTGAATATTTCTACAATAAACTTGTGTACACTAAATATATAGGAAAAAATTAATGCATACAAGAAGAAAACAATGATATAATTTGGATTACCTTGCCTTCACAATATTATTGAACTTGATTTTTGATCTTAAAATAAAAAAAAGTTCCCTCTTTCGATACGCTGAATAATGTTTCTGGAATTCGATGTAATCATTATCCTTTAGGATACTATAGAATTTATCGTAGATCAAAAATAGATTATGGTCCTTAAATTTGGAGTTATCAATAAAATAATAAAAAGCATCTTGTAAAATATATTTTAGCTCAATTGGCGAATAATAGCAAGCTTCTAAAATATCATTTACATAAATATTGAAAAATATAAAATAGTCTCTGGCGCTATAATCTAGTTTATTGAATGAATTCAGAATAATCTTGCTTGAAATTAGATAATCATTTAGTATATCCTTAAAAAACATATTATAACTCTGAGACCTCTCTCGCCTGCAGTAATAATAGAAAGTGTCATCCACACCAATAACGGTATCTGCATAGTAGCATGCTCCAACTGGAAAAAAGCGATCTTCCCCGTATCTGATATTTTCGAAAAAATGTACTATATTAAAATGAGAATGAATAATTCTTGTTTCATAAATAGCGAGCGGAAAATACCCAGTAAAATATAATTTGTTCACATTAACTTTAGTAGAAAATTTAACCGCACTAGACATTTTATTATTCTGAACAATCTTTGCATCAGCTACAACAATATTTGCCTTATAATTCAAAGATGTTGTATATAATTTCTCATAAAAATCTTGATCAATATAATCATCCGAATCTACAAAACCAATAAATTCCCCATTTGCTATTTTTATTGCTTCATTCCTTGCGACCGCAGAACCCATATTCGAATTGAAATTAATTATTTTAATTCTAGAATCTGAGTTTGCATAATAGGTTAATATGTCCAATGAGTTATCTGTGGAACAATCATTAACGCAAATAATTTCTATATCTTTTAATGTTTGCGAACATATACTTTGCAAACAACGATGCAAATAATCTGCTGTATTAAATACAGGAACAATAACAGATACGCGGGGCATTGGAGTCAACCTACTCTTGGATGCATTTGATTTTTTTATTAATCATGTGCATACGTATTGAATCCATAGTATGGATTATTTCGTGCTCCATGTCATTACCTTGCACAATACTGATAATCTTATCTATTGGGTAAAGCCCCCATATTTGCGTGGGGAGTGATTTCTTATTATGAATATACTCACGTATGGACTTGGCATGGACATTAAAAGCCAAGAGCTTTTGGCGATAGATGTATAAGCAACCTGGGTTGATAACTTTGTTGTGAAAATAATTTTGCGCCTCCCCAACTAATTGCTTATCATCGCATACAAGCACCCAGTCGTCTGCTTGGCCTGAAACTAGAACATCATTTATTTGGTCTGGCATACAAGCTGTAAATGTCTTGGGATAGCAAGTGCGATTCTTAATATTGATCCGCTTATTGCCAGCATTTCTCATGTATTCATCGGCTGATCTATATGAATGGTGGGAATTTTTATCAATAGCAGAAGGATCAGAAGGATTATGAACCACACTCAGCCCTTTATTAGCCTTAGGGCTTCCGATAGCAAGCAATTCTTCATACAGCTTCGGAGTTACATCATCCCTGCCATCGGTAGAAAGGCGCTTAGGCACATCAAGACAAGCTGAGCATCTCTCGCACCAATCAAGCTGATAACCAAAATCTTTAGGTTCTCTTTGCCACCATCCGGGTTCTATAGGCCAGCCTCCGGAACCCTGAAATAGCATATCCAGATGCGCGGCTACTTCACAAAAGAATGCGCCCTTGGGTGTGATAGTGGCACTCCAGGTGTTTTGAATCCAGCAGGCATCACGTTTTTTGCTCCATTCGTCATCACAAATGCCCAATTCTTTACGAGACATCAACAATGCCTGATGCTCACAAAGATTTTGATGATCATTTAAAAATTGTGTTCTAAATGTATCATTAATGACTTCCATGTGCCTATAGTATGAGATGCCGAGTGATGACCAAAGACCAACTGCTTCATCTATATATTGCATTCTTTTTAATATATATTTAAGAAAATCACTCTGTGGCCACCGCAAATGAAACTCTCTCCATTTATGCTTCCGTTCTTTTTCTCTTACCCTTTTGTGCGATTGCAAAAAAACAGCAAATTTTTCAAATTCCGGATGTATAGTTGGCTCCCCGCCAATTATTCCCAACATTCCAGAAAAACCATCAAGCGAGTCCACTGCTTTTTCAAAGGTTGAAAAATCCATGAAATAAGGTTTTTTGTGATGTCCGCAAAATCGCGTGCAATTTGAGCAGGAATTGGGGCAGGCATTGGTTATATCAATTTGGATAATTTTCATTTCTTTGGGGCTGCGCATATCTTCCTCTTATGTAATTTTTATTATTTATAAAAATTTGATCTTGTATTAAGATAATTTTTAATCCAATTTTATAGTTTAATATCCCTCCGATAAACATATGCCAAAAAGGATTAAGTTCACTATAACTAGTTAAAGTTGGTTTAGCTTTAGTTTTTGACGTGCAAAAAATGCTCTATGCTTTAATATTGACCTATTATCAACCTCAACTCCTTTTAAAACATCATTATAAAATTTTGTCATTTTCATATAATGCCAAAAACGCTGTGTATCAGGAAATACTGAGCTATTTAAATCTGGAGATATTTTCCAGGGTTTTTTATGCGCTGTATAGTGCCTGATTATGAAATCTTTATTGCAATGGCAATTGTAGCGCTCATCAATAAAGCAATATTTATTATCAAGTAATTTGTAGTTATTTTCAAAATACTTGTTCAAAATATCCTGATCTGGCCATAGCAGTCTTGCATTTTCTTTTAATCTTATATTCATCAGTTTTTCCAGAACATGGTTATCCCTCCATTTTTTGCAGGAGATCAATAAATTTCCAGAAGAAAAATATTTATGATCGTTTGATAAATCCAAATATTTTTTTCTAATGATATTATAGTCATGTTCATGAATATCTTCCCATACCGCACCCAAGGCATAATTTTCCAAATCTTCTTCAAATAATTCTCTGATATTCCCAAAAAAGATTACATCAACATCTGTATAAATTGCCTTATCAATGTCACTTTTTAAAGAGGGAATTAAAAAGCGATTGTACATTGACCTGGTAAAATTTGGTGTTTCAATAAATTTATTAAAATATTCTTCGACATTAATTTTAATAAACTCGATCGAAAAATTATTGTATAAATGTTTTATATCTTCAATTTTTATACGATTTTCCTGTGTTATACCGCCATCTAACACATAAAAATCAATAAAACTATCAGTGTGGTCACAAATGCTTGCAATTGTTGTTGCAACAAATGGCGCATAATTGTTATCAGAAGAAAGGAAAACAGGAATGTTCATCCATTCATCATCATTTTTAGTAGTGAATGAAATGATGTATCATGGGGCACACTGATCGCATCAGATGCTGTGCAAACAAGTCTGCCATGCGGAATGAAATGCTGTGTGTGTGTGGGGGGGGGGAACTATGCATTGCTCAAATTATTCTTTTGCTGTCTGTTGAGATACCAGTTAACGAAGCCTTGATGACTCCGCAATTTGCTCATGATCAGGAACTTGATGATTTTCTTGCCATGCAAGAATGGGTAGTTGCACAATTCGGCCACCCGCATTTGCTGGCATATATGCCGCAAGGGCATGAAGAAGCGCTCATCAAACTCGCACAACCTGAGAAATTGTTCGACGTTTTCAGGATAAGGCAAGTACTCATCCAAGTCAACTATGAAGTTATGAATAATGCGATTCATGAATTCGGCGGCAAAGCGTATTTCCATTTCCTTGTCGCCCAGTCGCGCGTCCTCACGCACAATGCTGAAATCAAAACCTGGCTTGCTTTGTAACAGGTAGCGGGAGTCGCAAAGGGCATAATACAAACCATCGAGAGTGGTGGAATCGTGCAGGTTTTTTGCAAGATTGGCCAGGATCAAGAAGAAAAGATCTTCAGACGCAGGAAGCAAAAAATCCACTCCAAAAGCATTATGTTGGGTAGCACGGGAAAATATACCCTCCTGAAGGGCAGTCATGTCCCGGCCATGGTCAAAAACTTGATAATGCAGGTCAACAGCGTCTTCAGCATCGGTATGCATGCCTATAGCGTGCGTGGGCTTGCCGCGAATATGCTGGTAGCCTAAACCTTCACAAATTTTCACCGCACCTTTGATTGTACCCCTGGCAAGAAGGATATCTGTATCGCCCATGGGCCTGGCAAGCTGTGGGCGCAACGCCTTCATGGCTGCGCCTTTGAAGACAGCGAAGGGAATCCCCGCCTTGTTCAGAGCCTTGCCGATACGGGAGAAATGGGCCAGGGTGCGCATATTTTGAAAGCGAAAGAAGCGTATCAGGCCATGAAGCCGCGGTTCAACATACTGCGTTAGCTTAAATTGGGGATTGTCATGCACAAAATAGCTGAGGAGCAACGCCTTGTGCGCCCCCAAAACTTCAATGTCCGCCACCGCCAAGCCGGCATCAACATCTTCCTGGGCAGGTGCAGGGTTGAACACCAGATCCAGAAGAGCCTGATCGCGTTTAGTGACATGACGTACATACAGACCGTCGAGAATTGAAGCCAATTGCTGCAAGCCCCCCCCTTGAAACCATTATGTTATCCTGACTAAATTTATATATATCCCATAGTTTCAACTAATGCAAGATACGCCCTCCGCTCATCATAACCGGGTAGGGTCAAGCATCAGGTGTCGCTTGCGCTTCCGACTTTGATCCCTGTTCTGGCCTTTACCGGCAGACATCTTATCATGACCTAATTATCGTCTGAACTACCTTGCCTGCCGCCCAATATCAACATCCAATCCACAGAGCAACAAATATTCCAGAATTTTTTAGAGACCGTTCCCAGGCGTGTAGTCAGTCTGGCATATCCTGTAATTTCCCGGTGTTGCAGGAGTCTTTGCGTCTTATTTGCAAAGCCTGGGATTTTTGCCAGGCAGGGCCAAAAGTCCTGCCTGGCCTTGTGTCTATTCCACAACAGTGGCTTTTTTGATGATCACAGGCGTGTTTGGCACATCTTCATAAAAACCCTTGCGCCCGGTGGAAACCGCGCCAATCTTGTCCACCACATCCTGTCCCTTGATCACCTTGCCAAAGACGGCATATCCCCAGCCCTGGGGCGTCTGCGACTTGAAGTCCAAAAAGTCGTTATCCTTGGTGTTGATGAAAAATTGTGCGGTTGCCGAGTGCGGATCATTGGTGCGGGCCATGGCAATGGTATATTTGAGATTTTTAAGCCCGTTGTCGGCCTCGTTGCGGATGGGGGAACTTGTGCGCTTTTCCCGCATCTCCTGATCCATGCCGCCGCCCTGGATCATGAAATTGCGAATTACGCGGTGAAAAATTGTCCCGTCATAGTGGCCGGATTTCACATAGTGAATGAAGTTGGCCGTGGTCATGGGAGTCTTGCGCGCATCAAGGCGAAGGGTAATGTCGCCAAGGCTGGTCTCCAGCTTGACCACGGGATCAGCCTTGGGAGCATCCGCAGCCTGGGCGGCCTGGATATTGAAAAACGCGAGACAAAGGCCAAGGGCTGAAATTGCACAAGTGCGGATCATGCCTCTCATTGCATACTCCTTGAAAGGGCCTGGATTGACCTGGGTTGTTTTTTGGCTTTAACACGCGGCTTTGCGCTCCGCAAGTTTTACTGCCCCTAAGCATGGCCCGGCAAGCATTGCGCCTGAATTTCGCCAGCCCCACAAGTCCCACAAGTCCCGCAAGCCGCGTAGTCCACCCTGGCTAAAGTCAGACCCCATGCTGGCGCAGTGGCTGAGGGTAGTGCGCGGCGGTCTTTTGCGCCAAGAATTTGCGGAATTCCGGCCGGGTTCAGCCGCCCCTTGCCGCAATAAACCAGAAGCCCGGCAATATTGCGCACCATCTGCTTGAGAAAACCATTGGCCGTGACCGAAATGCACAATGCCGGAAGATGGGGCGGGTAAAAAGCTTGCGGCGCAAGCTCAACAAGGCTCAAGGCAATTATTTTGCGCACGCTGCTCTGGCTCTCTGTGCCGGCATTGCGCAGGCTGGCAAAATCCCTTTCGCCCAGGAGCAGAGGCAGGGCCTTGTGCATTGCAACCTGATCCACCGGCCCACAGTTCCAGTATTGCGGCGCAAGCAGGGGCGGAATAAAGCGCGGCTCAGTCCAAAGCTGGTAAAGATAGGTCTTGCTCAGGGCGTCTTTGCGGGCATGAAAGCTGGCATCTGCCGCGGCAACGTCAAGCACGCGGATCTTTTGCGGCAAAAGCGCGTTCAGCCTGTAGTGAAGCTCCCCAAGGCTTTGGTTGTTATCTGGCAGATCGCAGTGGGCTACCTGGCCTTGCGCGTGAACTCCGGCATCGGTTCGCCCTGAGCCAAAAACGCGGATTTTGCAGCGGCAAAGCGCGGCCAGGGCGCGTTCAAGCTCGCCCTGGATGGTCGGCGGCGGCGCTGGCTTTTCCTGAATCTGCCAGCCGTTAAAGCCACTGCCATCGTAGGCAATGAGCAGTCTCAGACGCATAAAACTGACAAACCCTGCCGCTATTCTGGGATGCGCATCCTGGTGAGCAGTTCAGTGAATTTTGCGGTCTTGGCAGGATTGGTATAGGTCAGAATTTCGCCAGACTGCTTCGGTGCCATGCCCGAGAGAATACGCACTGCCACGCGCTCATCCATGTTTTCCATGGCCTGGGCGGCCATGCGCGGCTTCATGTTCGCATACATCTGGATCAGGCTGCGGATCTTCTTGTCCTCAAGATCCTTGGCCTCGCGGATCATGCTCTTCATTTTTTCTTCGGCATTTTGCAGATCCTTGAGGCGCTGATCCATCTGCTGCCGGAGCATGAGCATGTCCTGCTGCTGGCGTGCAAGCTCCTGGGCCTTGGCATTGGGATCAACCGGGCTTGGCTGGGCCTTGATCTGCGGGGCTGGCGCAAGCGGCAGATTCTGATTGCCGCCAGGCAACTGCGGCAGATTACCGGCTTGCGGGTTAGCGCCTGTGCGCGGGGTCAACGGACTGCCATCGGCATTTTGTCCGCGGGGAATCTGCGCAGGGATGGGCGGCAAAGCTTGAAGTTCAGTGCTTGGGCCAGCTTGGCCTTGGGCGCCCGCGCTTTGTTCGGCAGGGGCAAAGGGGGAAGTTGCTGGCCTTGTGGGTGGAACAGGCATGTCCATGGAGGCCGCCTGGGCAACCCGTGCGCTACCAAGCCCTGGGATGGGCAGGGTATTTAGCCCTAGCATGTCAAGAAAAGTTGTCTGACTTTGCGGCGCAGGGGTCTGGCTAGGCTTGCTTTCGCCAGGCGCATTGGGCAGGGCAAGGTTTTCAAAGCCAAGGCTTGAGCCTCTATGGTTTAAGCCGCTCAAAGGGCCGGCCACAAGCAGGGGGCGCGGCAGTGGCGAAGCCTGGCGTGAAGTGCTGGCCGGGCGGGCGGCGCTGGCTAGCTCGGCGGCCTCCTGGCCTTGCGGCTCTGGGTTTTGCGCCCTAACTTTGCCGGAAACTGCGCCAGGTTTTGACGGCGCATCTGCATCTGGAGTAGAAGGCGTAGCTTCGCCAAGGGCCAGCGTCTGGGACGCCGCTTCTGACGCCTTGCCAGAATCCGCGTTTTTTTCCAGGCCAGCGGCAGTCATGGCCGCTTGGAGTCTTTTGGCAACTTCGCTTTCAGACGGGCCTTGGGCAAGGATTTCTTTCTTAGGGCTTTCCTTTTCGCTTGTTAAGCCAGGAATGGGCAAGTCCAGGATGGCCGCGCCAAGCAGGCCAAGCTTGAGGACGCAAAGCGCCAGAAGAACCTGGATTAGTCTAGAAAGCCGGAGCCTGATAGCGGACCGTGGCGATTTCATCATTAAAAATTTGCTCCTGCCTAAGATCTTCTTTAAGGTACTGGGCTTTTTGCCGCTCTTTCAGCTTCTCAAGCAGCTTGCGCTCCTTGGCGCGCTCGGCCAGCGCCTGACGGTATTCCTCTACAAGCTGTTCGCAAAGGCGCTTCCGCAGCTTGCAAGTGCTTATATCTGCCCGCAGTCCCTTGATGTATTGTTGTGCAAGCCAGAAAGCGTCATTTTGCATAAGCTCATCCCTGGCCTGAGCCTCAGCCTTTGCAATTTCCTCACCAAGCTGGGCCAGGCGGCTTTGTACTTCGTTTAATGAAGCCTGGGCCGAGGCCAGGCGCACCTTGGCTTCTTCTTCAAGCTGCTCGCGGTATTCGAGCACCTTTTGCATTTTGAAACTAAATGCCATGACAGACAAGCCCGCGTCAAAAATTGACGCCATAGCAGCGTATGCTGGCTTTATTGCAAGGAACAGGCCAAGTCAGAGAGCAAGGCCCGCGGCGTGGTTCACAGGCCCGCAACCCTTGCCGGGATTATAGCTTGCACGTAGCGCATTGTTCAGGAAAGCCTGGGCGCGGCTTATGGCTACCTCAAGTGGCAGGCCCTTGCCAAGCTCACAGGCAATGGCCGCAGATAGCGAGCAGCCTGTACCGTGATTGTTTTCTGTCTCAACCCTGGCCTGGCTCATGGCCTTGAGCGGCTCATTGGGCCGGAAGAGATAATCTGTTACCACAATGGTCGATTTAAGATGGCCGCCCTTGATCAGCACCGCTTTTGCCCCTAGGACAAGCAACGCTTCCCCTGCCTTTGCCAGGCTCTCCTCAGAATCAATGCTCACTCCACTGAGCATTTCGGCTTCTGGCCTGTTGGGCGTTAAAAGCTCACAGCCAGGGATGATTTCCTTTTTCAGGGCATCCACGGCATCGGATTCAAGCAGGGAGCAGCCGCTCTGGCTCACACTTACCGGGTCAACCACCAGGGGGAAGTCACGCCTGGAAAGGATGGGCGCAATGGCATGGATAATCGGCGCGGAAAAGAGCATCCCGGTTTTGGCGGCTGCCACCTTAAAACCGTCCAGTACAGTTTTGAGCTGCAAGGCAACAAAATCCGGCTCTGGCGCGGAAATGCCAAAAACGCCAAGGCCGTTTTGCGCGGTCAAGGCGCTTACCACAGTCAGGCCATAGCCGCCCAGGGCCATGATACTTTTCAAATCAGCCTGAATTCCGGCACCTGCGCCGGAGTCTGAGCCGGCAATGCTCAGGATGTTCGGTGCTTTGAGCATCAGTATCTCCTGCTCTTTGTCGCGTGAGAAATTTGAAAAAAAGGCAGGGCGCGAAGCCCTGCCTTTCGGTTTTTTTCAAGCCTCGATCAAGCCTGTTCAGGCGTTGACCGGCGCTCCGGCCACAGGCTTTTTGCCCATGATCATAAAGGCCACAAAGGCAACACCCGCGCCAATCATGCCGAGGATGTTCGAGATGTCAATGGACATCTTGAAGCCCATTGTCGGCTCGTAGCAGATATAGGAAATGCATACTGCTGTAAGGAATACAGCCGGGACAGTGCAAATCCAGTGGCAGCGGTCGCGGCGCATCAGATAGGCCGCCCCTGCCCAGAGTACGATGGTCGCAAGCGTCTGGTTGGCCCAGCCGAAGTAGCGCCAGATAATCGTGAAGTCCACCAGGGAAAGGAAGATGCCGATGATGAACATGGGTACGGCAATATAGAGCCGCGGGGCAATTTCCTTCTGCTGGTAGTTAAATGCCTCGGCGATGGTCAGGCGCGCGGCGCGGAATGCCGTATCGCCGGAGGTAATCGGAAGCACCACCACGCCCAGAATGGCCAGAACGCCGCCAAACTGGCCCATGAGCGCCATGCAGGATTCCGAAACCACGTTGCCAGGGCCGCCTGCCTTGATCGCGGCCATGAGCGCGTCCGGCCCGTGATAGAAGGTCATGCCCACTGTGGCCCAGACCAGGCCGATGAAGCCCTCGGCCACCATGGCCCCGTAAAAGATGGGCTTGCCAAGGCGCTCATTGGACATGCAGCGCGACATCAGCGGCGATTGTGTGGCATGGAAGCCGGAAATGGCGCCGCAGGCAATGGTGATGAAGACTAGCGGGAAGATCGGCGCACCCTTGGGATGCTGGTTGCCCCACTGCATGGAGTTATAGAACTCGCCAGGCATGGAGACAAAGAGCATTACGGTCATGCCAACGGCCATGAAGATCAGCACAGCACCGAATACGGGATAGAAGTTGCCGATGATCTTGTCAATGGGCATGATTGTGGCAATGAAATAGTAGGCAAAAATCACACAGACCCAGAAAGTCAGGTTCATGCTGGCGGGGGTCAGCTTTGCCAGAAGCCCGGCCGGGGCGGCCACAAAGACCACGCCCACAAGCACAAGCAGGACAACGGCAAAAACGCGCATGAAATGCTTGGCCGCGTTGCCCAGATTGTAGCCCACAAAGGCCGGCACATTGGCCCCGTTATAGCGCACCGAGAGCATTCCGGACATGAAGTCATGGGTTGCGCCGGCAAAGATTGTGCCGATGACAATCCACAGCAGGGCGGCCGGACCCCAGACTGCGCCGAGGATTGGGCCGAAAACCGGGCCAACGCCGGCAATGTTCAAAAGCTGCACCAGCCAGACTTTCCAGGCTGGCATTTCCACATAGTCAACGCCATCAGGCATGGTTTTGACTGGCGTGGGCCGCTCCGGCTCTGTGCCAAAAACCTTGGCCACAATGCCGCCATAGACAATGTAGCCGACAATCAGCGCAAGAGTGGCAATGATGAACCACATAAAATTAGGCATGTATCCCTCCTCAGAAAAAAAATAGAAAACCCCCCGTGCGAAAAAATTCATTTTCGCAATCAATGCTGCCTTATTAGTTGGCTGTTACTTTGCTGTCAACTTGTTGCGAACTTTTTGCTAATTTATTGCCAGATTTTGCCCTGTTTCTCAGGCGGAACAGGGCATAATACTTGCAAAAAAAATTTCTAGAAAGTATCAAGACTTCATCTGATCTGTGTTCTTGCGGAGTGGAAATGGAGCTTAAAACAGATTCGGCCAAAAATATGGCGCGAAATTTCAATAGCCAGGCGGCGCAGACCCAAATACCGCCGCTGGAGAAGGATTTGCCAAAACCACGCCCTGCTTCTGCTGGAAGCGGCAAGCTTGCAGCGCTTGCGGTTCTGGCAGTGATTTGCCTTGGTCTTGCGGCTTTCTGGCTCAGCCGCGATGCAGCCAAGCGCGAACAATGGCGTGGTGATGCCGCTGAATATCTCGACAATCTGACCAGGGAAACGCCGCTTTCAGGCATTGGGAATATTCTGCGCCCAAGCCCGCCGCCTCCGCCCGAGATAGTGCTTAACCCGCCCACTGCCCCTGGCACCCTGGCCGGGCGCAATGTCCAGGGCAGCCTTAAAGGCGCGGATGCCGCCAAGACCCAGGATGGCCAGAATATTCAGGAGTCAAAGAAGCAGGAAAAGCAGGCCGATGCAGAGCAGGATGCCAGCCAGGCCGCCCAGTCATCCTTAGAGGCTCAGGCCGCAGATAGCGTCCCACGGGCGGAAAATCCTGAAAACTTTATTCCAAAGGTCACTGAAGACAGCCGTGTCCGCCCGGACTATCTTGCAGATCTCGCAAACTGGCTGGCCGCACGCTACCGCCCTGGCCCAGCTACTCTGGCTGTAACAGTCCAGGCGCTAAACCAGCGTGCTGGCGGTGCGTTTGCGGCCAAGGTTCAGGGCGGAAGGGCCGGGCTTTTGCGCTATGCCTTTCATCCAAGCATGATTCAGGGCCTTTATGGCCTTTATATCGGGCGTTTCCTGGAGGAGCTTGATCACGCAGCAATGAACAGGGGGCTAACTGAGGCTCAGAACCGCCAGTTCCACCTTGCGCTTTCCGAAAAGTCCCAAAGTCTGGCTCAGGCCCTTGCGGCAGTGGCCGCAGTGCCGGATCTGGCCGGACGGCTGACAGCCCTGGATGCCCAGGGCGAAAAAGCCCTGGAAATCAATTCACAGATGGCAAATGCAGTTTTTGAGCTTGATGAACTGCGCGAGCGCAAGGCTTCAAGTCAGGAAATCTCGACCATGCAGTTGCGTCTGGACGGCCTTTCGGCGCGTTTTCGCCGCGCCCTGGACGATCAGGCCAGCGCCCAGCGCGCCCTTGTGGGCGTGATTCGAAAGCAGGCTGGCACTGGCCTTGATGATGAGAGCCTCTTTTTCCTCGCGCAGTGGGTTGACCGCCGCCTGCGCAGCGATTCGGAGGCCCTGGCCTCGGTCAAGAGCGCGGTCCAGGTGCTTGCGGATTTTGCCAGACGCAGTGCCGAGGAAGCCCGCCAAAGGTGAGCGGCGCAAGCCCCCCCCTGAATTTTTTTATCGGCGGCGTGCGCAGCGGCAAAAGCGCACTGGCTCAGCGTTGGGCCGAGGCCCAGGCTAAGCCTTGGCTCTATCTGGCAACATGTTCGCAAGCTTCGATCAAGGATGACCCAGAAATGGCGGCGCGGGTTCAGGCGCACAAGGAAGCCAGAGCCGATGGCTGGCAGACCGTGGAAGAGCCGCTTGAACTTGCTTCCGCGCTCAGCGGCCTTTGGGCCTTGCAGCCTCTGCCTGGGGTCATTCTTCTCGACTGCCTCGGCTTGTGGCTAATGAACCTGTTGCTTTGCGGGATTGGAGTAGCGGAAGCAAGGGAGAGTGTGAACACACTTGCCAGCGTTTTGACCACGCGCAAAACGGCCATTGCTGTTGTCAGCCAGGAAACTGGCCTCGGGCTGTTGCCGCCAAACAAGCTTGGGCGCGATTTTTGCGATTTTTTGGGCCTGGCCAACCAGGTCATAGCCAGGGCCAGCGATAATGTGCTTTTTGTCCTCGCGGGCCTGCCTTTGGCGCTCAAGGGCGAAATTCCTAAAGAAAGCCAGGGATTTTAAGTGCAGCAGTGTTTGTGGGCCGTGAATGGTTTTTGGCGCAGGCTTTTGGCTTATGGCGCGGTACTGGCTGTCTGTTTTGCCATGAGCATATTTGCGCCTGTCCTGGTCTCAGCCAGCCAGGGCCAGGAGGCGCTTGCAAGCCTTGGGCAAATTGACGCGGCCATGCGCGAGGCTGATTTGCCGCGCTTTGAGGAGCATGTTAACAGCGATGCCCTGGTCAGCCAGTGCCTGGATTATTTTCTGGCGGAAATGCGCAAGCCGGAGAACAGTGCCGAACTTCCGCCCATGCTGGCGCTGCTCTTTGCCCAGGGCGGCGACAGCTCGCTTCGCGCCCTACTCAAAAACGAGGCCCTGGCTTTTCTGCGCAATGGCGTGGCCTCCGGGGCTTTTGGCGGAAAGCCGAACAGGAGCGTCCAAAATCAGGGGCTGATTGCGCCGCTCTTTGCCAATGCCTCCCTTGGCCGCAAGGAGCTTCGGGCCGCAGGTGAGCCAAGCCAGGCCGAAAAGGGCGGCTGGCTCTTGCCGATCATTCTCCATGACTATGGCAATGAGCGCGATTATCCCATTCTGGGCCGATTTGATCAGAGAGGCCAGCGCCTCGAGGGCATTGAAAACCTGCCGGAGCTTTTCAATATCCTGCGCCTTGAGGCCCTTAGCCAGTAGCCAGGCTCAGCCCTTGTACAAATTGTGCAGAATGATTTTTGCCTGCGCGAATTTCTCCGGATCTTCCAGCCTGTCACCAGCCCTGTTGATATAGAAATCCAGCCGATCCATCGCCTGGCGCAAGCTGTCGGAATTTTCCTTCAGGCCCTTGGCAATGGCTTCAGCCGACTGGCCGAAAAAGCCCTTGGGCGGATGCCACTTGGGCTGAATTTCTTCTGACCAGTTCTCACCGCTCTTGGTCATTTTTCTTTCCTTGTTTTTTTGTTCTCGTATCTTGTAAACGATTCTGGAAAGGATTCGGGCCAGGGCCTGCACGAATACTTGCAGCTAAATCTCAATGCGCCAAAGAAGATGCGCACCCCAGCTGATGCAAAAGGCTATGGCCGCCACGCTGAAACTGATCCCGAGCATTTCCAGGCAGCCGCGCCAGAATGAGCTTTTGCGGATTCTGGAAATGACCCAGGTAAAGAGCATGATGATCAAGGCGGCATTAAAAAGGCAGATTGCAAGCGCCAGAAACGGGCTTGCGCAGACAAAATAGGGCAAAAGCAGAAGCGCAACCGTAACCAGATAAGTCAGCCCGGTATATGCGGCGGCAAGCATCGGACGCCCTGGCCTTTGCTCCGCCCTTTGCGCCAGAAATTCCGATGCAGCCATGGACAGGGTTGCCGCCACTCCTGTTGTAAGCCCGGCCAGGGCGATCAGGCGGTTGTTGGGCAGGGCCATGGTGAATCCGGCCAAAGCCCCGGTCATCTCCACAACAGCGTCATTCAGCCCAAGAACCATTGCGCTGATAAATCTGCCAAACCTGGCATCAAGAGCCTTGAGAAGATTTTTTATTTGCCAGCCTGGCACGTCAACTCCGTTTATTTCTGCGTCTTTTCGCGCCTGGCAATGATCAGGCGCAGGCTGTCAAAGAGCATGGCCGCGCCGCAGCAGAGTACGCTTAAGGCTGCGGCAAAAAATACGCCCTGGTAGCCGAAGCCCGCGGCAATGACTGTTCCGCCAAGCAGGGGCGCAAGCATTCCGCTGGCGTCAAAGGTTGCCATCATTATATTGGAATTGACTGACCGCGTTTCTGGGCTGCTGCGGTCATAGATGGCTGCCGCCAGGAGGGGATAGAGTAGCCCCAGGGCCAAGCCATAGATGCAGGCTAGAGGCAGAAAGGCCCAAAGCGGCCCATAGCCAAGGCCGAACATGCACAGGGCCAGGATTACGGAGCAGAATACGGTCACGCGGTGTCTGGGCAGGGTATCCATGTAGTGGCTGCCAAAAATGCGCACAAGAATGATTGTGATCGTATAGCTGGAAAAAAAGCTGGCCGGATGTTCCCCGGTAATGGCGCAAAGCCCTTTCATGAAAAAAATCGCCATGATCGTGGTAATGCTGAAGGCAAGACAGGCCAGAAAAACAAAGCCCAGGCCCGAGTGCAAAAGCGCATGCCAGAATTTGCGCTTATTCTGGGAATTAGCCAGAGGAAGCGTTGTTTCCGGCGTCTTAAGCCTTTGCCTTAATAGCGCAAGCATCCAAAACGCGGGAATAGCCAGGATGGCCGTGGCCGCAAAAAGCCTGGCCTCGCCGCCCAAAAGCGGGATCAGGCTTTCGGAAAAGGCCGGAATAATCGAATAGGGCAAAAGCATGGTCAGGGAAAAAATGGCAAAGCCCCTGGCGCTTTGCCCGGGCGGAATACATTCCACCAATACAGCCACAGTACAGCTTGAAAAAATGGCCAGGGCAACCCCCTGAATGATCCTGAGGGCAAAGATCTGCCTCACTGCCGAGGCTTGCGTTACAAAAGGGTAGCAGAGCATGACCAGGGTCATTACCAGAAGCGAAAGGAGCATTGGCCATAGCTTGCCCCGGCGCAGGAGCAGCACGCTACTGAGCGGCCTGAAGAGAAGAATCATGGCAAAAAGGGCGGAAAGAAGCACGCCGCGCCATTGCGGCGTAATCCCAAGCCCGTCCAGCCACTGCTCAAAGCAATAATATACAGCGATATAGGCGTTGGAACACATTGCCATGAAAAAGAGTAGCAAGAAATCGCGCGTGAAAAGCTTTTGCGGCTCATCCTTGGGAGCATCCCAGCGTTTTGGCCGTTTTTGCGGGCCGATGAAAGGCCCGGGGTGAAAAAATGTCTTGAGTGCGTTGCGCATAGCATTTTGCCTTGGCTGGCAGTAAAGCCTAGCATGGGCGCTGAGTACGGTAAAGAAGCCAGAGACTGTAAGCTTGACCCTGGGCGCATGGCAGGCGTAACCTGCATAGGCAATCTGAAGCCATTTTGAAGCTATTTTGAATCTGCCGGGGAGGTCACCAGCATGGGCAATTATCTGGAGTGGTCAAGGGCTTATTGTGGTCGGATCAGCGAGCAGGACAGCAAGGCCAATGCCGCAAGGGCGCCAGAACTGGCGGCGCGGCTGAAAAAGGAGCTTGAGGGGGGGGAATTGCCCTTCCTGAGTATGCCTTATCGCGCCAAACTGGAACAAGCCCTGCCGCCCTTGCTCGAAAAGCTCAAAGCCTATCGCCAGATGCTTGTGCTTGGCATTGGCGGATCGGCCCTGGGTGCGCGGGCCATGCAGCGGGCCTTTGCCCCGGGCCAGGACGGCCCTAACTACCACGGCCCCTCGATCTGGATTGCCGACAATGTCTGCGCTGAGCAGTTTGAGTCCCTGCTTGCAAAGCTTGATCCAGCAGAAACTGTTGTTGTCTGCATCAGCAAGTCCGGCGGCACTATTGAAACCCTGGCGCAGTATTTTCTCGTGCGCGACTGGCTTAAACAGGCCCGCGGCGAGCGCTGGCGCGAACAGCTGGTGCTGGTCACAGACGAGCGCAAGGGCTTTTTGCGCGAGGAAGTGGGCCGCCATGATCTGGCCTCGCTGGAAGTGCCGGACTATCTTGGAGGGCGCTATTCGGCGCTCTCGGCTGTGGGTCTGCTTCCGGCGGGATTCCTTGGCATTGACTGGCGGGCGCTGCTTGATGGCGCTTGCTCCGTTGCCAGGCCATTGCTGGAAAATCCGGTCAATCTTGCCAGACACCCATCATTTAATCTTGCCTGCTGGGCCAGGGCGCTGGAAACCCGCGCTTACAGCCAGCTGATTTTCTTTTGCTATATTCCGCAGTGGGCCACTTACGGGCCGTGGTTTGCGCAGCTTTGGGCCGAAAGCCTGGGCAAGGAGGGCAAGGGCACCATGCCCGTTGCCGCAACAGGCGTGACAGACCAGCATTCCGTCAACCAGATGTTCCTGGATGGCCCGAGGGACAAGGGCTGCCTTTTCCTGACCTCGGATCAGCCCAAAGTGGGCCGCGCTTTTGGGCAGGATCTCCCGGAGCAATGGTCATGGCTCAGGGGCAAGGATTTTGGCGCGCTTCTGGATGCCGAAGCCCTTGGCACGCGCATGGCCCTGTGCAAGAACGCAGTGCCCTTGGTGCAGGTTCATATCGGAAGCCTTACCGAACATGCCGCAGGCGCAATGATGCTTCTCCTCGAGGCGGCAACCATCTTTACCGGCTGGCTCATGGGCATCAACCCTGTGGATCAGCCCGCTGTTGAACTTGGCAAGCGCCTTGCCAATACGCGCCTTGGCGCTGGCAATTACCCCGAGGAAAGCGCAGGTCTCAATGCTTTTATGGCTGTGAAGCCTGTGAAAGAGGATTTTTAGGCCCATGTCTCTGGCCGGCCTCAGCGACTCCAGAAACCGCGGGCCGGCCGAGGCCCGGCAAGGGGAGGAAAAAAATCTTTCCCTAAGCTATGCGCGAACCCTCTCCTGGCTTTCGTTGCTCTTTATTTTGCTCACAAGCCTTGTGCTTTCAATCTTTATCGCCAGTTCTGTGCGCAGCACCCTCCTGAATCGCCAGGAAGACTTTACGCGCCTTCTGGTTGAAAATCTGAACAATCAGATTTTCAGGCGCTTTGCCTTGCCAACAGTCCTGGCCAGCGGGCGCATTGCCCTTCGCCAGCCAACGCAATATGAACACCTTGACCGCGTGGTTAAATCGGTAATCGAGGGGCTTCCTGTTGAGCGCCTGCGCATCTATGACTTTACACACCGCGTAGCCTATTCCACAGACAAGGCCGATATGGGCCATAGCGGCATAGCACCACCCGGCCTTGAGCAGGTACTTGAGGGCAAGAGCTTCAAATCAGAAATTATCTCCGACTTTCCGGCCTGGCAGGCCCCTTTTCGCGTGCCCCTGAAAGAGGGCAGTTTTGTATTGCGCGTACTTTATCCGCTCAGGGGCGAACCCATTGGGCCTGACAGCATGAGCCCAGTTCTGGGCGCGCTTGAGCTTACCCAGGACATCACGGACGACTATGAGCGCGTGCTGGCCTTTCAGGGAATCATCGTGGTTCTCTGCCTGCTTTCTTCGGTATTGCTCTTTGGTGTTCTGCTCATGCTTATCCACCGCTCTGAGCGTATTCTGGCTGAACGGATGCAGCGCAACCGCCTCCTGGAAAAGGAACTGCACAGCAACGAGAAGCTGGTCAGCATGGGCCGCGTGGTTGCGAGTATTGCCCACGAAATTCGCAACCCGCTTGGGATCATCCGTTCCAGCGCGGAACTTTTGCAAAAGCGGGCCGCAGGGGCGGATCCAGCCACCGGCAGGATTCTTTCGGCCATCTATGATGAAGCGGTGCGCCTTTCGCAGACTGTAAACGATTTTCTCGACTATGCCCGGCCGCGCAAGCCCAGGGAAGATCGCGTGAATCTGGCCCTGGTGCTGGAGCAGGCCCTGGCCTTTCTCGAAGGGGAGTTCAAACGCATTGGCCTGGCAGTGGAGTTAAGCCTTGAAGATGCGCTCTTTGTGCATGGCGACAAGGATTTGCTCTACCGCGCGTTCTACAATATCCTCGTCAATGGCCAGCAGGCGATAAACGGGCCAGGGCTGATCCAGATTCGCGGCTACCGCAGTGAAGAAAGCGGCGAAAAATATATTTGCCTTGATTTTCTCGATTCCGGGCCAGGCTTTGATCCTGGTTCCCTGGCAAATATTCTCGATCCCTTTTTTACCACCAAGGATGGCGGCACTGGCCTGGGCCTGCCCATCGTCCAGTCCATAATTCAGGGGCATGGCGGCAAAATTGTGCTGGAAAACGGAGCAGAGGGGGGGGCGCTTGTGCGGGTGATCCTGCCAGCGGCCAATCTTCTGCCCGAGGAGCAGGGCCATGAGTGAAAAAGCGCAGATTCTCGTCATTGATGACGAAAAAAATTATCTTCTTGTGCTTCAGACTCTGCTGGAGGATGAGGGCTATAATGTGACTGCCATTGGCGATCCTGAGACGGCGCTGGCTTTTCTTGAGGAAAGTGAAGTGGATGTGGTGGTCACAGACATGAAAATGCCCAGGATTGACGGGCGCGATGTGCTTGAGCGCGTAAAAAAAGCCTGGCCCTATCTGCCTGTGCTGATCATGACGGCCTTTGGCTCCATCGAAAGCGCAGTGGATGTGATGAAATATGGCGCTTTTGACTATATTACCAAGCCCTTTTCCAATGATGAGCTGCTGCTCTCTATCCATAACGCCGTAGAGCTTTCGCGTGCCCACCGCCAGTATCGCATTTTGCAGGAAAACATGGCCGAGCGCTACGGCATCCAGCAGATTGTCGGGCGTAGCCGCGCCATTCGTGATGTACTCAAGATGGTTGAACGCGCTGCCCCAAGCCGCTCCACAGTGCTGATTAGTGGTGAATCCGGCACTGGCAAGGAACTTGTGGCCAGGGCAATCCATTATGCCAGCCCACGCAAGGACAGGCCCTTTATTTCAGTAAACTGCATGGCCTTAAATTCGGGAGTGCTGGAGAGTGAGCTTTTTGGCCACGAAAAAGGCTCTTTTACCGGGGCTGTGGCCTTGCGCCGCGGGCGCTTTGAGCAGGCAGATGGCGGCACGCTTTTTCTGGATGAAGTGGCCGAGCTTAGCCCGGAGCTACAAGTCAAGCTTTTGCGCGTCCTGCAGGAGCGCAAAATAGAGCGCGTTGGCGGCGGCGAGGAAATCGAGGTTGATATTCGCGTTGTTGCCGCAAGCAACAAGGATTTGGCCGCCCTGGTCGAGAAGGGCCTTTTCCGCGATGATCTGTTTTACCGTCTGAATGTGGTGCAGATTCCCCTGCCGCCGCTACGCGAGCGCCGCGAAGATATTCCACTGCTTGTGGCCCATTTTGTGGAAAAAGTTTGCCAGGACAACCAGATGATCCCCAAGACTTTTTCCACCGAGGCCCTGAATTACCTACTGGGATACGAATGGCCCGGGAATATCCGCCAGCTTGAAAATGTTGTTGAAAGCTGCCTTGTGCTTGTGTCTGGCACAAGCATTGGCGTGGATGACCTGCCGGCTGAAATCCGCGATGAGGAAGCCCAGTTCAAAAGCGCAGTGGATCTATTGCCAGTCCAGCTTGATCTTGCCGATACCCTGGAAAAAATCGAGGCTGCGGTAATCAGGCGCGCTCTTGTGCGAGCGGATCTTGTCCAGGTCAAAGCAGCGGAATATCTGGGAATTTCCAAGAGCCTTCTGCAATACAAACTGAAAAAATATGGCATAACCGGCCATTAGGAGCTTGGTGCAAGCATTTTGCGCCTTGCCTGCCTTGGTCTCTTAGGCTAGACTTCTGCGAACTTGTCCAGGGAGGTAATATGCGGCTTGCCATAATTATCCTGATTCTCTGCGCCCTGGGTCTTGTTGGCGCATATCCGGCCCATGCCGATGCGCCAAAACGCAACCTCTTTGACCTCGACAAGCCAATGGAGCTTAATGCCGGTTCTTCCAAGCGGATGTTTGTAACCTTTAACCATTCCTCGCATAAGCAGGTGGCCTGCCGGACCTGCCACCATGAGGGCCTGCCCGGGAAGCGCTATGCGCCCTGCACCAATTCCCAGTGCCATGTCATTCAGGGGGCCAGGTCACGCGATGCCTTAAGCGTTTATATGGCTTATCATGCGCCGGATATGGAGCGCTCCTGCCTTGGCTGTCACCGCAAGCTGGCCAAGGCTGAGCCTGAGCGCTATCCAGCTTTCAAGGGTTGCCGCCCCTGCCATGTCAATCCATCAGAAAAGCAAGCGCAGCAGACATCAGCCAAATAAGAAGCTGCTGCGTTTCAAACAATTACGGGCAGAAAGCAATTATCTGCCGGGTTGAGGTTTTTTGCGCCTGGTTGAGTGGCGCAAATAAAAAATGTTCCCTGCTTACGCTTGGAACATTTTTTATGGGCCGGACACCCGGTGTTAACCGTTGCCGCTGCTTTCTTTCGAACCTGACGGGGTTGGCGGCCTCACCGCCGCCCGGCCTGACTGCATCTAGCCACAGGGCCGCATTGCTGTCAAGCTGCTCTCGGCTTTTGGGGGAATCCCGCAAATGCGCCAGAGCAAAAAGCCTATTTTGGCACAAGATCCTTGGCATTGACCACATTTTGCGGCTTGCCTTTCATTAAGGCGCGAACATTTTCTGCGCTGATTTCAATTATTTTCTGGCGTGCCTTTTTTGTGGCCCAGGCATTGTGCGGCGTAATCAGGACATGCGGGACTGAAAAAAGCGGATTGTCCGCATCTGGTGGCTCCTTTGCAAGCACGTCCGTCCCATAGCCGCGCAAGTGCCCGCTTTTTAATGCCTCAGCTATAGCGGCCTCATCCACAAGGCCGCCGCGGGCAGTATTCAGCAAGATTGCGCCTTTTTTCATGGTTTTAAGGCTTTGGGTATTGATCAGTTTTTCGCTATCGCGGTTCAATGGACAGTGCAGGGAAATTACATCGGCTCTGGCCAGAACTTCTTCAAGCCCGGCATAGGCAAAAGTTGCATAGCCGGGCCGAAAATTTCTTGAGCGCGAGTGCGCCAGGACATTCATCCCCAGGGCGTGGGCATATTCGCCCATCCGCCTGCCAATATTGCCAAAACCGATGATGCCCATTGTCAGCCCGCTAAGGCAAATTGGTGTCTCAAGCCAGTAGCACCATTCGCCGCGCTTGATCCATTCACCCTTGCACACACTTTGCGTGTGGGCGCTGCTTTGGCGGCAAAGCTCAAGCAAGAGGGCAAGGGCATGCTGGGCCACATCGTCCACGCCATAGGCTGGCACATTGCATACAGGAATGGCGGCCCTGGCAAAAGCCTCAATATCCACATTATTGTAGCCTGTGGCCAGAACGCCGATCATCTTGCACTTATCAAGCAGGGGGATATGCCGTGCGCGCAATTCGGCTTTGTTGCTAAGGATGATATCCGAGTTTGCTATGCGTTTTTCAACTTCAGTAGCGGAACTTGCGCCATGAAGCTCAAGCTCGCCTTGCGCCGCCAAAGGCGTCCAGTCCAAATCCCCAGGATCGAGTATGGCGCTATCCAGAACAACTATTTTCATCGCACAGATCCCCGTATACAACACTTTGCAAATTTTTGGATGCAAAGCATTGCCTTAGCCTTGTTCGGCAAGTCCGCGCAGCATAAAAAAGGCCGCACAGGGCGGCCTTTTGGAGAAAATTGCCAGAATTTCTAGTGAGCGATAACGCGGAAGTCGTCGCGGCGGTTCTTGGCCCAGGCAGCCGGATTGTTGCCGGGAACCGCAGGATTTTCCTTGCCGTAGCTGATCATTTCCAGCTGGCCGGCGTTCACGCCATTCTGCACAAGATACTCGTAAGCAGCGCGCGCGCGGCGCTCGCCAAGGGCCAGGTTGTATTCCTGGGTGCCGCGATCGTCACAGTTACCTTCAATGCGCACACGGATGCTTGGGAACTGCTTCAGGACTTGAGCTTCTTTCTTGAGTACGGCGTCATACTGCTTTTCAATGTTGTACTTGTTGAAAGCAAAATACACACGTGAGTCAGTGATGGTCTGGATGGCGGCGCGCATTTCGGGGCTTAGGCCGTCACCATAACCTGGCTCAGTTGTAGCTTTCTTGGCGCAGCCGATGCTGGCTGCGAGGGCCATGACCAAAGCGAGAACAAGAGCGTAGCGTTTCATTTCCTTCCTCCTAGCTCAACCTCTAAAATATACCTTTCCTTTCGGCTTGGTAGGTGGCCGCAGCCATTGCGGCGCATCAGGGGCAGAATGTATCTGCACGCTTATTTTTGTCAAGCCTTGCAATGTGCTTTCGTAAAATATTTTTTACTTGTGCGACAATTCCTGCTTCAATGCCAGCCGGAATATTTTTGCGCTATTTGCCGCTCACTGGCATTCCCCAGCGCGGGAAAAAGGCCGCGCCATCGCCAGTGGGCACTTCCTTGGCGTCGCCCCCATGCCTGGTGGTCAGATAGATGCGCCTTGCCCCGCCTCTCGTGGAGCTAAAGGCAATGAAATAGCTGTCTGCGCAGAAAGACGGCTGTTCATCACTGCCAGGGCCAAAGGTAATTTGCTGTTCGCGGCCTGTGAGCAGATCCTGGACAAAGATCCGCTGCCCGTAATCGGTCATCCGGCTATAGACAACCAGTGTTCCGTCAGGAGAGAGGTTTGCCTCGGTATTGTATGTTCCATTCTGGCTCACGCGGCTAATGACGCCGCTTTGCAGGTCCTTGAGGAAGATCTGCGGGCCACCGAGGCGCGAGGAGGTAAAGGCCATTTTTGTGCCGCCCTTGTCAAAGGTGGGCGAAACATTGATTGAATTATGCTCCTCAAGGACGCGCTCTTTCTGGAAAACATGATTCAGGAGATAGATGACAGGGTATTGGCCCTTGGAGAGGGCAACTGCAACTTTGTTATCAGGCATGAAAGCAGGCCCGATAACCACATTGCCCGGAAAACGGATGCGCTGCACCTTACCTGTTGCGCGATCCCAAACGCCAAGGGCATGGGACTTGGGATCAATATGGCTGAAAACCACAAAGCGCCCGTCAGGAGACCAGGCCGGAGAAAGGGCCTCGCCAGGGATATTGGTAATCTGGCGCAAATCGCGCCCTGTTGGCTTGACAAGCCAGACATTGGCGCTCATTTTGCCCATCTTCTTCACAAAGGCAATGGTTGAACGGAAGAAGTCGCCATTGCCAGTCAGGGCCTCAAGAAGATCGGCGCAAAAACGGTCGGCCACTTCGGGCAGATCGCTTTTGCTGACCTTGCTGTATTCCTTGCCGAAGATCCGCCCACCAGTATTGGTTTCAAAGGCGCGGATCTGCACCGGGCGCGTACCGCTGTCGCCATCGGGCCAGTAGCTTGTGACTACTATATCTGATCCTGCAAGCTGAAAGCGCTTGAAGTCAAGGGATGGAGGCTCCCAGCCTTTTAAGGCTGTGCCGCCAAGAATAGCCTTGGCGTCTGTGAGGCGCAAAAAAGGCAGAAAACTGAGGTTCTGCTCCACAAGCTTTTGCAGATCAGCGCCCATGCCTGTGGCTTGCTTGTCCGGGCCTGTCAGCGGCGCGGATAGCGCCAGATTGACGATATTCTGGCCGGGATTCATGATGTCCACGCGCATGGCGGCATCGGCCTTTGCAGCAGGAAGAAGCAGCAATCCCAGAAAGAGCAGGGCAAGCGCGGCTTGCTTGAAAAATTTTTTCATGCGTTAGTCCTTTTCAGGCTCAGAGTATGGCCTGAAGAAAGAGGCTCATTGCCTGGTAAGAGTGAAAGTAAGATCGAGTTCGTTGCCAAGACCTTGCGGCGGCGGCGAAACAGATTCAGCACGGCGTATTCCCTGCAAAACATATTTGTCAAGGCGCGAATCGCCACTGCCTTTGAGCAGGCTTGCGTCAAGGATTTTACCCGCAGAATTGAGCTTTACGCGGGCTGTGACCTGGTAGCGGCCCTTGGCGGTCTCTGAAGGGATATACATGGCTTGGCGGAGCTTCCAGACAGTGGCGTCAATATATTTGCGAAAGCGTGCGTCGTATTTGTCATGAGCCTTGATCTGGCTGTTGCCTTTGGCCGAAGCGGCCTGGGGATCGCTGTTTTCTGTATCCTGCTGCATGGCGGCTGTTGCTGCTGCCAGTTCCTGGGCTTTTTGCTGCGCTGTGCGGCTGTCTGCTCCAGGGAGGCTACCATTCCAGAAGGTCAGATAAACTTCAATGGGCATAGCGTATGGCGGCACACCATAAGGGGCTGCAGCGCGTAGCGCCTCACAGGCCGAGGCGTCCAGCGGCGGAATCCCTGATGCCTGGAGAGGCTGGCAATGCAACACCTGGCCCTGCTCGTCAAGCCCCAGGCGCAGCTTGAAAATATAGCTGGCATTGGCTGAGACAGGCGGACGCCAGCGCGGCAGCATCTTGTCCACGATTTTTGCGGAGTAACCCTCGTTCTGGCCTGCCGTGAGGATGCTTGCCCCCTGGGCGCTATAGGTGGCGGTGATTAAAGCCAGGAGGAAAAAAGCTGTCAGGATGCCGAAAAAGGGGGCGGCGAAAACTTTTTTGCCTGCGCTGGCTTTTGGAGAATTGTTCTGTAAGTTCATGGTCTGTCACCTCCTTTTATTGATGCTGTGGCCTTGTATTGATGCTGTGGCTTTAGCGGCCCATAAGCTCGTCAAAACTGAAAACCAGATCAAGCTCACTATAATCTGGCGATGGCGGCGGGGGGAAATTTCCGGCCTGATCTGTGCGAATTACGGCATTTACCGCAGAGGCATCATACTGGGAATTGCCTGAGCTTTGGCTGATGCGCGCATCCTGAACCTTGCCCTGCAAGTCCACCAGCACCTTGACCACGCAGACAAGGCTTTTGCGCGCTGAGGAGGCAAAACCCCAGTTGGGGCGTACGGCAAGCATTACCTGGCCCATATAGACATCTCCAAGCCCTCCGCCGCCTGGGCCTGCACCTTCGCCACCGCCACCTCCACCGCTTCCCCCGGCCCTGCGCTGGGCCTGGGCCAGGGCCTGCTCAATTGCATTGCCGCGATCTCCGGATGTGGCTCTGGAACTGGCCTTGCGCGCTTGGTCCAGGGCGGCTTGGATCGGATCAAGCTTGGGCCTGGGGCTTTCCTTCTTTTCCGGCTCTTTTTTGGGCGGCTGAGCCTTGGGCTTTTCCGCTGGCTTTGGCTCAGGCTCTTTTGCTTCCAGCTTGGCTTTTTTGGGTTCTTCCTTTTTTGGCTCCTCGGGAAGTTTTGGTGGACTAGGCTTAGCTTCTTCGGGCTTTTTGCGCGCAATGGGCAAAGCTTCGCTCTTTGGCTCCGGAAGCTTTTTGCTTTCAATGGCCTTTTCTGGCAGAGACTGGGGCTTGGGCGGTGTCTCAACCCGCGCCGGGGCAGCTATTTCACTCTGCGGGGCCGGAGGTGTTGGTGCTTTCACGCCATCGGCTGGCTCGCCAATATGCCCGAGGATGGGCGAGGGTGTGCGGTTGCCCCCGGCATCGCCGTCAACGAGGCTGATCATGATAGGCGGCGAGTCCAGGCGGATGGGCGGGCTTGAGGGCCAGAACCACAGCGCAAGAAAAAGCGCCGCGTGCAGGCAGAGGGAAATGACATAAGAGGCCAGATGCATCTCGCCCTACCTTGCCCCTCCCCTGGCTTTGGCTGTTCTAGCAGGATTATTCGGCGCAGATTCAGGCTGCTCGGCCACCACTCCAAGTTTTTCAATGCCAGCGGCCTTGATTATGCCCATCACCTCCACAACAACTCCATAGGGCACTTCGCGATCTGCCTGGAGGAGCAGAGTGCGGTTCTTGTCCTTGACGAGGCGTTGAAGATAGCCCTCAAGGTCACCCATTTCGGGAATGGCGTACTCATCGAGATAGACTTTGCCGTCACGGCGTACTGTCAGAATCATCTGCTCCGAATCGTTCGGCAGGCTTTGCACATGCCTGGTCTGGGGCAGATCCACATCCAGCCCCTGGGTCATCATGGGCGTGGCAACCATGAAAATGATCAGCAGAACAAGCATCACATCCACAAAGGGTGTGACATTGATTTCAGAAACCAGCCTGCCGGAGCCTAGATGGGCGCCCATCTTAAAGCTCCGTAGCCCCAGGCCGCGTGTTTGGGCGCTGGGCATTGATTTCGCGCTGGACGCGGTTCAAGAAAAAGCCGGCAAAATTTACCAGAAGTGTGTCCACCTGTTCCAGCTTGCCAATGAACAGATTGTAGCCCACTGTGGCCGGCACAGCCACGGCAAGGCCAAGAGCCGTAGCCACAAGGGCTTCGGAAATTCCCGGGGCTACTGTGGCCAGGGAGGCGGATTTGAGCATTCCGATGGAGTGGAAAGAGTTCATAATGCCCCAAACCGTGCCAAAAAGGCCGATAAAGGGCGCGGTGTTGGAAATTGTTGCCAGCACAGCCAAAGATTTCTGCAGGCGCGTCATTTCCGAGGCCGCGCCCTGGCGCAAGGCCCTGCGTACATTGTCAACCACCACTTCGCTGGAATTGCCCAATTCCTTGGAGCGGTTAAATTCCTGAACTCCCTGGTGGGCGATGTAGTAGAGCGGGGAGCTTGGGTCTGCGCCCAGGGATTGCACGGCATCGCGCAAATTGGCCGCATTGTCGAAGCGCTCTATGCCCTTGAGTGACTTGCTGTTGGCCGCGCTTAACGCAAAATATTTCTGGATCATCAGCCCCCAACTCCCGATGGACATAAGCACCAGGAGAAGCAAAACTGCCTGGGCCACCAGGCTGGCATGGCTGATCATCGTAAAAAGGTTTAATTCCATGAGTTCTCCCTGGACGATCCTGATCGTAACGGAAAATATCCTGAAATCAGGTTCGGATGCTGTGGCGCGTCAATAAAAAAAATAGATTGCCTTGGCCGCGCTGATTTTTCAAGATTTTTTTTAGAGTATTTTTAGGCTAGCTGGAAATTCATTGTCTGACAAAAAAATTCAAAGCGTAGGGGCGGGGAAGAAAAACAGGGAGCGGCAGAAAATCAGCCCCCCCAAGATGATGCAGACAAAGCCGACAATTTTTTTAAGGATGCTTTGGGAGACTTGGTGGGCAAGATATGCTCCCAATGCAGATCCAAAAAGCTCAAGGACGATTACCGGCATGGCCACGCCAAAGTCAATAAAGCCGTGCTGGAAATTGCTCAAACTGCCGGAAATGGCTGCGGTAATCTGAATCACCTGGCTTGTGGCGATGGAGCAAAGCGGTGCAAAGCCAAGGATGACCATCAGGGGCACTGAAAGTACAGGCCCACCAACGCCTGTAAGCCCTGCGCCAAAGCCCACAGTCAGGCCAAGAACAAATAAGAGAACAATTGTTCCTGCTTTGAACTGGTCTCTTTTCTTCGGCACAGTTTTGAATGGCGCGATGGCGTAGAGACCAGCAAGGATAATCAGTACGCCCAGCAGGGAGTCCAGAAAGCGGCCAGAAGCATGGGCATTGGCCAGGGCGCCGGGGAAGCCGCCAAGAAAAGCCCCGACTGCCACAGGGATGCTGATTGACCAGTCGATGCTTCCCTTGCGCTGGTAGAGCCATGTTCCCAGGATGCCAGTAAAGAGGAAGCTGAACAGCGCAGTGGCCATTGCCTGATGTGTGGGCAAGCCAAGCGTGAGCGCAAGTGCCGGGATAAGCAGAATTCCGCCCACGCCCACACAGCCGATGAGCGCGCCCACAATGAAGGCGCAGCAAAGAAGCGCAAGCAGGCTCATGGCCTATCCTTCACTTTTTGCCGCCGGAGAGTTTCAGACACTAAGACCGACCTTTTGGCGCGTGTGTTTATTCTTTTGACAGGCAGCAAGGATAGGCAAGCCCAGAGGGCATGGCAAGGCCGGCTTCAGCGTGCTATTGCCAAGCTTTGGGCCTAACGTGTAAAGTTTGCCGATGGACTTTTTTTTCTTTTTCCGCCCCAGGGCAGTATTTGCGCTTGCCTTTTTTCTGGTTGCGGCCAGCTTTTGCGCAAGCTCCCAACTTGCGCTTGCAGCCAGTGCGCAAAATTCCGCGCCCATTTTTCAGGGCCAGCGCCTATTGCCGCGTGCTAAGGGCAAGACGCCCCAGTCTTTGTCCACAAAGCCCCTGGGCATGGCCGATGCCGTGCGCCGCGCTTTGGAGTTCAACCCAAGTCTTGGCGCGGCTGAGGCCCAGAGCCGTTCTTCCGAGGAAGGGCGCAAGGCCCAGCGCGGGAGCTTTGGCCCAAAACTGGGCATGACCTATTCCGCGTTCAAGCAGGAGCGCAAAACCAGCATGGGCACCAATAAGACGCGCCCTCCTGAATATGGCACCTATTCCTGGGCTGTGGAAGTTGCCCAGCCTGTATTTCAGGGCTTTAATCTTCTTGCCAGCTACCAGAAAGCCGCTCTCCAGGCCGACAGCGACAAGGCGGCCTTGCGCAAGGCCGAACTGGCCATGACCGAGCAGGTGCAAAGCGGTTTTCTGAACTATCTTCGTGCAGAGGAAAATGTGCGCAGTGAGCGCGAATCCCTCTCCCGATTACAGGATCAGCTCAAGATTACCCGCGCTTTTTATGAAGTGGGCTTAAGGCCGCGCCTTGATGTGCTCCAGGCCGAAGTTGATGTCAGCCAGGCCGAAAATGTGCTGATCCAGACTGAAAATGTCCGCGATACCGCCCTTGCGCGTCTGAATACCCTGCTTGGTTTTGAGGCTTCCGCCCCGCTGCGCTATTCGGGGAGTCTCGCCCATGTTCCCTTTAAGCAAAGCTTTGAGCAATGCCTGAATCTGGCCTACCGCAAGCGCCCGGATCTGTATATTGCAGCTAAGGCGGTGGAGATTGCAGCCAAGGATCAGCGCATAGCCCAAAGCGATTATTATCCGCAAATTGAAGCCTATTACAACGTCAAGCAAAGCGGCAACTCCCCGGATCTCCAGGAAAAAGGCGAGCGCGGCTCGCGCAGTGCCAACTGGGAAGTGGGCGCGCGCGTTGTCTGGAATGTCTTTCAATGGGGCGCAACCTATTATGCGGACAAACGCGCTGGCTGGCTGGTGAGCAAGTTGCGTTTTGAGGAAGAAGACCTCAAGCTCAATGTGGGCTATGACATCAAGTCCAAGCTTTTGGCCGTGCGTGAGGCCGAAAAGCGGATTTTGGTGGCCGAGAAGGGCGTGGCCCAGGCAAAGGAAGCCTATGCCGCAGCCCTGGCCCGCTACCAGGAGCAGGTGGGCACAAACTTTGATGTTCTGGATGCCTCGGCCAACCTGACCCGCGCTCAGGCTTCGTTGACCAGCGCCCGTGCAGACTATCTCATGGCCATATCGCAAATTTATGTGGCAATGGGCGAGTATCGCCCGGATCTTGCGCGGCCCTGAAAGCGATGAGTGAAAGTTTACTCCCGGAAGCCAAGGACAGCTTAATGCTCGCCCAAGGGCCTTATCTGGTCATAACCCCTCTGGGCGGCCTTGGTGAAATTGGCCTGAACTGCCAGCTTTGGGAAACGGCAGCCGGTGTGGTCATGGTGGACTGCGGCCTGATGTTTCCCGATGACGATCAGCTTGGCGTGGATCTGCTGATCCCGCACTTTGGTGCAGTAAGCGCCATCAAGGAGAAGCTTCTGGGCATAGTGTTGACCCACGGCCACGAGGATCATATCGGGGCATTGCCCTGGATTCTTCCTGAACTGAAAGGCGCAAAAATTTATGGCTCACGCTTCACCCTCGCCCTTGTGGAACACAAACTGCGCGAACACGATCTCCTTTCCACAGTAGAGCTATGCCCGGTTAAAGCCCGGGCAAGTATAGAACTTGGCGAATTGCGCTTTCATTTTTTTCCGGTTTGCCATTCCATCCCCGATGGCTTTGGCCTTGGCGTGGAAACGCCGGCTGGCCGCGTGGTTTTAAGCGGCGATTTCAAGATTGATCTTGACCAGCAGATCATCCAAAACGATGCCAGGCTACGGGAGACGCATCAGCTTCCCCTGACCCCGGCGGCCATGCTTGCCGACTTTCGTGATTTTGCAGGCCCTGATGGTGCAAGGCTTCTGCTTTCGGATTCGACCAATATTCTGCGCCAGGGTCATTCTCTTTCGGAGCGGGAGGTCAAGGAGTCCCTGGGCAGGGTTTTTGCCAAGGCCAAGGGCCGAATTGTGGTCACACTTTTTTCGAGCCATATCCAACGGATTCAGGAGGTTTTTGACCTGGCGCGAGATTTTGGGCGCAGTGTGGTCATCAGCGGAAAGTCTCTGGCCAATAATATTGATATTGCGGCAAGCCTTGGCCTGGCTATGCTACCGCCTGATTTTTATAACGCCCATAATGGCGTGCCTGAAATTCCTGACGATAAAACGGTGCTGATTGTCACTGGTGCCCAGGGGGAGCCGCTCTCGGCTCTATCGCGTATGATCTGGGGGCGGCATCGCCAGCTTTCCATTCGCGCAGGCGATACGGTAGTCATGAGTTCGCGGGTAATACCTGGCAATGCCCGGGCAATTTCCAGAATGATCAACGAGATGTACCGCCTAGGCGCGGAAGTGCTTTATGAAAGCTCCGATCATGTCCATGCTTCAGGCCATGCCTATCGCGAGGAATTGCGCGAGATGCTTCTCGCTGTAAGACCAGAAATTTTTGTGCCCGTTCATGGCGAATATCAGCACCTTGTCCAGCATGGCCGTCTGGCGGAAGCATGCGGCGTTGCCCCGGAATTTGTGGTCTTGCTTGAGGACGGCCAGAGCTTGCGCATCTTCCCAAGGGGCACAGAACCCAGGGATTTTGTGCTAGGGCCAAAGATGGATGTGGAATCAACCCTTGTGGACGGCAAGGGCGTGGGCGATGTGGGCGCAAGTGTGCTTCGGGAGCGCAGAATCCTTGGCGAGGAGGGCCTGGTTGTGGTTTCCATGACTCTGGACGCCGCAAGCGGCGCGGTACTCAGCGGCCCGGAAATAATCTCCCGCGGCTTTGTCTTTGAGGCCACATACAGCCATCTTCTCGAGGATGCCAAGTGCCTGGTTTTGGAAGAGCTTGAAAAAATCAGCCCGCCAATCCGTATTAGCCGTCTTGCAGAGGCCATCCGTGTCGCGCTCAGGCGTTTTTTCCGCAGTGTGCTTGAGCGCGATCCTCTTGTTGTATCGGTGATCAATGAAATCTGACTTGTCTTTGCCTGTCGGTGCAAAACGCTATTCCCTGTTGACCGTATTCATCTTGAAGTATATGCTCACGCGCAAATGACAATGCCTGCTTCTGCGCGGCGCTAATTGTGCGCTGTGGAGGGCAGTGCATGGCCTTAATTCTGCCAGGAGGCAACTATGCGTATTGGCGTTGGTCTGGGCAAGCAGAGCGGAGAGGCGCGTTTGCAGCGTCATGGCGTAAGCCGCCGCGATTTTATGAAATTCTGCACTGCGGTGGCCGTAAGCATGGGCATGGGCCAGGCTTTCGCCAGTGATGTGGCGGCTGCCCTTACCGGGCGGCGGCCTAATGTGGTCTATCTGCATACAGCCGAATGTACAGGCTGTTCAGAAGCGCTGACGCGAATGTATAAGCCTTATATCGACAGCCTCATTCTGGACACCATTTCCCTTGATTACCAGGAAACGCTCATGGCCGCAGCCGGGGAAGCCGCGGAAGCCGCCCTGGAAGAAGCCGTCAATTCGCCAAGCGGCTTTATCTGCATGGTCGAGGGGGCTATTCCCACAGGGCTTGATGGCAAATATGGCTATGTGGGCGGCAAGACCATGTATGATATTTGCAAGCATATCCTGCCCAAGGCCAAACTGAATATCGCCATTGGCACATGTGCCTGCTATGGCGGCATCCAGGCAGCCGCGCCCAACCCAACAGTTGCAGTGGGCATTAACGAAGCCTTTGCGGCCCAGGGGATCAAGGCCATCAATATTGCAGGCTGTCCGCCAAACCCGATCAACATGGTCGGAACATTGGTAGCTTATCTGAACAATATTCAGATTGATCTTGACGAGCTTGGGCGGCCCTTGATGTTCTATGGCCAGACCGTGCATGACCGCTGTGAGCGGCGCAAGCATTTTGATGCCGGGGAACTGGCGCCCTCCTTCAATTCCGAAGAGGCGCGCAAGGGCTGGTGTCTCTATGATCTTGGCTGCAAAGGCCCGCAAACCTACAATAATTGCCCTGTGGTTCTCTTTAACGAAACAAGCTGGCCTGTGCGCGCCGGTAGCCCCTGCATCGGCTGTTCTGAGCCGCATTTCTGGGACGACATGACGCCATTTTTCAAGAATTAGGGGGATAACCAGATGAGCCAAGTCATTCAAGCGCCCCAGAGCAATTATAGCGGTCAGGTGGTGGTCGATCCGCTTACGCGCATCGAAGGCCATCTCAGGGTTGAGGCTGAGGTTGAAAATGGCAAGGTCAAGGAAGCCCGTTGTGTGGGTACGCTTTTCCGCGGCCTTGAGATCATCCTCAAGGGCCGCGATCCCTTTGATGCGCCGCATTTTACCCAGCGCACCTGCGGCGTTTGCACCTATACACACGCCCTTGCCAGCACCCGCGCCCTGGAAGATGCGATCAACAAGCCCATTCCAGCAAATGCCACCTATATCCGCAACCTTGTGCTGGGCATGCAGTTTCTGCATGACCATCTGGTGCATTTTTATGTCCTGCATGCTCTGGATTTCGTGGATGTGGTCAATGCCTTGAAAGCCGATCCTGTCAAGGCCGCGAGCATTGCCAACTCCATTTCCAACCGCAAAGCAAAGCCCGAAGATTACCGCCAGGTGCAGGCCAAGCTGAAAGCCTTTGTGGACAGCGGCCAGCTTGGGCCATTCACCAACGCTTATTTTCTTGGCGAGCATCCGGCCTATACCCTGACCCCCGAACTGAATCTCATTGGCACTGCAGATTATCTCCTGGCCCTTAGGACACAGGTCAGGGTGGCCCGCGGCACAGCAGTGTTCGGGGCAAAGAATCCGCACACGCAGTTCCTGGTTGGCGGCGGCGTAACCTGCTACGATGCGCTCACCCCTGAAAGAATCAAAGAATACCGCGATATATGGAAAGAAACCTTAAGCTTTATCGAAAATTATTATATCCCGGATCTTCTGGCCATTGCCGGCCAGTACAAGGTTTGTGCAAGCTATGGCGGCACGCGCAACTTTATGACCTTTGGCGAATTTCCCGCCCCTGGCGGGGAGCGCGATCTCAAAAAGCGCTGGCTCAAGGCCGGGGTAATTCTCGATCGTAAAATCAATCAAGTGCGCGACCTCAACCCGGACAAGATTGCCGAGGGCGTGCGCCATAGCTGGTATGAGGGCGACAAGCCCCTGCATCCATACGAGGGGGAGACAATCCCGCACTTCACCAGCATGGGCGACAAGGACAAATATTCCTGGCTCAAAGCGCCGCGCTATGACGGCATTGCCGTGGAAACAGGCCCGCTGGCCCAGGTGCTGGTGAGCTATGCCCAAAACGACAAGGTCATCAAGCCGCTGGTGGATTCCACCCTCAAAACCCTGCAACTTGGCCCGGAGGCGCTCTTTTCCACACTTGGACGCACAGCGGCCCGCGGGCTTGAGGCCCTGGCCATTGCCCGCCAGATTGATACCTGGCTTACCCAGTATGAGAACAATATCGCAACCGACAAACAGATTGTCGAAAATTATCAGTCGCCAAAAAATGCCCGCGGCGTAGGCATGCTCAATGCCCCGCGCGGCGGCCTTTCCCACTGGCTGGTCACGGACGAGGATGCCAGGATTGCCAATTTCCAGCTTGTAGTGCCCACAACCTGGAATTTAAGCCCGCGTGACGAAAAAAATATCCCCAGTGCCGCAGAGCAGGCCCTTGTGGGAACGCCAGTGGCCGATCCCAAGCGCCCGGTGGAGATCCTGCGCGTTATTCACTCCTTTGACCCCTGCATTGCCTGCGCCGTGCATGTCATAGACGGGCAGAGCAACGAGGTACACAAGTTCAAAATCCTTTAATTCAGGAACAAGGCCAAGGCGCAAAGCGCCATTGGCGCAGTGGCTATTGCTTTCACGGGCGGCTTTCGCCGCCCTTTTTATTGCCAATTTACAAGGGCGCTTATGACCAAAAAAGACGATCTGCGCGAAAAAAAAGTCCTGATCCTCGGAGTGGGCAATATTTTGCTTCGCGATGAGGGCTTCGGCGTAGCATCTGTGAACTATCTGGAGCAGCATTATCTCTGGCCTGGCAATGTCCGCCTGCTGGATGGTGGTACTAGCGGGCTGATGCTCATGCCGGAAATTATGGACTGCGAATTGCTGTTTGTCCTGGATGTAGTTTTGGGCGGGGATGAGCCAGGGAGCATCTATTTGCTTCAGGGCGAAGATTTGCGCAAAAGCCTGAGCTTTCGCGACTCCATGCACCAGACTGACCTTGTGGACACGCTGATTCATTGCGAGCTGGCGGGCTTCCGCCCAAAGGCGGTGGTTTTTGGCATTGAGCCTTTGGACTGGCAGGATTTGGGCACTGAATTAAGCCCTGCTCTTGGCTCAAGGCTGGAACTCTTTTGCCGCAAGTTTGTTGAATATCTGGGAAGGGATTTTGGAATCAAGGCTAGGGAAAAAGCAGCAGGGGAATGATTTTTTCAAAAACTGATTTGCGGTAAACTCTCTTCGCTGTAAAGTTCAAAGCCAGCCTCAAGAAGCATGGTCGCCCAAAGGCCATTGCCCGGACAAAGTCGCTTTTGAAATGTCCCGTCGTAGATCTGCCCAAAACCGCAAGAGGGCGAACGGCTTTTGAGAATGGCTTTCTTTGCGCCATAGGCAAGAGCCAGAGCAAGGGCGCGCTCTGCGCCTTTGGCAAACAGGGCGCTGAAATCAGCGCCACTACTTGAAATAATCCTCCCATTGCGCTGCTCGCAGGGAAGACGCGGGCAAGCAAGGCCGCCAAGCATTTCCGGGCAGAGAGGGAGGGCGCAATCTTTCCTCACCAGCTTCTGAACGCCTGGGCAGGGGCGGCTTGTGGCATCATAGCGGCATTTCTCCCCGGCCAGGCAGGCACTGACCACGAATCTTTCCGCCAGGTTTGGATGTTTTTCAGCGGCCAGGCTTTTTTTGTTCACGGCGCTTAAAGGCAATTATTCAGACCATGGCTAAGGCTTGACTGCATTTGAGCGCTGGCTGAAGCGCTGTTCCATGCCCTCGCGCACTGCGCGGCGCATCCCCTCCTCGGCCTCCTGGGTGATCGGGACATTGGAGTAATAGAGGGCGCCGCTATCCAGGCCGTATTGCTCCTGCGCCGCGTCATATTTCTGCCAGGCCGGAGACAGGGCAACCAGCCTTGGCGTGAGTATGGCGAAAAAAAACCAGAGACCGAGAACCCAGGCAAGCAGTTTCAGCGCGTTTAGGGCTTGGCTGGACATTTATTGGTTTCTCCTCTTAAAGCTAAGCTTGGCGGCCTTTGCCAAGGATTCAACTGAAATTTTGTTTCTTTCAATGCCAAGAGCAAGCTAAACCCATGTATCCCATGAAAGAATGCATCTTGCGGCAAGTGGAATAAAAAGGGCCGCCGGATTGCGGCGGCCCCTGAATCAGCTTGTGGCAAAGGCTAGATCTTGGCCGTGATTTCCGGGAAGACTTTGTAGAACATCAGCCAGGCCATGAGCAGGGTAAGGCAGAGGTTAAAGGACTGACCAACCACATAGAGGATAATTGGCTTTCCGCCCTTGAAGTACTTGCCAAGCTCGCGGAAGTTGGTGGTCAGGCCGATGGCTACGAATGCAAGCCCGAAGAACCAGCCGCGCAGGGGCACGGAAACCTTGTTGGTGCCGTTGTCCACCAGCATCTTGCCAAAATCAGCCCCAAGATTGGCGCTGAGAAGTGAAAGGACAACCGAGACCGTAAGGAAGCCAATGACGAATTTGGGGAAGCGATTCCAGATTTCGCTGGCCCCAACCTTGTCTCCCTCGCCCACATCAACCTTGGTTGTCCAGTAAAGGGCTACACAGAAAGCAGTCACGCCGATAAGCACATTCTGGATCATCTTGACCGTTGCGGCAACCTGCAGGGCCTTGGGTCCGATGAATGCGCCAGCCGCAGCCACAGCGCCTGTAGCGTCGACTGTGCCGCCAATCCATGCGCCGCCAAGCACTTCTGGCATACCCACGGCCTTGATGAAAGCGGGCATGGCAATCATCATGATTGCCGTAAAGGTCAGGGAAAGGCCAATGGAGAGGGTAAGCTCTTCCTTCTTGGCGCGGGCGGCCGCTGCCGTGGCAATGGCCGCGGATGTGCCGCAGACAGACATATCTGCGGAGATGACGATATTCAGGGTGCGCGAGGGCATCTTCAGCACCGTCTGGCCGAAGATATAGGTGCCGATCAAAACGATAGGCGTGACCACCCAGGCCACGAAGATGCCCGGGATGCCGATGGCCATAATTTTGTGGAAGAGCACTTCCGCACCCAGAAGGACGAGACCTGCCTTGATGTAGTATTCAACCTGGGAGCCTTCCTTGAGCCATTTGGGCGTTCCGCAGGTATTGGCAATGAGCATGCCAATCACAATGGACCAGATTTCGGCATTTACGCCATAAAGGCGCATGGTCTTCTGGTTGCCGAGGATATTGGCCAGAACGCATAGCGCATAGACGCCGAGGAAAGCCAGGAAGAAGCGCACAACATTAAAGCCCATGAATGCCGCGCCAATGGAGCAGAGAACCCCAAGGGAAATGCCGAGGATGATCAGCGAGGGGATGCGGTTAAAGGGCTTGACCAGCTTTGCCGCTGCGCCCGAAGCATCCTTGTGCGCTTTTTGCCATGCGTCAATGGCCTTGGTTGCAGCCTGGTTAAGAGCAGTGTCCTGATAGTTGACTCCTGCCGCGGCAGCCTGCGCCGCTTTGGCCGCCTCAAGCGCAGTTTTTTCCGCCGCCTTGGCCGCGTCCACCTTGGGCTTTATACTGGCGTTGGCCTTGTCGGCAGCCTCCTGGGAGAGCACAAGAGACTCAAGCGGGTTGGACTGCCAGCGCGCTGGCGTGGCAAGCTGCTTGATCAGCGCGGCCACAGCCGGAATCTTGTTGCCAGCCAGGGCCTTTTGCGCCGCTGTGGCATTGTAGAACTCTATGGTCTTGATCGGTTTTTGCTTCTCCGCGCTGATTACTGCCGCATATTCCTTGTATTTTGATTCAAGCGGCTGGCGGCCATTGAATACCAGGCAAATCGCCACGACCATGATGAAAAAGCCGATCCAGATAGCCCAGTAATCTTCTTTTCGCCAGAGGTCGGAGAGCCGCGCTTGTCCGCGGTCAACAACGATATCCGAGTTTGTCTGAGACATCCCATTCCTCCTAAAAACCTTGTTTCGGGCGGTCCATCGGAAGCCGCCTGTGGGCCATCAGCTTTTCACCCTTCCCGGCAGATGGCGTGAATAAGCGAAAACATACACAAAGGGCGGCCTGAATACAAGGGCTATAGTTGGGATATTGCTATTTTATTCACAGGCGCAAGGGCATTGGCCTGATTGACTTGGAATTTGTCCCGAGATTGGCTACTAATGCCCAGGCGAGAAATATGCGCTTTTTATCTGGCTTTGCGCGGCCATAAGAAAGGTGGGAAGATTATGCTCAATTTGCGGCCTTTTGCCGGCCTGGTTGCTTTTTTCTGCGCCCTGGCCATTTTTTCCTTTCAGGGGCTAGCCATTGCGGCAGCGCCGCAGGTTGGCGCGCCAGTGGCTGATGCTCCAAAGAAGAATGTGGACAGGGTAACGGCAGTGAGCGTTCAGGTTGACGGCACGGACAGCCTTGGAGCGCGTTTAAGCACAAGGCTCAAGGAGCGCTTCAATCAAAGCAGTCTTTTCAAGCTGCATACTGATGAAGAAAAAGACATTCCTGAACTGCGTATATTGCTAAGTACAGCCCCGGAATTTCCCAGCCGCCCGAGTGTGGGTTCGGTTTATGGCGTTTGCTGGGTTTTCAGCCAGGGCAAGGGCTACCTTGGCTATCTCCTGGCCAGGGAGGTGGGCACAGTCAATGCGGATGATCTCGATTCCCTGGTGGACAAGCTTGTGGAGCGTACGGACGGCATCGCCGCAAAATACGGCAATTTGTGGAAATAAGCACAAAGGAGAATCAAGGCCAGTCGGTTCTGCTCAGGATTTTTGTTCCTGCTGCTGGTGCGTCTGCAAATATTTTTGAATTGAGGCTACGCCCTGGCGAAAACCTAGCCCGGGAAATCTGGCTCTCCGGGATGATTCCGCCAGCGCCTCTTTGCGCTGGCCTTGCCCATTGCGGCCGTTGCCGTGTGCGCTTTTGTAGCTTAGCGCCCGCGCCGGTTGCCGAGGAACGCAAGCTCTTTTCCGCATTTGAGCTTGCCCTGGGCTGGCGTCTGGCCTGTCGTCATACTGTTCCTGCTTGCGAGCCTCTTGAGCTTGAGCTTCCAAAAGAAGCTCTTTTGCAAAAAAACTTTATCGCCAGGCCGCTTTCTATCCCTGCATCTATGGCCCATAATTCGGCGCAAGAATGTTCAGCCCTGCGCCATGGAGTGCTGGCCCTGGATATTGGGACTACAAATCTTGAATGGAGCGCTTTTTGCTGCGCTGATCTTGTTTCCTGGGATGCTGATCGCCCTTGCGCTAACTGGCAGGAGTGCGCCAAGGGCCGTAGGCTCAATCCCCAGGCAGGCGCCGGGGCAGACATAATTTCACGCTTAAGCCTGGCGCAAGATCCGGCGGGTCTGAGGCGTTTATCCGCTCTTGTGCGCGAGGCAGTGCAGGAGATTGTTGCCAGCCTTAAGGAGCGGAAGTGCAGGATTCGCCGCATCGGTCTTGCGGCAAATTCCGCCATGAGTATGATCTTTTTGGGCAGGGAAGTGCATGGGCTTTGCGCCGCGCCCTATTCCTTGCCTTATGCCGGAGCTTGTCAGGAGCAGCTTCCAGGCTTGCCGCCGCTATTGATCCCGCCCTTGCCTGCGCCCTTTGTGGGCGGCGATCTGGCCTGCGGCATCCTGGCCTTGCTTGAGCGCGGTTTCCCAAAGCCCTTTGTCCTCGCGGATTTGGGCACAAATGGAGAATTTGCGCTGCTTGGCGCTGACGATAGGCTTTGGCTTTGCAGCGTACCCCTTGGCCCGGCGCTGGAGGGCATTGGCCCTGACCTGGGCCAGATGGCTGCCTGCAATGTTGTTACAGGCTTTTCCCTTGGCCCGCATGGCCTGGAAGCGCAATTTGGCGCAGGCGGCTCTGCGGAGCAGGTATGCGGCATCAGCGCCACAGGCTACCTTTCGCTTCTGGCTATCTTGCGCCGCTGGGGCTTGCTCCTGGATTCCGGCCAGTTTGCGCCTTTTGAGAATTTGCGCACGCCCTTAGCCCGCAGACTTGCAGCTGCATCAGGGAGAGGGGGCCGGTTCTGCCTTGGCCCAAAGCTTTGGCTCTGCCCTCAGGACGTGGAGCTTTTGCTCAAGGTACGCGCCGCTTTTCGCGTAGCCCTGGATTTTCTTCTTGATGCCGCAAGGCTTGCGCCGGCAAATTTGGCGGCCCTTGGTCTTGGCGGCGCATTGGGTGAATATGTCAATACAGGAGATCTCCTGGAGCTTGGCTTTATTCCCGAGGCGCTTGCTGAAAAATGCCATGTCCTCGGTAATACAGCCCTGGCAGGAGCAGCCCTCCTGGCCCAAAATCCTGAGCGGCTTCAGCCCTTGCAAAATCTTTGCGCCAGGGCGCAGGTATTGCCCCTGGCCGATGATCCCCGTTTTCAGCAAGCTTACCTTGAGGCCATGAACTTTGGTTCTTGATTGTGACTTACTTGACGGTGTCTATTGATGGCAACAAAAGGCAGGATCATGGGGTCATGCAAAGTGGCCCATAAACAGGAATTTTGGCCCAGGACAAAGCCGCTTTTTGCGGAACTGCCCAAGCACATTGAGGATGACTTGGCAGCCCTGCCCGGAGCGCTTGCGCGTGTCTGGCTGCTAAGCGCAAAGCACAGGCAAAGGCTTGCGGAAGACATTGCCGCGCTCTCTAAAATCCTTACCAGCGACCGGGCGCAGTTGCGGCGACCATATTGGAGCCGCCCGGCCTTTGTCAGCGCCTATCTGTATTATTTTTTACCCTGGAATCTCTTGCGTCTGCTTCCGCTCTTGCGCGCCTTGCCGCTTCCTGCTCCAAAAGTTTCTGCCGGGGGCAGGGCTTTGCTTCTGGATCTTGGCTCTGGGCCGCTGACCTTGCCCCTGGCTCTCTGGCTGGCGCATCCTGAATGGCGCAATTTGCCAGTAGAGGTGCTGGCAGTGGACGTGCAGCGCAAACCCCTTGAACTGGGCAAAGCCCTTTTTTGCGCCCTGGCTGAAATGCTCAAAGCCAGCCCCTGGCAAATCAGACTTGTGCAGAGCAGCCTGGAAAGCCTGCCCAGGGAGTTAAAAAGCATAAACTCTGGCCGCACTGCCCGAGAGACAACAGCCTGGCTTTGCACTTCGGCCAATACGCTCAATGAATTGCTCAGCAATTTCAGGCATGAACGGCATACTTTTGCCGAGTCTACCTTTGCAGACGCTGATGCAGAATGGATTGACGAGCGCTTCGAGGCCGGAATTGAAGCATTTTTCGCGTCGCTTTCGCGCATTGCCAAGGCGCCAAGCCCGGGGGAGCGAAGCTTAAATCAGGGCGGGGCGTCCTTGCTACCAGCAAGCAGCGTTGACGGAGCTTTTGCCGCAATGCTGCTGATTGAGCCGGGTACGCGCCTTGGCGGAACTGCAATGATGCGTTTGCGCTCCCTGGCGCTTGACTATGGTTTTGTGCCGCTTGCCCCCTGCACCCATTCCAAAGCCTGCCCCTTGCTTGAGCGCGCCGAAGGCAGGCGCGGCAAAAGCCATGCGGACTATTGGTGTCATTTTGGCTTTGTGCCCAAAGCAGTGCCGCGATGGCTGAGAGAGCTTTCAAAAGAGGCTGGGCTGGAAAAAGACAGGCTTTCGCTCTCGACGCTTTTGCTTACAGCCCAAGCCGCCGTGCCAGCTTCAGCGCGGGAAATTCCTCTGCGGGTTCTCTCAGGGCCTTTTCCAGTGCCAGGGCATGGCCAGGTATGCCGTTACGCCTGCTTTGCTGGCGGCCTTGCGCTTCTGGAGGAGGCTAAGGATTTGCCTTGTGGCGGCTTGCTTGCCATTGATCAGGGGCTTTTTAACAAGATCTCCAGTAAGACAAAGCGGGATGCGCGAAGTTCAGCGCTGATTCTCGCCCCAGGGGAGAGAAAAAGGGCTGCAATGGCAACCGCTACCCCTGGCAATGAACCTCTGCGGCATACTGCCAGAGGGGGGAAGTCCCAAGCTGCTTGCGTTGACCTTGAGGCCTCACAAAAGTCAGATAGGGAGAATATCAGCATCCGCCAAGGCTTTACCAGGTCAAAGCAGGCCAAGCGCAGCGCAAAAAAAGAATCTTGAGCGCAGGGTTTTTGCTGGCGCGGGGAGAGCTTTCTGGATTTTTTCAAAAAAAATTCTATGCAATTTCAGGCTCTTTACGGAACAAAGCCAACTTGCAGGCCTTTCATGGGCTTGGTCTTGAGTGTATAAGACCCGCTTGCGCATCGCTGAACGCTTCAGGGCCTTTCCGATTCCGGCAAAATGGACTCCTGGGCAAGTTAAAGAAAGTTGAGGTACAAGAGCATGCTCAAAATGCCCAAGGATTTGCCGCGCCCCGAGCTTAAGCCAAATACCGAAGTTGTCCTGCAAAAGCGCTATTTGCGCAAAAACCTTGACGGCAGTCTGGATGAAAGCCCGGCGCAGCTCTTCTGGCGCGTGGCTTCGGCCATAGCCGAAGTGGAACGCCAGTATGGCGCAAACGAGGCCGAGATACTCAGCCTTGCGCGTTCTTTTTATGTTCTGATGACAAGCTGGCGTTTTTTGCCCAATTCGCCAACCCTGATGAATGCCGGAACTGAGCTAGGCCAGCTTTCTGCCTGTTTTGTCCTGCCGGTTGGCGATTCCATTGAGGAAATCTTTGATGCAGTAAAATATGCTGCAATGATCCACAAGTCTGGCGGCGGCACTGGTTTTTCTTTTTCAAGGCTGCGCCCGCGGGACAGCCGGGTTGGCTCAACTGGCGGCGTAGCCTCCGGGCCGGTCTCGTTTTTGCGCATTTTCAATACAGCCACAGAGCAGATCAAGCAGGGCGGCACCAGGCGCGGCGCAAATATGGGTATTCTGCGCGTGGATCATCCAGACATCCTGAGCTTTATCCGCGCCAAGGAAAAAGAGGGCGAATTCAACAACTTCAATCTTTCAGTGGGCCTGACCGAAGCTTTCATGCAAGCTGTGGAAAATGACCAGCACTATGACCTGCTCATGCCGGCCAGTGGGGAAGTTGTGGAGCGGCTTCCTGCACGGGAGATTTTTGAGCTTCTGGTTACCAAGGCATGGGAGTCGGGCGATCCTGGCATTGTCTTCCTCGATCGGATTAACCGCGATAATCCAACCCCTGAGCAGGGCGAAATTGAATCCACCAATCCCTGCGGCGAGCAGCCGCTTTTGCCTTTTGAAGCCTGCAACTTAGGCTCAATCAATCTCGCCTGTTTCTATAATCCAGGGCACAATAGCGATGATGATCCCGCATCCGCTGGCGTGGACTGGGCGGCCTTGCGTGAGAGCGTGCATCTGGCCGTGCGCTTTCTGGACGATGTGATCGACGCCTCAAGCTTTCCTCTGGAGCGGATTAGCGAAACCGTGCGCCGCAACCGCAAGATCGGCCTTGGCGTGATGGGCTTTGCGGATCTGCTTTATCAGCTTGGCATCCCCTATGACTCCGAACGCGGCCTGGCCCTTGGCGAAAGGCTCATGGCTTTTGTCCAGGAGGAGGGGCACAAGGCGTCAGCGCAGCTTGCGCGAAAGCGCGGCGCATTTCCGGCCTTTGCCAGTTCAAGCTATGCGCAAAAGGGCCTTGAGCCATTGCGCAACGCCACTGTCACAACGATTGCCCCCACAGGCACGCTTTCGATTATCGCTGGCTGCTCCTCCGGCGTTGAGCCGCTTTTTGCCCTCTGCTTTACGCGCAATATCCTTGATGGCGCGCGGCTTTTGGAGGTGAATCCCTATTTTGAATCGGCCTTAGCCGACATGGGGCTTGCAAGCCCTGAGCTTATGGAAAATGTGGCCCAGAAAGGCTCTGTGCGCGAAATGGACTTTTTGCCCAAAAAATTGCGCGAGACCTTTGTTACGGCAATGGACATTGACCCGGTCTGGCATCTCAGGATGCAGGCGGCTTTTCAGCGCCATACCGATAACGCGGTGTCCAAAACGGTAAATTTGCCCAATTCGGCCACCAAAAAAGACATCCATGATATTTACTGGCTGGCCTGGAAAGAAGGTTGCAAGGGGGTCACAGTCTATCGTGACGGCTGCAAGTCCGTCCAGGTTCTGGCCACTGGCGAAGGCCAGAAAAAGATGGACGGGGCTAATGCGCCGGAAAAAAACGTGCAGGACATGGAATCCGGGGTGCGCAAACGTCCGGACGTGGTTCAGGGCTTTACCCAGAAAGTGCAGACTGGCCTTGGAGTCATGTACCTTACGGTCAACGAGGTTAACGGCCAGCCCTTTGAGGTTTTTGCCACCATTGGCAAGTCCGGGCGCTCAATTACGGCCAAGGCTGAGGCCATTGGCCGCCTTGTCTCCTTGGCCCTGCGCTCAGGCGTGGCCGTGCGCGACATTGTGACCCAGATCAAGGGCATTGGCGGGGAGCATCCGGTCTTTCGGGGCAAGGGCTTGCTGCTCTCCATTCCCGATGCCATTGCCTGGGTACTTGAACGCCGCTATCTCAAGAACCAGAATCCAACTGAAAAAGGCCCGGATATTGAAATCAAGAAATGCCCGGAATGTGACGGCGAACTGCTCTTTCAGGAGGGCTGCCTGATCTGCCCAGCTTGTGGCTTCTCCCGCTGTGGCTAAGCCGCGCCGTGCAGTTTTTCTTGACCGTGACGGTACGCTGAACGCGGATCTTGGCTATGTTTACCGCAAGGAGGACTGGCGCTGGCTGCCGGGAGTTTTGGAGGCATTGGCCGAGTTCAGGCGCAATGACTGGACGCTTGTTGTGGTCAGCAACCAGTCAGGCATTGTCAGGGGTTATTATGGCGAGCAAGACCTTGCCAGGCTCGAAAGCTGGCTTGATGCTCAGCTTTGCGCAAGGGGGCTTGGGATTGACGCCTGGCGGCACTGCCCGCACTTGCCGGAAATCAGCGGCCCATGCTCCTGCCGCAAACCAGCGCCGGGCATGCTTCTGGATGCAGCGCAGGAGCTTTGCCTTGACCTTGGTGCATCCTGGATGCTTGGCGATAAGCGCCGCGATCTTGAAGCCGGGCTTGCGGCAGGCTGTCAGGTTGGCTTGATTGCCTCTGAGCCGGAAATAATCGCAAGGGAGCTTTTGCCAGAGGCCAGGCTCTGGCCGGATCTGGCAAGCGCGGCGAGGGCGATAAATTCTTACTGAACTCTGTTTTTGATCCTAAAGTTTTATCCGAAATCTGCCGATAAAGAGTTGCCCAAGCCTGTGGGGCAGTGAGCGGGGCTTGCATCAGGAAGCCTAGGCCATCGCCCTTGCCATTGGGCGATGGCGACTTATTATTGGCAGACAATTTTTTCTAATTTTTCCACAGAGAGCGCAAGAATGATTCAGGCCCTGAAAAGCATCAGTGCAAGCCGTGTTGCCGCTGTCAGCCCTGGCGGCCGGAATGCGGCTGCAACTGGCTTTCAGGAGCATGCCTGGCCCGCGCTCAGGGATTATGGCAATCATGGCGCAATGGGCAGCCGCCCCGAGAGCAAAGGGGACGAAGTCCAGGGTCTTGACCAGCAAGACAGCCTGAATCTTGGCCCGGAAGCCCGTGCAGTGTTGAGCAGGCTGAAACAGCGCGATGCCGAAGTTCGCGCCCATGAGCAGGCCCATATTGCCGCAGGCGGCCAGCATGTCAGTTCCGGCCCGCAGTATGAGTACCAGGAAGGGCCGGATGGGCGGCAGTATGCCGTTGGCGGCCATGTAGCCATTGATGCTTCGGAAATAAAGGGCGATCCCAAGGCCAGCGCGGAAAAAGCAAGGCAGGTGCGCCGTGCGGCCCTTGCACCAGGCGAGCCCTCTGCCCAGGATCGCGCAGTTGCCGCCAAGGCCGCCAGCCAGGAGCAGCAGGCCGAGCGCAAGGAGCGCGAGCAAGGCTTGGAGGAAGCTTCGGGCGCGAATCCTCTGGATGCTGGCGCAGATCAGGCGGAAAAACTGCAAAATAAGCCTTTGGCTGAGGCAGCCCTTCAGGAAAAGGAATCGGCTGGGGACGAGCAGGGAATGTCTGGCGTAAGCAAGGCCATGCACTTACGCGCAAGCCGTTTTTACAACGAAGTTGCGTTCAGGGATTTTATCGGCTCAAGCCTTGCCCCTGCCGGAACAGGAATCTCTTTTGTAGTTTAGGCTTTCCCTTATTTATTGCCCTGCTTGCGTTGCGCTTTGGAGCGGTTTGCGGCCTTTGCTGGCTCGGCCTGCTTTCCTTGGGACTCCGCCTTTTTGGCGGCTAAACCCTGGGCCTGAAGCACGGCCCTGGCATCAGGGTCGCCATTTTTCGCGGCCAGGTGATACCAGCGGTTGGCCTCGGTCAGATTTCTTGCAACGCCAGTGCCCTGATCGTACATCAGCCCCAGGCTATATTGGGCTGCGGCTTCGCCCTGCTCTGCGGCCTTGCGATACCATTCCACGGCCTTGTTATAGTCCTGGGCTACACCGCGGCCCTGCTCGTACATGAAACCGAGATTGTACTGCGCCTCGGGGTAGCCGCGCTCAGCAGCCCTGCTGTACCACTGCACGGCCTTGGCCGCGTCCTGGGCAAAGCCTCGCCCCTCGGCATACATGAAGGCCAGATTGTTCTGGGCCTTGATGTGATCCTGCTCTGCCGCCCGCTGAAACCAGTGTGCGGCCTTGGTGTCGCTTTGCTGGCCGTCCTTGGAGTTAAGGTGCATCCAGCCCAGGGAATATTGCGCATCGGCAAGCCCCTGATTGGCCGCGCGTCCGTACCAGTCCATGGCAGCGGCCTGATCCTTGTTCACGCCGCGCCCGTGGGCGTAGAGATAGCCAAGATTATACTGCGCAACAGCCATTCCCTGCTCAGCGGCCTTGCGAAACCAGCGGGCAGCCTCACGGTAATTGCGCCGCGTGCCTTCTCCTCGCGCCAGGGCCGTGGCCCAGGCGTTGATCGCGCTCAGATCTCCTTTTTCGGCAGCCTGGCTAAAAAGCGTGGCAGCGCGCTGTTCATTTTTTTTCACGCCCTTGCCCTCAAGAGTCAGGCGGCCGAGAACATAGAGCACTTCGGCATTGCCCTGATCGGCCAGGGTTTTGAGTATGGCCGAGGCTTCGGCATATTCGTTTTTGTCCAAAAGCTCTTGCACACTGCGCAGCTTCTGGGCGCTGGGATCAGTCTCTGCGCCGCTTTCCGCTGCCTGTGAAATCAGCGGGCTGGCAAGCAGAAATGCTGCCAGGAGGAACTTGAAAAGGCTTCTCAAGGAAGATCCAAATCCAGCAGGCAAAGGCTGGGGATAGATCTGCAATTTGTCTGCAAGGATTTGCAATTTATTCGGACGGATCAAAAAATATTTGGGTTTCTGGCGCATAAAATTGTTTGGCTCACAGGTTTTTTAAGGCAGCGATCCAGAGAGGGTCTTCATGGGCGCAGTTTTGCGCCTGCCCCTGGCAATAGCTATTGCGGGCGTCCTGTATTTTTGCATCCTGCCACCAGGCTTTCGGGTCTTCCCAGACTGCGCGGGCCTTGAGCGCGGCTTCCTTTGGACTCGCATACCAGATTCCAGCATCGCGCAAAAGGCCAAGCAGGGAATTTGCCTCGGGCGTCAGCGGAGTGAACTTAGGATCCCAGTAAAGAATGCAGGGCACATTGGCGCTTAGGGCCTCGAGCATACTTGTGCCGTGATGGTCGAGAATGAGCAGGCGCGAGGCAAGCAACTTGGGCAAAAGTGCGCCGGAGCATAGCCTTAAATGCGGGAAGCGCGGCAAGAGCCACTGGGCGTCATCCAGGCTTGAGGGCAGGGGAAAATAGGGCCGGTAAAAGGAGCGCCCCTCCAGTTCGCGGCCAAGATTTTCAAAAAAGAGCGCCTTGTCCTTGCGGTATTCAAGCAATTGCAGGGGCGTTGGGTGGGCGTCCAGCCGATAGCCAAAGCTGAGCATCTCCGTGCCCACAAAGAGCAGATAATCGCCATTTTGCCCCTGCCAGGCATCGCGAATCCGGCAAAGCTGCGGGTATGGCAGGGGAATAAAATTGCCCTTGGCCTGGCCGTGGCTTTGCCAGCCCCAGGTGAAAAAGGCATCCTGGCTGTATTCCACAAATGTGGTGTCGCAAGAGACCAGGGCCTGGCCGTAGTTCCCCCCATGCTGGACATAGGCCAGGCGCTTTCCCTGAGCGCGCCAGAGCGCGAGGCTTTGCCTGTAGTCGGCATCTTCGTAGGCCAGAATGCTGGCTATGCGGGTGCGTGGTCTTTTTTTGTCAATCTGGGGAGGATGCTCGAGTCTGGTCAAGCTCCTCGGCAAGCTTTGGCTGAAAACCTGCTCGGCCATTTTATCGAATTTGGGAGAGGCAAGACCCAATTTGTTCAAAGCCTGCCTGTTGCCAAAGTCGTGCAGAAGGGAGAGGCTCTGATCTGCCCCTTTGCTTTGGTGAAGCAAGGCCAGGGAAAAGCGCATTGCCTGGCCCACGCCAAGGCCCTTGAGCTTGGGGAAAGGCAGTTTTAGCTGAATCTTGCGCAACCAAAGGCGCAGGCTTTCAGCAATGCCCGGCGTTGCTTCTGACGCAGCTTCGGAGCTTGAATTAACTTGTGGAAGAATGTTTTTTTGCCAGGCTTTTGGCCAGTCAAGTTCAAGCAGGCGCGAAAAGAGCCAGTGATTATAGGCAAGGCCAAGACTTCCGCGCTTGCGGAAATCGCAGTCATCGGCAAAATCAAAACCAAGTCCTTCCGGCAGAAGATCAAGCGCAAGCGGAATATCGCCATAGGCTTTGCGCATGGCCTGAACGCGCAGGGCGCGTTCAACAATCTGAGTGGCAACTTCAATGATCCAGGGCGCGAGCAAGGTTTCCCAATAGCTTGGGGGCAGATCCTCAGCGTAGGGGCAGAGCTTTTGCGCACAGAAGCTGATCTTCTGCGAAGCCAATGCCTGAGCCGCCGCCACGGCGTCTGGAAGCAGGCTGACCTGGGCCAGTGGCTCAGGGGCAAACTCATAGCGCCCGGCCCAGTCAGGAAAGAGTTCTTCCTGTCCGGCAAAGCACCATGCCCCTGCGGCTATGTGGCTTTCGGGCGCGGCGTCCCTGGGCATTAGTCCCAGGACTAGATGGCGAGTCAGGGCAGTTCCAGATCTGTCCACTGCAATACGCAATCCTCGGGGATTTCCCGTCTGGCTGCAAGGCCGATGACCTCGCCAAAATGGCGCGGTGAGATGCCGTGCGCCGGTCTTTTCCAGGTAAGGTCATCCGCGCTGATCCGTGAGCCTTTGGCAATGGCACGGGATGCCACCAGTGAGCGGCGTGCATTGCGCCTGGCTGGCTCCTCCTCGGGAAGAGCGCTGACTTTAAGCTCGCCAATGCTGGCCAGGATATGGCTCAAGCGGGTGTAGAAGCGTTTGAGGTCTTCCTTGTCCATGGCGTGATAGTGATCGTTGCCAGGCAGGCTCTTGTCATGGCTGAAATGCTTTTCCAGCACCCTTGCCCCGAGCAGGGTTGCGGTTTCGAGGATCTGCATATCCCCAGGCAGGGTATGATCGGAATAGCCGATAAGATGCCTGGGGAAGATTCTCGCCAGGGCCGGGATCATCCCAAGCGCCGCATTTTCGTCCCTGGTTGGATAGTTAAGCACACAGTGCAGAAGGGCCAGCGGATTGCCGCAAGCCTCAATCCATTCAACTGCTTCGGCTATCTCGTAGAGATGGGATGCGCCTGTGGAGAGCAGGATTGGCTTCTTGAAGGCGCAGATTTTTTCAATAAAGGGCCTGTTGGTGATGTCCGAGGAAGAAATTTTGAATACGTCCATGAGCTCATTGAGAAAATGCGCTGATTCCAGATCAAAGGGCGTGGAGAGAAAGGCAATGTTGCGAGCGTCACAGTGCTTTTTGAGGGCTTCAAACTCATTTTTCCAAAAGGAGTCATGGCGCTTGAAAAGCTCATACTGGCTTTGCGTAGGCTCTTTGCTTGTGTCCCAATAAGCTGGCGAATCGCGCGAAGCCAGAGTTGCGGCGCGGTAAGTCTGGAATTTAATGGCGTCTGCGCCGCCCTCTGCGGCCTCGTCAATGAGCCTTCGGGCGATCTCCATGCTTCCCTCATGGTTCACGCCAGCCTCGGCAATCACATAGGGCATGGGGATGCGCTCAGGGGGAGTGGGGATCTTGAAAATATCGGTGATTTTCATCGTGCTTTCAGCTCCAGAAGTTTTGCCAGGCGTTCTGCCGCAAGGCGGGCGTAGAGCGTATCATCCTTTTGATTGACCTCTTGATACTCAGCGCTTGTAAGAAGCGCCTCAGGCTTGGCCGCAAGTTCCGGCTTGGGGCTTATTTCGTATTCATCGGGAAAATGACCGTTGAAATACATTTCCTGAAAACCGCTGAATTTCAGGCTGTGCGCTGTAGAATCCAGCAAGGCGCGTTCATTTTTACCTATCAGGCCCAGGGCAAGGGCCTCTTTAAGCCCTGCCAGACATTCGCCGCCCTGGGTGCAGGCAATATGCCCGTGGCGGTTAGCTTCAAGCATGGCTTCAATGATCTGCTGCTCGCGGACACGCAAGACCTGGAAAGCCAGCGCGCCCTTGCCTGATTCTTCCTGATAGCGCGCGGCCAAATTGCGCACGCGGGGAAAAGACACAGGGTTGCCAATCATGGCGGCCTGGGCCACGCTTGGGCGCACTTTAACCGGCGCCCAGGCCCGCTCACTCTCCGGCTTGGCATAATAGCGGTAAACCGGATCAGCGTGTTCGGACTGGACGCCAAAGATCCGCGGAAGCTCCGAAATTATGCCAAGAGCCTTGAGCTTGAGCATTCCTGAAAGAATCGCAGTGATGTTTCCGGCATTGCCAATGGGCACAAAGAGGCAGAGGCCCTGCATATTCCAGGCATAGTGCTGGGCGCACTCATAGGCATAGCTCTCCTGCCCAAGGATGCGCCAGCTGTTCTTGGAATTGAGCAGGGCAACGCGGTATTTTTCGGCCAGAATTTCGACTACTTTCATGCAGTCGTCAAAGACGCCCGGGATTTCAAGCACAGTGGCTCCGCTGCCTAGGGGCTGGGAAAGCTGCTGCGGCGTTACCTTGCCCTTGGGGAGAAGCACTACTGATTTCAGCGGCGGACCCACATAGGCGGCATAGAGGGCGGCTGAAGCCGAAGTGTCGCCAGTGGAGGCGCAGACAGTGAGGATTTCGGCATAGTCCTTGCGGCGGCAAAGCCATTTCAGATAACTAAAAGCGCAGGCCATGCCGCGATCCTTGAAAGAGGCGCTTGGATTCTGGCCGTCATTTTTGAATGCAAAATCAAGGCCCAGGCTGTCGCGGAAACGAGGCGTCGCCTCAACTATCGGCGTAAGCCCCTCGCCGATGCTGACCAGATCGCCAGGCTCAAAAATCGGCGCAAGCAATTCATAGAAGCGAAAGATGCCAGGAAGATCGGAAAAGGAGGCGCGGGAATCGAAAATGGCCCGCCATTGCTTGCCAGAAAGTGCGCCTAAGCTTGTGAAATCCAAATCTTCCAGAAGAAAAACGCCGCCGCAGTCCGGGCAGGTGTAGAACAGTTCATCGCCTGGAAAGCGTTTGCCGCAGTTCTGGCAGACATATTCCATTCTGCCGCGATAGGCCGGAAAATTAGCCTGGGACATTGTTCAATCCTTTTGCGCTCCAATTTGCGCCTTGAAATGGTTATATTTTCAGCCTTGATGCTTGCTTTTCAGCCAGGGCTTTTCAGTTCCGGCACGCAGTCGGGCTATATTTTCGTGATGCTTGATAAAAACAATTATGCAAAGGCAAAGTGACAACGGAAGCCACTGCCAGTTCTGACAAAAGGCCAGGAAAATCGGAAGCGAAGCAAGGAGGCTCAGAGAGCCTAGGGAGACAAAGCCGCTGCGCCAGATCACAAGCAGGCATAAGGCGCAGGAGCCAAGCAAGGGCCAGAATGCTATGGGCAAAAAAACGCCGATGCTTGTGGCCACAGCCTTGCCGCCGCGAAAGCGCAAAAAGCAGGAAAAAACATGCCCAAGCACGCAGGTTGCGCCAGTGAGGCTGACAAAGAGCGGAGAGCCTTTGAGCCAGTAAAGCGCAAGGGCCACAGGCAAAGCCCCTTTAAGCACATCACAGGCCAAGGTAAGCACACCCCAGCCGAAACCGCAGAGCCTCGAGACATTTGTCGCGCCAATGCTTTTGCTTCCCCCCTCACGGGGATCGACATGGCAAAAGCTTTTGGCAATGACCAGGCCAAACGGGATTGCGCCCAGAAAATAGGCCAGGACTATCCAGCAAATTTCAAGGAGCATAGTGGCAACCCTCTCTTGGTTGATGGTTTATTGCGTCTGCATCTCAGGCAGCGCTTGCGGCTTCAAGAATCTGTATTTCATTATAGAGCGGATTTACCTTGCCTAAGCGCAGGACAACAGACATTCCCGGGCAGGCGCGCTCATCAAAGAGCTTGCGCCTGCCGCGTACAAAGAGACCCTCGCGGGGCAGGCTGACACTAACCATGTTTTCATTTTCTTCGGTGATTACGCCAGGCCACCAGACGCGCTCCCCTTGCTGGCGAATATAGAGCAATTTCCAATAACGCGGCCTGAAGCGCTGCACCTGGCCTGCCCCATAAAGCACCGGCTGAAGATTTTCAAGCATCCGGCCAAGCTCCCTGGCGTCCCAGAGCGGCTTTCCGCTGGCAAGCAAGGATAGGGCCTGGGCTTCATTAAGCAAATCAGGGTAACGGCGCAAGGGCGAAGTAACAGGCGCATAGCGCACAAGCCCCAAAGCTGCATGCGGCCTGGCTTCAATTTCCATGCTTGAGGGAATGAGGGCATGCATGATCCTGGCCATATCGGCCGGGTTATTCCAGATGCCTGCATATTCACGGGGTATGGCCACATCCTGCACGCGGTGCAAGAGCGGGAGATCATTCTCCTTTGCCCATTCAGCCAGAGAGGCGCTGGCCAGAATCATCATCTCGGCCACCAGGCTTTGGGCTGCAGATGCGTCTGGCTCACTTAACAATTCTACCTGGACATGCTCACAAAGCCCGCTGTTTTCACCTTTAAGGCGGATCAGCGGCTCAAGGCGGTTCATGATCACAGCGCCAGCGCTAATCCGCGCGGCCTCCCGCGCCCGGGCCACGGCCAGGCCAAGGCGCAACTGCTCAAGATGCGCTTGCGCCGGGCTGCTATTTTCGCGGGCATTGTCTGGGGAATCAAGGACGGCCTGGCAATCGGCATAATTGAGATTTGCTGCGAGGATTGCGCGGGCGGCAAAGGCGTTAAGCGGCCCAAGGCTGCCATTGGCATTTACCTGGACGCGCAGGCAAAAAACCGGGCGCTCCACGCCTTTCAGGAGCGAGAAGGCATCTGTGCCCAATACTTGCGGGAGCATGTGGCAGTCGCCCTCCGGGAGATAGATGCTGGTTCCGCGATGGAAAACCAGACGATCCAGGGCGCTTCCAAAAGGCCAGCAGAGGGCGGGCGCGGCCAAGGCCACGGTCACGCACCAGCCATTCTCGTTTGCTGCAACATGAAAGGCGTCATCCACATCCCGTGTGCTTGGGCTGTCAATGCTGATAAAAGGCAGATCGCAAAAAGGCAGATCTGCCAGATCTGGGGCATTTTTTGGGTTGCGCCCCAGGCAGGCAAGCCTTTCAACTTCTCCTGCCTCGCTCTGCCACCAGGAGTCTCCAGGGGCGTAATCCGCGCGGTCAAGCCAGAAATTGTGATGCGGCCCAAGCTCTCCCCAGGCCGTGAGCAACTGCAAGGGCAGGTGCGGAAGATCGGGGAGGCCCTTGGATAAAATCTGCCAAAGGGCCTGCTCCTCCAAAGTTCCCTGATAGTCAGGATCGAGCATTCTTGCGCGCAACAGTTCCTTCAGGCGCGTGGCAACTGGCTCAGGGGGAACATTGATGGTGGATTCTAAGCTATCTGCTGAATTGCCCTGGCCGTTCTGACACTTGAGTTCCCAAAGCGTACGCAAAAAATTTGCCCCGCCGGAAACCAGCGCCTCGCGCTCACTTTTGGCCTTTTGCTCCCTGGCGCGTTTTTCGACCATTTCGGCGTTAAAAACCTGGAAATCTGGCGGCTGAAAACGAAAATGACCTTTGGCAGCCAGCAGGGCGTGCCCATAGGCTGCAACATCGTCCGCTTGGGGCGCACTTTCAAAAAGCTCGGCAAACCATTCTGCCGGGGCATGGTCAACTTCACCCTGGGCCAGTTCCCAGGTTTCTTCCGCGTTTATGGCGCAGGTTTTTTTCTCGCGGTTAAGGCGATGCTCCTCAAGCAGGCGCACGGCCTCCTCCCTGGGCAATTTGGCACTGTAAAGCGGCCCAAGCCAGGGTAGAAGGCGGTTTGCCGAGAGCTTAAGCTCGCGGCGGTTGGGCATGAGCAGGCGCAATTTACCGGAGGCTTCCTCAAGCACCAGGGCAATTTGCGCGGCATTGCCCTCAAGAAATTCAACCACGCAACCAGGCGCGGGATAGCGCAAAAGCGAACTCATCTTAGCGCATGGGCCTCATGCTTGCCTTGCGATCATGCCTGATCGCCTTTCAGGCGTGCGCCGCTGGCCGCAGAACTGACTTGCGCGGCATAGCGCCTTAAAACAGGATAGGAGATTTCCTTGCGCGGCCTTGCATGGGAAGCACGGCGGCGCTCAAGCTCGGCATCGTCAACCAGAAGCTCCAAGTTGCGGCCGGGGATGTCAATGCGAATCATGTCGCCTTCGCAAACAAGGCTGATTGGGCCGCCATCGGCTGCTTCCGGCGAAATGTGTCCAATGGCCGCGCCATTGGTGCCGCCTGAAAAACGGCCATCGGTAAGCAGGGCCACATCCCGGCCTAGGCCCATGCCGGTAATTGCGGCTGTGGGCGAGAGCATTTCGCGCATTCCCGGGCCGCCGCGCGGACCTTCGTAGCGGATGACCACGCCGTCCCCGGCCTTAATCTTGCCCACCAAAATGGCCTGCATGGCATCTTCCTCGGAGTCAAAAACGCGGGCGCGGACTTCGCGGCGCATCATTTCCGGGGCAACGGCAGACTGCTTGACCACTGCACCGTCCGGGGCCAGGTTGCCTCTTAGAATGGCAATGCCGCCCTCACGGGAATAGGCTTTGTCAACAGGATGAATCACATCCTCATTTTCGATATGCGCTTCAAGGCTGGCAAGGTTTTGCCCAACTGTTTTGCCAGTGACAGTCATGCAGTTATTGTGAATCAGCCCAAGCTTGCTTAATTCGGCCATGACAGCAGGGATGCCGCCGGCATTTTCAAGGTCAACCATGAAGTGCCTGCCCGCCGGAGAAAGCTTGCAGAGGTTGGGGCTTTTGCGGCTGATTTCGTCAAAGACTGTAAGGTCAATATTAAGCCCGGCTTCGGCAAAGATCGCCGGAAGATGCAGCACTGTATTTGTGGAGCAGCCAAGAGCCATGTCCACAGCAACAGCATTGGCCACAGCATCGGCAGTAACAATATCCCGTGGGCGGATATTGTTTTGCAGAAGCTCCATGACTTTCATGCCCGCAGTTTTGGCCAGCCGGATTCGCGCCGCCGTGGGTGCGGGAACAGTGCCATTTCCAGGCAGGGCCACGCCGATCGTTTCAGCCAGGCAGTTCATGGAATTGGCCGTAAACATTCCCGCACAGGCGCCACAGCCAGGGCAGGCGCGTTCTTCCATGCGCGTAAGCTCGGCTTCGCTGATCTGGCCAGCCCCGGCCTTGCCCACGGCTTCAAAAACTGTGATCAAGTCTCCGCGTTTGCCAGGCGCAAGCTCACCAGGGAGCATGGGACCGCCAGAAACAAGCACGGAAGGCAGATTCAGGCGCAGCATGGCCATGAGCATACCCGGAACACACTTGTCACAGTTGGGAATGAAGACCAGGGCGTCAAAGGCATGCGCCCTGGCCATGATTTCGATGGAGTCGGCAATAAATTCGCGCGATGGTAGGGAAAAGCGCATTCCCTCGTGGTTCATGGCCAGGCCGTCACAGACGGCAATGGCCGGAAATTCGAGAGGCGTGCCCCATGCAAGGCGCACCCCGGCCTTGACGGCAGAAGCCAGTGCATCGAGGTGCAGATGCCCGGGCACAACCTCGCTTGCAGCATTGACCACGCCTACAAAGGGCCTGGAGATTTCTTCCTTGGTCAGTCCCAGGGCATAGAGCAGGGAGCGGTGCGGGGCCTTGCTGATTCCATCTTTCATTTTCTGGCTGTTCATAACTAGTTCCCTGGCATTTAGCCATTCTGGCATAGATTTATCTATCGCCTGGTCAGGGCGGCATTTGCCTGCGCCTTATTCGGCCTTTTCCCGATAAATCCTTGAGCGTCTGCCTTGTCTCAAAAGGACAGTTTAGGGCAAAAGCCTGCGCTCGTAAACCGCGCTTGCGCTAATGTTCGGGCGCGGTTATCCTGTTATTTCAAGGCTCAGGCTCAAGCCGCGATTTGGAGACCCCTTGCTATGCCCTTATGTGTCCGCTTGCCATATCTGCGTGAAAATCCCCCGGCCAGCTTCCCCTTCCTTGGGGGGGATTTGGGCGATAGTGCGCTAACTTCGGCCTTTAAGCGCCTCTGGCCAGGGCATGGCCCATGCCCGGATGATTCGCTTTGGCATGAGCCTTCGGATTATCCTTTCAGCCGCGAGGAAGCAGAGGCGCTGCTTGCGGCCCTGCGCGGTCTGGACAGCCGCGCCCTTGAAGATTTGCGCATTGTTCAGGCTCAGCATGACAACGCGCAATCCTTGCGCCTTTGCGGCGAATGGGCAGAGCTTGGGCAATTTGTTGCCAATCCGGCGACAAAGCCAAGTGTTGCCGGGCTTGAGAGGATGAAGCGCCTTGTGCGCGAACAGGCCCACAAGGTCTTGCTCTGGGGCTGGCTTCAGGAAGAGCGCCTTGGCGAAATCACTGATTTGCTCAAACGCTCGAATAAGCAAAGCGCAGATCTGGCCGCGCTCTTTGCTGAATCCGAAGCTTGCGGCCAAAGCCAAGCCTTGCAAGCTGAGGCTTCAAGGCCCAAGTTCTGGCAGACGGATGCTGGCCGGGCATGGGATATTGGCGCAGGCCAATGGCGCACTCTGGTGCAGTGTGCGTTGCATTTTTTAGGGAGCGAAGCGCTGATTTATGCAGAAGGCGCAGTTGCGCAAGCCCTGGAAGATCTTAACGCGGTGCATAAGCCGCTTGATCCTGAACTTGGGCAAAGCCTTGGCCTTGTGCCGCTGGAATCCTATGCAATGTGTATCTTGCCTGGCTGGCGGGTACTGGGTTTGGCCTCTGCCCCAGGCGGCGATTTGCAGCGCGAGGCGCTTATTCCTGAGCGTTGCTGGATTTTTCGGCTTCGGGAAGTGCGCAATGACGCCTGATCTGGCAGAGATTTTCCCCAAGGGACTCATTGGCGTGGTTTTTGACTGCGATGGCGTGATGATCGATTCGCTTGCGGCCAACCGCGAGTTTTATAATCGCGTGCTTGCTTCCCTCGGGCTTGGGCCAATGCGCAAGGAGCAGGAGGACTACGCTTTCCGCGCCACAAGCTTGCAGGCGCTTCAGGCAATGATCCCCAAGGCAATGCACGGTAGGATAGAGCAGGCTATCCGCAATGATGTGAATTATGAGCGCGAGATCTTGCCGCTGATCAAGCTTATGCCGGGTTTTGTCTCCTTCAGCGAGAGCCTGCATGCAGCTGGCTTGCGCCAGGCCATTGATACTAACCGCACGGATATTGGCACACAAAGGGTTCTGGACTTTTTTAATTTGCCTCCCTATTTTGATCCCGTAATCTCGGCCAGCATTGTGCCGCCAAAGCCTGATCCGGCTGGTCTTGAAATGATCTGCCAGGCGTGGAAGGCCCTGCCTTGCCAGGTGCTCTTTGTGGGCGACAGTTCCAGCGATTTTGCAGCTGCCAGGGATTCTGGTTGCAAGTTTGCGGCTTTTGGCTCAAATTTTCATGGTGCAGACTTAAGTGCGCGTGATTTCAGTGAGCTTGGGAAATTGCTTGCGCAGCTTACGCTGAGGGAGAAAGGATGATTGTTCTGGCCAATACCCTGAGCGCGGTGGCTCTGGTTCTAGGCAGCCTCTTGAATATCTATTTCTGGATAGTGGTTATTGCTTGCGTGATCACCTGGGTGCGCCCTGATCCCTATAATCCCATTGTGCGCACTTTGCGGGCGCTTACAGAACCGGTTTTTTACCGTGTGCGCAGGTATTTGCCCTTTACCTATGCCGGAGGGCTGGATTTTTCGCCGGTCATTGTTCTTCTGGCCATCGAGCTTTTTAACCGCATTGTGGTCAAATCTCTGGCGCAATATGCCGTCAGCCTTTCCTGATCCTTAAAAAACCAAAGCACAGGAGGCATCAAAATGGATCAACGTGAAGAGGAGCTTTTGCAAAAATATGCTCCAAATGACCCTGAACTCAAGTCCCTCTGGGATGATCACGTCCTCTATGCAAAGCAGGTGGAAAAGCTGGAGAGCAAGCCAATTCGCACTCCTGCCGAACACCAGACCCTGAAGCAACTCAAGAAGCAGAAGCTTGATGCCAAGACCAAGCTTATGGATATTCTGGATCGTCTGAAAAAAGAGGAAGCCCAAAACTGAAAGGCCAAAGGCGGCAACATGCAAGTCAGCGGAGCGTATATCCTCCTGGAATCCCTGCGGCGCGAAGGCGTTGATCTGCTTTTTGGCTATCCTGGGGGGGCAGTCATAGATATTTATGATGAACTGCCAAGACACCCGGAGATCCGCCATATCCTGGTACGCCATGAACAGGGCGCGGTACATGCCGCTGACGGCTATGCGCGGGCCTCGGGCAAGGTTGGCGCCTGCCTTGTGACCTCTGGGCCTGGCGCTACCAATACAGTAACCGGCATTGCAACAGCCTATTGCGATTCCATCCCCTTGGTCGTGATTACCGGGCAGGTGCCCACTGCGCTCATCGGTAACGATGCCTTTCAGGAAGTGGACATTGTTGGCATTACGCGGCCCTGCACAAAGCACAATTTTTTGGTTAAGGATGTCCGCCGCCTGGCCAGAACCATTCGTGAGGCTTTTTATCTGGCGCGTTCTGGACGGCCAGGGCCTGTGCTTATTGACCTGCCCAAGGATGTTGTCCAGGCCACAACAGAATTTGACTGGCCGCCAGATGCGGCCCTGCGCAGCTATAACCCCACTTATAAGCCCAATCAGAATCAGCTCAGGCGCAGTGTGGAAGAATTGCACAAGTCCAAAAGGCCGCTTCTGCTTTGCGGCGGCGGAGTTATTCTGGCCGATGCGGCGGAAGTTCTGGCCAGGCTTGCGCGGGAGATGAAAATTCCCGTGACCAGCACGCTCATGGGCCTTGGCGGCTTTCCGGCAACAGATCCGCTCTTTCTGGGCATGGTTGGCATGCACGGCTCTTATGCTGCAAATATGGCTGTAAACCATACGGATCTTTTGATCTGCGTGGGGGCGCGCTTTGATGACCGCGTGACCGGGCGGCTTGCGGCCTTTGCGCCAGAGGCTAGGATCATCCATATTGACATTGACCCAAGCTCCATTCGCAAGAATGTGGAAGTGGATGTGCCGGTTGTTGGTGACTGCAAGCAGGCCCTTGCCGGGATTCTTGAAATTTGCGAGCGCAAGTTCAAGGATGAGGACTGGGAAGCTGCCCATGCCCCCTGGCTTGACGAAGTGGCTTCCTGGAAGGAGAGCCAGCCCCTAAACTATCAGCAAGCAGCGCCAGATGGTGCAATCAAGCCCCAGGAAGTCATTGAAACCCTGCGCGAGCTTACAGGCGGGGAGGCCATAATTGCTACTGAAGTGGGTCAGCACCAGATGTGGGCGGCACAGTTTTTTGCCTTCACCAAGCCGCGCAGCCTGCTCACCAGCGGCGGCCTTGGCACTATGGGCTATGGCTTTCCGGCGGCCATTGGCGCACAGCTGGCCTTTCCTGACAAGCTGGTCATTGCCATTGCCGGAGACGGCTCATTGCAGATGAATATCCAGGAACTGGCCACAGCCGTGGCCAACCGCCTGCCAGTCAAGGTAATCATTTTGAATAACGGCCATCTTGGCATGGTTCGGCAATGGCAGGAGCTTTTTTATCAGGGCAATTACAGCCAGACAAACATGGAGGCCCAGCCTGATTTCGTAAAGCTGGCAGAAGCTTATGGCGCGGAGGGCTACCGCATTGAGTCCAGGCGGGATCTGCGCCCCATGCTGCAAAAGGCTCTGGCCTCTCCAAATCCGGCCTTTATTGACGTGCGCGTGGAGCGGGGCGAAAATGTTTATCCGATGGTGCCCAATGGCGCGGCCCTGAACGAAATGCTTCTGGTTTAGGCAGAAAATTTTATTGGCTTGCGCCTCTTGTGCAAAGGAAATTCCAATGCAGAGACATGTTCTTTCAGTCCTCGTTGAAAATGAGCCAGGAGTGCTTTCGCGGGTGGTCGGGCTGTTCAGCGGCCGGGGTTTCAACATTGATTCACTGAATGTTGCCCCAACCTTGGAAGAAAATGTCTCGCGGATGACCATTGCCACTTATGGCGACAGCATGATCCTTGAGCAGATCATGAAGCAGTTGCACAAGATAGTCCCGGTAATCAAAGTCATGGACTTTTCCGATCTCCCCGCTGTTGAGCGGGAGATGATGTTTGTCAAGGTGCAGGCTGAAGGCCAGGCGCGAGATGAGATTCTGCGCACGGTGGAGATTTTTCGCTGCAAGGTGGTGGATGTCAGCCATAACGAGCTGACCATTGAAGCCACCGGCAACCAGGAAAAACTCGAAGCTATATTAAGCCTTTTGCAGCGTTTTGGGATCAAGGAGCTGGCGCGCACCGGTTCACTGGCCATGCGCCGTTCGCGCTAGGAAAGTTACAGGGCATTTTCAGCCGCCGAGATAGGCTTCGCGCACTGTTGGGTTAGCCAGGAGCTTTTTGGCGCTATCTTCCATGACCACGCGCCCCAATTCAAGCACATAGCCGCGGTGAGCCAGGCGCAGGGCCTGCCTTGCGTTTTGTTCCACAAGCAGCACGGTTACGCCGCGCTGGTTGATGTTGCGCACGGTTTCAAAAATTGAGCGTACAAGCAAGGGCGCAAGGCCCAGAGACGGCTCATCAAGCAGGAGCAGTTTTGGCTCAGCCATCAGCGCCCTGCCAATAGCCAGCATTTGCTGTTCTCCGCCTGAGAGTGTGCCTGCAAGCTGGCTTTTGCGCTCATAAAGGCGCGGAAAGAGATCGAAGATCCATTCCAGGGTTTTGGCGCTGCGCGAGCTTTCCTGAACGCTGAAAGCGCCAAGGCGCAAATTTTCAATTACGCTCATTGGCCCAAAGACGCGCCTGCCTTCAGGGGACTGGGCAATGCCCAGGCCAACTACCGCATGGCTCGGCACAGCGGTCAGATCTTGCCCGGCATAGCGGATCTGCCCGCTACTTGGGCGTACAAGCCCGCTTATGCTCATCAGCGCCGTGCTTTTGCCTGCGCCATTTGAGCCAAGAATGGCAACAATTTCGCCCTCGTTGACATCAAGATCAATACCGTGCAATGCCTCAACATTGCCGTAGGAGACATGCAAGTCGCGCAGTTCAAGCAGCGCCATTACCAGTACCCGCGATCTTCATAATTGTTCGGATTCTCCGGGGAATCTATTGGCCCGTCATAAACCCTTGCGCGATTTCCGTCATCGCTGCCAAGATAGGCTTCAATCACTTGCGGATTGGCGCGGACATCTGCCGGGCTTCCCTCGGCAATCAGGCTACCATGCTCTAGAACAATGAGCTTTTCGCAAACCTGCATCACAAGGCGCATATCGTGCTCAATGAGCAGGATGCTGATGCCGCGGGCCTGAATAGCGCGGATGATGCGCACAAGCTCCGCTGTTTCCTGATCATTCATTCCGCCAGCAGGCTCATCAAGGATCAAGAGCCTGGGGTCGGTTGCGAGTGCGCGGGCGATTTCCAAAAGCCGCTGCTGCCCATAGGCCAGGCTTGCGGCTAGGCTATTTTCGTCCAAATCCACAAGGCCCACAAAGGCCAGTTCTTCGCGGCAGCGGGCCACAGCCAAGGCTTCTTCGTGCCGTTGCGCTGGCGTGTGGAGCATGGAGGCGAAAAGCCCGGCCTTGAGCCTGCAATGGCGGCCAGCAAGCACATTTTCCAGCGCTGGCAGTTTTGGGAAAAGCCGGATGCTCTGAAAAGTGCGCGCTATGCCCAGTTCGACAATTCTGTGCGGCTTTAAGGCAGTTATCTCCTGGCCCTGGAAAAGAATTCTGCCATTCTCCGGGCGGTAATTGCCGGTGATGCAGTTGAAAACCGTGGTTTTGCCAGCGCCATTAGGGCCGATCAGGCCAACAATGCTGCCATCGGGCACAGTCAGGGAAAGATCGTTGACGGCAATCAGGCCGCCAAAAACCTTGGTCAGATCAATGATTTCAAGGAGGCTCAAGCTCCTGCCCCCGCGTTTCCTGAAGCCTGTTTTTCAAGAGACGCGCAAGGCCGGGCGTAGCGGCGCGGAAGCGGCGGCAAAAGGCCCTGGGGACGCCAAATCATCATCAGCATCATAGCCAGGCCAAAAATCAGCATCCTGGCTTCGGAAAATTCGCGCAGAAGTTCCGGCAGGCCAATAAAGAGAAAAACGCTCACCAGAACGCCGACCTGGCTTGCGCCGGAAAGAATGACAACGGCAAATAGAATTACCGATTCCATAAAATTGAAAGATTCCGGCGCAATGGTACTCATTTTTGCTGCATAGAGCGTTCCGGCCATCCCTGCCCAGAATGCGCCAAGAGTAAAGGCTGTGAGCTTGAGGGCGCTGACATTTACGCCGCAGCCCTCTGCGGCCACATCGTCTTCCTGGATATAGTTCAAGGCCCGCCCCAGGCGCGAGTGCCAAAGGCAGTGAAAAAGTAGTAGCGTCAGCGCGGCCATGCCCCACACCAGGTAGTAAAAGGGAATGCCGCTGCGGATTTTCAGGCCAAAGAATACGGGGCGGCTGATGCCAAAAATGCCGTTTGAGCCGCCGGTAAGCCCAAAGACATCGTTGATCAGAGCAATGCGGACGATCTCCACAATGCCAATGGTCACAATAAGAAGATAATCGCCGCGCAGGTGAATGATTGGCCTGGCCACAAGCAGGGCAAAGAGCGCGGCGCCCGCGCCAGCCGGGAGCATGGTCCAGAAAATCGGCCAGTGCCAGACGGTGTTCAGAATGGCCGTCACATAGGCGCCCACGGCGAAAAAGGCGGCGTGACCCATGTTGAAAATGCCAGCCTGGCCAAGCATCACGTTGAGCGAGAGCGAAAGCAGGGCATAGAGTCCGATCATTACGCCCACCTCTGTCCAGTAGTCATTGCCAAGACAGGGCAGGCCCAGAATGATTGCGGCCAGAAGAAGATAGAGTGGCCTGCGGCTCATAACTTTTCCGCCGTGCGTTCGCCAAGAATTCCAGTGGGGCGGATAATCAAAATCAGGATCAGCACCAGAAAGGCAATGGCGTCTTTCCAGGCCATTGCCAGATAGCCAGCGGCCAGGGCCTCGGTTACGCCAAGCAAGAGTCCGCCAAGCATTGCGCCGGGAATATTGCCAATGCCGCCGAGAATGGCGGCGGTAAACGCTTTCAGGCCATAGTTCCAGCCCATGGCAAAATCAATCTGGCCGTAATAGATGCCGACCATCAGCCCGGCAGACCCGCCAAGCCCTGGCCCGATCAGGAAGACCAGGGAAATGACCTTGTCAACATTGATGCCCATGAGCCTGGCCGCGCCAGGGTCAATGGCAACGGCGCGAATGGCCGCGCCCATGCGCGTGCGTTGGATAAAGGCCCAGAGCGCAAGCATCAGGGCAATGCTTGTGAGGAAGATCAAAAGCTTCATCCCAGGCATAGCCATGCCAAAAAGATCAACGCGCATTTCCGGGCGCAGAAAATCTGGGTAAACATAGACCCTTGCGCCATAGACCAGCATGATCGCATTTTCAAAGAATATTGACGCGCCCAGGGCCGAGACCACGGCGGAGAGCCTGCTTGCGCTACGCAAGGGGCGGTAGGCCGCTCGTTCAAGCAAGACGCCAATCAGAGCTACAAGCAAGCCAATGAGTATAAAGACAACAAGGGTAGCGATGCCTGGCGAAAGCAGACCCGAAAGCCCACAACTGACCAGAAGCGTAAAGCCCAGGTAAGCGCCAATGGTGAATAGATCTCCGTGGGCAAAGTTGATCAGCTTGAGTACACCATAAACCATGGTGTAACCCAGGGCCACGAGGGCGTAAATTCCGCCCACAGCAAGGCCGTTGAGCAACTGCTGGAAAAACTGTTCCATGCCCTGGCTTATGCCTTAGCGCGGCTCAAGCTGGAACTTGCCCTTGCTGTCCACAAGATAGGTGCGGTAGAACTCGCCCACGCGGTCGCCCTTGGCGTCAAAGCCCAATGGCCCGGATAGTCCGGGAAGATCCTTGAGCGTCTTGAGCCAGGCAGACATTTTTTCGGGTTCAGTCTTGCCATTCGCAAAGGCCGCTTCAATGGCCTTGAAAGCATCCCCGGCAAGCACAGCCCAGACTGAGACTGGCACAGTGCCGTATTTGGCCTTGAAAGCGGCAAGAAAATCTCGCGCTTCCTTGCTGTCCATATCCTGGGGAAGCGGTGGGCTGATGAAGAAATAGCCGGCAGCCGCTTCTGGCCCGGCAATTTTTACAAGGTCCTGGTGGTTTGCGGCATCCCCGCCCATCATCGGCACATTCCAGCCAAGCTCCTTTTTCTGGCGCAGAAGCATCCCGGTTTCAGGATAATAGCCGGTGAAGAAAACAAGATCCGGCGCGGCGGACTTGAGGCGCGTTAAAATGGCCGTATAATCGCGCTCCCCTGGCGTGAGCGCATCATAAAAGACCACCGGGATCTTGGCTTTTTCCAGTTCGCGCCTGGTTTCTTCAGCCAGGCCCTTGGAATAGGAGGAATTGTCATGGAGCAGGGCCACGGCCTTGTAGCCGCCCTTGACAATGGCCTTGGCCGCGGCGCTTCCCTGGGCGTCATCGCGCGGGCAGGTGCGGAAAAAGAGCGGCAAGCCCTTTTCAGTCAGGCGCACGCTGGTTGAACCTGTGCCAATCTGGACTATGCCAGCTTCATCAAGGATGCCCTGGCTTGCTTCGGTTACAGCAGAGCCATAAGTTCCGATAACAGCGGCCACTTTGGCAGAAGCCAGTTTTTGCGCGGCAAGGGCTGCGTTGCGCGGATCGCCGGCATCGTCTTCAACAATGAGCTTGAGCTTGCGGCCGCCAATGCCGCCATTGGAATTGGCCTGGTCTACGAGCAGGCTGACAATATTTTTCATGTCCTGCCCCTCAGAGGCCCATTTGCCAGTGAGGGGGCACATCAGCCCTATTTTCAGTTCCCCGTTAGCCTGGGCCGTGCCCATGCCTGCATAAAAAAGCATTGCCACAGCCGCAAGGCAAGCCAGACGCATCAAGCCTTTCATCCGCTAGTTCCTTTGTGGTTTGAGACCTCGGCCTTCAGGCCGACTAGCCCGCACCCCGCCCTAAAGGGCGGGGTATCAATGCGGGCGGTAGCTTGGGAGGGGATGCAAACCCCTCCCAAGCGCAAGACGCAAAGCCCTGAAGGGCTTTGCTACCCTATTGCTCCTTTCCCCCTAGCTCATGCCTAAAAACAAAAGAATTCTATAACGCAAATCCTGGCAAAGCAAAAGCCCTGCCGGAACGCGCTCTGCGCAAGCGGCAGGGGATTTTTGCTCAGGGGAAGTTTTAGCTTTGCAGGCCAGACCCCAAGGCGCGGTAACGGTAAAGCATAAATGCCTCAGCAGCTTTAAGGCCGCACTGGGCGCCGCGCATGGCCGCAAGGTGGGCTATGCCCTCAAGGCTTCGCGGGTGCGGCCAGGGCCTGAGTTCCGAGGCATAGGCCAGCAGTGCGCGCTTTTTTGCGCAGAGGCTGTTTTCAATGTCCACAAAAAAATTGGGGCAAAAGGCCGGGGCAGTGCCAGGGGGGGAATATTCTGTGCTGGAAAGGGTTTCAAAGCCAAGGAGCAGATTAACCCGGCTATCGGGCAAGGGGCGAAAGGCCGTAAGCGTGGCGCGGGCTGTAAGGCAGTGATCCAGATTCATGTCCCCGGTATGGTGGGTAAAAACAGTATCCGGCTGAAAGTCCTGGGCATGTTTTTCAATAATTTTTGTAATCTGGAGAAGCTCAAGGGAGTCAAAGCGGTTGTCAGGCAAATTGCCAAAATAAAGGTCGTCAATGCCCAGGCTTGCGCAGGCTTTAAGGGCCGAAGCCTTGGCCTCCATGCGCGTTTGCGAATCTTCTGTTCGCGCCGTTGGGCCTTCGCCAAGGAGCAGGATGCGGATTTTTTTGCCAGCAGCGCAAAGCGCGGCCAAGGTGCCCCCGCAGCCCAGAATTTCGTCATCGGGGTGAGCCGCCACAACCAGGACTTTGGAGATGAAGTCAAGCATTGCACTCCCCTGAAAGCAGGGCGCGGCTTTGTTTTGCCCCCACATTGAAAATCATGTCCAGAACGGAAAGATAAGGGGTGAAGCCGGGTTTTGTCTGCGGATAGGCCAAGGCTTTGAAATCGTGAAAGCTTACGCTAATTCCGGCTTTGGCAAAGGAAGCAAGATCAAGATAGTCGCGCCCATAAGGGCCGGAGATATATTCGCTTGCGCCAACTGCGCGGCAAAGATTCAGAACCAGGGCGCTTTTTGTGCCCGCGGCATTGATTTCGGAGCTGAGATAGCAGGGCGTTCGGATGTTCAGGACATTGAGAATATATTCGGTGCTGATCTTAATCGCCTCTGAGAGTTTGGTGAAAGGAGTATTGAAAAATTCGCGTAAAAACTGGTCATGCTCCTGATAATGCCTTGCGCGGGCATAGCCTTGGCGCAGGCTTTGGTAGTGCTTTTTGCGCCAGTTGCCTGTTTCGGCCAGGACAATGTCCTTGATCAGAAGATCCGCTGATTTCTGTTTGGCAATGGGGAGGCTGAGCCAGAGCGGCCCGGATGTGCCCAGAATACGGTTGCGGTTTGTGAACTGCGTTTTGCTGTGCCAGTCGATTTTGACATCATCAAAGACAATATGCACATCACTTTGCATAATGCGCTGGCAATATCCGGCCCAGGGCAGATAGGCCGGCTGCATGATCGAAACTTTCATTCCTGCCTGTTGCGATACATGTAAATTGTAAAAGCGCCGGGATGATAGTCATGGCGCATTACAAGCCAGTGCGTCAGCGCATGGCAGGAAGCGCAGACATCAAGGGGATTGGCGTAAAGCCATCCGCTCAGGCTCATGCAAAATCCTCAAGGGCAAAGACGTGCCCCTTGGGGATGGGCGCAGTCAATCGGCGGCCAAGGATAAAGGGGCTTAATTTGGGCAAAAGGCCGCTACCGGGCCGCTGAAAAGCTATATCCGCCTCGTCAATGCAGTGTCCGGCTGGCAAATCGCAGGCGGCCACACAGGAAAGACGCGCATTATTCCGCCCATAGCTCGCTGAAGCCGTAGGGGCGATGGCCGCTGAGCCAAGCTGTTTTTCCATTGTGCGCACAGACTCGGCAAGGAGCGCAAATTCTGCGGGATCAGCAGAAAAGGCGTGATCCGGGCCGGAGAGGTTTTTATCCAGCGTGAAGTGCTTTTCAATCATGCAGACGCCAAAAGCTACAGAGCCGATGGCCGCAGTGATCCCGCGGGTATGTTCCGAAAGGCCCACCGGGCAGCCGAAAGCCTGGCGCAAGGTATTGATGCGCCTTAAATTTACATCCTCAGGAGGAGTGGGGTAGGCCGAAGTGCAGTGCATGAGAATCAGCTTCTCGCCGCCTGCCTCGCGGTAGGCGCGCACAGCGTCGTCAATCTCAGCCAAGGTAGCCATGCCGGTGGAGAGGATTGTCGGAATACCGCTTCGGGCCATGGCCTGAATGAGCGGTAAATGCGTCAGATAATCCGAGCCGTTCTTGAGCCAGGGAACTTCTAAATCTTCGAGAATTTTCAGGCCCTCCAGACTTGAAGGTGTGCTGAAAAACTTGATTTTTTCCTCGTCACAGCACTTTTTAAGCTGATAGAGGTCATCCTTGCTTAATTCGCAGCGCTTGAACATCTCAAACTGGCTTTCGACAATCTCCTTGCCCTGAACTTTGTAGCGGTAGATTGCCGAATTATCCGCGAGAAATTCCTCAGTGCGGTAATTCTGAACCTTGACGGCGTCCGCCCCAGAAGCCTTGGCCGCCCTGATTTCGGCCAGGGCGAGTTCACGGCTACCGTTGTGGTTGATGCCCAGTTCCGCCACGAGAACAGTGGCCGGGCCAAGATTGTATTTAGAGTTTGGCATAGCAGGCATAGAGTTTGTCGATGCTGTTGACCAGCGCGAGATCTACATCGCCCAGGGGCATACCCAGCACTGATTCAAGCTCCAGCAGAAAATTCATGCTGTCCAGGGAATCCAGGCCAAGGGAGGCAAAATCTCTGGCATTGTCTTCCATTGTAAGCTTGCGAATATTCGGGGCAACTGTGGCAATGGCCGCCTGGGCCTTTGCGGCAAATTCTTCCTTGCTTAGCATTGTTTTATCCTTGCTTGGCAAAAAGCACTGTAGTCCCCAGGGAAAGGCCAACCCCAAAGCCACAGAGCAAAAGCGGCGAGGGCTGAGCATCCCAGATTTCACCAAGGGCGAAAGGCAGGGAAGATGAAACAGTATTGCCAATATCTTGCTGATTAAAGAGAACTTTTTCAAGGGGGATTTGCAGACGCCGCGCCAGATTTTCCACAATATAGCGCGAAGCCTGGTGGAAAAGGAAATATTGAACATCTTTTGGCTCAAGGCCGTTTTGCGCGAGGCAGGCCCTGATTTGCGCGGGGGCGTGGCGCAGGACAAAGTTGAAAATGCGCTGGCCGTCCATCTTCAATTTGCCGCTTTGCGGCGCGATGCTCAGGGCTTGCGCTTCTTCACCGCAGGTTGCAAGAATTGGCCTGCCCTCAAGATACACTGGCTCAGCGTCCATAAGGCTTACGCTTGCGCCATCGCCAAAGAGCAGGGCCGTATTGGGATCACTGGAGTCAAGAATTAGCGAATAGGGGTCGGCAGTGAAAAGCAGGCCGCGTTTTAGCCCAAGCTTTTTCATGAAGCCGCTGACAATGCTCAAGGCATAGACATAGCCGGAGCAGCCAAGGGAAATGTCAAAGCAAGCGCACTGTGGCGATAGCCCAAGGAGCGCCTGCAAGCGCGCCGAGTTATGCGGAAGGCCCTGGCCCAGGGGATTTTGCGTTACAAGAACAAGACATTCAATGCTCTCTGGCTCAATGGCCTGACGTGTTTTGAGATCGCGGAAGGCGTCAAGGCAGAGATCGAGCAGGCTTTGCCCTGGGCCAAGCCTGCGCAGACGCGAGAAGCCAATTTTTTCGGTGATAAATTCCGCGCTGCGGCCAAAGCCTGCGCCCTGGGCCAGATTGTCGATGCTCTCTGCGCCCAGGGCCGTGCCAATACCTCTGATGCCGATGCTCATCCGCCAGTTCCTTTGTGGTTTGAGACCTCGGCCTTTAGGCCGACTAGCCCACACCCCGCCCTGAAGGGCTTTGTTACCCTATTGCTTGCTGCTCCCGCGCAAAATAGAGCTTGCCCAGGGCCTCGCCATTCTGGCTTATTTCCGCTTCATAAAAAGCGCCGCCCACAAGCCTGGTATAGACAAGGCTGAAAGGCCCGGAAAAAAGCCTTTGCAGCGAGAGCCTGGCAACGATGAATTTGGCCGCAGGTCCAAGTTCCTGCGGCTGGTGCAAAAGCTGCTTGAAAGCTGCAACTGCCTGATACACAGGGCTGAACGGGAGCGAAGATGGAACATTTGCATCGAGTTTGCGGCCAGAAAGCGCAAAGTAGGGCAGAAGTTCTTTTTCCCTGTCCTCAATGCGCCTTTGCGGGCTTTGCGCAAGGGGAAGCAAAAGCAAATCCTGCTCTTTGTCCTTGTAGCGGGCATAGGCCAGGGGCAGGCTCTCAGGCGCAAAAGGCTCAATGCGGACTTCCTTTTTAGCTTTGGCAAAGCATAGCATCTGGATGTCCCTAGCCTGGTAATCCTTGGGAAAAGTGTTTTGCACAGCGTCAAAGAGGTCTGCCGCCAGAAGATAATCCCGCGCTCCGCGCAGGGGCAGATTTATTTCCTGCATTGCAATTCCGCCTTGTGACGCAAATTCTTGTGGTGGGGGATGGCAAAATTGCCCGAAACCTTGGCGCCTGCCGGAACATTGTCAATAACTGCCGCGCCAAAAGCTACCTCGGCATTGTCGCCAATTTCAAGGGTATTGCTGATTGAGGCCGATGCACAAACGCTTACGTTTTTGCCAAGCACTGTTCTTCCGGCCACAAGCGCCTTGCTCGATAGATTGCAGCCCTGGCCCAGAATGGCATCGTGTCCGACAATAGTTTGAAAGCCCAGAATCACATCATCTTTAAGCTCCGTAAATTCGCCAAAGTAGGAGGAGGCGGAAATGACGCTCTGGGCCTGAATACGGCAGCGTCTGCCAATGCTAAGGCCGCCAAAATGCGGGATGTGCCTGAGCCTGCCAAGAATCTGTCTTGGGAAAAATGCCCCCTCGGCCAAAACAGCGTGTGCGCCTACATAGCAGTCCTCATCTATCCGGCAATTTTCGCCAATGACCGCATAAGGCCCGATTTGTGTATTCCGGCCTATCTGGACGCGCTCGGCAATTACCGCTGTGGGATGAATTTTGGCTGTGGGGTCAATCTGGCGAACAAGCATTGGCCTTTTTTCAGCCATCTCTGAGTGCAGTTTTGCCAGATGAGCCAAAAAATAGAGATCCGCGCTTTTTTCTGCCGCAAGCACGCAAGCCCCGCGGGCAATGGCCTCGGCGGCATAAGGCAGGAGCAGCGGTGGAATGACCATTGCCGCCACATTGGGGTTTTGCGCGGCCACGCGCAAATATTTTTCATTCTCGGCCCAGACCAGGGCGCCAGGGCTTGCTGTCCAGGGAAGCGATGTGCGCCAGACTTTATCTAAAGCTGTCTCATTGTGAATTGCTTCAAGGCCGCAGTCCTGGCTATGCTGTTCAAGCAAGGAGCGAATCAAGGCGCTTAACCTCCCTGGCGTCTGCAATGGAGTCCGCAAGGCCGCGGCCCATGTCACGCGGCGTTTCCAGAGTGATTCTGGCGTTTTTTGGAAGCTTTGCCAAAATGAATCCAAAATCAAAGTTGCCTTTGCCGATATTCAGGTGAATGTCCTTCTCCGATGTCTTTTCGCCGTCTGCAAGATGAAAAAGCCTGGGCTTCAGGGCAAGAAACTGCGCCAGATAATCCTGCAAGCTGACGCCTGCACTGCGTGAGGCATAAATGGCATGGCCAATATCCAATACAAAGCCGGAAAAAGCCCCTGAGTCAAGGGTCAGGGCCAGAAGCTCCGGCGACCAGGCAAGGCAGGACTGGCCATCAATGCCAACTTTTGGCACATTTTCAAGCACCAGGCGCGGCTCTTGCAAAGCCAGGGCCTGCTGGCACATTTCTTCAAGGCTGCCGCCAAAACCGCCATGCACAATAATCTCATCCGCGCCCAAATCATCGGCAAAACGGCGGGCATCGGTCATAAGCGCGGCATTGCCCTCCCTCAGTGCCCTATCTGCCAGATTCACGCCATGCCCGAAATGCGGCGCGTGGATTACAAAGCGCCCTGAACCCAGGCTGTGCGCGATATTCCGCCAGACTTCCTTTGTGGACGCATGGCTTTGCGGCGGCGTGTAAAGCTCAATGTAGGCAAAAAGGCCCTGGGCCAGGAGCATTTCTGCCTCCCTGGCCAGAGCCGTATCCACTGAAAAAAGCTTCAGTCCAAGGTTCAAGGCTTCTGCCCCTCAAGACAGGCTGGAAAATTCAGATGCCTGGCGTATAGCGTCAGAAATTCCAGATCCTCAGGCGTATTCAGATCTACCGAACGTATTCTCGGCATGATGTAGGCCCTTGTCCTTGGGCCGTTAAAGCGCATCTGGCGCAAAAAGGTCTCAGTCCGTGCAATATAGGTGCTACCGTTATCCACGAGCGCTTTTGGCAGGCTTGGGGCCAGATCACTGAGCAGGGCCGAGGCTGGCGCAATATAGCCGTCAGAATCAGTATAAAAGGCGTAATAGGGCGAAATTTCGTATTCTGTGGCCGCCCAGGCAAAATCGGTATCAGGCAAGTCCATGAGCGCCATTGTCTGGCGAATGTCCTCTGCCGTGCGCAGGGGTGCCGGAGCATAGAGCGCGGCCATGCGCTCATAATTGCAGTTCTGGGCGCTCAGGCGCAAGAGAAGTTCACGGCAGACCGGGTTTACGCCAACATTGTCTTGGGCCATTGCTTGCGGGCGCATATCCACTTCAAAACCGGCCCTGCGGACAATGGCCGCAATTTCTTCTTCCTCGGTGGAAACGATGATCCGTTCAAAAACTCCTGAATCCCGCGCAGCTTCGCAAGTCCAGAGCAGCATTGGCTTTCCGAAAAATTCAAGAACATTTTTGCGCGGCAGGCGCTTGGAGCCGCCACGGGCAGGGATGATCGCAATAGCAGCCATAGTCTTCTCCTAAAGCTCAAAGTTGGCGTTGATGTGAGTAATGCGCGGGGCATCAGCGCCAGCCTGGCTTTCAGGCCAGATCAGCCCAGGCCAGTTGCTGCCCAGCCTTGATCGGATGCCTGAGCGTGCGCCCAAGCACCAGGGGGTCAAACTGGGCCTGGATGCCTGTGCCCGGGCGGGTATAGGCAAGGTCTTCCTGCGCAATTACTGTGCCTTTTGCCAAGTCACGGGCCGCAACAATGGATCTGCGCCCGCGCAGTGTGCTTTTGACCATTTCCGGCGTTTTTGGCCGGCGGCCTTTGCCAAGAGCCTGTTCAACCTGGCGCACGGTTCGGACAAAATCCGCGCCTTCTTGCGGCTCTAAGGACATGATATGCTCGGGGCTGCGGATGCCCTTGTCGAGAGTTATAGTCTTCTCAAGCATGTTTGCGCCCAGGGCAATGGCCGCAATGTCCATATCGTGCCCGGGGCTGTGATCCGAAAAAGCCACAGGATAGGGGAACATGGTCTTGAGAGTCTGGATAACTCTGAGATTGATTGCATCAAGACGCGCCGGGTAGCCGCTTGGACAGTGGTTGATGATGATCCGGCTTGTTCCGGCGCTCTCAAGCACGTCCACTGCCTGCTCAACTTCGCCGATGGTGGCATTTCCTGTATCAATCTGCACAATCCAGGGATAGCGGGCGGCTTCCCTGAGCAGGTGGTGAAAGGTAATGTCCGCAGAGGCAATCTTGATGCAGTCTGCGCCATTTTCAGCTAAAAAGGCCATTTCATCAGCGTGTGTGGCAGTGGAAAAAAAGAGGATGCCGCGCTTCTTGCAATAGCCAATCAGCTTGCTCCATTCGGCGCGCTTAAGCTCGCGGCGCTTCAGGATTTCCTTAAGCGATTCAGTGATTGTTTCCACGCGCTTCGTGGCCTTGTCGGCCAGCCACTGGTATTCAAACATCACTGAGGCATCCGGGATCAGGCGCTCGACATTCACCATCTGGAATTTTACGGCATCAGCCTTGGATTCTACAGCCATATCCACTAACGCAAGCGCACTCTCAAGCCCATAGTGCGTTGCGCCGGCTTCAAAAACTATGCAGACAGGAAAGCCATCGCCAATGGGCTTGTGCCCGAGCATTTCCCGCGCATTGCATTGCGATTGCGCAATTTGCTCTCTCTCTCTCTCTCTCTCTCTCTCTCTCTCGGCATACATTCTAACCTCGTCTGTTTGCGCCAGGTTAAGCGCTTAAAAAAAATCCACTTTCCCTGCTCTGATAAGAACGGGGCTGATTTTTGTCAATTTTAGGGCTAGATTAGGAGATCTGAATTGTCCTTGGGATCATCTTTATTTTTATGCCCAGTTGGGCTACAATAATCTACAATCTGAAAAAAAGGAGAAGCCCCATACCCGTCAATGCCTATGTGCGCGCCAGGATTGATCCGCTGATCAAGAATGAAGCTGCTGCTGTGCTGGCAAAAATGGGCCTTACAGTATCTAATCTTTGCCGTATGGCCTTGACCATGGTTGCCAATGAAAAGCGTCTGCCGTTCAATGATGAAACCCCCAATGCGCTGATGCGAAAACAATGAAGTAAGTCCTTCACGGTGAAGAACTGCATAAGGCACAAAATCTTGATGATCTTATATTTCAACTGGAAAATTAAGGCTCTATTTGCATAAGGTATTGAAGATATATGCTTGCCGACGTTCCATTTGGGTAATCTCACACTAGAAAAGTTTGCCCTCAAACACGCCGGAAACTCCAGTTTTAACTTTCACTAAAAATGGGGGTTAACACGGCGAATTAGGGAATTGGCCTGCTTGCGCTGCCCCGGTGTCATCGAGGGGCAGCGTCCTATTCATCCCCCTTTCTATGGGCGGTAAGTGCTTGATACTAATTGCTTATCCCTCTTTTCTGTTGGTATTCGGTCGATCGTGGGATAAGTGTACCACGAAAAAATGCAATTCCCATTTTTCTGCGGGAATTGCATTTGCCGTAATATATACACTTTATAAATTGCAAACTTGCAATTATTGCGGTATAATAGGAGGTAATTAGGGGGTGCGGCCTTATGTATTTGCCTGGAACTATCGGGGACTTAATCGGTGATCTGCGGAAGAACATGGACTTAAACCAAAAAGAGCTTGCGGAGAAAGCTGGCATGCTGGACGAAGATGGAATAGATATGCTTCAACAGATAGCGAAGCAAATGTTAGAGAAAAGTAAATAAATTTGACGGGAATGGAGGCCACAAAATGGCTGAACGAGTAATTGACCATATTTCTGGAATTGAAGTCCCTGCAACACCCGAAGAAATAGAGGCAACACAGGTATTTTCAAAATTGTTGGTGGAAGATTATGGTTATCCTAAAGAGCATATCCAGACAAGACCACAATTTAGGGTAAAAGTACGACCATCTGATACAAAGAAAGAATACCCTGTTGATATTGCGGTTTTCTCTGACCCTAACAAGACAGACGATAATATTTATATTATTGTCGAGTGTAAGAAGAAAAACAGAAAAGATGGAAAAGGACAGTTAGAGGATTATTTGCGCTTATCAAAAGCCTAGTTAGGCGTATGGTTTAATGGAGATGAGGTTTTGTATTTGCGAAAATATGAAGCTGATGGAAAGTCCTTTTTTACAGAAATCCCAAATATCCCGCTTTTTGGACAGCGTGTAGAGGATGTTGGTTTATTCAAGCGTGGAGAATTAAAAAAAACCCATAACCTCAAATCTGTTTTCAAAAATATTCGTAACTACCTGGCAGCGAATAATACAGGCCAGACCTTAGATACAGAATTTGTACCGCAAATTATCAACATCATTTTTTGCAAAATTTACGATGAAAGATTTACTAAAAAAGAGGATATTGTAAGTTTTCGTGCAGGTATTGATGAGGAGCAAAACAGTATTTACGGACGTATTCAAAGCCTGTTTTCTCTTGTGAAAGAAAAGTATCCTGATGTTTTTGATGAGACTGATAAGATTACGCTTTCCCAAAATTCTATTGCCAAAATTGTAGGTGAATTGCAGCAATATTGCTTGATTGATAGTGAACGAGATGTAATAGCAGATGCGTTTGAAACTTTTATTGGCCCATCTTTGCGTGGTGGGCAAGGACAGTTTTTCACTCCAAGAAATGTTGTAAAGCTATTATTGTCCCTTGTGGATCCGTCTCCAAAAGATAAGATAATGGATCCCGCTTGTGGGTCTGGTGGTTTTCTTGTAGAGGCACTTAGATACATCTGGAAAAAAGTTGAGATACAGTGTTCAGAGCTTGGCTGGCCCGATTCGGAGATTAGGGCAGAGAAACAGGAAGTTGCGATAAAAAACTTTCGGGGAATTGATAAAGAGAACTTTTTAAGTAAGACAACCAAAGCGTATATGGCATTATTAGGTGATGGGCGTGGGGGCATCTATTGTGAGAACAGTCTTGAAAACCCCAGCAGTTGGTCTATGGACGCAAAGAACGCCATCCATGACGGTGGCTTTAAGGTTATCCTCACAAACCCTCCGTATGGCTCTAAGCTCAAAATTGATAATACATCAATTCTGAAACGCTTCCAGCTTGGCCATAAATGGAAAAAAGGAAAAGATGTTGAGGAACTTGAGAAAACAAATACTCTCCTCGAAGCTCAAACGCCACAAGTTCTTTTCATCGAAAAATGCCTTGCATTACTTGAGCCAGACGGTAGGCTTGGTATCGTTGCTCCAGAGAGTATGTTTTGTAACCCAAGCCATAAATACATAATGAACTATGTTGAAAAGCACGCGCGAATTGATGCTATTGTGTCCATGCCGGAAGAACTTTTCCAGCCTAATACCCATGCCAAAACCTGTATTGTCGTTTTAACTAAGTATGGGGAGAAGTGCAAAGCAAACGGCGATCATACCATTTTCATGGCTGTCGCAAAATGGTGTGGACATGATTCCCGTGGGCTAGAAATTCCATTTGACGATATACCCTTGATTGAAGAACGCTATCAGAAATACAAAGCTGGCGAAACCTTGAAGTACGACCATTTAGGTTTCACTATTAAAAAGTCTGAAATTGTAGATAGTATCTATTTGCCCATTTACTATAATCCGGAACTTGTAGAGCAATTAGATGGATTGCGCAATGATTATGATTTAGTACGCTTTGGTGATCTGGTGGATGCAGGTGTTGTGTCTGTCTCCACTGGCGATGAAGTGGGGAAACTTGCTTATGGTACGGGGCAGATACCTTTTATTCGCACATCTGATATTGCAAATTGGGAAATAAAAATCGATCCCAAACAGGGGTTAAACGAAGAACTCTATAACTCATTAAAAGAAAAACAGGATGTGCAAGCTCATGATATTTTGATGGTCAAAGACGGAACATATCTGGTAGGTACCTGCGAGATGGTATCTGAAAGTGATACAAAGATGGTATTTCAAAGTCATCTGTATAAAATTCGTTGTAACGACCATGGAAAAGTTAATCCGTGGCTACTTTTGGCACTGCTCTCCTGCCCGATTGTAAAGCAACAAATCAGATCGAAGCAGTTTACCCAAGACATCATTGATACATTGGGAAGAAGAATTTATGAATTGGTACTCCCTTTCCCAAAAGATGAAGCAAAGAAAGCAGATATAATCAACAGCGTTCAGCAGGTATTCAACAAACGAAATGAGGCAAAAAATCTTATGAGAAGCACCCTGCTGAATGTAACACCTGTTCATGATTTTGAAGAAGATAGTAATTTTTTGACGTTAATTTGCCCTGTCAATCCCCCATTTTTAGTGCAAGTTATATGGTGATCCCCATTTGTTAGACAATATTGATAATTTACTTCTTTTCATGCTGCATCGTTCAGATTGGATAACTTACGGAATTTTCCGCGCATTAAAAAATGGAAGTGGCTTTCTTCAATACCTTATGCAAACATAGCCAAAATTAAATGTGCAGCCCGGAATATTCGTCACAGTTCAAGCGGGATTATAAAAAAATGAAATCCCGCGGCAAAAATACAGCCTTAATGAAAAGCGTCATGGAGAAGCTCCTTGCCGGAGAAGCTTTGCCAGAGGCGTATAAAGATCATCAGCTTAAAGGAGAATGGAAATCTTTTCGGGAATTGCATCTTGATTCGGACTGGCTTCTTGTTTACCAGAACCGGCACTCATTCTGAATTATTCAACGAGTAGTTATCAGTTATCAGAATCAATCCCCGCCAGCTTCTTTGGTATAGATCCCCACAAGGTGAGCAAAGTTCTCGGCAAGGCCATTGTAGCTTCTTGTGATACGCTCAAGGGAAAGGCGTTTAAAGCCCGCAGTGGCCATTATTTCGTCAGCCATTGCGGCATCCAGGAAATGAAAGGGATAGTGGTTGCCGCTGTAAGGGGAATCTGTGCGGTAAATGCCGTTCAGCGTATATTGATCGAGCTTCTTTGCCGGGGCGTGGTTAATGAAGGCATCTGAGCTTGTGCAGGGCGTGTAAAAGAAAAAAAGTCCCGCTGGTTTTAACACCCTGGCAACTTCGCCAAGAAAGGCCAGATATTCGCTGTGGTTGAAACAATAGCCGGAAAATACATCACAAAGCAGATCAAAAGCCTGGCTGGCAAAGGGCATTCTGAGCATATCCCCGGCCAGCACCTGGGCCTTGCCAATGGGTCTTAAAAATTCGCGGCTGAGTGCCACAGCAGCAGGGGAGAAGTCGAGGCCGTAAACCTGAAAGCCCTCGCGCACAAGCATGGCCAGGTTGGCGCCTGTGCCCGAGCCAAGTTCAAGAATTTTCAGATCTTTTTTGTTGCGTTTTTCAAAGTGCGCCCCAGAGACAAAGCGCACCAGCGCCTCATTGGGATAACGCCGCTGCGCGGCCAGACCCTTTTGCGCATAGCTTTGTTCATAGAAAGCGCGGCTTATCTTGTCCCCTGGGATCATTCTTTCGGCCTGCGGCTAAGATTGAGGCAGGTTCTGATGGATTCCGAAAAGCCCTTTTTGAATACGCCGATATTGTATTCCTTGGCGCCGGGTAAAGCAGGCTCTGCGGGAAAAAAGACCTGCCCAAGTTCAAAAAGCCTTGCGCCCTGGGCCTTTGCATAAAGGATGGCTTCCCACAATGCGCCGTGGGATACGGGTATCTCCGCAAAGAGGTCGCGGCGGTATGCGCCAACGCCGTAATAGCAGGAATTTTGATCCAGGAGATAAAAAGAGGCTCCAACAAGGCTATCATGCAGATAGGAGAAGACCAAAAAGGCATGGCCGTCATGCACCAGATCATATTGGGCCTGCCAGGACGCCTCGCCTCTGGTGCTTCTTCCGGCGACTTCGCGGTGCAAAATACGGAAAGCTTCAAGATCCTCGGGGCGCACATTTTCGGCGCTGATAATCCGCTGGCTTAAAATTTCCCGGGAGCGGGCGATCAAGGGCCGATAACTTTTGCGGACAGTCTGCCAGATTTCTTCGCTGGCTACGCGTAAATCCACATAGCCCAAGAAGTGCGCTTCTGGAACTGCCCCTTGCTCCAGAAAGATTTTGCCGCCCAGGGAGAGCGGTGCAGGGGAATATTCCCTAAATCGCCAGGCACAGTCTGGATTTTGCCGCAAAATCTCAGCAAGATGATTGCGGAACATAGTCGCCGCCGCCTTTGGCAGTTTTTCAAGGTCAAAGGCGGTTGCGGGAATACCGTACCAGTTCAGGGCGCGAGCGCCTTCTTTGGATACAGCACGGGTGAGCAGGGCGCAAGACAGGCACTGATCCCCGGAAAATACGCCAAAGCTTAGGTCGCTGAATGTCCAGTTGGCAAAAGTTGCCTTGCGGTAGGGAATATTGAAAGGCGCATAAAGCACCGAGGGGCGTTCAAGAGGGGCAAAGCGCTTAAGCTCGTACGAGAGGGAAAACAATCTGTTGAGCCTCGAGGTATTGAAAAAAAATTTGCTTGGGATTATTGCAGTAAATCCCAGGCCAGGGGAGTTCCTGCACATAAATCCCTGGGGCAAGTCTTGCCCAGAATATCACCCAGAAAACGGGGATGCAAGCCATGCCCCGGACGGATGCTGCGCACATTTTCGCTGTCAAATATCTCGCCAGCTTTTATGTCCTTGACTACAAAGAGTGAGCGGCGCAAAGTACGATTAGTGGCCTCATTGGGTGAAAGCGTGTAGCTCACATGACCAAGGGCATTTTCCACTGTACGGATTTCCCTGACCATGTTTGCAAATTCTTCAGGTTCCATGCTGAAAGAACAATCCGGCCCACCATCGCTACGCGCAAGTGTAAGATGTTTTTCAATAACTGTTGCACCTAGGGCTGTTGCTGCAACAGCTACTGTACTGCCTAAGCTGTGATCTGACAGGCCAGCCTGGCAGGCAAAGCTTTGCGCAAGATGGGGGATATAGCGAAGGTTGGCGTCTTCTGGTGCGGCAGGATAGGAGCTAGTACACTTGAGCAGAGTAAGCTCTCCAGCGCCATTTTCGCGCAAACAACGCACTGCCTCGTCAATTTCAGCCAAATTGGCCATGCCTGTTGAGAGTAGCACTGGCTTTGCGCAAGTCGCAACTTTTTTTAGCAGTGGAATGTCCACAATTTCAAAACTGGCAATCTTGTAGCGTGAAACGCCATATTTTTCAAGAAAATCCACGGATTTTTCATCAAAAGGCGTGGAAAAGCAGTCAATGCCCAGTTCCTTGGCCAAGGCCATTAGTCCTGGCGTCCAGTCCCAAGGCGTCTGGGCTTGGGTATAAAGTTCATAAAGAGAGCATCCAGCCCAGGGTGGACTCTGGATGCAAAAATATTCGTTTTTACAAGGAATGGTCATGCTTTCTGGGGTATAGGTTTGGATTTTTACAGCATCAGCCCCCGCTTGGGCTGCCGCACGCACAAGCTGGCAGGCGCGCTCAAAACTGCCTTGATGATTGCCGGAAAGCTCGGCAACAATTTGAACGTGCTGTTGGGTTGAGTCATGCCCCATTGGTGTCATCCTGAATAAAAGTATTTGTTGGAAATGTATTTGTTTTTAGTCCGGGATACGCAAAATGGATTACAGGTTTTCCATTTTCTGTCAAAAGCCCCAGCTCCTGGAAATTGCACTTGCGGAACAAGGCAATGGAGGCATGATTTTCCTGTTTGACACGGGCATGGATAAAGAGGATACCAGATTGCGCAAGAACAATTTTTAATGAAGTTTCAAGTGCATAAGTGCCATGACCTTTGCCGCGGAATTGCGGACTTAAAGCGATACTGATTTCGAGATTTTGGCCTGACCTCCCTTCTGCCCAGATCGCTGGTTTATAGCGCACATAGCCCGTGCATTGGCCGTTTACCCGGAGAACATAAAAAGGATTGGGGCTTTGAAGCTGCTTTGCAAACCAGGCGCAATGTTCAGCCCATTCGATGGGTTTGCTATTGAAAGACAGTTGTAGGACATTTCGGTCATTGGAAATATTGAAAATTGCTTCTATATCGTCAGGGCAGAGACGGC